>Ga0172380_10000894_pt1 | contig 53766 bp, 100 predicted proteins | sample Leawe162metaG_FD_119747 | JGI IMG/M metagenome (GOLD analysis project Ga0172380, IMG submission 119747) | Leachate microbial communities from a municipal landfill in Southern Ontario, Canada - Leachate well 162 metaG | ecosystem: Engineered > Solid waste > Landfill > Unclassified | place... | reverse complement strand
GAATATCCCGCCGCCACGTCTCTCCGCAATGCAGGATCTTGCCGCATGATCACGAATCTCTCCGGAGAGCCTGTCACGCTCGCGAGCCTTCGCGAGTGCCCTTCGTTCTTCTACATCGCGAGCCCGTACTCGAAATTCGCCAGCGGGGTCGAGGCGGCGTTCCGCGAAATCTCGCGCATCACGGCCGGGCTCGTCGAAGCCGGCCTGCCGTGTTTCTCGCCGATTGCGCACTCGCACCCGGTCGCCGTGCATGGCGGGCTCGACCCACTCGATCATACGATCTGGATGCCACTCGACGAGCCCATGATGCGGGCCGCGCACGGGATCATCGTCGTTCAGATGGACGGCTGGCGGGAGTCCTACGGGGTCAACGTCGAGATCGACGCATTCCGGGCCGCCGGCAAGCCCGTCTACTTCATGACCGTGGAGGCGCCCGCATGCTGATCGGCCTGATGGGCTACGGCGGCTCCGGCAAGAGTACCGTGGCGGCCTGGCTTCGCGAACAGCACGGCTTCGTGACCCCGCACATCAAGCGTCCGGTCGTCGTGATGCTATCCGCGCTCTTGCGCGATCTCGGCTACGGGGAGGGAGAGATCGACCGCGTCCTCGACGGCGATCTCAAGCGCGAAGTCGTCCCCGAACTTGGCATCACCTCGACGCTCGCGCAACAGACGCTCGGCAAGGAGTGGATGCGCGACTGCGTCCGGCCCGACTTCCTGACTGACCTGTGGTGCCGCCGCATCGACGCCACGCTCGCGGCTGGCGGGCATGCGGCGCTCGAGAGCACACGCTTCGTCGACGAGGCCGGGGCCATCACGGCGCGCGGCGGCGTGCTCGTCGAGGTGCGCCGGCCCGGTGCAGGTCCGACCAACGGTCATGCCTCTGAGGGCATCCCGGCGCGCCCGAACGTCGTGATCCAGAACGACGGGTCGATCGCGGACCTTCACGCGACGGTCGACCGGCTCATTGCCGAGATCGCATCCGGCGCACTGTTCGCGTAGTCGCCGCCATGCTCTCGCCGCGCCTTCCGCCGCTCACGCTCACGGTCGACGACGAGGCACCGCTCGTCGAGATCGCTCGCGGCGACAGCGCGGTCATCCTCACGGTCGCGGAGTGGAAGGCCCTGACGGGCCGGGACATCCATTCGGAGATCATGAAAGCCCGGATGGCCCGGAAGCCGCGCGTGATCGACATCTGAGGCTGGGCACTATTGCGCACAGCCCGCTAGCGTGCTAGTGAATTCACGCTTGGATGGCGGTTTGGAAATTGGGGTTGCTTATCTGAGGCCGCAGACGTGTCCCGCCAGGACTTGCCGTCTGCGGCCTCATTCCTTTCCGACAGCATGTAGACAAAGCCCCGCCCCTCCTCACCGGAGGGGCGGGGCTTTTGGCGTTGGGGATGATCCCCAAGAGCAAGGGCCACGCCGGCGTACCGGCGGGGCCATCGAATGTCGGAAGCGTGGCAGATTGGTCTATTGCGGCGGACTCAAAATCCGGCGGGGCAGGCCCTCAGAAGTCGTCCCCCGTGGGTTCGAATCCCGCCGTCTCCGCACCCTTTGCTCGGAAGCTCATGGTTGGCGCCGCACTTCCGAGCAGTCCCAGCAACCTTCAAACCTCCCTGTTCGGGAAGAAAAGAGGCTAGCTGTGTGGCAAGCAGCCGGGTTGTTAACTTAGCTATGGCCGAGGCCCTGGTCTCGCAGCCATCATCAGCTAGCCGACCGACGCGGGTCGCCCCGCGTCAGCTTCTTATGCTACAATCTCAGCCTACTGTCAACTGGGGAGCGGCCAAGCGGGTCGGCGTATCGCTCGGCCGCGGCTGCCAGCGGCGCGAGAAAAATCGCCGCAGCGATGATGATGGATCTCATAGTGTGCCTCCGTCGGTGTTGTTGTCCCCTCCCGGCATCCGCATGGCCTGGGGCTCGCGGTCTCGATACGACGCCGCCACCGGCCCAAGACTGATCCCGGCGCGATGGACCGCACGGGCGGCAACGATGGCGTTAAGCGCCGGCGTTCGATAGTAGCGCCACAACGAGCCGCGCCTGCACGATCCCCCCGGGTCCTCGCCCATCTCCACGCACATCGCCCTCGCGACGCGCTCGATCTCGTCGTCAGTGATCATGTTCTCACGACCTCATGATATTCGCCTGGCTCTATGCCGTAGGACCAGGCGAGGGCTTCCTTAACGGTGCTGACGGTGTTCGGCACACAGATCGCGTACTGTTCACGCGTGCCATCCTTGACCGTACCGTTGTGGACGCGGAGCATGTGAAGGGTGCCGTGGTAGCTCGTCTCCACAGACACCAGAAGCCCTTCGGGGCCGAAGTCGAGGACGTGCTGCTGCCAGAGGATCGAAATCGTTCCTCTGTCGATAAGTCTTCCTTCACGCTCTGCGCCTTCATCGTCCCGTTTGCGTCTTAAATCGGCCAAGCTACGACGGCGCATAACAAATCCGGCATCAATGGCGGCTTCCATTCGCCTCCCCTCAAAACTGCCGACTTCCGCCTGGCGCATCTCCAGAAGGAGATCGAATGCAACGCTGCTTCGTCGGCGCGTCTCTATATCGTTCGAATCGAACCCCGAGATCCAGTCCCGCAGAGCGGCCTCGAACTCATCCCAACGTGTAGCTTGTCCGGTCCGCTCCGCACGGGGTTGGGCGAACAGCGGCGCCTGTGGCGGCAGCGTCGGGGTATCCCACGGAGACGGCCGCGTCGGGCGCGCCACGTCGGCGCGCCCGCCAGCCAATGTGTGACTATCAATCACCATCATAATCATGACCGCGGGGGCGGAAATGATCGCGAGCGCAAGCAGTAAGGCGACCCCGGCTTCCATCGATCAATCCCACGCAAGCGCCGAACGAGCGGGTTCCGAACGCGCGACACGCCCCGGCACGTTCCGCCGTTGCGCCCGGACGCGATACGTCCCAGACGGCAGAACGACGGGGGCATGGTCGCCGTCACCCGCCTCAAGCGTGGTGCCGTGGACGACCTCGGCAGGTGCCGCGAGCTTGATGTGCCCGATGTAGAGCTCTGGCGCCGGCATGTCGCGAGCGAGCGCGTCATCTCGGAACATGACAGCGCCGCCATAGATCGCGTGGCGGTGGCCCGTCGTCTCCCCGCGGGCGAGAACGGTGGCGCCATCGAGGTCCGGCTCGACGAGTGCGCCGGAGACGGGGGCGTCATCGACGCGCTCGATGCAAACGTCGCCCTGGAAATAGAAGCGGGACATGGTAGGCTCCTTCTGCTGGCTGTGGTGATGCGGCGGCTCGTCATCGGTGATCATGCGGTCTCCTCCTGTTGGTGAGCAGCAGCCTCGGCTCGGGCGATCAGCGCCGAGAGAAGAGAGCCAAGGATGGCGAGCGGGACGGAAGTGGCCATCTGCGGGGTGCCAGCGATGTAACCGCCAGAAAGCCCGTTTCGGGACCGCGCAAGTGATACCTCTGCGCCAGCCGGGTCCAGCAAGATCCTCAGAGACGTGGCCTCTCCAAGCGCCGCACCGATGAGCGCGACGGCGGCGTCGATGGAATGCGAAACGAAGGCCGGGTCCGCCTGGAGCGCGGAGCAGATGTCGTTGTCCAGTTGGACGTCAGGCCCCTCTGCGGCTCGCACCCGTTCCAGCAGCGCTCGCAGGGTGGGGAGGTCAGCGGTCGTCATTGGTGGTCTCCTCTTTCATCACCGCGTCGACGAGCCCGATCCACGGCGGAACAGCCCCAGAACGCCAGTTCGGGACTTTTCCGGGACTCTCTGTCCCGAAATCGCGCATCCGTTCTCATTTCGGCCTATTTGGGCTTGCCCACAGGGCGGCGGAACGCTAGGAAATCCGCCGTCGGAGTGTAGCGCAGCCTGGTAGCGCACCTGCATGGGGTGCAGGTTGACGGCGCTGGAAAGTTCCGTGTCGTCAATCATTTACGGCTCTCAGGCGTGGATTCCGGGAGTTTTTCCGGGACTCGGCGTCGCGCTTCTGCTTCCGTCTGGCCTCGGCGACGAGTTCCATCGCGGCCCGGACGTCGTCCGTCACGGCGTGCGCGTACTTGGCCGTGGTGGTAATGTCGTGGTGCCCAGCAAGGCGCTGGGCGATTCGCAGGTTGCCGGTCTCGCGCAGCACTCGCGTGAGGGCGGTATGCCGGTTGTCGTGCCAGCGGTAGTCGGTTATGCCGGCGGCCCTGAGGGCGTTCTTCCACATGCGCCTGAGGCCATCCTTGGTGATCGGATGCCTCTCGCCCTTGCGGCGACTCCCGCGCGGCTGGTGGACCACGAACGTGAAGACGTGCGTCTCGTGGTGGCCTCGGCACCCGTCCAGAATGTCGGCTACGTCCGACGTGATCGGGATGACGTGCGGCTCCTCGCCCTTCATGATGAGACGAATCACCCCTGCGGGCTCGTCGACCTGAGGCCACGTAAGATGCAGGGCGTTCGCCTGCCGGACGCCAGTCATGATCGCGAAGGCGAGAAGCGGCCGGTAGTCATCCCGGATGGCGGCTACCAGGCGCGCCTCCTCGTCGGTCGAAAGCTCGCGGGTTCGCTCGCGCGGCTCGGGGAGCCGATGCTCCTTGAAGTTCGGCGGGCGCGGCACGCTCGCGCCCCACACCTTCTGAGCCCGGCCGATGATGCGCGCCAGCGGCTCGATGACAGTCCGGTTCACCGTCGCGTTCGTCACGCCCTCGGCACGCCTGGCGGCAACGATGGAAGCCAGGTCAGCATCGGTGATCTCAGCGAGGCGACGGACGGCCCCGAAGTGGGCGATGAAGCGCGACAGCGCGGCCCAGGTCATGTCGGCGTTGCGGTGATGCTTCCCGACCTCCTCCCAGTAGCGCCCGCAGGCGACGTCAACCGTCATGTCGGCCACGCCGGCGGCGGCTCGAGCACGTTCCTCGGCGATCGCCTTCTGGGCTTCGACACGCCGCACCTGCTCTACGCGCTTGGCGTCCCTTCGGTTCGTCGCCTCTGTAGATCCGTGAAAGCGACGACCGTCGAGTTGGAAGTCGTAGTGCCAGTACGGCGATTTCTTGGGCGGGTAGACGGACATGGAGGGGCCTCCCGGCGGCGGCGTCGGGCATAGAATTCCGCGACGTCCGCGAGAGTGAAATGCCGCCGCGGCCGCAGCAAGCCCTCCCCGAACGACACATAGGTGATCTCCCCGCTCTGCACCAAGCGCCGGAGGGTCTTCTGGTCGACGCCCATCACACGAGCGAGCTCGGCGATCGAGAGCGACGCCCGCTCCGCATAGGCGCGGCGGACAGGCTCGGGGACAGAGTCGGGGTCGGCAGCGCGCGACATGGTCAGTCCCCCGTGAGCGCGTCGCATCGGCGATCGATGTCTGCAGCCGCTTCTCGTATCGCCGTGAACGCAATCATGAATGAGAACCGGTCAATGTAGATGGTGCGCTTCTCGCGGCGGGCGGCCGCTTGGCAGATCTCGATCGCGCGGTCGATCAACGGGTCGACTGGTATCCGGCGGCTGTGCCTCCGCTCGATCTCGGCAGACTCGTAGGCGAGGTATTCGTCGATCCATGTCATCGCCGAAGCATCCTCAGTTGCTCCTCGCTGTAGATGTGCAGCAACTCGCCGAAGCAGCCCTCAATCCTGTGGGCGACGATGTAGCAGACCGCTCCTCCGGCGAGGATGCAATGCCCACGAACGACACCGGGCCCTCCATACGCGCCGGCGAATTTGTGGACCTGATCACCGATTTGAAAGAGCGGATCACTCATCGCCGCTCTCCGTCTTCTTAAGCACCATCCCGGTGCCAAAGCAGCGGCAGCATGCCGTGGTGATCCAGCCTACCCCAATCTCCAAAGCGATACTGCCGGCCCCCTCACACCACTCGCACGGCTCCAAGCGCTGCCTCAGGGTTCCGCTCTCCGCCGCCGGCTTGTCGATGAGTGCGAGGATGGCGGACGCTTCCTCTCGCGCCTTGGCGATCCCCGCGCGAAGCCGCTCGACCTCTGCCTCGGCCGCCTCGGCCCGGCGCCGCCAGTCGTCGACGACTCCCGCCGCCAGTCGGCCTTCGGCCTCGCCCCGCAGGCGTGCCTGTTCGGCAGCGTGCGCGATGGCTTCGTCGCGTTCCCTGGTAAGAGCTTCAACCTCATGCGGCGGCTCTTCCACCCGCTCGACGATGTCGTCCGGGTCGTCGGTAAACGGCGACCACACGCATCCGTCCGTCCGCCACGACATCCCCAATGCTTGCACGGGAAACGGGCCGTACAAGTGCCACCTCGTAATGGTGACGATCTGCCCGTTGCGGCAACGGAAGCGCTTGCCAACGTCGGCCGGGGTGATGTGAAGAGGTTCTTTCTTGTCGCTCACTTCTCATCCTCCGCGAGACGATCGTGTCGCTCGATTTCAGCGATGATCAAAGCACCAGCGCGGACGAGATCGCGGCGTCTATCCTTCTGCTTCCACCATTTGGCATCGAACGGCCAAAGGAAGTTGATGAGGCTCCCCACAGTCAGGGTCAAGCGCGCCTCACGCGGCTTCCGCCACGATGCTGCATAGGCATAGGCAGCGCCGGCTCGCGCGAGAGCCCCATCGACGTGCTCATCATCGTGCCTGGCCGTGAAGCCCTCTTCGGCAACCTGCCGCCGCCTCTCGGCGATGACGTCGCGCTCGGCCGACGTGAGTTCCGTGGTATTCATTTCTCATCCCCCAACACGATGGTGACGCGGACAATCTGCCAGCCGGCTTTCTTGGCCATCTTCCATCCGGCTTCGCAGTCCCAATGGAAGTACCCGCCGATAGCTATCCTGGCACCTCCAGCAGACACGCGGACCGTTTCGGTGTCGATGTCCATGCTGCCGTCTGGCCTCTGGCGTGCGGCCGCGTAGGCGATGGCGGGCTTGCTCATCTCTCGACAATATCCCCGTTGACCTTCCTCTTGAGCCTGTCTCTGCGGCCGAACGGCATTGGCTGGCGCGACTTCGCGCGTGCGCCGATGTGCTTCTTGATCTTCCTGGCGACCGCCGCCTTCTCGGCGACGTCATGTGACGTCTTGGCCCGGTGGCACCACTGGCACGCCACCTGAAGGTTCGACTCGGCGTGCGCGCCGCCGTTCGCGAGGGCCACGACGTGATCGCACTCCCACCGGTCGGCCGGCGGGAACAGCTTGCGCCCGCAGCCGGCCTGACAGCGGCCCTCGGCGCGCTCCCACACACGCACTCGCACGCGCGGCGGGATCGGCGCGTCCGGAGTGGAACCGGTCCATGTGGGGACGGTGCGGCCGGTCATGTGCGCTCCTTCGGCGCGCCCGCCAGGTGATAGTTCCTGTACCGGCTGATCCGGCGGGGATCGGAGCCGAGCGTCAGACCGCAGCCCGCGCACGGCATGGCGGCGATGCGGGCGGACATGATGGCCTCGAGCCGGGGATCGCGGCGGGGCGTCATGGCGACACCGCGCCTCGGCCGTAGCAGTCCGGGCATTCGACCAGCGGTTCTTCGCCAAGTTCGGCGCGAGACGGTCTCGGGTAGTCGCCCCAGTCCGGATGGACGGCACCACTACCACCGCAGGTGCGGCAGACCTCGTCAATCACCTGCTGGCAATTTCGGCGACCGCAGCCTGCGCACTCGGTGTGTGTTAGATTGGTGATCGGTCCGCGCCATGTGACCTGTCCGCCGCACAGATAGCAGATCATCGCCAGCCCTCCCACTGTCGCAGCAGATCGTCAACGTTCGCGAGGTGCGGACGGAAGGTGATGGCGGCGACCAACGGGTTTGCCTCCCACCGCGCCGGGTTCGGCTCCATGCCGATCTTCCTGCCGTCTTCGTCATAGACGGGGACTTGTTGTGGGTTGATGCTATTCCACAGGTCGGTGAATGCGAGTTGCTCAGCAGACCAAGGCGCTCCAGCAATGGCCCTGAATGCCGCGTCTTCATAAAACGCGGTCTCATAAACACCCTCGGCTATCGCATCATCATCACTGATGTTCTGAAGACGCTCGACCTTGACGCCGGTCACCTCCAGGGTGATACGGGAGGCCCAGCAGGGCATGAACCTTCCGACACGCTGCCGGCCAGGATCGCCGCCACAGCCGATGCCGACGGTGTACCACTCGACTGCCGATCCTCGGCGTTCGCCGTCGGCTCGATAGAGGATCGACGCCCATGGTTGCTTGTAGCCGTCCTCTAAGCACCGCTCGGCAATCTGCGTTGCGTTCAGGTGGTCGAAGGCGGCGACAGTCTGCCACGCCTCTCGGCACCACAGGAGATCGCCGACGCGGTAGCGCACCTCCTCGTCTCGCCATTCGGCATTTCCAGGGTTGAGCACGTAGGCGTCAGTCCACGTGCCGTCGAACAGGCTGGCGTGCCGACGAGGCTTGATGGTCCTTCGCGTCATCGTCTTCCCCGTGCCAGGCTCGGCGATCTCCCGGAGGATCGCCCTCACCATCGGCGCCGAGAACGGGATGGGGCGCACGCGAGCCATCACCTCTTCCGACCTGAGAAGGGAGGAGTGGGTCATGGCTGGCGCTCCCACAATTCACAACCTGTCCGAAGTCCAGCCGAGATATCCAGGGCGGCTTCGCAAGACTCGCCGCAACCAGGATAGCCGGTCAGATGGCTACCGCCCTCCGCCATCTGGTAGGATGCGCAGGTCTTGCAGCCTTGAGCGGCCGGGTTCCGAAAGCATCTGGCAACGTGCGCCTCCGCAGCGTCGCGCTTACTACGGCTGCGGTGACAGTATGGGCATGCGTATCGAGTGACGCGGATAGCCACTGCGGTCATGGCTGGCGGCCCTCGACGCGGGCGGTGGCGGCGCGGGCGCGATCCCGCATCTCGCGCGCCGGCGTAATCTGCTTCGGTCCGGCCGCGCACATCGGGCACGTGACGCGCGAAAGGATCCGAGCTGCGGCGCGTATATCCATCGGCAGGTACAGCGCGATCCAGATGTGCCCGCACGCCCCGCACTTCGCCAAGAACGGATTGTCGCCCATCTATGCTGCCTCCCGCGCGGTTATAAACGAAGCCGAGATGGCACCCGCAGCCATGAAAGCGCACAGCAACGCCGCCCCGTACCCGACCACGCCAATGATGAGGTTCCCGATCATGCAGCCTCCTCATCGTTTCGAGACAGAAGGGTGGTGGGGGCTGCATCGTGGAACACAACGCCGTGCCGCGCCCCAAACTCGGCGATCAATTCGATGAGGTCGCTCATCTCGCCCTTGGACAGGTCGGAAGACGAGCGACCGAGGTTGACGAACCCGGTCCCGTCGAGATTCGGGACGACGCGCACCTCGCGCTTCAGGGCGTCCAAGAACATCAGTTTCCAGTCGTCCGGCCGGAGCTTCATGCCGTGCCACGGGACTTGTTGGGCGAGGTCCGTTAGCATCGCCCACATTCGATCGTTCTGAGGAAGCGACCGTTTGGCGGCTTTCATCTCCACTCTCGTGCCGACCGGTGCCTGGGCGATCCACGCGGTGGCACGGCGGCGATCGACCGGGCCATTGATGGTGATGAGAGCGCGGCTCATGGCTCAGCCAGCCACCAGGAGCCGCGCCGGATCATCCGCCGGCTCATAGATGCTGCGGAGCTTCGCGACCGTATCGTCGATTTCGGCGAGGAAGGCGCGCACCTCTTCCTCAAGTTCGGCAATACGCGCGTCGTTGCGAAAGACGCGGTGAACGAACAGGCTCATTGTTTCCGGCATCCTCGGGTCATAGGAGACGAAATCGCACCACGCTCGGCCAGTGCATGCCAACTGCCACAGCATCTGCGTGAAGTACTTGGCCGGGACGGTGTGGCTCACCAGCGTATCGATGTGCGTCGCAGTGTTCGGCGCCTTGATCTCGACGAGCCCGTCCCCGCCGACGAGCCCGTCCGGGCTCGCGCCGCTCATCGTGATTGTCGGATGCTCGACGAATCCGACCTGCACCACGTCCACGTCGCGGTAGAATTCGTATGCGCGGCGCGCCTCTGGCTCGATCGCGGTCCCCCAGGCCATCGCGGCGTTTGCATAGCTCTCCGCCACCTCGCCAGTCAGCCGCTCGGCGACAAGCTGCGCGGCGTAGTTGGCGCGGGATGCGCCATAGCCGCTCTTCGTGCGAGAGATCACGTCGGCGACGCGGGAGGCTGTGACCCGGCCGAGGCGCGCGGCGAACCACTCAGGAGAGCCCTGTTCGAAATCGATCACGACCGATCCCTCTTCTTCCTCTGGACGGCCGCGACGACGCGCGGAAACTGCGAGACTGGAAGCTCCGCGAGCGCGTTGATCTGGAAGTGAGCGCACAGTCTAGCGACATCCCCGCCGGTCTCGGCGATCATTTCGAGGATCTGGTCCCGCTGTTCGGCGGTGATGAGGGCGCCGTCATCGCGGCTCGTATCCCGCCCATCGTCGTCATTCGATGCGGCGAGCCCGAGCGCCGCCTTGAGCGTATAGCGCTGGAGATACGTTATTGTGCTGCCGATCGCCTGAATTGAATTCTTGTTCCCACTCTCGTCGCGCCCGGCAGAAAGCGTATTCTCTTCCGAATGGCCGAGGCGATGAGAGACGATGCATGTAACGGATATGGGCTCATTCGGAGCCGTGTGCGTGCGGAACCGATACGACAGGCCATGCTTGCCGAGGATGGGGTCGATCGTTTTTGCGATGCCGCCTAGATCTTCGTGGCGGTAGTTCGTGCGGCCCTTCTGAGACGTGAAGTCGACGGCGCGGTTCTTAACGATCGTCGGGATTTCCGCCTTGGCGGCGGCCATCGCCTCATCGAACGCCTTGCGCGCCTCGTTCGCCTCGTAGCGCTCCTGCAGTGCCAGGAGCTTTTCCATCATCTCGACACTGGCGCCGCTGGCGAGCGCTCTGTTGAGCATCGCCATTGGCGTCATTGGAACGGCGGTCGCCGGGCCGGCCGGCTCAAGCCGCTCGGCGACAGTGATGTTGTGGTTCATCATCGTGCTCACGGCTGCATCTCCAGGTTTGAGGGCAGGAAGGCGAGGAACATGACGGCGAGTGGCGAGATGGTCATCAGTCGATGATCGGAAACTCGTTGTGCTCGCGGCCGTCGAGGAGGCGGCCGGCGCGGCGCTTGCGGATGCAGAGCGGCGACTCCGCGGAGCCGGCATGCTCGGCGGCGAGACGGACCCAGTCGTGGCCGCTCTCGCGATGGCACGCAAGGAGTCGCCGCTCTGCATCCGCAAGCGCCGCGCCGAGAGCATCGTAAGTGTTCACGGCATGGACGATGAACTCGGCATCGGCGCGTGCTTGGTCCGGGGAGACGCGGATGGCCACAACGCGGCCAATGGTGCGGACGGCACTGATCCCTCTCTCGTTCACGCCGAGGACAGCCTCGATGATTACGTCGTCTGGTGACACTTCACCGCAAGGCCTAGTCGCCCACGGCGTTGGCGTGTGCTTGCTCTTTCCCACAGCGCTACTCCGCTGCCTTGTCGCGTTCAGCCAGCATCTTGTCAGCCTGCTCGTATGCGATCGCAGCCATGCGTTCCAGATTTACAAGCGACGGAAAGTCGCCGCTGAGTGCGTAGGCCGCATGCAGCCCGGCGAGCGCTTGGCCGGCGAACCAGTCGCGGAGCGACATGGAGCACGTTTCCACAGCGTTGATGTTATTGCTCATGTATCTGCTCCGCTGACTTGGTTGGCTTGACGTCGTCGATGCCGTAGCAGCGTCCGCAGAACGGACAGAACGAAGCCTGAAGGTACGGGAGCTTGCCACGCTTCTTCTCGTCGCGCTTCATGACGAGCACGAGAGCTTTTTGCGGGCCGATCAGGTTAGTGACCAGCCGCATGTTGTGCTCGGCAATCTGCCCGTTGATGGTTTCGATGCATTCGCACATGTCTCTACTCCGCCGCTTCGGCCTTGCGGTGGCGGCGATCGATGACGCGGAGTTCGGGGAGGTCGAGCCGCATGCGAACTGACAGATAGTAGTCGACATCGACTGCGCTGGCCCCCTTCCACGCCCCAGGACACTTGATCACCGTCCCGTTCGGCTCGATGATGACGTCTGCGTCGTCCTCAGACAGTGCGGGCGTAGGCGCGGCAGCTGCGGGCGTATCATCGTCGATGCGGCGGAGGCCGGCCAACGTCACGATGGTGTGTCGTCCATTGTCGCCTTTGCACCATGCGCGATCGCCGTGCACTGCCAGGACATTGACGCTCTCGTCGCCCCACCGATACGTCTTGCCGACCTCCACGGCGATGCAGATGAGATCGCGGACATCATCCGCATCGATGAAGATGTTGGTGTGCGGTTTGCCGGGAAGATTGGTGATCACGTAGCTCTCGCTGTCCGCGACGTCGTACTTGGCGATCACTTCGACGAGCAGACGATCACCCTTGCGCACTGTGGAAATGTCCATCATCAGACCTCCGGTTATTCGGCCGCCTCGCGCGAGATTGGAAAATACTTCAACACCTGCTCGCGCCAGTGGCTTATCGCCTCGCTCCACGCGCGGCCGCCGACCTCGAGTTCACCGCGAGTGAAGACACCATCTTTGTTGACGGCATGCTCGCGGGCGTCGAATTGAAGGAGACGGTCCTCGTAGACGGATCGACCCTCGGCGTCCTGTCCAGCGTAGGCGCACACCCTCACGTCCAGATTGCGCAGCCTTTCGTTGATCCGTTGGACTTCGTCCCAGTAGTGGGCATCTCGGCAGACCGCGTATTCGATTGAGGACATCGCCGAAGCGAGCTTATCGAGCGCCTTGGAGTGCACGGCTTCTTTGATGCCGGCCAGCACGCCGCGTCGATCTGCGTCCGACACGTTGTCGCCGGACCACTGGTTCGTAAGAGCTTCAATGAAGCGCGCCCGCACGTCGTCGTTCGCCCACAGGGCGACCGCGAGTTCTTCCGGTTCGATACGGCTCAAGATCGCGCCGACGAGATCGTCGATCGGGAGGCGCAGCTCACCGTCGCAAACTTTCATGTTCGGGAAGTCCTGGCGCGGGTCGCTGCCATAGCGCTCGGTCACATAGGTGACTTCCGGCTCCTCGTCGCCAGTAACCGGCACTGTTACGAGATGCCCACCGACATGATAGACGATGGCCGGCTTGTCGCCGCCGATGCGGTGCCGGATTGTTGCCTTGGAGGGTCGATCATTCCATCCAAAATTACTCATGCTGCCACCTCCTTCGGCTCATTCTCACGAAGTTCTTCGACGCGCCGCCGGACGGCATCGAACGCCACATCCTCAATCGCCGTCGTGAGCGCGCCGCGGATATAGGAGATGTCGAGCGGGCCTCGGACGTGTCCGGCGAGGTCGGAGAGGCGATCGATCACGGACGCCTCGCAGATCGTCGCCAGACGCTCGATTGCGCTGTAGTAGGCGTCGAGATCGTCCGCCGTCGGATACGGGCCGAGGGGGCGGAGATCGCGCGCGAGGTCGTCGGGGATGTTGATCATGGCGCTTCGTCTCACCACTATTGCTGTCGCTGCCGGTGTTTTCTGGCGTCCATCGCAGCCGACCTTTCGATCGGCTGGAATAGGTGTCAGGTGGCCTCAGCCTCGCCATCCGCTGCGTTCTGGCGCGCTTGATTGAGCGCAACGGCGCTGCTCAGGCCGGCGTGGTTCCCGGCCTCGCACAGGGGGACGAAGTCCATCCGGTAGCCGTCTGGATAGTGCTGGCGAAAGCCTTCGTGGCGATCCGGGCGCGAGCCTTCGAGGATGCCGAGATCGCTCGGCATGTAGCCCTCGTGCGAGCAGAAGTGGCCGCCCAGATAAGCGCCGTCCTCGGCGAGGAGCGCGCCGTGCCACCAGTCGGGTTCGCCGCCGTTGTTGAAGCCGTAGATGACCGGCAGGCTTTCGACTGGCAGGCCCTTCGGGTTGTAGACCGCGTACCCCTTGGTGCCCCACTCCGACATGTGCTGCGCGAGGTAGGCAGCCGCGGCTGCTGGCGTTGTCATATCGCTGTCCTCAGACGAGTGCTGGATGCGTGCAATTCGCCATTGCCGCGTCGGTCATACGCAGCAGGCGATCGCTGGCGACGAAGCCGGGGAGATGAACGGCGAGAGACATGGTGCGTACCAGAAGCGATCCGGCGCCGCGCGGATGCGTCGGCGTGCCGATCGCGTAGGAATAATTGCAGGGCGGCCCGCCGCCCCGAAACGGGGCCATCTCGGCGTTCTTGCGGCCCGCTCTCGCCGCGCTTCTTCTTGCCTTCCGTGCTCATTGCGTGTTTCCCTATCGGCGGGTCGGTGCCGTTTGTGATAGGGATCATATACAGCACGACTGTAGCGCCGTCAAGTCCCGCTGTATGGTCGCCTCTGCATGGGCTGTCCGTCCACTAGAACGGGCGCGGTCAGGCGCAACATTCGATTGTTTGGGGGGCGGGCTAGAGGGAGTAAGGCAAATGCCGAACAAGGCGGTACGGCGCAGAGAGGTTAGCGCAGCCAAGCGCGCGTCGCTGAGACGCGTCGCCGTGCAGTTGGCGTCGATGCTTCCGGAGGACGAGGACGAAGCGCTGCACGTACTGTTCTATGCTCGCCGCATCGTGCTGCGGTTCATGCACGACGACGCCGTGCCGCCCTCCGCGTTCATGACGGACGGCGGCCTCACGGTCGTGGGGCCTCAGCACACGGCACGCTAGGCGTGGCGGCTCTCGGCCTCAGCGGTCGGGAGCTGTGACGCAATGCGCAACGGCAGGCTCGACCTGTCCCCGAAATAGATCCAGTCCAGGGTTACGCCAGTCATCTGGCAGATTTTAGCCGCCAAATCGATCGACGGGCGGTTCAGCCCATTCTCGCAATTCGAGAGCGTTTGCGGGCTCACGCCGAGCGCGCGAGCGAACGCCGCCTGCGACAGCCCCGTGTTGAACGCCTCCCGCGTCCAGACGATCCGCTGGCCGATGGCTGCCACGTCGGAGGTTGGTAGTCGCGCCATGGCCTCAGTGTCTACAGTGCGGTCGGATGGCGCCATCAAGAAGACCCCCCTTGCGCGTCGTACAGAACCACTGTATGAATGAGGAATGGATGACAGTTTGATCCCATTCGCTACCGACGTGATAGACGCCCTCGGCGGCACCGCCGCCGTGGCGCGGCTCACTGACCGAAAAATGCAGCACGTCTCGAATTGGCGCGCCGCAGGCCGCTTCCCGGCCGACACGTTCCTGGTGATCGGTGTCGCCCTGACTGCCATCGGCAAAGCGGCCCCGCCCACGCTGTGGGGCATCAAAGAGCCGGAGGCCGTACCATGTTCGGCGTCATCTTCGCAGGCATCCTCTTCGTCCTCGCCGTCCTGATTTCCGTGGGCGTGTGGGCGCTGCTCCTGATCAGCCGGTATCGCGGGCCGGAACTCACGTCGGAGGGCTTCGAGGTGTCCCGTGAAGACTTCCTCACCGCCGCTCGCCGTCGCGCCGGGAGGCGGCTATGAACCCGCGAGGCATGCAGATGGCTCCGATCGTCTTCACCGGACTTGCCGTTGCGTGGTCAGCCGCGCTCGCCATGGCGGTGTGGCAGTTGTACCGGCCGTTTGACCCGGTGATCCACGCCGAGCCGCGGGAGCCCGTCGCTGAGCCGGAATGCGAGGTGATCGACCTCGGCGCCGCCCGCGCCCGTCGGGCCGCAGAGCGGAGGACTGCGCTGTGACCCCGCAGGAACTCGCCGTGGCCGTCCGGGAGATCGCGGATGGTGTCCTCACGGCCCGAGAGATCGCCGCGGCGCTCAACGTCTCGTTCCGCCGCATCGCGCATGTGCTGGCCCGTCACCGTGACATCCCGCGACCGTCCTCTGCGGAAGCGTCGCTGCGGGCCTCGCGTAACCCGAAGGTGGTGGCCGCCCGCAGTGCGGCGATGAAGGCGCGCTGGAGCGATCCTGAATTCCGCGCCCGCATCACCACCCGCCTCGCCGAGGCCCGCAGGGAAGCGGCGATGCACGTCGAGGTGCCCGCATGGGTTCCGAGCGACATGCAGGACGAATACGTCGCCATCGCCAGGCAGCGCGGCGAGCACGCCGCTGCCTCGTTCGCCCGGCAGCGCAAGGCGGAGAGGAGGGCAGCATGACCGACGACGCCTTTCGGCTTCTCGTCCTGTCCGTGCCGTTCATGGCATTCACTCTGGCGCTCATCGTTCATCGTCCGTGGCGGTAACGCCGAAATGAAGATAATCGCGATCCTTGGTCTCGCCGCGACTATCGCGATGCTCGCCGCATGGGCGACACCGGTCCCGGCAGCAGTTCTCGGGCTCTGAACATGACGAAGCGCAAAGACCTGTCCGACTTCCACGCGCAGCTGACGACGCTTTGGCTGTCCGGCATGCCGATGGAGGACATCGCCGCCGAGTTGTCGTGCGGCACCGAGCGTGTCCGCACCCATGTTCGCCGCCTCGGCCTGCCGGAGCGTGCCATTTCCCCGCGGGCGAAAACGTTGACCCGCATCGGTGACGGCGTTGATGGTCGTGTCGATGACCGCGCCATTCGCATGCCAGAGCTCCCGGACGATCGCCCGCTGACGGCCAAGCTTTGCGGCGATCCGTCTCCGGCCTATCGCGCTGCCATTGCCATGCTCGAGGGTGCTCGGCGGTGAGCGCAACACGTTCCTCCCAGGCGTCACCGCGACGCCCGACTTGCCGGGCGGGGTTCACCCGCCCCGTCCGGCCTTTCCTTTTCCGCGGCCTTGTATTCGGTCGCCGTGGAGAGCATGAGCGGTCGGCCCGCAATCTGGTCGCTCATGCATCCGAATTCTGTTCCTGCGGCGGAGCCACACACGCCGCGGTGAAGCGTCGGGCCGGCCTCTTCCCCCCCCAGGATGGCCGGCCCGGCTGCTTCAACTTCTCCGCCCGGCGGGTTGATGGGCTGAGACACGGCGCGAGCCGTGGGCTCTTTCGACGCAACGCAATGACCGGCCCCGGCGGCGGTCGCCTCGCGGGCAACCGCGCCGCTGCCGGTGGCTCTCGTTGCCGCGATCCTCGCGAGTACCAGTCGCGAGGCGTCGCCTATCGTAATGAACACATCCTCGAGCGCGGGTAGGATCTGCATGTCTCCCGCGATGTCCATGTCCGTCGACGCCTCCGATGTCTCGTCTTCCATGGCCCAACCATGGAGGACGAACGTGAGCGGTGCTTTCGGATCGCGACGAAACTCTAGCGCTGGCCGGGCGAAACATATTGCGGTCAACGAGGCCGCCTTTGCCGCGTATCTCCGCGCGCTGTACCCGCGTGACACGGCGCCAAACGTGGCTGCCGACCTCGGCGTCTCGACGCGGACGGTCGACAATTGGCTGGCCGGGACAACCACCCCGCGGCTCGCGCATTTCCTCCGCATGGTCGGCGTCTACGGACCGTCCGTCATCGCCGCGGCTTATCCAGCCGCGCCGAGGTGGCTCGATGATGCTGTCCGTGCCGAACGTATTCGCGCAACAGAGGCCGAGATCAAGCGGCTCGAAGCGCAGTTGGCGGAGGAACGATGAGAGGGATTTGGAGGCTGTTCGCAGCGTTCAATGCCGAACGCCTGCGGCGCCGAGCAATAAAGCTGCTTCGGCGGGCGAAGTGGTGGAACGATCAGGCAAGAGGAAGAAGGCAATGATCACGTACGGTGAGGAGCGAAAGGTCGCTCATGATAAGCGGTCTGCGCTTGAGGCGGTCGACGAAATGCGAGCACTTGCATGCGATTTGTCGCGGCGTGTCGCAGCGCTGGCCGATAAGTTGTGCGACTGCGTTGCGCCCCACTCGACGGCCCGATCGGACGAGCCACAGTCGGGCGGCGTTTTCCCGGCCCTCCGCGTCGGCGCCGAAGACGCCATCGCGCGCATACATGCGGCGATGTCAGATATCGACCGCATCGAACGGGAGTTGCCGTGACATGAACGTCAAGATCGGCTTTCCCGGTGCTCTCGGGCTCGTCTTCATCACGCTGAAGCTTATCGGGACGATCGACTGGTCCTGGTGGTGGGTGCTTGCGCCGTTCTGGATATTCCCGGCGATCACGCTGACGATGGTCATTGTCTACGTTATCGTCGAAGCGATTGTGGAGCGTAGGTGATGAAGGAGTGGCACATCGAGGCCCGCAAGATGTTCGCGGACGGGATGACGAAGGCGGATATCGCGCGGCATTTCGGGGTATATGACGCCACCGTCGCCCGTGTGGTGGATGACGAATACAGGGCCAGCTCGGCCAAGAGCCGTGCAAGATGGCAGAAGGATAACCCGCAACGCGCCAGAGCGTATACCGCGGCACATGGCGCCCGCAAACGCGAGCGCGCTCTCGCCATCGCCCGCGAGTACGGATGCAAGGGGATGGTGTGATGGTTGTCATCCGCATCTTCCCGACGCCGCCAAGCCTCAACAATTTGTACTGTAACATTCCTGGGCGCGGCCGCATCAAGTCCGGCGGCTACACGGCGTGGCTCCTGGGCGCTGGCCTAGTGGTCAACGCACAGAAGGTCAAGCCGTTCGACGGCCCCGTTGACGTAACGGTGCGCCTTCCGGCTGGGGTGCGTGGTGACGCGGACAATCGCGTGAAGCCTGTCCTAGATCTTCTCAAGAAATGCGGCGTCATCAAGAACGACAGCCGGAAGTTTGTGCGTTCCGCCACAGGCATGTGGACGGATGACGAGGAATGCACCGTCGAGATCGTTTCAGTCGAGCAGAGGGTAGCATGAAGCCGCTGAATGGAAAGGCTTACGAGTCAATCGGACATCTCCCGATGAGCCGGCTCGGCCTCGGCGACCACCACGTGCACGACGGGCAAGGCGTCATCTGCACGACGAAGGCGCGGGATCGCCATGACCGCATCGTCGTCACGGAGAAGGTGGACGGGGCCTGCACATGCGTTGCTCATGTCGACGGCGAGATTGTCGCGCTCATCCGTGCTGGATACCGCGCACGGGACGGACGCTTCGAGCATCTGCGCCTCTTTGGCCGGTGGTTCGACGCAAACCGCGATCGTTTCGACGGCATTTTGCGACCCGGTGAGCGGTTAGTGGGTGAGTGGATGGCCCTCGCCCACGGTACAGTTTATGAGGCGCTGCCATCCGATCCGTGGATCGTCTTCGACGCGTTCTCTGGCCCGGTGCGACTGCCGATGGACGAGGTGATGGACCGCGCCGTCATGGCCGGCTTAGCTACCGTCCCCGTCATTTCTGACGGCCCACCAATCTCTACTGCGGCGGCCATGGGTGCGTGCGGGCCGCTCGGCGCATTCGGTGCCGTCGGCGGACCAGAGGGCGTCGTCTATCGCGTCGAGCGCATGGGCAAGGTTGATTTTCTCGCGAAGTACGTCCGCCCGGACAAAGTCGATGGCGTGTTGTTGCCGGATGTTTCTGGCGGTGCGGAGATTTGGAACTGGAGGCCGGCAGCATGAACGCCGAAATTCGCCGCCTCGCCGAGCGCATCGCGCGACTTGAGGAACAGCGCGCCGAGATCGCCGCGGACATCGCGGACATCAAGGCGGAAGCGAAGGGCCAAGGATACGACTGCGCCCTCCTGATGAAGTGCGTCCGACTGATGCTCAAGGACACCGACAAGCGCAAGAAGGAGTTGGAGCAGCACGAGCTTTTCGACACCTACCTGTCCGCCTGCGGCCTGATCGCCGACCGCGACGAGCAGGAACCGGATACGGCCCGCCCACTCTTCCCTGCGTCGGACGGCGGCCGACAGGGCAACCACGCCGACGATGCCGAGCCTGGGCGGGCGGGGGCATCAACCCCTCATTTGCGGGGCCAATCGTCGGAAAACGCGGGCGGGCCTGAGCGGACCCGGAATGAGCCGGGGTGCGCGGCCCGCCCGTCCGCCATCAATTTCAGATCCGACGTCCACCCCACCGGAGAATTTATATCCGTATCCGATGGAGCGAGCCCAACAGGCGGGGCGTCGGCGTTGGGGTCGTGTCCTCACGATCCCGGGGAGGTGCAGGACCGATGCGTGTCCACCTCCCCACCCATCATCAGCCCCGCGCCGGCCACAGCACCGGCCAGGGCTCAGGAGAGCCGCGAGACGGGCGTAGTTGTAGATGCGCCGGTCGAAGCCCCAGCGCCGACGAGGCGATCGCCGCGCAGCGAAACAGCGGCACATTCCCGCCCGGCCGATGAGGACATTCCGGAGTTTCTCAGACGCGTGGCTCCCGTGAAGGAAACCGCGTGATGGCCGGAGGCACGGGGGATCCAATGGGAGACCAGGAGCTATTTGAGCCGTTCCCCAAGATCGCGCGCCTGTTCCGAGACTGCACGATCACGGAGAAGATCGACGGCACGAACGCGCAGGTGATCGTAACAGAGGACGGCAGCGTGCTCGCCGGCAGCCGCACGCGCCTCATTAGCACTCACGCTGACAATCATGGCTTCGCCCGTTGGGTAGCGGAGAATGAAGATGATCTCAAGACACTCGGCGTCGGCCGGCACTTCGGCGAGTGGTGGGGTTCCGGCATTCAGCGCGGTTATAGGCTGAAAGAGAAGCGCTTCTCGCTTTTCAACGTGAAGCGCTGGTCGGAGGTGCGACCAGCATGCTGCCACGTCGTGCCGACCCTCTACGCCGGGCCGTTCGACACGAAGATAGTTCGCGACGTGCTACATGAGCTAAAGACCTACGGCTCGTACGCGTCGCCTGGCTTCATGAAGCCAGAAGGAATTATCGTGTGGCACGACGCTGCGCGTCAGTTCTTCAAGATCACATGCGAGAAAGACGAAGCGCCGAAGTCGCTTGTCGCCTGAATCTGCGGAGTGCAACATCAATGCCATCTATCTCCCGTCAGATCTCCGCGATCACGACAGCAATCGGCATTGTGCAGGGCACGATGAAGCCGCCGAAGGAGTCGGCGCTCCGGTTGCTCGTCGAGGATCTGAAGGCAGCCCGCGCCACCGTCGAGGAACAGCAGCGTTGGGCTGCGCTGGGGAGGGCTGAATGAACGGCAGTCTTATTGCGCTTCGGGACGCTCATCGCGAGCAAGCCGAGCGCGTTATTCGCACGCTGATGCGTGATGGTCTCGATACTGGCCAGATCGCACGGGCGTTCGGGGTTCGTGAGGCGGAGATATACAACCGCCTGCCGGGAGCGGCGCGGTGCGGGCGCGGCGGGAGGGGCGAGTGAGCGACCCTGAGTCCTTCCTTGCCGGCCGGGTGCGGCTGTTCGTCGGCGACAGTCGGGATGTGCTGCTAGCGTTGCCGGACGCCTCGATTGACTCCGTCGTGACCGATCCTCCTTACGCTCTCGTCTCGATCGGGAAGAGTTTCGGCAAGCCGGGTGCGGCTGCGGCGAAGGACTATTCCGGCGAGCGGGCGGGTGCGACCGGCGCTTATGCGCGCGCCTCTTCCGGCTTCATGGGGCAGGCCTGGGACACCGGCGAGACGGCGTTCGCAGTCGAGTTCTGGCGCGAGGTGATGCGCGTCCTGAAGCCCGGCGGGCACGTGCTCGCCTTCGGCGGAACGCGGTCCTATCACCGCCTCGCCTGCGCCGTCGAGGACGCCGGATTCGAGATCCGTGACCAGATCGGATGGTGCTACGGCTCCGGATTTCCGAAGTCGCGCAACATCGGCGATGGCTGGGGCACGGCACTTAAGCCTGCCTGGGAGCCGATCGTCCTCGCCCGCAAGCCGCTCGGTGGAACGGTGGCAGAGAACGTTCTGCAGCACGGGACGGGGGCGATAAATATTGACGGGTGCCGGATCGAAACATCAGATGATCTGAACGGCGGGGCATACAGCGGCGACCTAAGGCAACGCGAAGAGCGCACATCTACTGACACTTTTCCGGGTTCCGTGCCGCTGTCGCGCCTCAATCGCGGCGTTGGCGCCTACAAGGCGCCACCCGGCCGCTGGCCGGCGAACATCGTGCATGACGGCAGCGACGAAGTAGTGGCAGCGTTTCCAGTCTCGGAGTCGACGCCTCCGGGCAACATCAAGCCGTCGAGGGCGACTGAAAACGTCTACGGCGAATATCGCTCCCGGTCGCTAGTTGGTCACTCAGACTCTGGGTCTGCTGCTCGCTTCTTCGCATCTTTTCCGGGAGACAGCAAATGCATCACAAGCAATGTGAGCGCTGCGGAGTCGAATTTCTCGCTATCAAGCGATCTCGCCGTTTCTGCTCTAGGTCATGCAGTGGCAGCGTCAACGCCGGCATTGGAGCTGATCGCAGAAAGCTACCGGGCACCTTCTATGATCGCCACAGCGAGCGAATTCGCGCTGATAAGCGAAATCGCTACCACGGCGACCCAGAGTATCGGAAGAAAGTTCTTGCGCGGGCTGCCGCCAGAAAGGCTCACCCTGACGCTCAACCATGCGGAGTGTGTGGCGGAGCCGGGGCCGACCGACACCATCACGATTACAATAAGCCGCTGGAGATCGAATGGATCTGTCGATCCTGTCACGTTCGGCATCATGCCGCGGAGCGTGGATCTTGGGGCTCCGGCCTTAGGTCTCGGCCGTAGGTTCCATTACTCCGCGAAAGCCGATGCCGACGATCGCCTCGGCTCCAAGCACCCGACAGTCAAGCCGGTCGACCTGATGCAGTGGCTCGTGCGGCTCGTAACCCCGCCGGGAGGCACGGTGCTCGATCCGTTCGCTGGCACCGGGACGACCGGCGAGGCGGCGTGGCGGGAGGGGTTCGCGGCCGTGCTCGTCGAGCGCGAGGCTGCCTACGCCGAAGACATCCGTCGCCGCATGCGCCTCGCGCTGGGAGGCCAAGATGAGCGGCGTCGCGAATCCATCAAGGCGGCGAAGAAGACCGCGAACGCCGGACCATTGTTTGATCGCGTCGAGGCCGCAGAATGACCAATCCAGGATGGACACCAGAACGCCTCGCCCGTCTGCGCGAGCTATCCGTGCAGGGCTACAGTGCCAGTGCAATAGCGGCCGATCTCGGCGGGACAACGCGCGGGGCGGTCTGCGGCATATGGGACCGCCACAGGGACATCCCGAGGCCAGCGCCGGCAAAGGCCAGGAAGAAGGTCGCGCCGACGACCGCGCCACGCGTCGCCCAGAGGATGGTGCCCAAGTCAGCACCGAAAACGCGCTCCGGGTTCTCGCTACGCGCGTCGTTCGGAGGCGCTGTCCCTCCGCAGTTGCCAGTGCCTGCGGAACCGTCGCGCAGCTGCTTCTCCTGCGAGCCAGTGACGATTGATGGACTGACGGCCAGATCCTGTCGCTGGCCGTTGTGGGCGCATGCGGACCGTCCAGCTATGGAAACCGCCCTGTATTGCGGGGCTCCGGTCCAGTGGAGCACGAACGGTCCGTCCAGCTATTGCCGGGAGCATCATGCGGTCGCGTGGAAGGCGTGCACTCCACGGACCGCCGACGTCGAGCTAGCAGCGTAGGGCAGTGAGATGCAATTCGGCGTGTTCCCGAAATCAAGCGGACCGCTTGCCATGAAGCAAGCACAGGCCCAGCGCGACGAGATCAATAGCCAACGTGCCGCCTTGGCGCGTTTTGTGGCAGAACAGCGCAGTGCCGTGGAGGCCATGCACCGCGCTGCTGAGGAGGCAATCCAGGCGGCTAAACGCCTAGAAGTGGCCGCGTCGCGGTGCCGTTCTGTATATCCGATGGTGGCTAGCGACTCCAGCACGTCGCTTCCGGCTGCCATCATCAACGCGACAGCCTCGCATTTCGGCGTGTCAACCAAAGACATCAAGGGCGACCGACGGTTTCCTGACGTCGTGCTCGCAAGGCACGTGGCAATGTTTCTGATGCGCGCGGTGACGGGCCTCTCCACAACAAGCATAGCGCGGTGTATCGGTCGGCGAGACCACACGACGATTCTGCACGGCGTCCGGCGCATTTCCGAGATGATCGCCGCAGGATCGCCGATCGCTATAGACGTCGCCGAGATCAGGGCACGGCTTGATGAAGCCGCAACTGAAAAGGAGTGCCGCCGTGCCGAGATCGGGTGAACATCGTTGGCGCGGAAAGATCCCGATCCCAAAGCATGCGCACCCGCTCGTCCGACAGTTCGTCGAGCGCTGCAACGACGAGCAGACGCTCATTGGAGAGGTGGCAGTGAGAGCTGGCCTAGCACCGGATACGGTGAGCGACTGGCGCTACCGCAGATCGCCGTTGCTTGACAACTTCGTGGCGGCGCTCAACGCGCTGGATCTCGAGTTGGTGATCCAGCCGCGGCGGGAGGAATAATCCGCATGGCGCGAATCCGCTCAATCAAGCCGGAATTCCCGCAGTCAGAGACCATCGGTAGGCTCTCGCGTGACGCGCGGCTACTCTTCATCATGCTGTGGACAGTCGTTGACGATTTCGGCAGGACTCGCGCGGCCTCGCGAATGCTCGCGAGCCTTCTTTTCCCATATGACGACGACGCGGGGCCACTAATCGACGGGTGGCTTGAGGAACTTGAGCGTGAGGAGTGCGTACGGAGGTATCAGGTTGATGGGGCATCCTACCTCTACATACCTAACTGGTTGAAGCACCAGAAGATTGACCACGCGGCCAAGAAGTCCAACCACCCTCCGCCGCCTGAATTCGCGAGCCCTCGCGAGCCCTCTCGAGCCCTCGCGCCTGATCTAGGATCTAGGACCAAGGAAGAAGATACATCCTCGCTACGCTCGGATGCCGCGGCAAGCGCGGCGCCAACCGACCCCGTTTACACCGATGCAGTCCACGAGCTTTTCGGCGAGGGCGTCCCGGCCCTCGTCAGCCTCGGCCTGTCGGATCGGAAGGCGCGGGCCATGATCGGTTCGTGGCGGAAGCAGAGCCGCGAGAACTGCGCGGCGGTTCTCGGCGCGATCATCGCGGCGCGAGACCAGCGAGTGGCCGATCCAATCCCGTTCATCACCGCATCGCTGAAACCAGGAAACGCCAATGTCGAACGTCGCGATCAAGGACGACAAGCGCCAAGCCGGGTCGGCACCCTCCTTGCCGCGCTGGCTGAGCAGTGCGGTGGCACGGGTGGAGATGATCTCGAACCGCCCGGAGATCGCGGCATCGGCGGCCTTGTCATCGATGGAACGATCGCAGGCGGTGGCAATCGTCCTGGAGATCGACGCCAGCCTAACCCCGGCGACGAGGACGGAGATTGGACGGCACATCGCGAAGATCTTCGTGGCGTTTCCGGGCGAGCGGCTTTCCGATCTTGAGAGCAAGGCACGGGCCGAGACGTATCTCATCGCACTGGATGGAATGCCGGCGTGGTGCGTCGATCGGGCTGTCGCATGGTGGCTGCAGGGAGCGAACGGCGAGGGTGGCGAAAACTACGCCTTTGCGCCAAGCCCCCCGCAGCTCCGCCGACTGGCAGAGAAGGCCGCGCTTCCTGAGCGGGCCCGCAGACACCGCATCGACCAACTGCTCAAGGCCAGGGTCTACACCGATCCGACGCCCGAGATGCGGGCGAAAGTCGCGGATCTGATGAGCCGCTTTCACCGCGGTTAGTCGACCGCTGAATCCTGAGGGAGGCTACCATGCGTGCCATGTTGGGGTGCCTACTCGCCATCCTCGTCGGCAGCGCTGCGCTGGCCGATGTCCGCGTGCCGGCGGCAAAGCCGTCGCTTCAGAGCGCCGCGCCTCCCGAGCCGCAGTGCGGGCCGGGCACGCCCCCTGTCGCGGACGCCTATGCGGTTGCCGCAGCGTCAGGGGCGGCCGTGATCATCGGCGGCCAAGATGCGGCGGATCTCGCCGCAGCTCTTTCCCACGTCATCGGGAAGCCGGTTCCACGCCCGACGAGCCTCATGGTGATGTCGCGGGAGGGCGGCGGCCAGACGTGGGTGTTCGTTGTCGGCGCGTGCTCGCCACTTGTTGCCGTGGTGCCGCCGCCAGTTCTTGAAGCGCTGACCAAATATTGGGGCCTGCGGGTTTGAGGAGACGACAGATGCTGTACCTCGCCATTCAATCCATCGCCGTTCTCGCCATCGTCGCCGCCTGGTTCCAGGGGTGGCTTCAGATATTCGTTATCTACGATCCGACATTCATCGGTCAGGCGATCGCGGGGCTCGGCGTTGTCGGATCATGGTACATCTGGCGGGCGTGGCAGTCCCCCCGCACTTCCGCCCAGCATCTTGCCACGGCGAGCACGTTGGCGAGCTGGTGCGTGCAACTCGGGCTCATCGGGACGCTCGTTGGTTTCGTCATCGCCCTGCACGGCGTCACGACGGCATCAAGCGCCGCCGAGGTCAAGGCCATGACCGGCAGCCTTGTCGCCGGCATGGGTATTGCGATCAACACCTCGATTGTCGGGGCTGTCGTCGCACTGTTCCTCGATATCCACCGTCGTGCGTTCAAGTTGGCGACGGGGGTCCGGTCCGATGAGGAGTAGGATCACCACAATCGTATTCCGGGATGTGCTGGCGAACCTCCTGCTTGGGTTCGTCGTCATGGCTCTTCAAATGCTGCCATGGGTTCATGAGCCGACGCAATCTGCCGGGAATGCTCCGCAGGGCAGCGTGCTCATCGAGGCATGCTGGCCAGACGGGGTTGATGCGGACATCGACACGTGGGTCGTTGCTCCAGGTGATGTTCCTGTTGGGTTCAAGCGCCGTGACGGCAAGGTTTTTTCGCTGCTACGGGATGACATCGGGAAGAAGGCGGGCGAGGACCGGAACTGCGAGCTAGCCATCGGTCGGGCGCTCCCGGCCGGCGAGTACGTCGTCAACCTGCATTTGTACTCAAGCAGGGCGCAGAAGTTCCAGATTACGGTAGCGGTCACGGTCATTCTGCGTTCTCATGGTGCGACGCAAGTGCTTCGCAAGGCAGATGTGGTGCTCCGGTCAGTCGGAGACGAGGTGACGGTGGTGCGGTGGCGCATCGATGCCCGCGGCTCTGTCGTAGCCGGATCGGTCGGCACCATCACGACGAGGATCCAGAAATGACCTCCATCGCCCTTGCCCACGCGATCATCATCGCCGGCTATGCCGTTGCCGTTGTCGCCATGTTGAGACAGCGATGGGCGGTGGCAATCGCCGCCATGCTCGCCGCCGCTGTGCTCTGGATGATCACAACGACCGAAATGCTCGGCCTCCCGCGCCCGTCCGACAAGCCGCCGGAGGGCTACGTTGTCGCCTCTGTGCTGCCGATCCCGAACGAGGCGATCTTCCTTTATGGCCTGATGGAAACCGGCGGCGAGCCGCTGTCGCTCCGGCTACCGTGGGATGATGCTGACGCACAGAGGCTTGTTGAGCAGATGGAAGAGGCATCCGAACGTGGCGGTCGGGTGAAGTTCAGGACGCCGAGTGTCCCGGGCTCGGCGGGGCGCTTCGACATCGAACTACCGCCGGAATCGCCACCGAAGCAGCCGGTTTCGTCGAGACTTGTTCCTGGTGCCGTCCACGTCTCGGCCCCGGTGTACCGGATCGTGGAGGGATAGCGCGGTGCGCTTCCTAAGCGTGTGCTCCGGGATCGAGGCGGCGAGCGTGGCGTTCGTGCCTCTCGGATGGGAGGCAATCGCCTTCGCGGAGATCGAGCCGTTCCCGAGCGCCGTCCTCGCCCATCACTACCCGGAAGTTCCAAATCTCGGCGACATGAACCGCTTTCTGGAGTGGCCAGACTATGCAGTTGACCTTCTTTGCGGAGGCACGCCCTGTCAGTCGTTCAGCGTCGCGGGACTTCGTCAAGGCCTTGCTGACCCGCGCGGAAACCTCGCCCTCACCTTCCTTGCAATCGCTGACCGATACCGGCCTCGCTGGATCATCTGGGAAAACGTCCCTGGCGTGCTCTCTTCTAACGGAGGACGGGACTTTTCTGCCTTCGTCGGGGGGCTGGGCGAGTTGGGGTACGGGTGGTGCTACCGGGTCCTGGACGCGCAGTATGTCCGAGTGGACGGGTTCCCTCGCGCCGTCCCCCAGCGACGACGCCGTGTGTGGGTTGTCGGATATCTTGGAGACTGGCGGCCTGCAGCAGCGGTACTTTCTGAGCCCGAAGGCGTGCTCGGGCATTCTCCGCCGCGCCGAGAAGCGAGGGCGGGTGTTGCCGTCGGCGCTCTCGGCGGCACTTCGCCGGGCGGCGGATGGCGCATCGGCGGAGACGAAGCCGCAGCGGGCCACATCCTCGCCTACGGTGGCAACGACACCCGCGGCCCCATAGAGGTCGCGACGGCCGTCAATGCGCACGGCTGGCCGCACGGCCGGCTTGATTTCGAGAGCGAGACGTTCGTGGCGCAGGTGGCGCCCGCCATCAGCGCCAGCAACCCCTACGGCGACCACGAGAGCCGCGAGGGGCTGCTGGTCGCCCATTCACTGCGCGGCGAGGGCCACGACGCGAGCGAAGACGGTACGGGTCGCGGGGTCCCGCTGATCACGATCCCCTTCGCGATGGAACAATCCGTTGCCGACTGCCTCACGGCCAATTGGCAGCGCAGCAATGGCGCCAAAGCTGGCAACCAAGTCGGCATGGTCAATCCCATCATCTATCCGACTGCGGTCCGTCGCCTGACGCCGCTGGAATGCGAGCGTCTTCAAGGATTTCCGGACTGCTATACGGCAGTTCCGTTCCGCGGAAAGCCAGCCGCCGACGGTCCTCGCTACCAGGCCATCGGAAACTCTTGGGCCGTAAATTGTGCGAGGTGGATCGGGCGGAGGATTGAGCTCGTCGAGGACGTGATGGCCGAGATTGCTGCCGAATAGCCTGAGGAGTACCGCGTAAATGTCAAAGCTCCGTAGAAAACGGCGCGACGGTCGCCGCCGGGAGCCGAACGGGCGGCTGTCTCGTCGCAAGGCCGACCGGGAGGCCAACGCCCGCATGGCAGATAATGAGACGTCCGTCGAGGCCATGGCGACCGTCCTCGCCGCGCGCTGGCGGGTACATGGCATCACTGCGGAGCACGCGAAAGACCCGCTGGCCGGGTCCGCTGTCGGGCGGCTATGCCTGTCGGACCAGATCAGTCGCGACCAGTACGACGCCGCGATCCGCTATCTCGATGTGCTGGGATCCTACGAAAAGGCGCTGCTGCTGCGAACCGGGAAGCCAAGCGAGAGCAAGGGCTCACCCCATGGCCTGGGGGATAGCCCGGAGTACATAGACTGGTGCCAGGCGCAGATAGAGCGGTGGGATGAAGTGACGACGCTGCTGACGGAGTTGATGTACTCTCTGCGCTCGCCTGGGCCAAGAGCGGCCCTGGACGTCGTTGTCGTGCGGGATGTGGATATGCCGGAGCTTGCGGCGGATCTACGATTGGCGCTCAACGCTCTTGCTCGGCACTTCTCGATTGGCCGCGGTGCGAAGGCCGCTTGACGTGGCCATGCAAATCACTTATACGGTACACGATCTCATGATCCCATTTCCATGGGACATGACTCCGCGCTCGACGGTATCGAGATAGGCGACGGTCGCTGAAGGCAATAACCGTGGTTGGTTAATGGTGGCCGAAAGACCTCGTGAGGGCCTCGCCGCGCAAGCGGTCCGACTAGGGCACATATTCGACGCGGGCGGCGAAAACCTGACCCGGATAGATCGGACTGCATAGCAGGGGCCATCCGCTACGATCAGCGGCCGAATTGCTGCGTCAGGGACCGGCCCTCGCTCAACAGATGCGCGAGCCAGCGATATCTGGGGGGATTGCGAAAGCCGCCTGACGCCGCTCCGAGGCCATGGAAGGCCCGCGTAGCCTAAATATCGGCAAGGTCAGGCCTCGTGCATATCCATCCCGACAGAGTGAGGTCGGGCAGCCCGGCCAGGGCGACCCGAGCCGGGCTTTCCATTTTTGGATTCCGCAATCCTGCGGATAGGCGGCTGCGGCCGTCGCTTTCGAGAGGAAAAAGCGATGACGATTGAACTCGAGTACAGGGTGATACCTGTTACGCGCTACCACGTAACGCGCTACGCAGTCTCCCCTGACGGGAAGGTGGGGTCGAGTTCCACGATCGGCGAGTACGGTAATGCTGGGGTGGCCTATCAGGTTGCATATGCGTGCTGCAAGGCCGAGCATGAGCGGCTTGGCTATCCGCCCGGAGATGAGCGGGTGCAATACCCGCGAGAGCCGGTTCTCGGCGAGGTGGCATCTGCATGAACACCACATATAGTGATGGCATCCAACTGCGAGGTTGGCTCTGCCCGCTGTGCAACGGCGCACATGGCCCGCACGTCGATAGGTGTTCTGGGCCAGCCATGGCGCCGGCTGTTAGCGTCCCCTCGGTGTTTGGGGTGACGCCGCTGACCCGCTGCCTATGTGATAGCAGTGTGCCATGCGGCGACGTCGCCTGCCCGCACCGAGTACAGGTGACGTGGGCGGCGATCACCTAGATCCGCGGCAGCCGTCTCCGATCCGCCAGCAGGGCGACTTCATCCGCGGAGAGATCCTGAGGTGGATACGGACGCGTTCCATTGGCTATCGCCGCCATGGCGAGACCGGTGATCGTGGCCTTGTCCTTGGGGACGCCGTCCTTGCGGTAGCGGACGATGGTATCCTCTGAGAGGCCAAGGAGGATGGCGGCCTCCCGTCCCGTGATCTTCTGGCGCTCCTGCCAGGCGCGGAACTCGTCGGCGGTCATTAAGGCCCCCGTTTTGCTAGTAGGTGTGCGGCGTACTGCTGGCGGTCCATCTCATTGCCCTTCGCGCGGCGGTCGTCATCCGTCGCCCACCAAAGAGCATCGGTTGCTGGGCGCAGCCGCAGGCCATTCCCGGCCGCCTCTGCGTCGCCTGAATATTCGGACGGGACCTGCACAAAGCGGATGTCGTTTAGGTCGACGCCGGCCGACAACAGCTCGAGTGTCTTTCGGCGGCCTTTATTCCACCCGCACGGCGAGACGAGCACGATTTGCGTCTCGTCATGTCCGGGCGCACGTCCATGCTGGATGAGCACCAACGAAAGGCGATCTTTCGTTTGCTTCGACCAGGGGCGGAGGTCGGTCGATCCGATCTGCGCGGGCGTGTAGGGCATTAGAACGCCACCATGATCGAGCGGTGCGCGTCATCGACCACCTGAGCGATGGTCCAGCAGTCCTCGTAGGAGCCGGGGACAACGTCGTCCGTCGTGGCCTCGTCGCTGTACTCAACTTCGTCGATAACCGGGGTGAGGCCGAGAGCTTTGGCGGCCCGGATGCGATGGGCCCCCTCAAGGGCGACGTAGTACTCGCCGCAGTTGACGGCCTTGATGGTGGGTGCGCCGAGCGCGGTCATCTCAGCCTTGACCGACTCGAGGTGCGTGTCGTCGAAGTACGTGTGCGGCAGGATGATGTTCATCGGTGGCCCCCTTGCGCATCAGCGCGTTGTCGATGTCCTCAATATACGCACGGTGCGGATAAAGCGCAAACCGGCACACGCATGGTGCGATCACAAACGCGTGAGGACCAATGCCTGACGAAGCCGCGATCGAGCGCGCCCGCGAGGATCTGCGGGCGGCGGAGAAGGCAGGCTGGCGCGCCTACAACGAGATCGTCCGGCCGGCGTTTGACCGGCTCCGCGAGGTGGCTGGCACCGGGCGGGCTCCGGCGCCCGTGAGCGAGCCGCGGCAGGCCACGGATTGGCTCCGGGACTACGGGGCGTAGATCGTCATGGCGTTGGTTCGCACGATCGAGAAGACGGGCGGGGACTGGCTCGTTGTCGATCGGTGGTTCGGGCGCTTTTATACTTCGGACGAAGAGGTCGTCGTCGGACTTGATGTCCACCTTGACGCCGACGACCCGACGTTCCGGTTCCAAGCCGCAGCCGATTGGCCAGAGCTGTCTCCGCGGATAGTGGAGCAATACAACGCGCCGTACCGGCGGCGGCAACGCCTTGCCCTGCGCCGGGCTGTCAATGATGATCCGCGCCGCGCGATTATGGTCCCGCACTACCGTGCCGAGTTGCAAATGGATCTGGTGCGGGCGGGGCGCGAAAACACGAACCCGGATGGGTTTGCCGTCGCGCATCTCGGCGGGGTTGTCCGCGGCGTGGCCCCAGGGGAGAGCGGGCACGGGGACACTGACGCCGCGCTGTTCGCCGCTGTTGATCTTTGGCGGGCCAGGGCTGAACAGCGGTGGCGGCATGCGGACGTAAACCGCGCAGCGATCGAGCATGTCGGGTTCGACGTCTCGATCGACAGGAGCGGCGCGGTCCGGTTTGTCAGGCGTGTTTCGTAGGAGCGATCCAATGGCGAAGAAACCCTCTCCGATGCCGAAGGGGATGCCGAAGCCGAAGTCCGGCAAGGGCGGCGGCAAGCGCGGCTGCTGACCGATCATAGCGTAGGAGTACGGCCATGCCCGCAGCCAAAGAGCAAATCAACAGCCGCGTTGTTGTCTGCGGGAGGAATCCGTCCGGCGATCCGGTCGGGCTGGCGGTGGATGCGGACGGGCAGCTCCTCGGCGGGGCAGCGACGCAGGTATCGGCGGACGCAACTCTGTCGTCTGTCAATTCGAGCGCGTCGTCGGCTCAGGTGTTAGCGGCAAACGCGGCGCGTAGGATGGTTATCGCGCAGAACGACGACGCCAACGACTGCTATCTGAAATACGGCGCGACGGCAACGACGTCGGATTACACGGTGCGAATTCCTGGCAACGGCGGCTATTGGGAAATGCCGGAGCCGATCTATAGCGGGCGCATCGATGCAATTTGGTCTGCAGACGGCGGCGGCGCTTTGCGTGTGACGGAGATCGCGTAAATGCCACTCTCGTTCCCGCCGGAGGCATCGAAAACTACCGTCCTCACGTCCTCGGCGACGTGGACGCGCGATGCGCGGACCAAAATGGTCTACGTGCTCGTCGTCGGCGGTGGCGGTGGCGGCGGCGGCGGCCCGAAATTGGCGAGCGGTGCGGCGGGTTCCGGCGGCGGCGGCGGTGGCGGCGCGGCGGCCATCAGCACATGGTTCACGGCCGCGCAGGCCGGCGCGTCGCAATCCGTGTCGATTGCCGCGGGCGGCGCGGCTGGCGCCGGGCGCACCAGCACGGCCGGCGCCGGCAGCAACGGCGGCGCGGGCGGCAATACGACGTTCGGTTCGCTTCTGACCGCGTTCGGGGGTGGTGCCGGGTCGGGCGGCTCGGCCGCGACGGCGAGCGGCGGCGGTGGCGGCGGCGGGACGCAGGGCGCTGGGAACAGCGCCAGCGGCGGCAGCGGCGGCGCGGCGGTATTCGGAGGTGCTGCGGGCGGTAGCGGGTCCGGCGGTGGCAACCTAGTTGCGCCGGTCGGCGGCAGCGGCGGCGGCGGAACCACTGCGGTGGGTGTGGCGGCGAGCGGGGGCATTTCCGCTGACGGTGCTGGTGGCGGCGCGTCTGGAGGCGGGATGACAGCCGCAGACGCGTTTAACAACGGCAGCGGCACATCCAAATTCGGCACAGTTACAGGCACGGCGGGAGGCGCGGCCGAGGGGGCGGCTGGCGCTACGGCAGCCGTGTTCATCCCTTACATCGGCTGTGGAGGCGGCGGCGGCGCGTCCGGCATCACGGTCAACGGCGGCGCGGGCGGCGCGGGTGTCGTCGGCGGCGGCGGCGGCGGCGGCGGGTCGTCGCGTGACGGCAACGGCGGGGCCGGCGGGGCCGGTGGCGGTGGCTACTGCATGATCGTGGAGCTTTTCTGATGACGTATGCGCTCATCGTCGATGACGCGATCGTCAACATCGTCGTGTGGGATGGCGTCTCGCCGTTCGATCCGGGCGGCACGCTCACGCCGCTGTCTGATTTGCCGTCCGGTGTCGGCATGGGCTGGCGATTCGTCGGCGGCGAGTGGCTGCCGCCGGAACTTGTCGGATGACGATCTCCAAGATCCATGACATCTCTGACCCGCCGACTGCGGCCGAAGTGCAGGCGCTCGCCAACGCCATGCAGGACGCCTCGCGCACGCTGGCGGCGCTCATTGCGGATCTGCACGCGACTGCCGGCCACGGCCTCATCGGGACCTGAGCCATGCTCAACGACCGCGACAGGGACGAGCGTGAGAAAGAACGGGAGCGGCAGCGGCAGGCATTCGCCGGCGGCCCGTTTTCTATGTTCGGCCCCATGCAGATGCAGCCATCCCGCCCTAACGGCGGCGGCATGATGCCCGGCAACATGGGGCGCGGCCCGATGCTGGAGCCGCCCCGCTTCATCGGTCCGGCCAACCCCGGCAGTCTCGGCATGCGCCGAGGCGTCGCCGAGGAAATGGCCCGGACCTCGGCAATCCAGCGCAACGTCCAGCCTCAGAACGCGCTCATGGGCGCCATGTATGCCGGCCTCCTTGGCCCCTTGATGCAGGGATAGCACGATGTACCTTCCCCCATGGCTTCAGCAGCAGCAGCGCGGCGGCGGCGCCGGCCCGGCGAGTATGTTCTCCGTCCTCTCCCCCGGCCCGTCTCGAGGCCCGACGCCTCAGGGCGGCGGAGCCATGCAGGGCGCCAACATTCCCGGCAATCCCGGCACCGGCCGTGGCGGCCCGTTCAATGTTGTTCCCGGCGGCGGCGACCCGTTCAAAATCCCCGGCATGCCGGAGCCGACGTCGAGCCAAGTCGACATGGGTAAGCCACCGGGCGTCGGCGGCCCGTTCATCTACGGCGCCCCGGATGCGCAGGGGCGGATGACTTATTTCGCCAGCGACGACAAGCGCATCGGCCCCCGTGCTGCGTCCAATATTGGTGCCAGCGCCGGACTCGTCGGCGCGCCGCAGCTGATGTCGCCGACCCCGGCTCAGATCTTCGCGGCCCGCTTCGCCCGCGCCAACTACCAGCCGCCAACCCATGATCCGGTGATGTCGGAAATGCTCGGTGGTGGTCGTATGTTGGGTGGCGGCGCCCGTCCTCGGGGGCGTGGATGAAGATCAAGATTTGCCCGATGACGGAGCAGTTGATCTGCATCCCGTCGACGGATCGTGAGGAGCGGGTGCTGAGCATGGCGGTGATCACCGGGGCCGAGATCCGGGTGGCGGTGGATCGGCCCGTGCTGGTAGTCTCGAACGATGCCCCAAAGGCGGGGTCCGTGCTTCTCAGCGATGGAGATTGAGGTGTTCGGTTTTTCGAGTCGGGGGTGCCTCTAATGGATGATCCGGACCATCCGCCCTGCTTCGCAGTCGTGTCGGGTGACGGCGTGTGGGGCATCCAACAGTGGCGGGACTATGCGGCCCACCTCAAGGGGCGGCTGGATGGGCTTGAGGCCGATTGGGCCGCTATTCGGGCGAGGTTGGCCGACACGGAAGTCGAGCGCCGCGATCGCTGCCTGATGGCTGCCCTTTCCCACGGGCGCCCTGGAGAGCCCATCTCCGACACCATCGCCCGCGCCCGCCAGTTCGAGGAATACATCGGCGGCCTCGCCGGCAGGCCCGCAACGCCGCTCGAGCCTGCTCAAACACAGTGGGCAGAGGCAACGCCGGATGAGCCCGTCAGTCGCGATCCCGAGCCGACGCTCTACGCGCTGGCGCAAAAGCACGGACTGCGGCCTCCGCACGACAACGACCCAATCCCGGAATACCTTCGCAACTGCCTCGCCGCCATGATGGCCGAGCTTGGGCTGCTGAAATGATGTGTCGGCGTCTCCTCACATTTCTCACGTCATTCAACCCGTTCAACATGGCGGCCCATACCTCGCCCCCGTTGGTTAGTAACCCCTACTGCTCGCCCGGAGAGACCGCGAGTGCGGAGGATCCACAGCCCGAGCCCGTCGAGAGCATGGCGGAGTTCGCCGCGCGCCTTGGCATCAGCCCCGGGGAGTTCGCCGTGGTTCGCGAGCAAATGTGCGGCCGTTTGGCGGCCGATCTCATCGATGACGTCGCCTACCTTCGGCTGATCGTGTCCCGGCTTGCCGCTTCATCGCCTGACTGCAATCTCACCGATGAAGTCGTCGACCCTGACAGTCCCTGTTGGTCGTAGCCGTATTGGCGGTATCTCAGGTTGTAGATCCCCAATAGGGATGCCAAAAGGCCCGGCAAAACAGCCCCAATAGGTTGAGTTGGTGTTTTGTAGTGGTCGATATGTAAATCAAACGGAATTCACCAGATGGCCGGCAAGGTAGGCGGCAAGCGTCCAGGGGCAGGTAGGCCCAAGGGCTCGCGCAGCCGAGCGACGATTGAGCACAAGGCGACGCTGGAAGAGTTGGCGCGCGCCCACACTGCGACGGCCCTCAGCGTGCTCGTCGAGATCGCATCGAAGCCGACGGCGACGGACTCGGCCCGCGTGGCTGCAGCCTCGGCGATCCTCGACCGCGGCTACGGCAAGCCGCGCCAGGCGACAGAGATCAGCGGCCCGAACGGCGGGCCTATCCCGGTCGGTGGCGTCGACATGCCGGAGCGACCGGAGACGTACGATGAATGGATGGAGCGCCGCCGCCGTGAGCTTACAGCGATGGGCTCCGCAGCCGGGGCCTCAGCTAGCAGCCATTGAGGCGGCGTGGTGCGATGAGCTTTTCTTCGGCGGCGCCCGTGGTGGCGGCAAGTCGGACTATCTCATCGGGGATTATCTAGCCGACGGCAGCAGTTACGGTGCGGAGTGGCGCGGCATTCTATTCCGCCGGACGTATCCGGAGCTTGAGGAGATCATTGCCAGGTCGAAGTCAATCATCCCCGGCACATATCCGGGGAGCGAATGGAAGGAAAGCGACAAGACGTGGACGCTTCCGAGCGGGGCAACACTCCGGCTGCGCTACGTCGAGCGAGATGATGACGCGAGCCGCTACCAGGGCCACCAATATTCGTGGCTTGGCTTCGACGAGTTGACGAACTGGTCTAGCCCGAACGCCTATAAGGCGCTTCTTGCGACGCTGCGCAACGGATCCATGCCGATCCCGAACAAGCGGGTGCGCAGTTCCGGCAACCCGGGCGGTCCGGGCCATCAGTGGGTGAAGGCGCGGTTTGTAGATCACGCTCCAAGCGGTTATGTGCCGTTCCACGATGCAGTGACCGGCATGCGGAGGATGTTCATTCCGTCGCGGGTAGGAGACAACGCCATTCTGCTCGCGAATGATCCCGGATACGTGGACCGCCTCCGCGGTGTCGGGTCCGAAGAGTTGGTTCGGGCGTGGCTCGACGGTGATTGGTCGGTGGTGGCCGGAGCGTTCTTCGACAATTGGTCGTCGGAAAAGCACGTCGTCCGACCGTTCAGCATACCGGAGCGGTGGCCCCGCTTTCGGGCTGGTGATTGGGGGTCCGCGCGGCCGTTTGCTTTCTACTGGATTGCGGTCTGCACGGACGATACGACGATCGACGGCGTGCTGATCAAGCGAGGCTGTCTCGTCGTCTACCGAGAATGGTACGGGTCGAGCGGCGAGCCGAACGTCGGCCTGAAGGTGCCGGCCGAGCAGGTCGGCGAGGGCATCCGCCGGAGGGAGATTGGCGAGAACGTTCGGCACGGTGTTCTGGATCCCGCGGCGTTTGCCTCGGATGGCGGCCCGTCGATCGCCGAGCGATTGCGGGTCAACTTCTCGCCTGCGGACAACAAGCGCGTCGGCAAGTCCGGCGCAATGGGCGGCTGGGATCAGGTCCGCGCGCGTCTCGACGGCGAGGGCGGGCGCCCAATGCTGCTGTTCTTCTCGACGTGCCAGCATGCGATCCGGACACTTCCGGCATTGCAGCACGATCCGATGCGGCTTGAGGACATCGATACCAGCGCTGAGGATCATGCGGCGGATGCCATTCGCTACGCCTGCATGTCGAGGCCCTATGCTCGGCCTGTCGAGACGGCTCGACAGCGGCCTCCGGACCGCTACCGCCGTTCCGAGCCATCCGAGCCGGCATCATGGACAACCGTCTAATGTACGCGCTTTGGAATAGGACGTGGGCGGGCAGTGGGTACTACTACGGGCGCGGCCCGTGGGATCACCCGTGGTATGCGCGTAGCATCGGGGCCGAGTGCATACTGTTCTCCAGCGCAGAGGCCGCCGAGTTTGAGCGGGAGCATAGATGCCACCGGGCACATCGCGCGGCGTTTCAGGCGGTGCCCATCCCGTATGCTGAAGGAGATCGCACGTGAACATGGATTCCCTCATCCGCGAGTTAGAACAGCAGCGCGAGATGGCGTTTACGCGGGCAGCACGGTACGCGGGCCAGATCGGCGCAATGGAGGCGGAGATGGCGGTGCTGCGGGCCGAGGTGGAGCGGCTGCGGGCTGAAGAAGCGAAGCGGAAGACCGTCGCGGGGCTGACGCTGGACCATGATATCGTCGCTTTGTGGAACAAGAGCGCGCAGTGTGCTGCTGGCGAGCCGATACTACGCAACCCGACGCCGCCGGTGTCTGAGGAATGACCACCGTCGCCTACCGTGACGGCGTGCTCGCCGCGGACACGCTCGTCATCTCCGGGAGCAGCCGGGCCGGGCATATGTCCAAGCTCCTCAAGACCCGCCGCGGCGCGCTCGTCGGCATCAGCGGCGAGGTCGAGGGAACGACCAGGTTCCTGGACTGGATGCGCTCCGGTCGCCGCGGTAAGCCTCCCGCTACGGATGATGATAGCGGGTGCCGTGGCATTGTTGTCGAGCCCGACGGCTCAGTCCTGTTTTGGGATGGCGGACCGGCGCTGTTTCCGAAGCGCGGCGCGTATTTTGCGCTCGGTTCCGGCCGCGATGTTGCGCTCGGCGCTCTGGCGATGGGCGCGACGGCCGATGCGGCTGTTCGTGCCGCAATGCAGATCGACATCTATACCGGCGGCGACGTTGAGACGCTGAGACTCGAGGACTAGCGCATGGCCGAGGTGGTCGTTCTTCCTGGCGTAGAGGCACCGCATCTCGGGGCCATGGTAACGACGCCTGTCGAGGCTGTTGTCGCTGGCCTTGTCGAGAACGGTGTGACGGAGATGGTCGTCGTCGGCCGAGCTCGTGACGGCAGCCTGTACCTCGCTGCGACGCATGGCGACGCAGACCGCGCGGCTGGCATGCTGATGCGGGCCGTTCACGTTCTTTCCAGCGAGGATTGGACGCCGAGCGATTTCAGCACGGATGACGAGGCGTAAGGACTAGCGCATGGCCTATGACGACGCCACCGCCGAAATCAATCCGGCGGACGGCGAAGCCATGCCCGGCCGCAAGAAGCCCGACGATGAAGCGCTCTTCCGCAAGCTCCGCGGCTGGTACGCCAAGGATATCGAGCAGGCCCGGAAATGGCGTGAGGAGGCCAAGCGCGCCTATCAGTTCTATCATAGCGAACAGTGGACCGACGAGGAAAAGCAGTACCTCAAAGAACAGCAGAGGCCGACGAGCGTCTTCAACCTCATTGCCACTCTGGTCAACGCCGTTGTCGGCGCAGAGATCGGCAACCGCCGGGAGGTCCGCTACATCCCGCGTGAGGAGGGAGACAGCCTTGCCAACGAACTGCTGACCAATGCCGGCGAGTGGTTCCGCGATCTGACGGACGCCGAGGACGAGGAAAGCGCGGCTTACAAAGATTGCGTCATAGCGGGTATGGGTTGGACGGAAACCCGGCTGTCCACGGACGACGATCCGGACGGCGAGCCCGCCATCAGTCAGATCGATCCCTTCGAGATGATGGCGGACTGCCATGCCAGCAAATCTAACTACGCCGATGCCAAGAGGATCTGGCGCGCCCGCGAGTTGAGCCGCGACGATGCGGAGGCGATGTTTCCAGGCGTCGCGTTGAGCGACCTGCATGCGGCGTGGGTGTCGAATGCGGATGGCGTCACGAAATACACGGACCGTCCTGGCGGGCAGGATTACGTCATCGGACAGGATCTTGATACCGATGTTGCGCCGAAGAATTGCACCGTCGTCGAGTGCCAGTGGATTGAGCAAGAGACATACTACCGCGTTCTTGATCCGACGCAGGGCAAGATTGTCGAGATGTCCGCGGAGAAGTACAAGGCGCTGAGCACCGCGGTGAAGTCGGTCGGGTTGCAGTTGAAGGCGGCCCCGGCCAAACGCAAGCGGGTGATGCGGGCGTTCCTCGGGGCTAAGGTGCTGGAGGCCGGCCCGTCTCCGTTCAGCCCGCATTTCTCCTATCAGGCGATCACCGGATTTTGGGATCGCGATAAGCGATACTTCTACGGCATCGTCCGCAACGCCATTGACCCGCAGGTGTGGTCAAACAAGCTGCGTTCGCAGACGATGCACCTCATCAATGTTGGCGCCAAGGGCGGCATCATGGCGGAGCAGGGTGCGTTCCCTGACATCCGAGAGGCACAGAAGACATGGGCGCGGCCGGACGCCATTACCGAGGTCGAGGCGTCGGCTCTGAGCGGGGGCAAGATCCAGCCGAAGCCGGTCGCCGCGCTCCCCGCCGCACAGTTCCAGATGATGCAGGATGCGGAACAGAAAATCCGCACCGTCACCGGCATCAACCTCGAACTGCTCGGCATGCGCGAGGCAACACAGCCCGGCGTGCTGGAATATCAGCGACGCCAGGCCGGCATGTCGACGCTGGCCGAGCTGTTCAATGCCCTGCGGCGCTACCGGAAGCGGCAGGGCCGGCTCCTGCTGTTCATCATTCAGAATTTCCTGTCCGATGGCCGGCTGATTCGCATCGTCGGCGACGACAAGAAGAAGTACGTGCCGCTGACGCGCGATGCTGCGGCGGACGTGCAATACGACATCATTGTTGACGATGCGCCGACGAGCCCGAACGAGAAGGAAAAGACGTTCTCCATCGTCATGCAGATGCTCCCGCAAATCATGGCGATGAAGCCGCCGAATGAGGTGGTGTTGAAGCTTCTGAAGTACTCGCCGCTACCGACTTCGCTCATGGAAGAGTTGGAGAAGATGGCGGAAGAGGCAAAGTCGCAGCCTGATCCTGAGGAGCAGATCAAGAAGCAGGTCATGTTGCAGCAGGCCATGGCCGGCATCGAGAAGGACAAAGCGGCTGCGGCCAAGAGCCAAGCCGGTGCGAAGCTCGACGAGGCCAAGGCAGCATCGGAGCAGGCCAGGATGCAGGCCGACACGCTGGCGACGGCTCTTGGCTACATTTTCAACGGCATGGCGCCCCCGGCGCCGCCACAGACCCCCCCGGCAGGTCCGATGCCGGGCGAGGTAGCCGCTCGATAGCGGGCTTGCGATCCGGGGCCGAGCCCCGTCAACCCCCAGGAGTACACATGACAGCGCGAGATGAAGCCGGCCGTTTCACGGCCGCTGAGGAGGCGTATTTCGAGTCCAAGGGCGAGGTCGATCCGTTCGCGGAGGCCGAGGCCCCGGCGGAGGGCGCCGAGTCGCAGCCGGTCGCAGACCCGGCCCCCGCACCGACCGCGGCTGAGACGGCCCCTGAGGCAGCGCCGGAGCCCGCCGAACCGGCCCCGGAGCCGCAGAAGACGGTTCCGCATCAGGCGCTTCATGAAGCCCGCCAGTCGCTCAAGGAGATGCAGGCCGAGGCCGCCGCTTTGCGAGAGCAGAAGGCGGCGATGGAAGAGCGCTTCCGTATCGTTATGGAAGCGTTCCAGGCGCAGCAGCAGGCGGGCCTGCAGCCGTCTACGCAGGTCGATCCGATCATCGCCCGCCTTGGTGAGCGCCCAGACCATCTGGTCGACTTGTTCGCCGCGCAGGAGTGGGACCGGCAGGCGAACGAGCTTCGGTATGCGATGCTTTCCGAGCAAGTGCAGCGGGCCGAGCAGGAGCGCGTCGCTGTCGAGCAGGAACGGCAGTACGAAGCCCAGGTATGGGATTACTGGCGGTCCGATCGCGCGAAATTCGAGGCTGCCGAGCCGGAGTTCGGCGCCGCCGCGCGGTTCCTGATCGAGGAACGCCACAAGGAACTCGAGGCTCTGTCGGGGATCTATCCTCAGTTCACGAGCATGGCGGCGCGCAACGAGCAGATCGACCGCGACCTGAAGGCGCTGGTCGTCGATGCCGCGCAGCGCGGGCGATCGCCGGCTGAGATCGTGTTCATGCTCGCCAAAGCGAAGCGGTATCAGAAAGCGGTTGAGGAGGCGGCCGCTGCCGGAGGGCTCCCCGCATCCCCGCCGCCGATGTCCGCCACCCCTGCGCCCGGCACCGTCGTCTCCCCGGCCGCGGCCGAGAAGATCGCAGCCGCGGCCAAGGTGGAAGCGGCTGCCAAGTCGCTGTCCGCGGTTCCCGGCGGAACCGGTACGGAGCCGATGTCGCTTGAGGCTCTCTCGAAGCTGCCGCAGCGCGAGTTCGACAAGTACGTCAACGCCATGGACCCGGACGCCAAGCGTCGGCTGATGGGCGGCTGATGATGGTCAAGAGCGACCAATTCCATGTGACGATGCACCCGTCCTCGGCGTGGCCGGGTGTGTTCGTCAAAGGGCAGGAGGCGGTGCAGATCGCCCGATGGGTTCGGCTGGCTATGCGGTCACGATCGAACAGCATGAAGCCGGTCCGCGATTTCATCGCTGCGGCCCGCCTCGAGCAATTTGCGGACGCCGCAGAAGGATGCGTCGTCTCTCAGGACTTCGCCGCCAGTTGCGGCGAGTTGCCGCAAGGCTAATGACCCGCCGCTCACGCGGCTATTCAACCCGCCAGGGATCGGGCGACATCCCTTCCGCTAGATCGGCGTCACAGATCACCCCGCAGAGGGCCGGGTTACGCCCTCTGCGCTGGCTTCGCAGCGTCACGCGAGCAGTCCCCACAGACATTCCCTGAGATCAAAGGACATCAACCATGGCTACCACCCATTTCGGGGTCAATGACCCGGAAACGGTGAAGCTGTGGGCCAAGGATCTCGCCCGTGAGGCAAGCAAGCTGACTCCGATCCAGCCCCTCATCGGCGATGGCCCCGACAGCATCATCGTCAAGCGAACCGAGATGCAGCGCAACAGCGGCGATCGTGTCACCCACACGCTGCTCATGAACCTCGACGGTGCCGGTGTCACCGAGGGTATCGTGCAGGAAGGTAACGAGGAAAGCCTCGCGACCTACACCGACAACCTGTCGATCAACGAACTGGGCCATGCCGTGCGCATCCCTGGCGAGGGCACGATCGACCGGCAGCGCGTCCCGTACAATCTCCGCGAAATGTCGCGGGATGGGATGAAGCTCTGGTTCGCCGAGCGTATTTCCGCGACGTTCTTCAACCACGTGTGCGGCTATACGCCGACCAACTCGCTCTCGCACGCCGATCTCTACCGCGGCAACAACGCGGTCGTGGCGGCAACTTCGACCCGCATCCTGCGGCCGAACAGCGTGGCGAACGACGAGTCGCTTTCCTCGACGGACACCTTCGACCTGACCCTGGTCGAATATGCCCGCGAGCTCGCGGAGACCGCGACGCCGAAAATCCGCCCGGTGATGATCGGCGGGCAGAAGAAGTACGTCATGTACCTCCACAACTATCAGGCCACCAAGCTGCGGACCAACACGTCCGACGCTCAGTGGCTCGATATCCAGCGCGCGGCGCTTATGGGCGGCAAGTCTTCGGGCAATCCGCTCTATACCGACGCGCTGGGCGAGTATTCGAACGTCATCCTTCGGGTGGCGAACGATGTCACGCAGGGCGTCAATTCCTCGACGGGCGCTGCCGTTGCCAACACCCGCCGGGCCGTTCTGCTCGGCGCCCAGTCGGCGGTGATCGCCTGGGGCAAGGGGCACGACAGCACGACCTCGTTCAAGTGGGTCGAAGCTCTGCACGACTATGACCGTGAGCTCGGCGTTCACGCTCGGATGATTTGGGGCATGAAGAAGACGGTGTACAACAGCACCGACTTCGCCACCATCGTCATCCCGACGTACGCCGCGGCTAGCTCGTAAGGAGGGCGGACCATGGCTGCAGGTTCTACTGCGCGCGAACTCTCCCTTCAGGTGAAGCACTACTTCCGGAAGGGGTTCACTTACGCTGACGACGGTCAGGTGCTCACGGTCGGTACGCTTCCGGCCGGGGCGCTGATCTCCAAGCCGGACTCCGGCGTTTACGTCAACGTGGCGTTCAACGCCGGTTCGACCAACGTGCTTGATATCGGCACGGCGGCGAACGACGACCTCTATGCCACCGACCTCGCCCTCGGCTCGATCGCGTTCGTGCCGCTGGACGAGGCGGTGTCCATGGTGGTCGCGGCCGATACGACCATCACGGCGACGGTGGATCTCACCGGCACCGCGGCGTCGGCCGGGGAGGGTGAGATCGTCATCTGCTACATCCCGGACAACGACCAGTGATGCGTCGCTGATCCAAAGAACGGCGCGGGTCTACGGGCTCGCGCCGTTTCCATTCCCATACAGCACATCGGAGCACTCCTATGGCTACAGGCACCAAGAGCCAGTGGCAGAACTCGGTCCTGAAGGTCGAGTCTCTGATCGTCAACGGCAACACCATCACCGGAACCGAGATCGGCTACCTCGACGGGCTCACCCCTGGTACCGTCGCGGCGTCGAAGGGCCTTGTCGTCGATGCCAACAAGGACCTCAGCGAGCTTCGCAATCTCGGCATGGCCGGGACGCTCACCTTCGGCGCCGGCGGTGCACTCAACGCCGACAGCGGCACGGCCTCTGCCACGGCCGGCGCGGCGACGCTGGCCAAGATGGCCGGCAAGATTACCAGCGAGGCGCTGACGACCGCACAGGATGCGACCTACACGCTGACCCTGACGAACTCGACGATCGCCGCGACCGACATGGTTTTCGTCTCGCTCGCCAACGGCACCAATACCCAGGGCACGCCGGTCGTCGGCCGCGTTACTCCGGGCTCCGGCTCGGTTGTCATCACGGTCGTCAACAAGCATGCCACGGCGGAAGCTCTGAACGGCACGCTGGTCATTTCGTTCCTCGTCGTCAAGGCGTGACCATGATCGAGATGGATGAAATTGATATCGAGATCGAGTTTCTCGACGCTCGAATTGCGGCCGCCCTGAAGGGGCCGGAATTCAGCGTCGGGAAGCGCGACAGGACGCCGGAGGCGGCCCCGGCTCCGGCCATTGATCCCCCCAAGGGCACCTGCCCGAAGTGCGGCAAGCACATCGGTCGCGGTCTGCACTTCCACGTCAAGGCTTGTGGGCATGACGCCGGCTGAAGCCGTCATCAACATCCTGGCGGAGCGCGGGTTCGCCGACGTGACGATTCTCAACGAAAACCTGCGCGGCGCCGTTCTCGCCCGCGTCGGCACGCCGAAGGGCTGGGCCTACGAGAAGTTCGCCATCGGCGAGCGCCTGGCCGGCCTCGTCGAGAGCTGGGCCGCCAAGCATACGTCGAGGTGACGCATGGCCCGTTCACTCAACGACCTCAAAGCCAAGATCGCCAACGACATCGACGATGAGAGTAGCATCTACGCGACTGAAATCGCCGATGCCATCGATGCGGCAATCGAGCTTTATGCCGTCGAGCGGTTCTATTTCTCGGAAACCCGCGACGTCACATTTGCGACCGTCTCCGGGCAGCAATGGTACGGATCAGCGGCGAACGCCAACATCCCGACGCTGTTCAAGATTGATGCGGCGTTCATCGACGACGGCAGCGGAGAACTCGCGGAACTGTCGTGGGGCGATCCGGTCGAGTTGGAACAGATGTCCGACAACTCGGCCTCGACCGGGGAACCGACGACCTACACCTATTTCGACGAGCAGATCAGGCTCTATCCGGTCCCTGACAGCGCTGCATACACGGTACGGCTTCAGATCCACAACCTCGCCGCATCACCGGCAAGCGGGTCCGATACCACGTCGCCGTGGAGCAACGCGGCATTCCAGTTGATCCGCGCTGCGGCAAAGATCGATCTCGCCCTCAACACTCTGCGCGATCCCGATCTTGTCGTGGCCGCCAAGGCATCGGCGGACGAATGGTTGCGGCGGCTACGGCGTGAGACGACCATGAAGACAGGCTCGGGGCGCATCGTCCCGATGTGGTTCTGATGCTGCTGCAGTTCGGCGAGTTCGCGCCCGACACGGCAGACCTGAACTCCGGCCAGCTCGCCGAGGCCATCAACTGCCTGCCCTATGAGGCCGGCTATCGGCCGATGCCGAGCCTGTCGGAACTGTCAGACGCCATCGGATCAACGGTGTTCGGCGCCACGCTTGCGGTATCTCAGGACGCCACCAAGACGAAGTACGTGTTTGCCGGGACGACGGGTAAATTGTGGCGGCTCGGGGCGTCCATGACGTGGGAGGATGTGTCTCAGGCGCTGACGACTTACGCTGCGACCGCAGATGACCGCTGGTCGTTTGCGCAATTCGGGCAGTACGTCATCGCCGTAAACCCGAACGATGATCCGCAGTATTTCGATCTCGACGGCGGCACCACGTTCGTGGACCTGCCGGGCTCGCCGCCGCGGGCGCGGCTGGTGTCGGTCTGGGGCGACTTCGCCGTTCTCGGCTGCCTGACCACCAACCCGGTGCGGGTTCAGTGGAGCGGGCTCAACGATATCGCCAATTGGACGCCTGGCACCGGCAATAGCGACTATCAAGACTTCCCGGATGGCGGATGGGTAAAGGGCCTCCCGCCAACGGACCCGCCGATCATCCTGCAGGATTCCGCGATCCGGCGCGCCAACTTCCTTCCAGGCTCCGTCGCCGTATTCTCGTTCGAGAAGATCGCTGACCAGATCGGATCGACGTCGTTCTACTCGTCGATCTCGCGGGACCGCAACGTGTTTTTCCTTGCGGATGACGGGTTCTACGCGATTTCGTCTGCCGGAGGCATGACGCCGATTGGTCAGCGCAAGGTCAACAAGTACTATCTCGACAACGTTGATCGTGAGTGGGTAGAATTGACGCTTGCGGCGATCGACCCGTTCTATCCGCGGGTCTATTGGGTGTGGCGGGCGACTGGCGCGTCCGGCGCCGCCTATGATCGCATCCTCATCTATGATTTCGCGATGGGGCGCTGGACTGAGGCGCGTGTTGAGACACAGACCGTCGTGCCGCTGTCGACGCCAGGCTACACGCTCGAGGATCTGGACTCCTTCGGATCGCTGGACGCGCTGCCGTCTTCGCTCGACAGCCGGGCATGGGCCGGTGGCGCTGCCGCTATTCTTGGCGCGATCGGACCAAACGGCAAATTTGGGTTCTTCGACGCTGTCGACATGGAGGCCACGTTCACGACATGCGAATACGGCCCGACGGACGGCAGCGTTCGCGAGGTGCAGACGGTCAATCCGATCGTTGACCCGACGAGCGCTTACGTGTCGCTGGGCTGGCGGATGTCCCGTGGCTCGGCGAGGGCGTGGACTGGCGAAGTCGCGACGTCCTCGGCGACGGGCATCTCGCGGGTTCGCAAGCGTGCCCGCTACCACACCATCAAGCTACGCATTCCGGCCGATAGCGGCTGGACCTACTGCCAAGGCGTCGATGTTGGCGTGATCGGCGCCGGGAGGCGCTGACGTGGCTGGCATCAACGCGGGTGAGGAGAGGGTCTGGAAGATCGTCTCCGCGCTTCTCGACGTGTTCAGGGGTCGGACCAACGCAACGGGCGAGTTTACATGCACGACCGGGGCGACGTCCACCACGGTTGACAACGATATCGTCAGCGCTGATGACGCAATTCTGCTGATGCCGACGACGCCGAATGCGGCGTTGGAATGGGCCAACGGGCTACTCTGCATTCAGAGCGTGACGGCGGGGCAGTTCGTGGTGACGCACACCAATTCCGCACTTGCCGACCGGACGTTCCGCTACCTCGTCGCTGGTGAATGAATGGCTCTCGTCATCCGCAATTCGTCGGATATGCAGTGGGATGAGGTAGCAAAGCATGGCCGCGAAATCACGCGCTGCCTGACGCGGCTTGTCGAGCGGTTCCCGGAAGAAGCAACGCTGCAAAGCGCGTTTGATGACATCATGGATGGTCGCCGGCAATTGTGGCTCATCATTGATGATGAGACGGATGTCGTCGTGATGATCCAGTTGACTGAGATCTGCACAAACCTGATCACCGGCAAGACATTCGTCAGGTGTGTTAACACTGGTGGTGCGGGCATCGATGATGCGCTGCCCTTACTCGACGAGATCGAGGCGTGGGCGAAAAGCATTGGCGCGGAAAAGATAGAGGGTGTCGGCCGGCAGGCATGGGTTCGTCTGCTGAAGCCGCGCGGCTATGAACTTTCGTCCGTGACGTTGACAAAGAGGTTGTAGGCCATGGGCGGAAAATCCTCGACCACGACCTCGAAGACGAGCAACAACCCGCCGGCATGGGCGAAGCCTGCACTGACGCTTGGCGGCCGGGAGCTCAAGAAGCTCTATCAGTCCGGCGAGGGGTTCAACTCGTATCAAGGCGATCGCGTCGCGGATTTCTCCAACTGGACATCCGGGGCCATGAACGACATGGCGTCGGGACAGACCGCGAACATGCTGAACAACGCCGGTGAGGCGGCGCTGTCCAATGCCAATTCGTTCATCAAGTCGGAGGGGCTGACGGACGAAAACCGGCAGACCATGAATTTCCTGGAGCGCGCCAAGACTGGAGAATTCAACCCCGGCACCGGCGGCTTTGAGCAGATCGCCGACATGGAGGGCATGAACAGGTACCTGGAAGGCGCCGCAGATACGACGCGCGACATCACGAAGGATGCGCAGCGTGAGGGCGACCTGCGCGGGCTGGAACAGATTGCCGACATGAACGGCAAGAACGCTCTGCTCGACAAGGCCGGAAACTACTCGCTGAACTTGGTGCGCGATCTGACCGGCGGTCAGAGCGACACGAAGAACTACCTTGAGGCAACGGCCAAAGGCGATTACCTTGAGGGGTCGCCTTTCCTGCAGGATCTTCTCGCGAGGGAAAGCCAGAAGATCGCCGACACCATCGGCTCGCAAATGGCTGGGATGGGGCGGTATGGCTCCGCGGGCGCGCATCAGGGCGTGCTCGGCCAGACCCTCGGCGATTTCCGCTTGGAGGCGCTGAACGACAACTACGGCCGTGAGCGGCAACTGATGTATCAGGCCGCGAACGACATCAATGCGGCGGAACTGGCGCGGTCCGGCCTTGCCATGCAGGGCACCGGCCAGATGGCGGACATCGGCAATACGATCTATGGCAACCGCCTTGCCGGCGAACAGGCGCTTGAGGGTGCGCGCGAGGGCCGGATGAACATTGGTCTCGCTGGCACCGGTCAACTAGCCGACATCGGCAACACGATCTATGGTAATCGCCTCGCCGGAGAAGAGGCATTCTACAATGCGGAGGCGGCGAACAGCGCCAACCGACTGGCTGCGGCAACACAGATTTCCGATATTTCGAGCGCCGGCCGCGATGCGGCTCTCGCCTACAGTCAGTTGATGCCGCAGCTTCAGGCCGGCACTGTTGCCGGATCGAACCTGCAGCTTGCCATGGGCCAGATGAAGGACCAGCAGACGCAGCGCGAGATCGACGCCAGGATAGCGAAGTTCTACGAAGAGGACATGGCGGACTGGAATCGCGTCTCCGCGCTTCTGTCCGGAGGCATGACGGCAGCCGGCCCGTACGGGACGCAGACATCGACCTCGACGACGACGCAGCCGTCGTCGTTCAATCCGTTCTCAGTGCTTGGGCTGTTCGGCGGCATGATGCAGTCAGATCGGCGCGTGAAGACGGATATCGAGAAGATCGGCGAGACGCCGGGCGGCTCGAGAGTGTACGCATATCGGTACAAGGACGGAGTGCCGCGCGGCCTCAGCCTGTTCGACCTCAAGGAAGCGCGGATGGCGCGTCTCGCCAAGTACGATCGCGAACATGATCGCCGCAAGGCGGTGCGAGAGGAGCGATACTTCCCTGGCGAGAAGTCGGTCGGCGTCATCGCACAGGAGGAGAAGAAGAAAAACCCGGCGGCCGTCAAACAGATAGACGGTATTATGCACGTCGACTACAACAAGGTGAAGTAGGGAGGCGAGGCATGGATTACGACCCCAACATCCTCGCCGCGCTGGCCCGGCAGTTCGCGGCACAGCAGCAGACGATGCCGATCCCGCTGCGCGGGGTCGACGACCGTTTCGACGGGCCTCTCGGCCGCGCCCCGGCTCCCCCGCGCCCGGTGCGGCCCGACTACTCGCCGATGGCCGCGTTCTCGAACGTCAACACCCGCCCGCCCGGCCCGATGGACAACAAGCTAGCATCCCCGGATGCGGACCAGCGCATTGCCGACATGTGGGGGCCGAACACGCCGTTGCTTCCGGGCCGTCTGGACCCGTCGACCGTGTTCAACCCGCGGGCCGGTGGGGGGCGCATGGTGCCGCCGGTACGGACGCCGGAAATGCTGCGGCAGCCGCCGTCGCTCGCCGCGCTCGACGGGCAGGCCGGAGCGTTCACCACGGGGCCGAAGACGTTGGCGCCGGGCGGCGGCATGCAGCTCGCCGGCCTCCCGCCGGTTTCCGCACAGCCGCCCGAGGAAGGCGGCGACGTGCCGATGCCGGACCGCCCGGCTCCGGCGCCTATCCAGCCGCTACCGATGCCGCGCCCGCAGGGTGTGCCGCAGGCCGCAGCACCGCGTCCGGCCCCGCCCGCAGGCCTGCCGCAGATGCCTGGTGCTGGCATCCCCGGCTCGGGCCGCAATCCAATCATGGCCGGCAGCCGCATTCTGCCGTTCACCCCGGAGCAGGCCGCCGCGGCGCGTTCCATCGGCTCGCCCATGGGCAACATGCCAGGCGATCCGGTCGGCGATCCGGCCCCGTCCGGCCCGCGCCCCGCCGGCCTCGGCCCGCGAGAGCCGTTCACGCCGACCCTGCCGGAGACCTTCGGCGGCGCTCCGGGCGGGGTCCGCGGCCCCGGCGGCGATCCGATCGCGGCGACGTCCAGTGGCGGCGGCATCCGCAACTTCCTCGGCGATCTCTTCATGGGCCTCGGCTCCGGTCGAGACATGAATGAGAGCTTCGTCAATGCCGGCCGTTCCGTTGCCGCCGGGGCGGAACGCCGCCGCGTCGAGGGGCAGCAACAGGCTTACCTCAATCACACCTTCCGATGGCTGACCTCGAAGGGAATGGATGCCAACACGGCCGCGATCGTCGCCCGCAGCCCGGACATGATGAAGGACGTCCTGAAAGAGCATGCCGGCTTCGGCGAGCCTCCAAAGGACATCGAGATCTACGATGACCAGGGCCGGCCGCAGCGCGCGCTTCTCTTCCGTGACGGCACCGTGAAGCCGATCGGAGGGGCGAAATCCAACATCATGTCTCCTGAGGAGGAGGCGCAGAAAATCCGCGTCGGGCAGGCCACCCGCGCGCAGACCAACGTCAATGTCGACACCCGCGCCGAGGGAGCGTTCGCCAAGAAGGGCGGCGAACTGATGGCGCAGCGCTTCGACGATATCGTCCAGCGCGGTGGCCGCGCCAAGGATATGCTTGGCAACATCAGTGCGCTTCGCGATATCGGATCGCAGATCGAGACCGGCAAGATCGCGGAATGGCAGGCGGCGCTCGGCCCCTATGCCGATGCTCTCGGCGTGACGATCGACGGGCTTGGCCCGATGCAGGCGTACAGGTCTGTCGTCGCGAAGATGATCCCCGACATGCGCGTGCCCGGCTCCGGCACCACGTCCGACTATGATGCCCGCAAGTTCGCCGAAAGCCTGCCGAGCCTTGGCAACACGCCGGAGGGCAATGCCCTCATTCAGGACACGTTCGAGGCGTTCGCCGACGCACAGATCCGCGCTGCTGACATCGCCTCTCGGGCGCTCTCCGGCGAGATCGACCCTCGCGAGGCGGAGAGGATGATCCGCGAGTTGCCGGACCCTCTCGCGGCCTGGAAAGAGGCGACGAAGGCTGGCCGCTTCGGCGAGCAGAAAACACAGGCGCCGCAGGGCGCGGAAAGCGTTGTCCCGCCGGACATGCAGGGCAAGAGCCTTCAGGAGCAGCTGAATGCTGCCCCGGACGGCTCGATCGCCACGTTTGGCGGACAGCGTCGCATCAAGCGCAATGGTCAGTGGGTTCCTGCCGATGGCCAATAGCATCGTCATAGAGCGGTGGGGCGCTCCGCAGGCGCCGGCACTGCCGCCGATGCCGGCTCCCGCCGCTCCGTCGATCAAGATCGAAAGCTGGGGCGCGCCTCCAGACGTCCCTGAAAAGATGAGCGTTGCCGGCGATGTTGTGGCCTCCGGCGCATCCGGGCTCGTGCGCGGCGCCGCAGAAACGGCGATGTCCCCGATCTCGCTTCCTCGCGTCATGGAACAGGGCGTCGATTGGTTGATGGATCAGGCCGAGGGCGGCGTCCGCTCAATGGCCGGCATGGACCCGATCTCCGAAGAGACCAAGGCCGAGCGCGAGGCCGTCAAGCGCCGCACCTCGCCGGTCAGCAACGTCGTCTATGGTGGTCAGGATGCCGTCCGCGGCGCCATGGACGCGACGCTGCACAAGCCTGAGACGGTCGCGGGCGAGTATGCGCGGACCCTCGGCGAGTTCGCCCCGGCTCTCCTGACGCCCGGCTCTGCGGCACAGAAGGTCGCGACGTGGGCAGTCCCGGCCGTGACGTCGGAAACCGCGGGGCAGGTCACGAAGGGCACCAAGGCGGAGCCGTGGGCGCGGGCCGCAGGCGCCATCGCAACGGGCGTCGGCGTGTCTGCCCTGGCGCGCCCCGGCTCGGCGAGGGCCATGATCTCTGAGGGGTTGGAGAACATCGACGACGCCACGCTCAATCGCGATTGGGCCGCCGCGCGTGATCTGTTGGATGACGCCGCGGCGCGTGGGGTCGATATTACTCCCGTTGAGGCGCTGAACCAAGTTTCGGACGGCCGCTATCGCCACCTCGCCGCCATTCAGAGGGCCGTGGAAAACTCCCGCAAGGGGTCCAAGGTCATGGACCCGTATATGGGGGCACGGGCCGGACAGGTAGCGCGCTCTGGCCGGGCCGCTCTCGACGACCTACAGCCACGCACGCTCGATCCGACGTCCATCGGGACACGGATGCAGGAAGCGGCTGTCGGGACGATCGACGACACCCGCGCCGACATCAATGCGGCGACCCGACCGCTCTATGACGCGGCGGGACAGCACGCAATCCCCAAGGGCGACTTTGCCAGCATCGCCAGCGATCCGGCCTTCCAATCGTCGCTTCACAGGCTTCGCGCGGACGACGTGCTCGGCCCGCGCTATGCCGGCCTGCCAGACAATTCTGTCGCCGTTGTCGATGCCGTCACGAAGGACATGCGCGCCCGAGCAACGGCAGCACGCAATGCCGCGAATGCCGGGTTCAACCCGGAAAAGGCGCTGCGCTTCGACGAGGGCACGTCTCGCGCGCGTGACATTGCCCGCGATCCGACCCGCGGCGGCACACAGTCCTACGATGACGCGCTGACGGCGCAGGAGACGATGCGGCGGTCGGATCTCGCGCCGCTTGAGAACGGCCCTATGGGCAGGATCGCCGAGACGTCATCCGTCACGCAACAGCGTGCGACTCTGCTTCCGCAGGTGCCGGAATCCGGCATGGCCCCGAGCGTCGGGCGCACTGTCTCGCAACTCGCCGCCCGAGATCCAGAGGCCGCCGCCAACTTCGTTCGCCAGCATGCCGAGACGGTGTTCGGTCAGGCGACGAAGAACCTACAGGGCGGGAAAAACCAGTTCGGCGGCGCCAACTTCGCGAAGGCGCTCCGGGCGAACCCGGAACAGGCGGCAAGCCTAGAGGCCGCAGTTCGTGCCCTACCGAATGGGGATGTCCGCTGGCAGGGCTTCAACCGCTTCCTCAATATCATGGAAGCGACGGGGCAGCGTCTACAGCGCGGTTCCGAGACCGCCTTCAACCAGCAGATCACCAAGGAATTGCAGGGCGGAACCCTCGTCGGACAGGCGGCGAACCTTGCCGCCGGCGGCGGTTTGAAGCTCCCGGAGGCCGTGCGCGAGGCGTACCAGACCTATCGATACGGCAAGAACACGGAAGCGCTAGCGAAGATCCTTACCGATCCGAAGGCGCTGCCGCTCTTCGAGAAACTGCTCCGGCAGGCTCCGGCTGGCACGCGGGCTAGGACCACCGCCATCCGGCTCATGACCCTCGGCACCAACACCGGGACCGCCGCGGCGTCTGGAATGCCGAAGTGAAATTCGCATCGTCACTCCGGTGATGATCGCGGTGAGGATGAAGGCGAGGACCACGCTGGACCCGAACGCCTGTCCCTGCGGGATTCCGTCGTTCGTCATGCCGAGGTACATCGGCACGGAAATGCCGAAGAACACGGCGATCTGGAACAGATACCAGCCCATCAGTAGCCGATCGCCTTGCGGTGATTGACCTGATAGTCGTTGAGGAACTGGCCGAGCGTCTGGCGCGGGGCGTAGACGACGGTTTGCTGCGGTGGCGGTACGTAGACCGGGGCCGGGGCATAGACGGCCGCTGGATACTCGGCCGGCGGGGCGTAG
>Ga0172380_10000893_pt1 | contig 53804 bp, 10 predicted proteins | sample Leawe162metaG_FD_119747 | JGI IMG/M metagenome (GOLD analysis project Ga0172380, IMG submission 119747) | Leachate microbial communities from a municipal landfill in Southern Ontario, Canada - Leachate well 162 metaG | ecosystem: Engineered > Solid waste > Landfill > Unclassified | place... | reverse complement strand
TTGCCGTCAATATCTTTCGTGAAAGCAAAATTACTATCCGCACTTAAATCCGCACCGAAGTTTTTGGCGGCTGTGTCGGTGGAGGCGAGGTGAAAATCGGCGTTGGCAGAATCAACAAAAGTAACTGTTTTTGCATTTTGCGGATTAGTCCCCGGCGCATCCGTCTGCGTCGGACCGGAAAGGTTGTTAGTGGAGGATGCATCAAAGTAGGGTTCATAATAATTGTCATTATTGTTATAAACTATGTTATTTTTAATAACGTTAAGCCCATTACCAAGAGATATTCCATAACTATTATTGTAAATTGTATTATTAAGAACATATGTCGGATAAACATACGATGAATATAGTACAATCCCAAATGAATTAGCTACATTGAATCCATATATTATATTGTTATAAACTATTATATTGCAACCATATGAACCGCCGTCCGTATCAATTCCAGCTGCTTCACTGCCATTTGAAATATTTCCTCTAATTATATTATTTGATATTTTTGCGCCACCATCATGCTGAGGCCATGCTAAAATTCCCCTAAACCGACCAGATCCATTGTTAGCAGTTACGTCAATTTGTATCCCATCGATCACAATGTTTCCAGCGTTTCGCATATCAAAACCATAGCCCCAATCATTTGTGATTTTCATATTAAATTTTGTATCATCCCATTTACCCCAGTGCCTCTGTCTTGAATTGGCTTCGGTATTAATGTCAGTCGGAGTATAATATTTTATAAAATTCGACAAAGATGTGATCCATTGGCCAATATTGGCGCTGGTCGTGTCCGATCCTGAATCATAGTAGCATGGAAAATTCACTTGATAGTTATTAGTCGCTAAATCATACGTATTGAGATAACCAGCTCCAGTGGCATCATAAGTATCATAAATTCTAGAAAAAACATGTGCAATAGAAACCACTGGCGAATCGGTGATGTTTGCTGGAATTGTTCCTGTGGCCGTCCGCACTGTCCAAATACTCGTCGTTGTTTTGCCGGTGATGTAAGCGACGTCAGTACTGTTGTAAGTAACTTTATCGCCAATTCCCATATTCGTTGCCGTTTGGGCGACATCAAAAGTGGCCGTTCCACTAGCAATCGTCACCGTCGGCGAACCAGTCATATGATCCGTGATATTTTGCCCGACAGAATAATACACCGCTGTCGCGCCTTCGTCCGCGCCGATGTCGAAAGCGCCGGTGTGCGAGGAGGTTGAACGAGTGTGGCCGTCGATGTCGTTCGTAATTGCAAGATTAGCATCCGCCGAAAGATCCGCGCCCATGTTGCGGGCGGAAGTGTCAGTGGAGGCGAGGTGGAAGTCTTTGTTGGTCTCATCTGCGAATGTAATAACTTTAGCATTTTGCGGATTCAACCCCGGCGCATCAGTTTGAGTTGGGCCGGAGAGGTTGTTGGTGGAGGAGGCGGAAAAAGCATTAGCATAATTATCAGTGTTATTGTAAGAAATATTATTTTTTATTACACTATCACCTTGAGAATTAATGCCCACATTATTACCATACAGGGTATTATTATAACCATAACCCGTGCCCCAGCCAGTATGCGTAACATTTAATCCAGAGCCGGAAAAATTATATATAACATTGCTCCAAATTTTCGCGACTCTAGTGCCAGGTGTACTGAAATACGTAATTCTCACTCCGTCTTGACCGCTACTTGTTCCACTTATTGAGGCAGAAATAATGTTGTTGGAAATATCAATCGTTGTCCCATCATCAGGCTGTGACAAAATCGCATATCCACCAGTTCTATTATTCCAAATTCCTCTAACTTGAAGACCATCAATCCTTACATTTCCGTCATAAAGCACTATTACGGCAGAATGATCAACGGGTGCAGTAAACTCTAATCTGTATTTCCCATCATCCCACTTCCCCTGATGCCTCTGCGAAACACCAACCTCGGAAGAAAGAATCGGCGTATATGCCTTGATATAATTGGTTGGATATGTCGTCCAGCCATTAATCCATGCCTGCGCCGTATCCGCCGTCCCTCCATTCCCATAAGCCGCCAAATTATACTGCTGATTGCTGGCATAAATATCTTTCCCGCCGGAAATCGAGCGATCCACATCAAAATGCTCTAAATTATCCGCCACGCCGCTGTTTTCCGTGCCGGCTTCGGCGTTTGAAAGCGATGTATGCGCCCGGAAAATCGACCAATTCTGATCCGCCGAACTTGTAGGGACAGGGCTCGCCCCTGTCCGATCCTGCACGGAATAAATCGTCGATGATGTTCTCCCCGTAATGAAAGCAATCGCATCAATGGAATCATTTCCGTCGGAGTCATATTGCACAACATCACCAACACCAATATTGTCAGGAGTGGCATTGACCACTGTCATCGTCGTGCCAGAAATAGAAAGATTATTCGCATCCGCCGAACCAGTGTCGAGCGCCCCAGTCGCCGAAGGTGCCAGCGAACGATAAATCGGCACCGCCGCCTGATCCGCCCCGATGTCTACATTGGAAATTTGATCATTCGGATTTGTTTCAAAATTCAAAATTGGAAATTTGATATTTTGCCCATCAATGTCTTTGGTCACTGGCAGATTCTGATCTTTGGACAGATCTTTGCCAAATCCTCTGGCCCCGGTGTCAGCTGGCGAAAGATGGAAGTCTTTGTTGGTTGCATCGACGAATTGGACGGTGGTGGAGTTTTTGGAGTGGGGGCCGGGTGCGTCGGTAGCAAGATTAGATAGATTATAGTCAGAGGCAATATTAAAAGAACCATAATTACCGTTTACGCAATTCTGAGAAAGTGTATTTTTTAAATACATATTTGCAGCGACTCCACCGTCATTCCAATAACCAATAGTACAATTATATAAAGTTGTATTGCTAATACGCCAACGAGCAGTTGACGAGCTCAGTGCAATGCCATAACCATAATCTCCAGTAAAATCATAAATGATATTATTAGAAAAATAATTATCTATCGCAACACTAGAAGTTATTCTAGAGGCAGAATGATACAAGGTACTTGCCGTATTAGGACCTCTAATTATACAATTTCTAATATTAGTTCCACCTCCGTCTGTTATCCAAAAGCCATAAGCGTATTGAGAAACTGGCGCTTGACTGACAAAAATCTGTAGGCCGTCAATTTTAGTATAATTTTCTCTAATAAAGATAGCGCTACTATTTATTGGTGGATTGATGCGATATTTGCCATCATCCCACTTCCCCTGATGCCTCTGAGAAATCCCAACCTCGCTCACTAAATACGGTGCATAAACTTTAATAAAATTTTGTGGTGCCGTATTCCACCCATCAATTGTAACTGCCACCGTATCACTCGCCGTCCCATTCGCATAAGCCGCAATATTCCACTGCTCCGAACTGGCCGCAATATCTTTCCCACCTGACCAACTATCGAAGTTTCGCAAATTAGAATCAATCGCTGTGTTTTCTGTGCCGGCTTCTGCATTACTTAGCGAAGTGTAGGCCCGGAAAATCGACCAATAAGTATCGCCTGATCTGGCGACTGGCGCAGTGCCACTGGCGGTTTTGACAGTAAAGTTTCTTGAGTCGGTTCGCCCCGTGATAAACGCCAGCGTGTCACCAGCACCAATGGAGCCGTTGTTGTTGGAATCATATTGTAAAACATCCCCGACACCGATGTTGTCGGGTAATTCATTGGTGAAAGTGGCGAGAGATGTGGTGGCGCTAACAGTAAGTGAGTTAGCTTCACCAGTGGCAATGGCTGAGAGATTATTATCCGTATCATTGTCCGGCGCGACAGAGCGATAAATTTTAGTAATCACTTCATCCGCGCCGATATCGAACAATGTTCCGCGCGGACGAGTATTGCAATCATCCCCTGTAGAGACGAGGCACTGCCTCGTCTGTACATCATATCCAGTCGAATCAATGTCAGTATTCAAAGGCAAATCCAAATCATTAGAAAGATCCGCCCCAAAATTCCGCGCGCCGGTGTCGGAGGGGGCGAGGTGGAAATCTTTGTTGGCTTCGTCGACAAATGAGAAGGTTTGGGAAATTTTATCATGTGCGCCACCAGTGGTTGTAGTACCACCTGAAGAATTATAATCAGAATTAGAATTGAAAGTACTCCAAAACGAAGATGAAGTTGTTTTGACCAAATTATTTTTCGCTGTCACCCGACTTGTCCCAACAATACCCATAATATCTGGAGCAGAGGCAAAAATTGTATTATTATAAACAAATGCATATGAGCTTGATCCAGGAATGTTTATTCCGTAGCTCCAGCTCTGTGTCATCCCATAGATTATATTGTTATAAATATATGCAGTGCCATAAAGTGAAGAATTTTCTCCAACTCCTGTCATGTAAGAATCTAAAATATTATCAACCACATAGAGTGTTTTGTCTGTAGTTGTGCTATAGGCAATTTCTATGGCACCGCCATTTTCACTCCTAACCTGCAATCCTTCATACCTAATATTTTTTACAGCTGTTCTAATAGACTCACCAGAAACAACATCCAGCCTATATTTATTTACATCCCATTTTCCTTGATGCCTTTGACTGACTCCCACTTCGTCGGAATTAGTTGGTGTATAAATTTTGAGATAGTTATTAGGCGCCGTTGTCCAGTTATCATTGATTAATCCACCTACCGTATCCGCCGTTGTCCCATTGGCATAACAAGCCACATTCCACTGCTCATTCCCTGCAGTCAAATCTTTCCCTCCAGACCATGCATCAAAATTTGAAACCGCTGCGGCAATACCAGAATTCTCGGTTCCGCCGTTAGTATAGTCAGTGGCATTATTCAGACTCGTATACGCCCGATAAACCCCAAAATCCGCATCTGGCGCAATCGTAGCGACAGGGCTTGCCCCTGTCGAGGTGCGAACCGAAAAATGCGCGCTATCCCAACGCTTGGTGATGAAAACGACATGGTCGATCGAACCATTGTCGTCCGCGTCATATTGCACCGCGTCGCCTACTCCAACATTTTCCGGTAGTGGTCTCCAGAATGTCGCGACATAATCCGTGATTCTGGTGGTGGAGTCAGGCAGATAAGTTGGTTTGATTTCGAGGTTGCCGTAGTTACTGCTTCCGCCCACAGCTAAAGCAGTTGTGGCGGACGGGCCTACACTACGATAAATTTTCGCCACATTCTCATCCGCGCCGATGTCCCAGGTGCCGGCGCTGTCGAGGCGGGTATCGCCATCGATGTCGGTGGTGAAATTTAGATTAGCGTCATCGGATGAGTTGTATAATTTGATGCCTTGATTTTTTGCACCGGTGTCGGCCGAGTCCAGATGGAAATCATTGTTGGCTTCATCGGCGAAGTGGACAACTTGCGCGTTCCTCGGGTTAGTCCCTGGAGCGTCCGACTGATCAGGGCCGGAGAGGTTATTGGTAGATGAGGCGTTAAAGCTGTTTACATAATTATCAGTGTTATTATAAACAATATTATTTTTTGCAATAACATTACCTGCCGAGTCTAGTATTCCCTGGTCACAGTTTGTAATCGTATTATTATAAACATACTCCATCCATGTTCCGTTTGCATTAATTCCTCCTGAGGTTGAAAATCCATACACGATATTATTCCAAAATTTTCCAGTTCTCATCCCTGAGGCATTCCAGCCAAAGACAACCCCCCAATTATAATTTGCTCCGCTACCCAATGTCCCCTTGATAATATTATTAGAGATTTCAACACTACCACCGTCACCGGAAGCTAGATAAAGTGCATCGCCATAGGTTTCAGAAGTAACAATATTAAATTGAAGACCGTCAATTTTAATAAAATCTTCATTGACAAGCACCAAATCCTCACTTGGGTTCGTAGCGCTTAACTGATATTTCCCCTCATCCCAAACCCCTCCATGCCGATAGTGTTCCTCCGGATCCGTCCAAATCTTGATGTAGTTACTGGCCGATGTTGACCAACCGTCAACCGTCACTGCACTGGTGTCTGCTGAGCCAGTCGAAGCCCGACACTTCGCCACCGCAATCGCACTGTCTCCGCCGTTGGAAATGGTGAAATAGTTGGCACTGTTACAAGTGTTGTTGGTATACCACACATCCCCGCTCGTTTCCGTCGCACTGCCAGTGATGGCGTCAACAAGAATTTGCCCAGCAGTAGCATGCACGACTGTGCCGGAGTGCGTTTGATAGGCACCACCTCGACAAAGATAAACGGTCGCATTGTCCGCAATCGCTTGAGTGCGCGCCCCAGAAAAAACCTGTGTCGTCCCAACAGTCAGATCAGTTTGCACTCCAGTTTCCCAAGACGCCAAAGAAGTATAATCCGTGTCCGCGCCATTGCCGGTGTCGACGACCGAAACAAATTCGACCGGGGTTTGATCCGCTCCGATGTCCCACGCATCAGCCGAACTGGCCCCCGGACGAGAACCGCCATCAATGTCAGAAGCAAAAGCGAAATAGGGATCCGCGGCCAGGTTGGTGCCGAAACTTTTGGCGGCTGTGTCGGCTGAAGAGAGGTGATAATCCGCATTGGCCGAATCTTGGAAACTGAAAGTCTGGCTATAGCGATTACCTGTGCCGGCAGGGATGCCCGAGGATTGATTGGTGGTGTTGTAGGTAAAACTTGGAATGGTGCCACCCTCATTAACAAAGTCAGTCGTGTTTCCTAAAAATATATTATTGCTGACTTGAGACGGATTGTTCATCCAATTCAATCTAATACCAACTCCGTTATTAACCAATGTATTATTGTAAAAAGTGCAATCTGGACAATTTTGTGAGTTTACAGCATCCTCTGCTCCATAAATAATATTATTATACACTCGCCGACTACCCCCTAACGTCATCCCGACACTAAAATTCCTGATTATATTATTGCTTATTTCCGAAAAATTCTCATAGGAAATAATTCCGACATAACCATCGTCACTTTTGTCTATCTGTATTCCGTCGAATTTGGTATTCGGCACAGAAAATCTAATACCATGACCATAAGCTGCCTTCATCGCAAAAGCTGTTGATGTCCACTTACCCAAATGCCGCTGGCTCTGATTCGCTTCAGTCATAGTATTCGTCGGTGTATAGATTCTGATATAATTCGGAATAGCGGTCACAAAACCATTGACTTCCGTACCGATTCCTGAATCCGCTCCGGTGTCATAGTAGCAAGGAATATTCAATTGATAATTATTAGCATAAAGATCTTCAGTGTTTAAATGCGTCGCGTCAAACGCGCCAGTCGCCGTGTTCCCATCCACTGCGCCTTCAATTGAAGAAAATGGATGGGAGATAGATTGAACCGAAGTGGTTGTTCTATCAGGCGCTACTGTTCCTGTGGCGGTAACAACTCGCCACTCCGATGTGGAAATTTTTTGCGTAATATATGCTTCATTTAAAAAACCATTATAAACAATTTTATCGCCAACGCCCATATTAGTGGCGGTCTGGGGAATAGTGAACGTGGCTATGCCGTTGGAAATAGAAATGTTAGGCTCGCCAGTCCTATGGTCATTAGTATTTTGCCCGACGGAATAATACACCGCCGTCGCCCCTTCGTCGGCGCCGATGTCCCACGCTCCGGAATGTGATGCCACATTGCGCGTGTGCCCGTCGATATCTTGTAGAGACGCATTGAATGCGTCTCCGCTCAAATTCGCGCCCATGTTTCTAGCGGAAGTATCATTGGCGGCGAGGTGGAAATCTTTGTTGGTTTCGTCGGCGAATTGGACTGTCGCGTTGCGATAATATGCACCAAGAGCCGGAGCAGTGGCGTCTTTGGAAAGGTTGTTAGTGGAAGAGGAATCAAATGTGCCGGAGTAATCAGTTGTGTTATTGTAGGAAAGATTGTTTTTGGCAATAACCCTCCCGGTGCCCCTGATAATACCACGCTCACTACCGCTAATTGTATTATTATAGAGATAAGCATTTGAGCCATCGATAAAAATCGCGGCACTCGTACGCAATGCATTTAATGACAAATATCCGTAATATATATTATTTACGAATTTTTCATTGACCAAAGATCCATAGGGCTGATTGAACCCAGACGCACTAGAATTTCCTATAATTCCCGAAAAAACACCTTGAAAAATATTGTTAGATATAACAAGATTGGAATCTATTGAGTTTATAGTTGAATATATGGTATTGGCATAAAAATCACCCGAACTGGTGTGCTTGACCTGTATTCCATCTATCCGAACATGTCTTGAAACAATCGATATAACCCCCGTTCCGGTTCTTTCCATTCTATACCGCCCTTCATCCCACTTACCCTGATGCCTCTGCGATATTCCCACTTCGGTCGAAAGATTGGGCGTATAGATCTTAATATAATCTGTCGGATAAGTATTCCACCCGTCGATACTTACAGATGATGTATCCGCCGTCCCCCCATTCCCATACGCCGCCAAATTATACTGCTGATTGCTGGCGTAAATATCCTTCCCGCCCGTGATTGAGCGGTCGATATCAAAATGCTCCACCCCGTCCGCTATTTCGGTATTTTCTGTGCCGGCTTCGGCATCGCTTAGCGCAGTGTGTGCCCGGAAAATCGACCAATTCTGGTCATTGATCACCGGAACCGGCACGCCCCCTTCGCGGTTTTGGACGGAATATTGTGAAGAAGATGTCCGGCCAGTGATGAAAGCGATGGCATCAATGGAATCATTTCCGTCGGAGTCATATTGCACAACATCTCCCACGCCAATATTATCAGGAGTGGCATTGACCACTGTCATCGTCGTGCCAGAAATAGAAAGACTATTCGCATCCGCCGAACCAGTGTCAAGCGCCCCAGTCGCCGAAGGCGAAAGCGAACGATAAATCGGCATCGCTGCTTGATCAGCGCCAATGTCTGCATTGGAAATTTGATCATTCGGATTTGTTTCAAAATTCAAAATTGGAAATTTGAAATTCTGCCCGTCTATATCTTTTGTCACTGGCAGATTCTGATCCTTCGAAAGATCCTTCCCAAACCCCCGCGCCCCGGTATCACTCGGTAACAAATGAAAATCTTTATTGGTCGCGTCGACGAACGAGACAGTCGTGTCTAGCTTAGGATTTTTTCCCGGCGCGCCATAACTAGTGCCGAGACCAGAAAGATTATTTGTTGATTCGGTAACATTTGTAGAATTATAATATGCATAGGGAGAATTTTGTACAATATTGTTTTTCAAAACCGCCGTGCTTGCATAAATCGCAAACGCACCGCCAATTACGGTATTATTATAGGCATATCCGCTTGAAGCCAATGTTAAGACAAAGCTTCCTCCAAGATTTGTCGTATCAAAATCATAAAACAAATTATTCCAAACTTTTACTATAACGCTCGCGGGCATTGCGTTGCCAGAAATCCCCATTTCTCCATTTGTATTATTATGGCCTTTGTAAATGTTATTACTGACATTTATTTCTCCCGCTCCGCTTTGGCCAAAAATCATAGTTGCCATAGCATAGGTCGCATACACATTCGTAATTTGCAAACCATCGACTCGGACATAGTTATCCCAAATCCAAAGATTCATATCTTGACTAGTCACTTCAAGTCTGTATTTATTATCATCCCATTTCCCCTGATGCCTTTGACTTATCCCAACTTCAGTTGACAGGTAAGGTGTATAAATTTTAATAAAATTTTGTTTTCCCGTTGTCCAATCATTAATGTCAACTCTTGTCGTATCCGCTGTCGTCCCATTCGCATAGCAAGCAATGTTCCATTGTTCCGATGAGGCGGCAATATCTTTTCCATTTGCCCAACTGTCAAAGTTTTCTACTGTATCATTAAGGCCTGTGTTTTCAATTCCCGCTTCGGCATTGCTGAGCGATGTGTAGGCACGATAAATATACCAAGCTTGCGAGGCGCTGACTGCGGTTGGGATTCCTCCCGATGCACTGTTAACAGTGTAACGAGTGGCATCAATCCGTCCGCTGATGAAAGCGACGTAGTATGTTCCGCTAATGTTATATTGAACTACATCGCCAACGCCGATATTGTCAGGGACGGCTGATGAAAAAGTTGCCATTATTCCAGCAATGGTCACGGTATGGGACGAGCTTCCCGTATCAATCGCACTAATCGCTCCCGGCGCCACCGAACGATAAATTTTCGTAATCACTTCATCCGCACCGATGTCGAATAATGTCCCCCGCGGACGGGTATTACAATCATCCCCCGTAGAGACGAGGCACTGCCTCGTCTGTGCATCATATCCAGTCGAATCAATATCCGTGCCAATCGGCAAATCCAAATCATTAGAAAGATCCGCCCCAAAATTCCGCGCACCGGTGTCGGAAGGGGCAAGGTGGAAATCATCATTATCCAAATCAACAAATGAAAAAACTTGATCACCCCTATTTCCAATTCCGCCAAAATTATCAGCGGTACTATCAGCTGATGCAGAGTTGCTCATTATAAATGGATCGGTAAAATCCTCATAAATATTAGCGGCTAGGCAATTTTTCAAAACGTAAGACCCTGTTGCACCAGAATAATTCATAAACCCATAATCGTTATTGATTGTACTGATGTTATAACCCCACAAATTCTTGCCATCTCCTCCTGCCACAAATACACCGGCAAGGTTTGAATAAATCAATGTGTTCCAAATTTTTGCTCTCATTCCCGCACTATCAAGATTCACGCCATAATGATTATCCATGTCCCCCCTTATTATGCAATTACTAATCTGAATTTCATTTTCATCCTCAGTTAAATTATTGATCCAAATATCATCATACAACCCTCTATGAAAAATCTGTAAACCATCAATTCGCACATAATCACTGTCGAGTCCAATAGCGTCATTACTGTCTTCGGCTGTTTCAAGATAGAATTTACTCTCATCCCATTTCCCATTCTGTCGTTGCGTCGTCCCAACTTCATCCGCGTTAGTTGGTGTATATATTTTTAGGTAATTATGCGACGCTGTTCCCCAGCCATGGATTGTGAAAGCATCCGCATCAGGCATTCCGCCCTGCCCCGCATAACAAGCCACATTCCACTGCTCATTATTGGTCGTCAAATCTTTTCCGTCCGACCAAGTGTCATAGTTTTCGATTGTGTCGCTAAGCCCGGTGTTTTCTGTTCCTGCCTCCGCATTAAAAAGCGAAATATATGATCTGAAAACCCCAAAATCCGCATCCGGTGAAATTGTGGATGTCGGCGCTCCTCCGCTCGCCGTACGCACCGAAAAATGCGCACTGTCCCAGCGTTTAGTGATGAAAACGACATGGTCGATCGAACCATTGTCGTCCGCGTCATATTGCACAGCGTCACCCACGCCGACATTGTCCGGCAGTGGTCGCCAGAACGTGGCGACGTAGTCGGTGATTCTGGTGGTGGAGTCAGACAGATAGGTTGGTTTGATTTCTAAGTTGCCATAATTACTGGCTCCCCCTGTGGCCAGTGCACCTGTGGCGGACGGAGCGACCGAGCGATAAATCTTGGCCACATTCTCATCCGCCCCAATATCCCACGTCCCGGCACTGTCAAGCCGAGTATCACCATCGATGTCAGTGGTGAAATTTAAATTAGCATCGTCACTGGAATTATATAATTTGATACCTTGGTTTTTTGCTCCGGTGTCCGCCGAGTCCAGATGAAAATCATTGTTGGCTTCGTCGGCGAAATGGACAATCTGCGCGTTCCTCGGATTTAAGCCGGGGGCGTCGGTTTGGGTCGGGCCGGAGAGGTTATTGGTGGAACTTGAATCAATCCAACCGTCATAACCAATTACATTGTTATATGCAAGATTATTTTTAACTATAGACGGCCCATTAGCAGAATTTATACCTCTATAACAATTATAAAAAGTATTATTGTAAATATAACTATTATAATTTCCATTTGAAAAAATTGCAGTCGGATTTGTACCGACATTAAAATCATAGAAAATATTATTCCATATTTTAGAGTTTTTTGTCCCAGAAGCGCTCCATCGCAACATTATACCGTAAGGGTAATCACCTGAAACAAAATTGCCTTTAAAGATATTATCACCTATTTGAACTAATCCACCATCAGCGATATCCACGTCCATTATTATTGACGGGTTTCCTGCTGATTTTCCCAGCAATTGTAAGCCTTGGATTTTTACAAAATCTTCATTAACACTAATAACATCACCCACTCTAAACCTCCCTTCATCCCAAACCCCACTATGCCGATAATTCTCACTAGGATCTGTCCAAATCTTGATGTAATTCGTCGCCGAAGTTATCCAGCCATCGACTCCTATCGCATTAGTATCCGCCGACCCATTACTCGTACGACATTTAGCGACAGCGATGGCGGAATTACCGCCGTCAGTTACGGTGAAATAATTAGCACTGTTGCAAGTGTTATTCGTGTACCACACGTCTCCGCTCGTTTCCGTCGCACTGCCGGTGATCGCGTCAACAAGAATTTGCCCAGCCGTAGCATGGACGACTGTACCGGAATGGGATTGATAGGCTCCCCCTCGGCAAAGATAGACCGTCGCATTGTCGGCAATAGCGGCCGTGCGCGCCCCAGAAAAAACCTGCGTCGTCCCGGCAGTCAGATCAGTCTGCACACCGGTTTCCCAAGATGCCAATGAGGTATAATCCGTGTCCGCGCCGTTGCCGGTGTCGACGACAGCAGTAAACTCCGTTGCAGCAAAAGCACGACTAAAACAACCCAAAGAAAACAGGCCAGCAATGAGATAAATTGTGAATTTTTTTTTAACAGTCACTGAGGGGGTGGTAATTTGAAATTTTAAGTCCTTTTTTCTATCTTTATTTCTTCTAAATTATACCACAAATAATCCCAAAAAAGAAGCAACAAAAAACAGCGACAATCAGTCACGATTAGCCACTTACTTTGAGCGATTTATTGATTCACTTACCAGCGCAAACTGAGCTATTTTCAAATCCTAAATTCTTTCTCATTAATCCACGCTCAACCCTCGCGGGGCGGTTGGCCGTGATTAAATCACAAAACCGTCCAAATCTTCGGGGGAAATAAGTTGAAAAAGTTTGTCCATTATTTGCTCTTTGATAAGCCTTTTATACATAATATGCGTAATTTAGTGATTATGATTAACTACCTAGAGGTCAAGTGCCAGTCATGCACGCGTCACATCCACAAATTTTCCGGCAGGTTGCGATCACGCTCCCAACTTTCCGGATTGGTTTCGATTTACTCACGGATTTTGTTTAATGATTCGTCGTTACTAATGATGTGGTCGTGAAATGACCGTTGCCAAATTTTTGTAATATACGGCATGTTTCTCGATTTCATCAATTGAATATATTCAACCGTTGATTTTGATTTGAATATTTGTGCGAATCTGGATATCCCTGGCTTTTGTAATTTTCCTGAAATCCGGACAGACGCAAGGTCTGTCCCTACGGGGTTATTGTTTTGTAGGGACAAATCTTGTATTTGTCCTGCACCCGAAATTTGTCCTACACCCGGGTTTTGTCCTGCGCCCGGGTTTTGCGATTTCCCTATATTCTGTGATTTACCTGGTTTCCGGACAGACGCAAGGTTCCGGACAGACACAAGGTCTGTCCCTACGATTTCCGTTTTTGTGTGATTGTTATTTATTATTTCCAAAATCATGTGGGTATGATTAGGCATTATTACATATGCATCTAAAAATATATTTTCAAAATAATTCAACACGCCTATCAAATTTTTATCAACAATTCTACCTAATTCATTCAGAACCATATTTCCGTTTTCAATTTCTCCAAATAATTCCTGTCTGTCTTTCGTGCAAATGGTGATGAAATATAATCCGTTTTGGGAATAATCGTAATTTTGCAGGCGATTAGATTTGCGGTTTTTGTTTAGCATTTTTTTGTAGGGACAAATCTTGTATTTGTCCTCCCCTTGGATTTTGTTTGTCCTGAAATTTGTGTTTATCCTGATTCAAGGACAGACGCAAGGTCTGTCCCTACGATATTATGGGAAATTGAAAACGTGGATTGTTTTTGGGTTTGACTCCTCAAACCCCTACAAAATCCTGCCAATCATTCAACCCAGAAAACCACAGTTTCGGACAATCAATCCGCACTCATTGCATTGTCTATTTCAACATCCAAACCGGAACCAGCACTAAATCTTTGTGCACCATAAAATCGTTTTTGGTAACGACAACTAACTTGTTACCACTTTTTTTTGCCAACTTCGTGGCAAATTTAAATTTATTGAGCGCAATCTGCTCGCGATATTTCACTTCGACGTATTGATACGTTTTCGCGTCCAAAATATTATCCGTCGCTAAAAAATCCACTTCATCTTTCCGAACCCGCCGGAAAGAAACTGCGGAATAGCTTTTTTGCAAAAGTTGCAAACAATAATTCTCCACCAAAAACCCCATTTTGTAGTTCCCTTGCGCCTCATCTGACCAAGCATAGAACGCCGAAACAAAATTGGGACTACCCAGGTAGATTTTTTTACCCAAGCGCCGGGATTTTCTGGCCGATTTAGTGAAATTATAGACAAGCTGAATGAGAAAACTTTCAGCGAAATAGTTGAGGTATTTTTTGACCGTTTTTTCGTCGATGCCAATTTCGCGCGCGATGTTGCCCGTCTCAATCACCGATCCGATTTCACCGGCCAAAACTTGAAACAAAAATTTAAGTTCGTCCACTTTTTCCACTCCGAAAATTCGCACAATATCATATTCAATGGTTTTTTTGTAGATCGCATCGGTGAGATATTTTTTGACCACCGCTAGATTATTTTCCCCAACGATTTCCGGAAATTGACCATAGCGAAGATAGTGTTCAAATTCTTTTTCCATTTCCGCGCCGTATTTTTGGAAAAATTTTTCTTGTGTTGATGAATTTTTCAAGACGAGGCATTGCCTCGTCTCTACAGCGGATGACTGATAACCGGCAAGCAGTTCTTTTTTGACCTTTTTTAATTCCAAATATTCTTGAAAATCCAACACCGGCAAAGAAAATTCATAGATCCGACCCACCAGACTCTCGGTGGTCTTTTTGCGTAAAAACAAAGAGGAAGAACCACTGATAATGAATTTTATCCGCGCGTCAGTGTCATAATAGCGTTTCAAAATATGTTGCCATTTCGGGTTATATTGAATTTCATCAAGAAAAATATACAGCGAACCACTTTTTGGTGCGCTTTTTTCCAAGTACGCATTCAGGTAATCCGCAATAGTAATCTTTCCGGGAATAATCGCTTCGTCAAAAGTCAAAAAAAGAATCGCCTCCGGTTTCACTGTCACGAGCAGTTTTTCAATCAATTGTTTCAGGAGAATCGTTTTTCCCGTACGCCGGAGTCCGACAATGGAAATGATCTGTTTTTTGGCTAAATAGGGCAAAATTTCACCAAACAACTTCCGCTTATAGCTGATATTTTTCAACTCGGCCAAAAACTCATCCGGCGAATCCCAGTGTTTGTTCTGTCGATAAATTTCGGCTATAATAAAGGATTTTTTCATATTTTTACATTTATAGGTATTATTATTACCAATAATGTAACATCTATTAGGATGAGTGTCAATTTAGATGTATTTTGCCAATCATTCAATCCAGAAAATCATGGTTTCGGACAGCTAATCCACACTCAACCCTTGCGGGGCTATTGGCCGTGATTAAATCACAAAACCGTCCAAATCTTCGGGCGAAATAAGTTGAAAAAGTTTGTCCTTTATTTGCTCTTTGATAAGCCTTTTATACATAATAGGCGTAATTTAGTGATTATGATTACTATTTTACGCCTAACTATCTAGATGTTAAGCGCTTGAGCGTTACCATTGCCCCGAAAACACCTATAAATATTGCGTTTGATTTTTATGTTTTTTATTACCCCGTAGAGACGAGGCAGTGCCTCGTCTAGACGCCATAGGATTGCGCCATAACGTTTTTAGTCTTAGACGTGGCAGTGCCACGTCTCTACAATAAAATCATGTCAATCCTTTAATCAGAAAAATCATAGTTCAGACTACTGAAAATTCAACGCACTAGAATTATTATACAATTGCTTCACTTGTTCGGCGGTGAGGGCGTAGTTGAAAATTTTGACTTCGTCGATTTGGCCGGAGAAGGGATATGACGGATTCATAGATCCTACTGATACATCACCAGCGTGAAGGTTCCAGTATTTATCTTCTGACGCCATAAATGCTCCATTTTTATATAAATAAACATCTACGCCGTCATAAACAGCAACAACATGGGTCCAAGTGTTCAAGGGTTGAGTGCCAAAAGATGTGGGATAATAATCATCACCATAGCTTATAACTCCCAGATAATCATTATCATTAATGGCAATTCCAAATATACCAGCATACCCGGTTTCCCCATACCAAGCCAATGCTTCAGTATAATTCTGGTCAGCGGTTCTATTAAACCATAATGACATAGTTCTTGGAGCAAAACCTATAGGCAAGTTACTTCCTGATGCTGTCACATAATCATCCCCCCCATCAAAATTCAAACTGGCGCCGTATTTTCCGGTTCGGCCGTTGTACCAGGGGGTGTTGGCGTTGGCGGAGCAGGTGCCGGCGGTGGTTTGGCCGGAAGCGCCAAGATTAATCGTGCCATCGTTGCCGTTGCCGGATTCGTCGTGCACTGTGCTTCCCTGACATTCATTAAACCGCCACGCCGCGACCGGTTTGCCTTGATTATATTCCCAAGCAATCTGCGCCGGTGTGCGGGCGTAGTCATAGATGCGGACTTGGTCGATTTGGCCAGGGAAATAATAAGAACTGCCAAGAGAGTTTCCAAAACGCACCGGATAACCTCCAGTATCAAGCGTTTCCGTCGCACTGCCGGCACTTTTTCCATCAACATAGATTTTTTGCGCGTTACTCGTGCTAGTAAAAGCGACATAGTGCCATTTATTATCCAGCACATCAATGCTGGAAGTCGCACTGCCAGAAGAATCCCCATCAGCAATACAAGTGATTGTGTTTCCGCTATACCCAGCTATGCAAGATACGCCAAGCTTACTAACAGTTCCTCCGTATGCGCCGGGCGATCCCTTAAGCCAGAAAGAATATGTTGCACCGTTTACAAAAGCAAAATTGTTAGCAGACTCAATATAATCATCCACCCCATCAAACGCGCAAGCTGAGCCGTATTTGCCTTGGGCGGCGCAGTTCATTCCGGTGGCATTGGCCCCATAATGCGTCGTGCCGTTGTTGCCGTTTCCGCTGGTGTCATAGATCGTTTGATTGTCGCCAGCCACTTTTTCATCCATCTTCCATTCCCCCACCGGCGTGGCGCAAGCGGTTGTGTCGCCCGGGACACAATATTTTCCGCTCGAGGCATTAGTCGGCGCGCCGGTCGTCGAGACCGATCCGCCAGCGCCCATCTGCGCCGACACTCCGGAGTTGTAGTCGGTTTTGATTTCGTCTTCGGTGAGAGCGTAGGGGTAGATTTTGAGATCGTCGAGTTCACCGTTAAAATAATAGATCGGAACAGCTTCGGAGCTATCTCTTCCAATACTCAAAGGCATCGCTGAATAACTTAGCGCTTGCCCCGGGCCATAGCCATTGGCAGTATATATCATTGAAGTTTCTTTTCCATCCAGATACGCTTTTGCATCTGAAGAATTTCCATTTGTCGGAGAAAATGTCACGACAAGATGGTGCCAAACGCTATCGGTCACTGAACCAGTCGGCAAGTCCCAATAGGGATAGGCTGATCCTGTCATAATTTCAAATCGCGCATGACCATCATTCATCACGAGCAGTGAATAACTTTTATTAGAGCTTGTATCCACCGGCTTGTTTACAATTATGCCCGAATCATTTGGAGCCCTTTTTAGCCAGGTAGAAATTGTCAGCGAACTTGGTCGAAGCGCTGTGCTATCTGACACGTTCACATAATCATTCCCATCAAAACTAAGCGCCTTGCCATTTTTGCCGTCATTGGTCCAAGTTGGCGAGGATGAGCCGACGCCTAGGTTTCCGGCCAAACTTGTTCCGCCAAAACCGGAATTATGCGCCAAAGAGCCGTAGCCTTCGTTGAAATCATACACAGCGACTGGGTTGTGTTCGCCATTGTTCATGTCCTCCAAAATCTGCTGTTGCGTGCGGGCATAGTTGTAGATGCGGAAATCATCAATAGCGCCATCAAAATACCTACTTCCAAATTGCGCACCAATTTGCATACTACTACCATCATCAACCGTCCCCGCCACCTGGCTATTTTGAAAAACTCCATCAACATAAAGACTGTTGTTAGTACCCGCATGCAGAAATTCTATGTGATGCCAGTTTCCACCACCCACAGCCACATTGGAGACAAGATCACTTCCACCGGGTATAGCAAAAGCAATTTTATTGCCATAGCCCATGGAAGAATTTAAAACTGCATAGAAATACCAGCCTCTAGTAAATAGCACCGAATTGACTGTTGTATCTTTGCTTTTTGTCCAGAACGAAATTGAAAAATTAGGTTCCAAGGAAAATGCCGGAATATCCACAACATCATCCACCCCATTAAAGCTCAGCGCCGTGCCGTATTTCCCTGATACAAATGGCGCTGTTACATTCTCAACATTTCCGCCTTCCCAATCATCAATCCGTCCGCTAGTTCCGTACAGTAAAACAAAACCTGACGAACCGCTGGTCAAATTGCTGTCGACATAACTAGTTTTTTCCACGCCGTTGATATAGCCTTTGAGTGTATTCCCCACGACTGCGAACTTAAAGATATCACCATTGGCCGGCGCAGATATGACCACATTTGCAAGTGTCGAATTGGAACCGCCAAGTGAGCGACCAAGTATCATCCTCCAACTTCCATCATAAAAAACAAATGCGTAGTAAGTATTTTGAGTAGACCCATCTGATCGACTCAGGAGACTATATTCCGTGTCGGCATTAACTGTATCTAGTTTTATCTGGGAATATTGATCGGCATTTAAGCTATTAGCATTCCAAATAAAAACACTCGCGTCACTAGTCGCAGTCTGCCCAACCGTCGTGCTGGAAATAATCTGCGCTGCGCCGCCGTTATAGACTTCAGTCCAGTTAGAACCAAGTGTTGGTCCGGCTCGATTGAAATCATCCGTCGCAACTGACGTGTAAGAATATGTGACGTCTGAGCCTTGATAATTTCCATCGTTGCCATTTTCGCTCGAATCGCTTATGGTTGTTCCATTGTGATCATCCATTTTCCAGTGGCCGACCGGGCCGGGTGCCCACTGATAGAGACGCTCCACCTCATCGGCGGACAAGGCGCGGTTGTAGATGCGGGTTTCGTCGATCGAGCCATTAAATGGATAGGCACCATTGCTACTATGCGCTCCGATTCGAAGAGGATAATCATTGGCTCCGATTCCGCCAGCATATATCGTTGGCGTGCCAACAGGCGAGCCATTGGCATAAAATTTGATAGTAGCACCATCATATGTTAAAGCTACATTAGTCCACACTCCATCCGGAACGAGATAGCCACTACTTAAATCACTTGAATCTGAGGCGGGCGAAGAGTTTCCTAAAAAACATCCCAGATTATTGTCTATAAGATCAAGAAAATAATTACTTTCATCATTATTTCCATATCCTTTATTAACTATCATAGCATAACCGGGGTTATTGCCATTTCTTTTTATCCAAGCGGAAATCGTAATATTTGACGGATCCAAACTCCCATTGGCCGGGTCGCCCGCATCTATATATTTACCATTCGTTCCAGTGAAAACTCCCCCATTACCAAATTTTCCTCCGGCGGTCGTCGCTCCTCCAGCGGATGTTCCGTTATTGTTGTTGCCACTAGCATCTTTCACTTCTCCGCTCGTGCCGTTCCAACTCGCTTCGTCCATTTTCCAATAGCCAACTAGACCATCGGTCATCCACTTGTCGGAACTGCCCCCGAAAGTAGCGCTCGCTCCGGTTTTGGCTTGACCCATACCAGCGAGCCCAGCATTGTAGTCGGCTAAAATTTGCGCTTGCGTGCGGGCGTAGGGGTAGATTTTTGGTTCGTCGATGGAACCAGTGAAATAATTGCCACCGCCACTATAACCACCAACCGTAAAATAAGTATCATTATACAGTGTAGCTGGAATTGTTCCGGTATAATTAATACTGACTTGAGTTCCGTTTTTATACAATTTTAAGCGCCCAGAATTTCCTGATTGCGTGCCATCAAAAACCATCGTCAAATAAATCCATTGGTTGTCTTCCAAGATATTTGAATCCGACCAGCCATAGTTATTTCCATCCGAGAATAATAACACATCATCTTCCCCACCTTCACCAGCGTAAGATGTTTCTATTCCCATTCCAGTGGATGAACCAAGATATGAACCCAAAATCAGCTTAAACTCGCCGGGATTATTCGGTTTCACCCATGCAGACATCGAAACATAAGAATCTCCCGACAGCGGAGCATTCCAAGATGTAGTTACAATACTGCTTGTCCCATCAAACCCCAAACACTTCCCACTCACACACTCGCTCTCCGGCTTCCAGGTTGCGCCGGTGATGGTGCCGTCGTTTCTGTTTGAAGTTTCGTCGTGCGCAGTTGCGCCTTGGCCTTCGTCAAATGACCAATAGCCGACCGGAGCTGGCGATATTTCTTCGGTGCCTAGCGCGCCGACGGAGTAGGTTGACGCTTCAGTGGAAAAATTGGTGGGGAAGATTGTGTAGGTATAATTAGACTCGTCATTGCGATTAAATCCAGTTTCTTCACTGACCCAATTGAAAGTCGATCCGTTTTGGGTTGAAGTAATTGTCGCGCCGGTGGTGGAGGGGGTGAGGACTTGCCGAATGTAAAGATTATCTATATAAACAGTTCCTGTACAAATCCACCCGTTGGCCGTTCTAACATAAGTGCCCGTATTTGTTAGATATGCGTTATATGTCGTCCAATTACCTCCACCAGCAAACTGATACCATCCGCTTGAATCCCAGTCAGAATCAATAAATTGAAAATAGCAATTTTCGCCACTAGCTGTTCTAGCATCAAATGTCGCTGAATATAGAGCACCAGTTGTTGCTGGAACATCGCTTGAATAAGCATATAAATAATCAATACCCAGAGAAATAGCATAACTCCCAACATGCTGAGCTCCTCCGCCGACAATACCAATAGCTCCCCCAGCATCCACATACCAAGAACCATAAGTATTGGCTTCTGTCTGCTGATCGCTTGCCGCCGTATTGTTGGACGATATATCACTTCCATATGTCTCCCCACTTCCCGCCGCTTTAACGTAGCCGGTCAACTTTAATCCCGCATGATCAGCAATAATTAATTTGCTATTCAAATTATTAGTGAGCACATTCGCTGCGGAGAAATCGACAAAAGCTGTGCCGTTGACAATCGACAGTTTCATATTAGCTTGTGTCACTGCCCCGGTCTGCGTCTGAGCAAAACCATTTTCCGCGCTGGTATTGCCATAATACTGCCAAATGGCTTGCTGGCCAGCAGGGAAAGAGTCAAAGCTGACATAGACGGAAGTATTGGCTGTTCCGCAGCCGGAAACAATCAGATAGGGCATAATTTTGCCATCATTCTTGGTGAAACGTAAATCTCCGCAATCGGCTTGGAATTTGGTGGTGTCCGAAGTGTCCACGGTGAGAGCCACATAGACATTTGTTTGCACACTACCACTGTTGGTCAGTTGGATCGATTTACGAAAAGCCCATTTTTCATCCCACCAAGAAGCTTCGGTTTTTCGGCCGGAGAACCAGAAGTAAATTGGTAAAATTATGATGACAAGCAGAATGGCCAGGGCGAGGGTTTTGATTTTTTTGGAACGGAAAATTCTTTTGCCAAATTTGGCAAATCTAAATAGGCCACGGAGAATGGTTAGCAGTGTGCGTTGGAATTTTTGTTTCAACTTTGGCATATGTCTGAACCACTGATTCGCACGTGATTTTCCTGATTACACGTGATTAAGAGGAACTTACTTAATATATCTTCTAACTTCCAAACTTTTTGCTCCGAAATTAATCAATAGTCCTACTTTAACTTTATAGGCTTCAATGTAATTTATCAACTGAGCAACATTTACTTCTTCCAGTTTTGTGATGGCTTTTAGTTCTACCATGATGTCACCATCAACTAGGAAATCGACTCTTCTTTTACCAATCATCGCGGATTCGTAAAAGATATCCATTTCTTTCTCTCTTTCAAATTTCAAATCTTCTTTGCTAAATTCTATTTCCAGTGCGCGTTGGTAGATTACCTCTTGAAATCCATTGCCTAGATACTGATGAACTTTTTGCGCACAGCCGATAATCTTTCCGGTTATGTCGGATTTGTAGTATTTATTGTTGGCATATGTCTGAACCACATGATTAGCACGTGATTTTCCTGATTACACGTGATTTAATTTAAGATTTCCCCAATCAGTGAAATCAGCGTAATCAGTGATAATCAGTGGTTCAGACTACTGGAAATTCAACGCGCTAGAATTATTATACAGTTGCTTGACTTGTTCGGCGGTGAGGGCGTAGTTGAAAATTTTGACTTCGTCGATTTGGCCGGGGAAAAAATAGCCATTATTTGAACTACCTAAATAAAGAGGAACTGAATCGCTGGATACAATATTGCCAGTAGCAGCGGCATGATTTCTTGCGATGCCATCAACATAAATATAGACATTCGCTCCATCATAAATTCCCGTAATAAAATGCCAACTATTGTCCCAAACAATATTTCCTGAATCACCAGAAATAACTCCTCCGCTATTCGTAGTATGGACTCCGAACTGTAAATTTCCCGCACTTCCGGTGTACAATAAGTACCCATAGCTCAAAGGAGCATCGCTTTTCCACACTAACCCTTCCCAATTTCCTGGGCTACTACTTTTTGCCCACATTGATACTGTCATACTATTCCCTGTTATGTTCAAACTTGAACTATTGCTCACCAATGCCCAATCATCCCCCCCATCAAAATTCAAACTGGCGGCGTATTTTCCGGTTCTTCCATTATACCACGGTGTATTAGCATTGGCACTACAGGTGCCGGTGGTGGTTTGGCCGGAGGCGCCGAGATTTAATGTGCCGGTGTTGCCATTGCCACTGTCATCATGAATCGCCGTTCCCTGACACTCATTCATCCGCCACTCGGCAATCGGCCGCCCTTGATTATATTCCCAAGCAATTTGTGCCGGCGTGCGGGCGTAGTTGTAGATGCGGACTTGGTCGATCTGGCCGCCATAAGGATGCTCCCCGATCTGGCTATTGCCGATAGCGAGACCATAGCCGGTTACTGGAGTTCCGGTGTTTGAAGATCCTGACTGGGCGCCGTTTATATATAAGGTTCCTGTACCATTGCTTAAGCGCACTCCACAAACATACTGCCAAGTATTCAAATTTAAAGTTTTATCCGAAATTACAGCGCTAGATCCGTCATCGCTAGTTAAAGCCAAATTAGCTCCGTGATTATAGCTCATGAAAACAAATCTTGAGTTGCTGACTATCCCATCAAAAACATTCTTGCCCTGTGGTTTTATCCAGGCGCAAACAGTGACGGTGTTGGTGGAAATCAGATCAGTTCCGAGAGCCGCATAATCATCCACCCCATCAAACGTGCAGGCTTTGCCGACTTTTCCCGGTTGGGTGCAATCCATCCCGGTGTTGTTGGCGCCGTCAACGGTTGTGCCGTTGTTGCCGTTGCCGGAAGTGTCGTTGAGGTTTTTAGCGTCGCCAGATACTTTTTCATCCATCAGCCATTCCCCCACCGGTGCTGAGCATGTCGAAGTGTCGCCCGGCACGCAATACTGGCGTGAGTCGGAATTGCTAGGAGCGCCAGCCGAAGTCGTCCCGGAACTCCCCACCACTGCTGAGTAGCCGGAGTTGTAGTCGGATTTGACTTCGTCTTCGGTGAGGGCATAATTATATAATTTGACATCATCAAAAACCCCGCCAGCGTAGGCTGGTGAATTATCGAGCGATCTTCCACCAATAATTATTTTTTGGGCTGTTAGGGATTCAATGTCTCCCGAAAGAGCAAGGCTCGCTTCCAATTTTCCATTAATAAATATTTTTTTAGTATCACTACTGTCAAAAGAAAATACAAAATGATACCATTGTCCGCTTTGCATAACTGTTGTCCCAGTAGTATCGTGATAACTACCAATCCAATCACTGAAATGAGCTTTATGATCAGGATCTACAGCAACGACCCACTCACCACCCCAATCACCGCCATTAAAATATTTTGATATTTCACATGATTCCCCTGCGGTCGGCTTGCACCAATAGGAAACGGAAAATTCCGGACGAGCGCCATATGTTCCTGCATCGACATAATCATTCGTCCCATCAAAACTAAGCGCCTTGCCGTTTTTGCCGTCATTAGTCCAAGTCGGCGCGGATGATCCGACACCTAAGTTTCCAGCTAAACTTGCACCGCCATAACCGGAATTATGTGCTACAGAGCCGTAGCCTTCGTTGAAATTGTAATTGGCGATTGGTTGACTATTGCCTCCTCCGCCTGCTGGCTCCGGCGTGCCAAGCATATCATCCAAAATCTGCTGTTGGGTGCGGGCGTAGTTATATACACGGACGTCGTCGATTAATCCTAGAAAAGGATCCTCGGAAGGACCACTCGCGATATAAAGATCATAGCTAGTATTACCCACCGCCAAATAACTGCCCCAATCATAAGTGTAGGTATTTACACCGTCTACATAATAGACAACCTTATAGCCATCATAGGTGGCAGAAACAAAATGCCATTTTCCATCCGTCACAACAGTTGGCGCATTTTGCGCTCTGAACGTTCCGCCGGAAAGAATATACAAATACAACCTGCCCAGAGTATCCGTTCCAAACCACCAGCCATTGTCGTTATAGAGTTGCTTTTTGGCAAATAAATTCCAACCTGCGTGAGAACTATTAATCCACATGCCGACCGACACGGTGCCGGAACTTTGCAAGCTGGAACCATTGCCACAATTTATCCAATCATCCACCCCATCAAAATTGCAAGCTGAACCAAACTTGCCCGGCACAGTGCAATCCATTCCAGTGGTGTTGGCGCCGTAGTGGGTGGTGCCGTTATTGCCATAAGTCGAATCATCAGCAATCGTTTTTGCGTCCCCTTGTACTTTTTCATCCATCTTAAGATGCAAGACCGGCCCGGGTGCCCATTCGTAGAGTTTTTTAATTTCAGAAGGAGAAAGCGCGCGGTTGTAGATACGGGTTTCGTCGATTTTTCCCGGAAAATAATAATTACCTCCACCAATATATTCCCCCATTCTAACATTTGGGGTGAGTAAAGATAACGTAGCCGAAGTTTGATTATTTTTTTCGCCGTTTAGGTACATAATCAGATTCTTTCCCGAAAAATCATACACTATTGAAAAATGATACCAAGTATTCTGGGTAATTGTTCCGGTGCTTGAAAGATATAATCCATCAGCGGGGTCTTGAAAGTTTAACTGATTTGAAGTAATATGAATTTGTTTTTGAAAATCTAAATCAATAATATGATCTTCGGAAGTATCATTAACATTTCGATAGAACCAGCCAGAAATCGAAAAACTATTGTCGAATGCTGTTGCATCATTTAAAGCACCTACATTTACATAATCATCCCCCCCATCAAAACTCCCCCCATTGCCAAATTTTCCTCCCGCAGTCGTAACGCCTCCGGCGGATGTTCCGTTATTATTGTTGTCACTAGCGTCTTTCACTTCCCCGCTCGTGCCGCTCCAACTCGCTTCGTCCATTTTCCAATAACCGACCAGGCCGTCGGTGAGCCATTTTGTTGATTCGGAGCCAAAGGCAGCCGACGCGCCTTGGGGGGCGCTTTGGCTTGCCAAGCCGGCGTTATAATCCTGCAAAATCTGCGCTTGCGTGCGGGCGTAGGGGTAGATTTTTGGTTCGTCGATGGAGCCTTGAAACAATGAATCTGTATTAACTGCTCCACCACCAAACCAAGCGCCTATCCGCAATTTATCACCTGTAGGAATTGAAGCAGAACTGGAATCTGTCCCTTTACTCACACCGTCTAAATACATTTCAAAGTCGTTGCCACTCCGGGTTAAAATGATGTGATGCCATTGATTAGTGGATGGGTCAACTCCGAGAGAAAAATACAACTGGCCTATTCCGCTGGTTCCAAACCAAAACTCCATGGCCGAATCTCCGCTATTATAAAACCATTCCCAGTCCATACTACCATATTCATCCCGCTTGCTCATCAATGTTTTATATGCGGATCCCGTTGTCCATGTTTTAGAATTAAACCAAAGAGAAAGAGTAAAATCTCCTGTCATATCAAGACTGCTATCGTTGCCCATATCCACATAATCACTCGTCCCATTAAACGAAAGACACTTCCCACTCACACAATCACTCTCCGGCTTCCACGTCGCCCCGGTGATGCTGCCGTCATTTTTGTTGGCACTTTCATCGTGCGCGACCGCGCCTTGACCTTCATCGAATGACCAATAGGCGACCGGGGCTGGCGATATTTCTTCGGTTCCCAGCGCGCCAACAGAATAGGTTGACGCTTCGGTGGAGAAATTGGTGGGGAAAATTGTGTAGGTATAGTTAGAAGTATCATTGCGATTGAAACCACTTTCCTCACTCGTCCAATTGAATGTCGAGCCATTTTGGGTCGAAGTGATGGTGGTGCCGGTAACAGAGGGAGAAATAATCTGCCTAGCAGAGGCATCATCCACTCTAAAACTCTTGCCGACTGGTGAGATGGGGCTCCACCAGTTTGGATCAATGCCTTGAGCTATATCTGCTTTTGTCCTGTACCCACCACAACTAGTCCAGGCTGTATCGCCACTGTCAATAGAACATAAGTTATAATAATCAAAAGTTTGGAAAAGACAAGCACCATCTGTTTGATCAACATTGCGCAGCCAGATACTCATATAGTAAAGTGCACCGGACGTAAATATGATATCCGATGAGGCCCCTGCCGTATTGCCAGTTGCCAAAACATTCAACGAATACGCTCCTGAGCTCCCCGGCCTCGGATCAGTCACTCGACTGAGTGTCGCGTACCAGGCATGCCAATCGGAAGGCGGATCGCCAGTTTCAAATCCGGGATTTAATACTAATTCGCTTCCCAGCGACTCCCCTGACCCCGCCGCCTTGATATAGCCAATCAATTCTAATCCTGCATTATCGGCAATAAACAGTTTGCTATTCAAATTATTAGTGAGAACGTTGGCAGCAGAAAAATCGACAAAAGCGGTGCCGTTAACAATGGATAGTTTCATATTCGCTTGCGTCACTGCTCCCGTCTGCGTCTGAGTAAAACCATTTTCCGCACCGGGGTTGCCATAATATTCCCAAATGGCTTGCTCACCTGCCGGGAAAGTTTCAAAGCTGACATAGACCGAAGTATTGGCCGTTCCGCAACCGGAAACAATCAGATAGGGCATAACCTTGCCGTCATTCTTGGTGAAACGCAAATCTCCGCAATCGGCTTGGAATTTAGTCGTGTCGGAAGTGTCCACGGTGAGCGCGACATAGACATTCGTTTGCACTGCTCCGCTGTTGGTCAGTTGGATTGATTTGCGAAAGGCCCATTTTTCATCCCACCAGGAAGCTTCGGTGCTTCTGCCAGAAAGCCAGAAGTAAATTGGTAAAATTATTATCACTAATAAAATGGCCAGGGCGAGGGTTTTGGCTTTTTTGGATTGAAAAATTCTTTTCAAAAATTTGGCGAATTTAAACAGGCCACGGATGAGGTGGAGCATTAGGCGTTGGAATTTTTGTTTGAGGGTTGGCATTTTCAAATTTTATTATTCCCCCGTAGAGACGAGGCACTGCCTCGTCTTGGGCATTATTTTTCACCTCGTCTTGGGTTAAATTTTTCTGCGTTTTGCTGTTGTTGGTTTGCGCATTGACGTTGTTAGTTCTAGACGTGGCAATGCCACGTCTCTACAATTAGAATATAACGTATTAGAATATGCATATATTATACCGTAATTTTCACTATTTTACAAAACAAAAAATCCTTAAAAAACAGGTTTTCAAATAAAAATTGGGCGTGGTAATTCGGGCGGTTTGAGTTTGCTTTTTTTGCTGTTAATTGAGCGCGCTAAAATTATTTTAAATCTAAAAGCCATTTCCAAACCGGAACTATTTTGATTTTTTTGCCTTTTATCTCTCGCTTCTCTTCCTGATTCTCGGTGATAATCAGTCCATTTTTAAGCTTAAACTTTTCCATCGCTTCCAAGAGTCCCGCCAATTCCCTTTTTTCGTTATTATTATCCAACACCTTCGTCACCTGAATCGCTTCTGTTATTTTTCGTCCTTCTCTGACGACAAAATCACATTCATGTTTTTCAAAATGGTAATAGATTTCTTTTCCCGCTTCTAAAAGGCCCAAAAAAACTGTGTTTTCCAAAAAACGGCCAAAATTTTCACTAAACGAAAATGAGACTGCACTGATAAAGCTATTGTCGATCGCATAGGCTTTTTTGGGATAATTTTCCTGCTTTTTAAGCGAGTATTGATAGTTAGACAGTTCGAACAAGAGAAAAGATTTTTCAAAAAATCCGATATATTCCTTGACGGTCTTATCATTCATCTGCAAAAAATCCGCTAGTGCGTTATAGCTGTACTTTTGGCCGATGTTGGAAAAAAGGTAGAGCAAAAGATTTTCGATTTCCCGAGTTTTTTTCACTTCAAAGCGCGGAACAATATCTTGATAGAGAATGTTTTTGTAATAATTGATTAGAATTTCTTGCCTGATTTCCTTCTTCTTTTCCAGGACTATTTCCGGAAAACCGCCAACTTTCAAGTATTCTCCGAAAACTTTTTTTAATTTTCCTTCGTTTCTTATCTGCTCCACCGCGCTACGCACTTCAATTTTTCTGGCGTCCGCTATTTCCGCCAAATTAAACGGGTAGATCTTTTTGGCAATCGATCGGCCGGAAAGTAGTGTAGCCATCTCTGCCGAAAGCAGCCGAGAATTTGATCCGGTAATAAAAAATTTTACCCCGCCTTTCTCATAGAGACTTTTGACAAAAACTTGCCAATCGGAAAAAAACTGAACTTCATCCAGAAAAACAAACACTTTGCCCTTTGGTTCGACCAGCGCCAAATATTCCTCGAAAATTTTCGCAAGATTTCCCGGATCATTCTTGAAGCGATTAAGCAAGGGCGATTCCAAATTAAGTAGCAAGATATTTTTTGGTTTGACCTTTTTTTCTTGTATCAAAAATTCGATCAATTGCCTGGCAACGGTTGATTTCCCGCTTCTTCGGACGCCCACCAAAGCCACAATTTGCCTGATATTGAGATATTTGACAAGTTCCACGAGAATTGCCCGCGGAAAGCCAACCTCCAGCGCTGTGCCCGCCCAATGCCTATTTTGCTCAACGATAAATTTTTCAAACATACGATTCTATTACGAATTAACCACTGTTTATTCGTATTGTATTACGAATAGATTGAGATGTCAATTTAATCTATTTTCCCCTGAATGTTGTTGTTTTGCGCGTTGCTGTTTTCAGGTCTAGACGAGGCAATGCCTCGTCTCTACAGGAATCATGCCAATCATTTAATCAGAAAAATCATAGTTTCGGACTACTGGAAGTTGAGCGCGCTAGAATTATTATACAATTGTTTCACTTGCTCGGCGGTGAGGGCGTAGTTGAAGATTTTGACTTCGTCGATTTTTCCTCCAAACGGATAACTAGAATATGTATTATCACCCATAAAAACATCGCCTGACGAATCATCAATCCTGGTGCCGCTTCCCCTGTTAGTATATGCAGCTACTATCTCTTCTCCGTTTATAAATAAATGAACACTATTAGCGCCTATCCCGCCGGAATAGACACCACAAACATACTGCCAGCTATTAAAGACTATTAAATTATCTGGCGTTTCCCTTAAAGCAATATAGTCACTCGTCGTATTTGCAATTGACATGCCTAAGTGATTAGTATTCCAGATATACAAATCCCACCCAAAATAAGAGAGGCCATGTTTTGCAACAATCAAGGCATCAGTTTTAGTCGGATAAATCCAGGCGCAAGCTGAAAATGTTGCCATATTATCCAATGCTACTGGCGATCCCGCATTCACATAATCCCCCACCCCATCAAAATTCAAACTGGCGCCGTATTTTCCGGTTCGTCCGTTGTACCAGGGGGTGTCGGCGTTGGCACTGCAAGTGCCGGCGGTTGTTTGACCAGAGGCGCCCAGATTGATCGTCCCGTCATTACGATTCAAACTTTCATCATGCACCGTCGCGCCTTGGCATTCATCAAAATTCCACTGCGCCACCGGTTGCCCTTGGTTATATTCCCAAGCAATTTGCGCCGGAGTGCGGGCGTAGTTGTAGATGCGGACTTGGTCGATTTGGCCGGTCCAATAATCTGCGCTAGTCGCTGGATCTTTTCCAACCGTAAGATTATAAACACCCGAAACGACATCTAGGGTTTGGGCGACCGGAGTGGCCGCGGATATGCCATCAACATAAATTCTAAGATAACTGCCATCAAATGTTCCAGCAACGTAGTGCCACGAATTATCATTGTAGCCATTTTTATCGCTCACAATATATATATAGCTACTTGAATCATGTAATTGCAAAGCAAAATCACCGGGATTATCACCATTGGCAAATAACATATATCCATTTCTGTCAGTATCCCAGTTAGCATTTCCGACTATTGCTGGCCAATTTACTGTACTAGTAGTAAATTTAACCCAAGCCGAAACTGTTCCAGTGTGGGTCAGCTGGATTGATGGATCATTTCCCAGATCCGCATAATCGTCCACCCCATCAAAGCTACACGCTGTCCCCGCTTTTCCCGGTACACTACAATCCATTCCGGTTGTATTGGCGCCGTAATGTGTTGTGCCGTTGTTGCCGTTGCCTGATGTGTCATAAATCGTTTTTGCATCGCCTTTGACTTTTTCTTCCATCTTCCATTCCCCCACCGGCGCGGCGCAAGCGGTTGTGTCGCCCGGCACGCAATATTCTCCTCCGGCGGAATTGGTCGGCGCGCCAGTCGAAGCGGCCGTGCCCGCCGAACCCCACTGCGCCGAAGCACCGGAGTTGTAATCGGTTTTAATTTCGTCTTCGGTGAGAGCGTAGGGGTAGATTTTGACGTCGTCAAGCTGTCCACCGAAATAATTTATCGGAGGATCATATGAGTTATTTCTGCCAATATTTAAATCATCCGATGAATATTGTAATGAACCTCCTGCCCCATAACCATTTGCCGAATAAATTGTTGCGATTTCCTTACCATCAATATATGTTTTTGAATCTGAAGCATCTCCCCGCACTGGAGAAAATGTCACCACCAGATGGTGCCAATTATTATCTGGATATGGGAGTGTGCCGCATGGCGTTTCCCAATAGGGATAACCGTTGTTTGTTTGTATTTCAAAATGCGTTCCTCCTGCATATAGACACGTAGTGGAGAAAGAATAACTCTTTCCTGAAGTAGTGCCGTAGGCCTTATTTATCATCGTTCCACCCCCCCCATTTTGTTTTATCCAAGTAGAAAGTGTAAGTGCAGCCGGACGTAGGGCTGTACTATCCGGCACGCTGACATAATCATTCACCCCATCAAAACTCAAAGCCTTGCCATTTTTGCCGTCATTAGTCCAAGTCGGCGCGGATGAGCCGACGCCCAGATTTGCATTCGTAGAGACGCATTGCGATGCGTCTCTACAACCCAGCCCGGAATTATGCGCCACAGAGCCGTAGCCTTCGTTGAAATCATAATTTACAATTGGTTGGCCATTGCCACCTCCGCCTGCTGGCTCCGGCGTGCCAAGCATATCCTCTAAAATCTGCTGTTGGGTGCGGGCGTAGTTGTAGATTCTCACATCATCCATTTTTCCTTTGAGCGCTTCATCCCAACTTGAGGTGCCAAAAACAAAACCGGCATTATCATTAGCAATTGGCGCTTCATTGCCCGTACCGCTAACCCAGCTTCCACTTACCGGGTTTCCATTCAAAAAAGCCTTGATGGAACTGCCTTGCCCGAAAGTATATTCGAGGGTGAGATACGACCACTCATTCAATGGCACACCAGCACTAGCTACCTGCCACGACGACCAATCAGAATTATCCACTCGACGATAATAAAGAGTCGGATAAGCTCCAATTAGCGCAAAGCCATAGTTTTCATTCAATGTGGCTCCTTTGAAAATAAGATTGCTCTCACCGGCATATGCTTCGGGATTGACCCAAAGGGAAATTGTAATCGTTTTGCCCAATTGGAAATCATAGGGGCTGTTAGTGCCGGAATCAGGAAAATTCGCTTCATCGGGAACGCTACTGTCGAAAACTAGTGCACTGCCATATTTTCCCGTTGTCCAAACCGGGTCCTCGGCTTCGGCGGAACTGGTCGTACCCAAAACTCCTTCTCCAGTCGGTTGCTCGGAATTATAGAAATTCTGACCGGTTTTTTCATCAAATTTCCAATAGGCTACCGGGCCGGGTGCCCACTGGTAGAGTTTTTTAATTTCAGCGGGCGAAAGCGCGCGGTTGTAGATGCGGGTTTCGTCGATTTGGCCATCAAAAAAATAAGTAGTCATTTGGCCAATTTGAGCGCCGTTTCCCGAATCAGCTCCAGTATTTATATCTGGAACACCTGTTGAAATTCTTGTACCCTGACTCACGCCATTAACAAAAACTTCTTGCAATTTCGTATTACGTTTAAATGTGGCAACAATATGATACCAAGTATCTGCTTCCATTAACTTAACATTATCAAAATCATCACCATAAAAACCAAAGGTTAGATTATTACTATTACCTCTAATCCCTAATGAAACGCGCCTATCAGTGCCATTTGCATCGCCTATGTCAAAAAACCATTGATATCTATCAAGAGTATCTATTTTAATCCATGATTCAATTGAAAAATCGCCCGTATCAAAAGTATTAATATATGGTGCTTGCACATAATCATCCACCCCATCAAAACTCCCCCCATTCCCAAATTTTCCTCCGGCGGTCGTGACGCCTCCGGCGGATGTTCCGTTATTATTGTTGCCACTGGCATCTTTCACTTCTCCGCTCGTGCCGTTCCAACTCGCTTCGTCCATTTTCCAATAGCCGACCAGGCCGTCGGTCAGCCATTTTGTTGACTCTGAACCGAAAGCAGCCGACGCGCCTTGGGGGGCGCTTTGGCTTGCCAAGCCTGCATTATAATCCTGCAAAATCTGCGCTTGCGTGCGGGCGTAGGGGTAGATTTTAACTTCATCGATATAGCCGGGAAAAAATTCGTGGTAAGAGCCACTTGAATAATAGGCTCCGATGATGACCTGCTGATCATTGACAACATTTATACCCCCGCCATATGATCCATTATATTGAGAATCAAACTTGCCATTAATATAAAGCTTCTGATAACCAGTCGTCGCATCGTATGTTGCAGACATATAGTACCACTTATTAATTTCCAGTGTCCCACCGACTAAATAGTCTCCGGTTATTACTGGCTGCTCTGTTTCATCCAGAGTGGTATAATAATTGAAAGTATCCAATCCTTTATTTACAACAGTCTTAAAATTCGCATTATCCGCTGTCAATTTGATCCAATGACTGACAGTATAGCCATTGGGTGAATCCAGTGAATTACTATCTGGAATTGTCGCATAAGCGCTGGTTCCGTTGAAATATAGACACCCTCCACTCACACACTCACTCTCCGGCTTCCACGTCGCACCGGTGATGGTGCCGTTGTTTTTGTTTGATGTTTCGTCGTGCGCCGTTGTGCCTTGGCCTTCGTCGAATGACCAATAGCCGACCGGTCCGCCGGGGCTAGTTTCCTGCTTTCCCGAAACAGTCAAAAACGCCAATGGATTATTCTGATTAGCATATTCCGTGGCGATCCATTCGGGGTTGCGGACAGTGTTGGAAATTTTAACTTCTTCAATGCTTCCTGGAAATTGACTTGTATAACCCTGCCTCGCTCCAATAACAAACCCGTTACCAATGTGCCAAGGATCATCAATATCAGTCGGTCCCGCAACAAGATTGCCATTGATATATAACTTTGCCATATTATCAACGTCTATTGTCGCACAAACATATTGCCACTGGTCAAGTATGATACTGCCATTTGCACTATTTAGAACGCCTCGATTATTATAAATGTTTAAATAATAAACCCCACCATCATTACCCATATTAAACTCGAAATCAGCATCACCAATAAATTGAGACATCCAACTATCATCCGCTTGTGGCTTTATCCAAGCGCAACCCGTTATCGGATAATCATCCAAGTCAACAGCTGTATCCACATAATCATCCCCCCCATCAAAATCCAACCCTTTCCCCACTTTCGCGTCAACCGAATCCCCACTCGTCATTGTGCCATTACTTGTTCCATTGTTCGCGTTAGCGGTGGAGTCCAGCATTTGCGGAGCCGTGCCCGAAGGATCCTGGTTCATATGTTGGACCATTTTGTAGTTTCCATCCCACACATTCATTTTGTCTTGTTGGCTAGTGGCGGTAGCATTGCCATAGTAAAGATAAATTTCCGTATCTTTGGCTTGAGTGAGATTGGGTAATTTTACCCAAGCAATGAGGGCGCCAGTGCCGGAGGTGTAGGATTCGATTTCGTGCGAGAGTTTTTTTCCGGTGGAATCGGTGAATACCAAATCATCGCCGTCTGTTTGAGCACCGGTGATGAGATTGGTGTCCGTGATGGAAACTAGCACCGGAAAGTTTTGCAACTCCCCTGCCACTTGGGATTTATTGATGGTGATTTTTTTGCGAAATCCCCAAGTGTCGTTCCACCAGGAGGCTTGGGTGTTTCTTCCTGAGAAGAAAAAATAGATGGGTAAAATTATGAGGACGAGAAGAATGGCAAGGGCTACTTGCCTGTAAGCCACCCAGTGGCGCAAGCTTGCGCCACCGGGTGGCTTCGGAGAACCGGAAGTTAAGGTCGGACCTTTTGGGTGCCTAAGGTCCGACCTTAGTTTTTTCAAAAATCTGGCAAATTTAAACAGGCCACGGAGGATGGTTAGCATTGTGCGTTGGAATTTTTGTTTTAGGGTTGGCATTTTTGAATTTTTTGTTTCCCTGTAGAGACGAGGCACTGCCTCGTCTTAGGTTAATATTTTCACCTCGTCTTGGACATTATTTTTCATCTCGTCTTGGGTTAATATTTTCACCTCATCTTGATGTTAATTTTTCTGCGTTTTGTTGTTGTTATTATTGGTTTGTACGTCGACGTGGTTCTTTTCCTAGACGCCCCAACGGGGCGTCTCTACAGAATCCGAATAATCGGGCTCAGACGGTTTCCAAAATCCACCGCCAGGCCGGAATAATTCGAATTTTTTTGCCCTTGATTTTGATTTCCTCTTCCTGATCCATCGTGATGATTGTTCCGGTTTTCAATTTGAATTTCTCCAGCGCTTCAAGAAGACCATCAATTTCTCGTTGGTGATTCTTTTCATTTAGATTATAACACACTTGGTAGGCTTTTTTTATCTTCAAGCCGTCTTTCACCACAAAATCACATTCATGCTTTTCGCTGTAATAGAAAATTTCTTGTCCGCTTCGCAGGAGTTCCAAAAAAACCAGGTTTTCCAAATAGCATCCGCTATTTTCTGAAAAAGCAAAACCGATCTTGCCGACCAGTCCGCTATCAACGCAATAGATCTTGCGCCGGTTGGCATTTTGCTTGTGCAGGGAATAATCAAACTTTTTCAAGTCATAAAACAAATGGGCCTCTTTCAAAAGTTCCACATATTCTTTGGCGGTATGCTCATGGATATGAAGCATCTTAGCCAAACTGTTGTAGCTAAAAAGGCGAGCGGTGTTGCTGATTAAAAAATAGGCGGCTTGCTTGAGATTGTATGAATCCCTGATTTCATTATTATCAATGACGTCTTTTAGGATTATCGTTTGATAGTAGGCCTCGAGGACTGCGGCATCACCTGTCATGACCGCTACCGGAAAACCTCCTTGACGCAAATATTGCTCAAACAAATTAGCCAGCTTATTTTTGAATGCGAAGTTTTTGGCATAGGAGGAAAAGAATTCTTGTTTTTTCGCCGTCAAAAATTCCTTGTAGGAAAAAGGAAAGACTGTTTGGGCAAAGTAACGTCCGGACAGGCGCGAAATATATTTTCCGGCAAGCAAATTCGCGTTAGAACCGGTAATGAAAATTTTTTGGAAAACCCGCGCGTCATATTTCGCCTTAACCCATTTTTCCCAAAACTGGATATTTTGCACTTCGTCCAGAAACAGATACTTGATTTTTTTGCCGGTTAGCGTTTCAGCTATTTCGATTATTTCGTCTAATTTTTCCGCTTTTTTATAGAAAGATAAAAAGACCGGGTTATCAAAATTAACCAGCAGGATTTCTTCGGGATGAGTTTTGCACTTAGCCACCAGCTCACTGATCAATAAATTAAAAATTACCGACTTCCCACTTCTTCTCACACCGGCAATCACTTCAATAAAATCGCTCTTCAGTCTGACTTTTTCCGTGGCCGCTCGAAAAACATAGCCCGCTTCCGCTTGTGTTCGCCAATGGCTGTTTTGCTCTAAAATTATATTTTTTAAGTCCATAATATATTATGTAATTTATTATATAATTGCATTATATACTATGCAATTTATAATGTCAACCGCGTCCGAAAAATCATTGTTTCAGACTACTGGAAATTGAGCGCGCTGGAATTATTATACAATTGCTTCACTTGTTCGGCGGTGAGGGCGTAGTTGAAAATTTTGATGTCGTCGATTTGGCCGTTCATTGCATTACCAAATTTTAAATGATCAGGAGAATTTCCGACAGAAGAAGGCCCCATGTCTAATTCACTTGTTAGTGCCTTATCGACACCGTCAATGTAAACATGATTTATAGTTGGACTGCCAGCTTTCCATGTCCAAGTAAAATGAACCCATTTCTCCTTTTCCCATGTATAATCCGTAACCCAGTAATAAGAGGCAACCGCACTGCTTGTTTGTCGAACTGCAACATACGGATGGTTTCCCGTAAAGGATGTGATTATATAACTAGGATTTGTCTCCCACTTTTCCAGGGGCGTTATTGCTAATGTTGCTCCCGAGCTCAAAAAATACCAAAAAGAAATCGTCAATGAGGTTGCTCCATCTAATAACGAAACATCGCCAATATCTGCATAATCATCCCCCCCATCAAAATTCAAACTTGCGGCGTATTTTCCGGTTCTTCCATTATACCATGGCGTGTTGGCGTTGGCACTGCAGGTGCCGGTCGTTGTTTGACCGGAGGCGCCAAGGTTGATTGTGCCGTTGTTGCCGTTGCCGGAATTATCGTGCACGGTTCCACCTTGGCATTCGTCAAATTTCCATTCGGCAATCGGTTTGCCTTGATTATATTCCCAAGCGATTTGCGCCGGTGTGCGGGCGTAGTTGTAGATGCGGACTTGGTCAATAGAACCGTTTAAAAATGAACCAGAATTAGTGTTGTGGCCAATTTGTATGGGTAAATTGTTTAGCGATGCATTGCAACCACCGGCTCCATCTCCTTTATCTAATAATCCGTTCAAATAAAATTTCGTACTACTCGGAGTCTCCACTATCGAAAAATGTGTCCACTGATTATTAGGAATTGTATTATTTCCCAAAACCCAGCCGGTGACATCGGAATAAAATATCAAGCGACCGTCATCATGATTCGTCGCCAGATACCATCGTTGGCCACTGCCTGATTGTTGATTGATAAAATAGTTATTTTGTGACCTTATTGCCGCTTTAATCCAACCGCTGACTGTAAAACTAGAACTGCCTATGCTGAAATTTCCTGTGTCTGTAGCATCATCCACCCCATCAAACGAACAAGCGCTACCGACTTTTCCTGGGACGGTGCAATCCATTCCGGTGTTGTTGGCGCCGTCGTTGGTGGTGCCGTTGTTTCCGTTGCCGGAGGTGTCATAGATCGTTTGGGCATCGCCCGCCACTTTTTTATCCATCAGCCATTCCCCCACCGGTGCCGCACAAGGCTCAGTCGAACCCGGCACGCAATAGACGCCAGAAGTTGAATTGGTCGGTGAGCCAGTCGTTGCAACTGTCCCCGCCGAACCCCACTGCGCCGAAGCACCGGAGTTGTAGTCAGTTTTAATTTCGTCTTCGGTGAGAGCGTAGGGGTAGATTTTGACGTCGTCGAAAAGCGCGTTAGTATAATATGAATTTGCATTACTATTGGCTATGCGCAAGCTTCTTCCAGCATTATTCACACTCACTGTCCCAATGCTAGTCGTTTTTTTGTTTTTCCCATCTACATATAGTTTCAGATTTGTGCCTTCCCGTAAGCCAACCACATGATACCAATTATTTAGAGAATGAGTGTCTGGATCGACAACTGTATAGCTTGTTGATCCACTTTCAATTGCGAAAAAAAATTTATCAGTCTCCCCGTCTGAACAAAGATTTATTACCCATTCATTATTTCCCGGTGAAGATCCGGTATCCCATTTATTAACTCCCCAAACATTATTCCAATTAGAACAAGCTGATTTTTTATTAACCCAAAAAGAGACCGAAAAATCATTGGCGCCAAAATCTAAAAGAGCATTGTCCGGCACTTCCGCATAATCATCATCCCCATCAAACTCCACGGCTTTGCCATTTTTTCCATTTTTCTCCCACATTAAAGCTACGCTATTATTAGCGCCGCCTCCAGCGATTAGGTTGGCATTTAATACTGCTCCGCCATAACCAAAATTATGCGCCACTGAGCCGTAGCCTTCGTTGAAATTGTAATGGGCGATTGGCTGACCATTGCCTCCTCCGCCTGCTGGCTCCGGCGTGCCAAGCATATCCTCCAAAATCTGCTGTTGCGTGCGAGCGTAGTTGTAGATGCGGACGTCATCGATTTGGCCACCGCAATAACCACCCCAATCATCCCGTCCAATTCTTAATTCTTGGCCACTATCGGAAACATATGCACCGACACCATTTTGTTGGGATTGATAACCAGTCACTTTTGTGCCATCAAGATAAATCGATACACCCGAAACATCATCTCCTCCTAAAAAAGACACCGCCACAAAATGAGATTTTCCATCTCCAGGAATTACCGAGTTAGTTACGATCCTTAAATCCGTATCACGGTTAATCCCGAATTGAATACGGCCTGCTTCATCTGCTGTAAGGTACCACGAAACATTATTCGAAGCTCCTTTGGTTAAAAAAGGAACGTAATCGGTGCTATTCTTTACCCAGGCACTAGCGGAAAAAGTTTTTTGTGACAAATCAATCATCGCCACTGGGTTGGGAACAGAAACATAATCATCCACCCCATCAAAGTTACAGGATGAGCCAAACTTCCCCGGCGTGGTGCAATCCATTCCGGTGGTGTTAGCGCCGTAGTGGGTGGTGCCGTTGTTGCCATAGGTGGAATCATCGGCGAGGGTTTTTGCGTCGCCTTGAACTTTTTCATCCATCTTGAGGTGCAAGACCGGACCGGGTGCCCACTCGTAGAGTTTTTTAATTTCATCAGGCGAAAGCGCGCGGTTGTAGATGCGGGTTTCGTCGATTTGGCCATTGAAATCATATGGCGCATTATCACTTATTCCACCTATTTGAAATCGTGAGTCGCCCTCCCAATTCAGCGCTCCAACACTATTACTATTATCATACTGCCCATTAATATAAAGTTTCTGACTAGTAGAATCTGACACTAAAACTACATGGGTCCATTTTCCTACAATGTTACCCGATGTAATTGAATTCAGATTATGATTTGAACCATCATAAATATTTGATACTACTACTCCGGACGATGTAATACCTACCCACGCATCTGATGAAGCCACATTCACTGCTCTATTATTAGAAACGCCGCTGGGTGCTACGGACGGCTTTATCCAGGTAGATATTGTTATATTAGGGAAAAGCGCCGGGCTCATTGGATTTTTTATTACATAATCATCCACCCCATCAAAACTCCCCCCATTCCCAAACTTTCCCCCGGCGGTTGTGGCGCCTCCGGCAGATGTTCCGTTATTATTGTTACCGCTAGCATCAATCACTTCCCCACTCGTGCCGTTCCAAAGACTCTCGTCCATTTTCCAATAACCGACCAGGCCGTCGGTGAGCCATTTGCTTGACTCTGAACCGAAAGCAGCCGACGCGCCTTGGGGGGCGCTTTGGCTTGCCAAGCCTGCATTATAATCCTGCAAAATCTGCGCTTGCGTGCGGGCGTAGGGGTAGATTTTTGGTTCGTCAATGGAGCCGGAAAAGAAATCATAATATCCGCCCTGATCATCCGCGCCGACAACAACCTTATTAGAATTAGAAATAATGGCACCACTAGGATTTCCGGTATTAACATCCTGTTTTCCATTAATATACATCTTGCACATTGATCCATCGTAAGTCGCCATTATATGATACCAAGTATTTACCGATAATGCAGTAGCGGAAGTTATATAAACTGTCCAGCCACCCTCTGATGTTTTTAAAAGAAATAAAACATTTCCATCGGAATTTATGTCTATTTTATATTCTTGCTCTTTGCCAGCAATTACATAAATATTTCCTAGCGAAGGAGTTGCATTTATTTTTACCCAAGCTCCAATAGTAAGGGTAGAAAGTCCACTTAAGCCAGTTGCATTACCCATATCCACATAATCACTCGTCCCATCAAATCCCAAACACTTCCCACTCACACACTCACTCTCCGGCTTCCACGTTGCACCGGTGATGGTGCCGTCGTTACTGCTTGAACTTTCATCGTGGGCAGTCGTTCCTTGGCCTTCGTCGAATGACCAATAGCCAACCGGTCCGCCGGGACTTTGTTCCACTTTTCCACTGACCGACAAAAACGCCGAAGGGTTGTTTTGATTGGCATATTCGGTGGCGATCCATTCGGGGGTGCGGACGGAATTGGAAATTTTTACTTCTTCAATATTTCCTGGAAATTGACTTGTATAACCCTGCCTCGCTCCAATAACAAACCCGTTGCCAGCGTGCCAAGGATCATCAATATCAGTCGGCCCCGCAACAAGACCGCCATTGATATATAACTTTGCCATATTATCAACGTCTATTGTCGCACAAACATATTGCCACTGATCAAGTATGATGCTGCCAAATGCACTATTTAGACCGCCTCGATTATTATAAATGCTTAAATAATAAGCCCCACTATCATTACCCATATTAAACTCGAAATCAGCATCACCAATAAATTGAGACATCCAATTATCATCCGTTTGTGGCTTTATCCAGGCACAACCCGTAATCGGATAATCATCCAAGTCAACAGTCGTATCAACATAATCATCCGTCCCATCAAAATCCAACCCCTTCCCCACTTTCGCGTCAACCAAATCCCCACTCGTCATTGTTCCGCCCGAAGTTCCATTATTAGCATTGCTCGTCGAATCAGTCATCTGCGGAGCAGTGCCCGAAGGATCCTGATTCATATGTTGCACCATCTTGAAATTTCCATCCCACACATTTGTTTTGTCTTGCTGGCTCGTCGCCGTAGCATTGCCGTAATAAAGATAAATTTCCGTGTCTTTGGCTTTGGTTAAATTTGGCAATTTTACCCAAGCAACCAGAGCGCCCGTGCCGGAAGTATAAGATTCAATTTCGTGCGACAGTTTTTTGCCGGTGGAATCCGTGAACACCAAATCATCGCCGTCGGTTTGTGCGCCGGTGATGAGGTTGGTGTCGGTGATGGAAACGAGGACAGGAAAGTTTTGCAGTTCGCCCGCCACCTGAGATTTGTTGATGGTGATTTTTTTTCTGTAGCCCCAGGTGTCGTTCCACCAGGAGGCTTCGGTGTTTCGGCCGGAGAAGAAAAAATAGATGGGTAAAATTATGAGGACAATTAAAACAAGCGACAACAAAGCACGCTTTTTGCGAGGAGAGAAAAGACGGCGGGTGTAATTTTTAATTTTGAATTTTGAATTTTGAAACAAGTCTTTAATCTTTTAATTTTGAAACAATTTTACCGAATATCAAGGTTAGCTCTTGGCATTCTTTCCAAACATTTTTGAGTTCTTCTTTTTTACTTGGTTCGCATTCTGCTAGCATGCGCAACCAGTGTTTTGTTTCTTGCGTTTCTTTTTTGGAGATAAAAATTTTATTTCTAAAATCTTTTTTCGAACTAGCCGCGTTGGCTTCCATATAGTTAGCACCAATACTAGTTGCGGAACGAACTATTTGATTGATAATTGGCTTATTAATGGAATCTTGTTTTATATTTTTGCATAACTTGATGACTTCTAGGCCAAATTTTGCCGTACGCTCTTCTAAATCATATACCATAAATTTAAATCTTAATTTTGAATTTTTAAGCTCGAATTTTGAAATAATTTTTTAATTTTCAAATGTTTCAAAATTAATTCATTCGAGTTTGTTTCAAAATTAAGAATTCGAAATTCAAAATTAACTTAGTTTATTCGAGTTTGTTTCAAAATTCAAAATTCGAAATTCAAAATTAACTACTTCTCCTCCACAATCCACCAGTTGACTTTCACGCTGCCGATGATCGGGTCGGAACATTTGATTTTGAATCCGGTGTACTCGCCGGTGACAACGTCGGTTTGTTTTTCCACCCAGACGCGTCCGCCGGCGTCGCCTTCGGGGGTGATAAAAATCTTGGTCGTCGCGCTAACGGCGGTCGTATCAATCTTTACGGTCTTGCCATCTGACGCGGATATGATTTCCTCCTCGGTGACCGGCACATCGCAAATTCCGTTTTTCATAATCTTTCCGGCTTCACAAATCACCACATCACCTAAGGTTTTCTTGGCCGCATCCACGATTTTCACGCTGAACGCTCCCGCCACGACGCTTTCCGCTTCCAGTTGGCCATTGAGAAGGATCGAATTGGCCGTGATACTGCCAGCCGTAATTTTTCCGTTCACAAAACTTAGATTAATTTCCCCTGTTTCCTTGTTAATATCCAGCGCATCGGCAAAATCCATTACGCCTTGCGCTTGCACTTTCAGATCATCCATCTGCGTCTGGAGAGCCAGAAGGTCGCCAGATTGTTGGCTCAACTGCGCCTGCAAGTCTGCGATTTGCTGCGTCTGAGTTTCCAGATTCTGTGTGTCGGCAGTGATGCTGGAAAGTGTCTCCCCGATCAGTTGTAGTTTATTATCCACACTCAAAGATTGATCAGCCAGTTGACCGGTCAATTGGGCGACGATCTGGTTTTGATTTTGGGTGATGCTGGCAATCTGGGTTTCTTGCTGTTTAACTTGGCTGGAAAGGGCAATTGGATTATTTATTCCACCGATCTGACCGAGCAGATATTTGGTCACTTCATTGATGGAAGAAACGGAAGCCGACAGATCGCGCTCTCCATTGGAAGCTAAAATGAAATCGCTCAGCTTGGAGTGATCAAGCTGATTGGTCGAATCATTTTCGTCATACTCCCCATCCGGCAAACGTTGCATCGACAGCACTGCTTCGTAAGCCTGGTCGAGCGTTTTTGGATAAGCGGTGCGGTCAGTGATGGTGAGGGCGGACAGATTGGCGGTGGTATAGATGTCACCGACGACATAGAGCTTGGAAGTTGGATCAGTTGTGCCGATGCCGACGTTGCCGGTTACTGTATCAATCCGCATTTTCTCTACTGAAGAAATATCATTAATAGTGACCAAACCTGCTTTCAAACTCATTATATAGTCAGACGTATTGCTAAAAGTCAATGAGCCAACATCTTCGGCGCCGGGATATCCAAAATAGATTCCGGAACTGTAATATTGCTGAGAAGTCAGCATCAACTCAGCATATCCATTGTAATTTGCAACTTGTACCTTTGCCATTGGATTCGTCGTCCCAATTCCCACATTTCCACTTGCATTAACATTAAAGCGTGAGCCGTTGATTTGGATGTCATCGTTGATGATTACTTCGCCCAAGTTGGCTGCAGACAGCGTCAGGTCAAGATTTTGCCAAGACGAATCAGTGGCGATATTGCCCGGGCCTTGGAACAGCAGATTGCCAGTATCTTCATTGGTGAGTAATAGATCATTGGCAAAGGAAACGTTGCCAGCCGAAGCAAACGACACGGGATTGGAGAAGGTTGTTTGTGCGCCACTGACCGTCATCACGTCTGTGCCGGCATAATCCAGTGTGAGTAGATTGCCCAGGCCATCACTGCGAATATATAGTCCGCCGGCGGATGCGGTGGTGGCGGAGTTATAGAAAGAACTGAGATAGCTATCGACTGATCCGGCTAGTTGCAGTTTGTAGCTTGGCGCGGTGGTGCCGATGCCGACGTTGCCAGCTATTAATGTTCCTATCGAATTCCCCTGAGTTCCATTTCCAATTGCCAGTACACCGCTAGATAATCGAGAAAGTCCAATATCTAATGTTCCCGCGTAACCGCCTTGCGACCAAGCAATTGAACTTGTGCTTGAAAGCTGTATTCCATTAGAATCAAGGTTCGCAGCAGAACCGCCATTTACGCTAGCGGCGTATAAATTTCCACTGGCGTTAAAATAGGTAACGACAGATCCGGTATTATTTTTAATCTCCAATAAATTCGTACTGCTCTGTCCAATCCCGGCTTGTACGATAAAAGTAGTAGCACCGGTTTGATTCTCAATTCTAGAATTACCATTCACATCCAAAGCATACCCCGGATTCGTCGTTCCAATCCCCACATTCCCACTTCCCGTAATCAAAGCGAAATTATTATCCGCGCCTGACGCACTGAAATATCCGCCAATCGCAGTCGATGTTCCGCCGGTGTCGCCGGTGACGTTGGAATAGATGCCGTAGGAATTAATTGTTCCGCCGGTGGCTCCGGTTCTGGAAAGGGCTTGATAGAGTCCGTAAGTTGTGTCGACTCCGGTGGTGACAATGCCGGTGTTACTCAATGTTTGATAGATGCCATAGTTTGTTCCCGGGGCGGTGGTGCCGATGTTTAGGTTGTTTTGCAAAGTGTCATCGACAACCACAAATCCGTCGTTGGCGGCTGAGAGCGTCAAGTTGAGATTTTGCCAGCTGGATTCCGTGACAACATAACCCGGACCTTTGAAGCGGATATTGCCGGCGGTTGCATTGGTAAGAAGTAAGTCATTTGATAGCGACACATTGCCGGCCGAAGCAAACGAGACGGGATTGGAGAAAGTTGTTTGTGCGCCAGTGACCGTCATCACGTCCGATCCGGCATAGTTTAAAGTCAAAAGACTGCCGAGGCCATCGCCACGGACATAGAGACCACCAGCCGAGTTTCCGGTGTTGGAATTGTAGAGATAACTCAAGTAGTTGTCGGTTGAACCGGTGACGTGAAGTTTGTAGGTTGGTGCGGTAGTGCCGATTCCGATGTTGCCGGAAGCATCAATGCGCATTCTTTCTGATCCGGATGTGTCTAAATTAATAAATCCATCATTGTGCGTAGTGTTATCTCCAGAACTTATGAACCACGAATAAGCACCATTAGGTGTCTGACCCCCAGAGCCGATACCACCTAACGCAGGATCAGAAATATAAAAGCCAGTATTGTCAATGGAATAAGTTGAACCAAGTCTAATGCTTGTTGCGAGTATTGAACCATTCACATCTAGCTTCGCTCCCGGATCCGTCGTCCCGATGCCGACGTTGCCATTTGCCAAAATTCTCATTCTTTCAAGATATTGCGTCACGAATGACATTACCCCTACAGATGTTATGTTCAGCGAGTCATCTATGCCACTATTATTTTGATAAAGTATACTGCCCCGAGTTGGAGAAGTTGGCGAGCCGAAATATGAACCTGATACATATCCACCATCACCAGCAATAAATTGCATCAGGGCTGAATTTGGATTATTTATTACGAATTGATACCCTGGCGCAGTCGTCCCAATTCCCACATTGCCATTTCCCGTAATCAAGGCGAAATTGTTGTCGGCGCCTGACGCGCTGAAGTATCCACCGATCGCTGTCGATGTTCCGCCGGTGTCGCCGGTCACATTGGAATAGACACCGTAGGAATTGATTGTTCCACCAGTCGCTCCGGTTCTGGACAGGGCTTGATAGAGGCCATAAGTCGTGTCAACTCCGGTGGTCACAATGCCGGTGTTGTTCAATGTTTGATAGATGCCATAGTTCGTGCCCGGGGCGGTAGAGCCGATGTTCAAATTGTTTTGCAATGTGTCGGCCACCACCACAAAGCCGTCATTGGCGGCGGACAATGTTAGGTCAAGATTTTGCCAGCCGGATTCGGTGACCACATAGCCAGCGCCTTGGAAGCGGATATTTCCGGCGGTCGAGTTGGTCAAAACCAAATCATTCGAGAAAGCCACATTGCCGGCTGAAGCAAACGACACAGGATTGGAGAAAGTGGTTTGCGCGCCACTCACCGTCATCACGTCCGTGCCGGCATAGTTCAAAGTCAAAAGATTTCCCAGGCCATCGCCACGGACATAAAGGCCCCCAGCGGAATTTCCGGTGTTGGAATTATATAGATATGATAGATAGTTATCAGTTGAACCGGTGACGTGGAGTTTGTAGCCGGGAGCGGTGGTGCCGATGCCGACGTTGCCAGCTGCATTGATTAACATTGAATAATTACTACTATCACCATTTGTTGCAAAAGCAACATTGCCTCCTACGCCAGAATAAAGCTCGATTGAATTGTCTATGGCGTGGTCAAAGATAAGCCCCCCATCGCTTACTGAATTGTTAAATAATCCCGCTGCCCCACCTGCCATAAATAAGTTTCCGCTTCTAATATAACCATTAGTATAAACTCCCACGTCGCTATCTGATGCTGTTACAATATCTAATTTTCGTGTTGGATTCGTCGTTCCGATGCCGACGTTGCCGGAAGAGTTTATAACCATCTGAAGGGAAGCCATGTTAGTAGTTGAAAAGCCTAAAGAATTTCCACTTGTTAGAATAGGGCTATTGCCTCCGAGCATTGTTCCCCATGTTAAACTACCATATCCATTGATACCAAAAGCATTGCCAGCTGATACATTTCCACTGGCCGATATATTTCCGGTTACACTTAATTTTTCAGTCGGATTCGTTGTCCCAATTCCCACATTTCCATTTCCTGTAATCAAAGCGAAATTATTGTCGGCTCCTGATGCGCTGAAGTATCCGCCAATCGCGGTGGAGGTTCCGGTGCCGGCGTTGTCGGCGGTAACATTAGAATAAATTCCATAAGAATTGATCGTTCCGCCGGTGGCTCCGGTGCGAGACAGGGCTTGATAGAGTCCGTAAGTTGTGTCAACTCCGGTGGTTACAATTCCAGTGTTGTTCAGAGTTTGATAGATGCCATAATTTGTTCCCGGTGCGGTGGAGCCGATGTTGAGGTTGTTTTGCAATGTGTCGGAAACGATGACGTAGCCATTGTTGGCGGCGCTAAGGTTGAGATTGAGATCTTCCCAGCCGGATTCGGTGGCGATATAGCCCTGACTGCTAAAGCGGATATTGCCCGCCATTGGATTGGCCATCACCAAATCATTGGCCAGCGTCACATTGCCAGCCGAAGCAAACGACACGGGATTAGAGAAAGTCGTTTGCGCTCCGCTGACTGTGAACACGTCTGTGCCGGCATAATTCAAAGTGAACAGATTGCCCAAGCCATCGCCACGAACATAGAGGCCACCAGCGGAGTTTCCGGTGTTGGAATTGTAGAGATAACTCAAATAGTTGTCGGTTGAGCCGGTGACGTGGAGTTTGTAACCGGGTGCGGTGGTGCCGATGCCAATGTTGCCAGCATTGCTAACGAAGAGTCCATTTCCTGTTCCTCCATAAATATAAGCATTGCCTCCCGCGGCAGTTTCTCCCTGCAATCCAATTCCATTAGTTGCTTTAAGATATCCCTGAACTCCTCCGCTTTGTTTGAAAACAAGCACGTTAGGATCCGTTCCTTTGCCATCAAAACTCCCAGTGCCATATACATCCAATTTGTACCCCGGATTCGTCGTCCCGATGCCGACGTTACCACCAAGTCCTAAAACTGTGGCCGAATTAGCATATCGCCCAAATATTTCCAGCGCATTTGATGTTATTGAAAAAGGATGAGTGGCATCGTAATTCACCGCAAACGTTGCATAATAACCTGCGCTAGAAGAACTAACTACTCCCATAGCTGGATTAGCTACTCCGCCTATTTCGAGTTGTCTGGTCGGATTCGTCGTCCCGATGCCAACGTTGCCGGTGGAAGATATGAACATTCTATCACTTCCGGCGGTCATAAAACTTATGAATTGCGATCCACTATCACTTCCCTGGATACCAGTTCCAGTTGCTCCAAAATACAAATAGTTGCTATAGCCGAGGAATAAATTTGACCTTATACGAGATTGTCCATCCACATCCAATATATACTGCGGACTTGTCATTCCAATTCCCACATTCGTCCCATCGTTATATAGATTGCTCGTCGCGGTCCAGGTTCCGGCGTTGCTGTAGAGTGTTTGGCCGGTGATGCCGGTCGGCAGTGAACCTCCGCCAGTGAGATTGATGCCGTTCCAGAGCAAATTGCCCCCGACGTTATAGAGCCGGTCGGTGGTTGGAGTTGGCGCCGTCGTCTGCGCCAAGTGCAGTCGGCCATTGACATCTAAAATTTCCACCGGAGCGGTGGTGCCGATGCCGATGTTTCCGGAAGAATTAATAACTAAATCTGAAGTAGGAGTTTGCCCAGAAGCATTTACATTTGTTAATCGACCAAATGATAAAATACCTGCAGATACATTATTCATTAATACGCGACCCATTATTCCTCTTGTAATGAATGTATCCCCATTCGCACCCTGCTCACCATTGAAAACTAAATACGGATAGCCACTGCTATAAGTAGAGCCAATAGCACTTCCATATCCTGCTGCATTAGGATGTCCAAATTCCAATCCATTTCCCGTGCCCCGCGCAGAAATTAATGTGATAGATTGGGAGTTCCCTCCAATATCCAATCTTACTCCCGGACTCGTCGTGCCAATTCCAACATTTCCCGCCGCAGTGACTACAAAAGCGTTTGCGCCAGAGTTATTCACTTGCAAAAGTTGTGACGGCGCGGTTGTCCCGATGCCGACGAAACCGTTGGCGTCGATAATCATTGCGGTGGTGCCGGAACCCATTGTGACTTTGGAGTTGGCGGCGCTGAGGCGCAATAGTTCTTGACTATTGCCCAGGCCATTAGCACCGATGAACACAAAATCTCCGCCGGTGATGTTGGAGAAAACGGTCGAGTTGGCGCCGAGCGCTCCGACAGTCGGCGTGCCAACAATGAGGCCACTGACCGCCGTGTTGGCAGTGACCGGCGTCGCGCGGTGGGTAATGATCGAATCATTGGAATCACCCAGGGTAAAATATTGATCATCTTTCATCGAGAACGCTCCGGTCACCGTGAGGCCGGCAAAACTTGGTGAGCTGGTCGTCAAAAGATGCTGATTGAGATTCGCGTCTCCCGTGAGGTTTAGGGTGTAAGTGCTAAGTCCCAGTGTTCCGCTTCCACTGGAAATCGTGTTGCCATTCACTTTCACCGCCGTCACCTCGCCCAAGGCATTGACTTGGAATTGAGAAGTGGCGCCGACGGAAAGCAGAGCCAATGGATTCGTCGTTCCGATTCCCACATTCCCGCCATTAGCAATCCACATCCGATCTGCATTGGCGGTTCTGAAATATAGACTGCTACCAGCGCCGGTTCCGCTCCAATTAATACTCTCCGTGCCATTAGAATTAACGATGTCTAGGTTTGATGAACGCATGTATAGTCCTGCACCAGATGCAAAGACTCGCAAATTTCCTACTATATCCAAAGCCACTCCCGGAGCAGTCGTCCCAATTCCCACATTCCCCGCCGAAGTCACATTCAAACCGTTTGTTCCGCCGGCGATGAGGGAAAGGATGTCTGCATCAGCTGTTCCAACTCCGGTATTTTGATCAGCAAAGAAAGTAAAACCAGGGATTGTTCCCGAAGGAGTTGCGTGTAGGATCGCTGCACCATTGGTAACATTAGAATGGATAAAGCTGGAACTTATGCTCCACGCGCCACCTCCATTTAAATTTATCATCAAACTATCATCTGCATCTTCATAAATCCCACTATCCCCGTCGCCAAAAGCCAAGCCAGTCGCCAAACTGCCGACTCCGCCGTTGAGGTGGAGGATGGCTAGCGGATTGGTGGTGCCGATGCCGACTTGGCCCGCCGAAGTAACAACGAAGGAGGCCGTTGCCGAACTATTAACTTGAAAAAGTTGCACTGGCGAGACAGTACCAATTCCCACATTGCCACCATTAAAATAACTATTTCCCGAACCGGTCACAGCAAGAAGGCCTCCCATTGATAAATTTCCAGCAGTATCCATTACGATAAGAGGAGCTGAGCCAGTGGCGGTGGTTGGGTTTCCGGTAGCACTGTATTTCGGATTCCATCCTCCCGCCAAGAGCGGAGGTGTAGCGCCAGTCGTGTTGGAATACCATATATTAGTAGAATTATCCGGTCCGATACCATCAATACTCATGTCACCGGCATAACTGCCAATATACCAGGTATTGTCCCCGCTTGACCACCAGATATACCAGGTGACCCCGAATTGGTAATAATTTTTCCCATTATGTTGCCCCATATATACATATGTCCCATTGGGGCTACCCATTGTGCCTCCGCCATTACCGCTCACCACTATTGGGACAACAACAGTTTGTCCAATTGTTGCCGACTGAGAGACTAAAGCTCCCATGGAAGACACTGTAAATTGATTGTCTGCTACTGCCAGTAACTGCGTTGGATTCGTCGTCCCAATCCCGACATTCGTACCATCGTCATACAGCACCCCTGTCGAAAGATTATTGGCTCCTGTCCAGCGGGCGACATAGTTTTGGGTACCGGTGCCCAGGGCGAATGTTCCAGTGGCATCGGGCAATGTATAGGTCTGCACGGCGGTAAGATTAGCAATCGTCAATTGTCCTCGGCCATCGGCGTCATAGAAATAGAGTTGGGTGCCGGCGGTGCCGGTTGCAGTGAAGGCGTCGCCGGAAGTGACGTTGCCAATGCCGGTGATGTCACCGATTCCGCCTGTTCCTGCCGCAGACCAACTCATGGCACCGTCTATGGCCGAAGTGAGAACATAACCTGATCCGCCGGGATAGCTACCAGGCAGAGTATAGGTGATGTCCGCTGTTTGATCGGCGCCTTGAAGAATTGTGTAGTATTGAGGAGTTGATCCACCTTCCAAGATTCCCATTGTTCCGGCGATGGAGAGTTTTTGGAGAGGGTTCGTGGTGCCGATGCCTAAATTACCATCTGTAGTAAGTCTCATTTTCTCCAAAGTTGTGCCTCCCACGGCAAAATATAAATTTTCACCGGCATTTGAAGCAATTTGGCCAGAATTATTGCCGATAACAAGACCATTCAAGTAAATCGCATCTCCCCCGATGTTTCCATTTACATGTAATTTATAGAGGGGATTCGTCGTTCCGATGCCAACGTTGCCGGAAGAATTGATTCGCATCGCCTCTGCTCCGACCGTAGAAAATCCTAATGCATTGTTAGAGCCAGTAAGAAACAAGCCTGTTGATTGTCCATTGGAAAAAGTATAGCTTGGCGATGCAGGGCCACCATTAGCATTCATAATGTAGGAATTTACCGTAAGATTTGAATTTATAAAAGTAGCGCCACCTACATGCAATTTATACGTTGGATCAGTCGTCCCAATACCAATGTTGCCATTGCTTAAAATAACCATGCTTCTTGTCGGGATATAATCAACACCACTGGTTAGACCAGAGTTGTTCCAAAATTCAGTTCCTCCATTTTGATTAAAGTTAATTCCAGATGCCGCTGAATAATTTGGTGTAAAGTTTAGATTTGAATGATAGTAGGCATTGTTTCCAATAAAACTTCCAACGCTATCATACACAGAGCCAATCCATAATTGCTGCAATGAGTTTGTGTTCCAAAGACGCAGTTGTTTGTAGTCCGTGTTTTGGAGGTCTAATCTTGTTGCTGGACTCGTCGTCCCAATTCCCACATTCGTCCCATTGTCATACAGCACCCCAGTGGAAAGATTATTCGCTCCTGTCCAGCGGGCGACATAATTTTGCGTGCCGGTGCCGAGGGCCACTGTGCCGTCGGCGTTTGGCAAGGTGTAGGTTCTGGCTTGAGTAAGATCAGCAATTGTCAGTTGACCTCTACCATCGGCGTCGTAGAAATAGAGTTGGGTGCCAGCTGTGCCGGAAGCGGTGAAGGCGTCGCCTCCTGTTACATTGCCAATGGCGGTGATATCGCCTGCTCCGCTGATGCCGTTTACGGTTTTCCATTCCAAAACGCCACTTCCATTGGAAACCAAAACTTGATCAGGATCACCGTCATTGACCGGAAAAGTGTAGATCGTATTTTGCGTCATTGAGGCGCTGGGTTGCAAGGTCAAAGTATAGTCCGTCGCACCGACTTCGCTGTAGAGCGCGAGGCTTCCTGTGATTCCAGCGTTGCCGATTTGCATGCGCGCTGTGCTCGTGTCGATGCCAAAAATTGAATTAGCCAAAGTTGTTCCGCCGATAGCAAAGTCGCTGGCGGTGTCCGTGAGATAGGAAAGGCTCGGCGTACCAACCACGCGCGTCCAATCGCTTGATCCGGCAGTGGCTTCCGCCCAGCGCGGATTGACGCCGACACCTCTGGTTTGGAGATAATAACCGTCTGTTCCGGCGGGCAAATTGACCCAGCTCGTTCCGTTGTAATAAAGCACATCGCCTTGCGCGGGAGTGCTTGGCGCGACGAGATAGCTATTAGTATCAAAGCCCATCACTCCGCCACTGGTCATGCTCAAAAGATAGGTGGCAATGGGTTCGTCGGAAGGCAGATAGAAATGGGCGGAAGAAGTCATCGCACTGTTGGGGGAAAGGGTGGCGGAATAATCCAAGGCGCCTTGTTCGCTATAGAAACTTAAAGCTCCACTGGTGCCAGCCATTCCCAATGTCGGCGTGTGGGTAATTGACCAAGTGCCGGCGGTGAGCATCGGCATACCGCTGGAAGATGCCGTGTCGATGCCAGTGCCTCCGCGCGATGTGGCCAGTTGCGGTTCAGCGGTGAGGGCGTTGGCTCCGCTCCAATAAGCAACCGATCCGGCAGTGCCTGATCCGGAAATAGCTCCCGCCGCGCCCCAAGTAGTAATGCAGCTGGTGCCATTGCCGAGGCACAGTCCCGCAAATTCGCCATAACCGGCGGTCACGACTTTGTCATAAGTAGAAATTCCACCAGTGATGCGTAAATTTCCGACTGTGCCGGCATCGGAAAAAGAAGCCAAAAGATTGGTACCATCGGTCAATTCAAGATTACCGGAAGTACCGTTATAGCTGGTCGAAAAATTACCATCTGCGCCATAACGCAAAGCTGTGTTGTCCGCGAGCGTCCAAACTCCGCTGATGTTTTCGCTGTCTGCATCGAAGATATAGGCTTCGATTTTGTTTTCCAAATTCGCTTCCGTCGCTACGCCCGTGCCTCCAGTTGCGACGCCAAGAGTGGCATTGATTGACCAAGTTCCACTAGAAAGCGTCGGCACGCCGGTCGCACTGCCGGTGTTGAGGCCCGTTCCGCCATTGCCCGCACCCAAAAGTCCCGTCACATCCGTGGCCAGATCAATCGCATTTCTGGTGAGCACTTGATTACCATCAAGGGTGATGTAGTCCAGTGTTCCCGCGAGTGTAAGCGCGGTGTGGATGTCGGTGGTGTAGGCCACTGTTCCGCCTTCGTTTTTGAACACGATGTCACGATCAGCGGTCGGATTGGTGATGATGAAGCGCGTTTCAAAATTATCATCCGCTCCCGAACCTTCAAAGGTGATTGTTTGCGTATCGGAGTAGTTGGCATCGGCCAGGTTGAAATAGAAAGCGGAAGAATTGACCGCGCTTCCGCCAATCATTAGGCTGTCTGCGGTATCGGTAAGAAAAGTAAAGGCGCCTCCGTCTGACCATTTCGACCCCCCACTTCCTCCATCATTCACAATCCAAGTAAACCCACCACCAGAATTATAGCTCAAAACATAACCGGCTGTTGGGCCGTTGGTGGCGCTCAAATCCGCTTCGGCAATCGT
>Ga0172380_10000892_pt1 | contig 53869 bp, 60 predicted proteins | sample Leawe162metaG_FD_119747 | JGI IMG/M metagenome (GOLD analysis project Ga0172380, IMG submission 119747) | Leachate microbial communities from a municipal landfill in Southern Ontario, Canada - Leachate well 162 metaG | ecosystem: Engineered > Solid waste > Landfill > Unclassified | place... | reverse complement strand
GATTTTTACATTTATAGGATCTGGAGCAGGGATGTACGCCATCTCTCTCGCCTCAGTGAGTTTGGTGAAGAGTATAAGCTCCTTTCAGGCAATCTTTGTCTTGATTTATGCTATAATTTTGCACCGATTTTTCCCCGCTATTTTCAGAGAAGATATTAGTTACAAAAGTGTCTGTAAAAAGATCATTCTCTTTGTAATAATGATTGGCGGTATTATTTTAATCGTCAGATAAATATATTTATGTAGCTGAACGGCTCAACCGTAATAGGCTATGTAATTTAGCTTATCTGTGTTTAAAGAATATATACTCATTCTGTAACTTTTCTTTTAATTTGTTACTATTGGCGTGCGAAATCATTCCAAGGTAAGATTGGAGACTGGCGTCCAGTCTTTCTTTAGTAATTTCCCCATTTCTTTCTTGACGAATCTTTTCTTGGTATTTTCTAAACATTCTATTTTTACTCCTCTTTCTTATAAGTAAGTGATGGGGGAATAAAACGTATCCCAAGAAGTCCACGCCATCAGTATATTTTTTTATCATGGTTTTTTCTGGATGAAAACCTAGCGCTAGTTTTTCTCTCAGAAATAATTCCATCGGTCTGATCAAGTTTTGTAAATATATTTTATCTTGTGAAATAATGATAATATCGTCTGTGTAGCGAGCGTAATATGTTACTTTTAAGTCTTGTTTAATAAATTGATCAAATTCATTCATATAAATATTAGCAAAGAGCTGGGAAGTCAGGTTTCCTATTGGTATACCAGTATCGGCACGAACCTCTCTCTCTCTCTCTCTCTCTCTCTCTCTCTCTCTCTCTCTCGGCTTCCGCTTTTTTCGGATAACTGTGGATAAGTTCGTCGATAAGGGAAAAAGTCTTTTTGTCTTTTATCTTACGACTCAGAATATCAAGAAGTATTTTGTGATCGACACTATCAAAGAATTTTTTGATATCGCACTTGAGTGCGTAGCACGGTACGGTGTTATTTCGACTTACTTTTCTAAGGATATTTTGTATTGTCTTGACCCCTTTATGGGAGCCCTTGCCGACGCGACAAGAAAAAGATGTGGATATAAAGCTGGATTCAAACAGGGGATTAAGAGTGTTGAATATAGCATGGTGCAAAACTCGATCTCTGACTGTTGCTTTATGTACATGCCTAAGTTTTGGGTCAGTAATATAGAATCCTTTGTAAGGACCATGTTTGTAAGTTCTGTTTTTTAGATCATGGTGAAGTTGAATAATATTTTGTTCAAGTTCCAATTCAAACAGAGCAACGTCAGGTTTGCTGATTTTACCCTTTTTAAATTCGCTCCAGGCTAGAAACAAATTTTCTAAGTCAATTATTTTATCAAACATATATTTAAAATTATTATGAACGACATTGATATACCAATTCTCAAAAAATCTTATGATCTTTATAAAATGATGGATGATTACCGCAAAGTAATTCCCAAACAACATCGATTCACTGTCTTTATTCGCGGTGAGGAAGCGGTACTTGATGTTATAGAAAATTTTTATCAAGCTGGCTATCTCAAAGGAGCCGATCGCTCTAACTTATTAGACAAAGCTAGTTCCAGATTAAATATGCTTCGTCTTTTTATCCGCCTATTGAAAGACACGAAGGCTTTGGATAATAAAAAATATATTTCACTTCAAACTGCCATTGATGAGATTGGGAGAATGCTCGGCGGTTGGATCCGCTCGATTTCCAAACAATGATAAAAGGTGTTTTTGAAACACCTTTTATCTCAAGGAAGAGACTTCGGGATGAACCCAGACGTTGAACCGTAGTTGTCGTTCGCATTGCCGAGGTCGTTGGCATTGAACTTGACCTTGCCGTCGTTGAAGTTCAGGTAGAACGCGTTCGAGAACTCGCCATCGTCATCCGGATACATGTCTTTGTTTGTCCGTAGCACCAGAATTTGAAAAGTGATTCTTGTTGGCAACAAGACACTCTCTTATTCTTGAATTTAATCCAGCAACACCCGCATTTAAGCTTAATGGTTTGCTTTAAACAAAGACAAGCAGTATCCCCTTAAAACAATACTCTCTAGTTAATCGTAATCAACCAGATTCTGATTGTTATTTATAAAGAAACAGAGTTCGGCGACAAAGATCCTTAGATTTTTGTGCATTAGCCTAGACTCATAGGGGATTATAGCATGTCTGAATTTTTGTCAAAATAGCCTTATACCACAATACATTTTTGTTGTTGACAAGAGTCTTTAAACTATGATATAATAGACGCAGATTAAATTGCACTTTGAAAGGATATGAGACTAGCTTTTTCTAGCTAATCCGCCATCTGGCAGAAGGCTAAAAAGAGCTAGTCTCATCAAGAGACAAGACGCAAGTCGGACGTATCCGACAACCTACAAAGAAAAGGATGGTTCCGATGTCTAATAAAACATTGGCCCCGTCGGCAGTGGTTGTGACCGATCGTGATCCCAAGGGAATCAAATTCATGTCCGTCGCGGCGGCCGCCTTTAACAAGGCGAGGCTTCTCGATGGTGAGGAGGGTACACCGGAAGGTGAGGCCCAGCGCGTGAACGAAGCCCAGGGATTGGCCGACTTGATCACGAACTACATTGAAGAACACCGTTACCTCAACCTCTACGAGGACGAGGAAGTGCCGTCCAAGTACGGCTACTTCTCGGGTTACAAACACCCGAAGCCTATGCACGAACAGTGCGAGGTTCTCCGGAAGTTGTTTCCGGGTCTCGGTACGGCGATGGATATTGCGGAAGATTCGCGCGTCATCCATCAATTCGGTCTGGGGAATATCCCCGATCTTCCGTTTGCCGAAGGCTGGTTTGCGATCCCGAATTGGGTGAAACATCCGGAAATCTTCGGCACGACCTACGCAGAAGCGGTCGTGGAGGCACTCGATGTCTTGAAGACCGCCCGTAACGGCGCGTTCTACAACTACCGGGAAGGTCAGATCACCAACAAGCGTGTTCGTCAGACGGCAAAGAAGCTCAAAGCCTTTGATCAACTGTCGAAAGAGCAGGGCGATCCGGATATCCTGACCGTACCGGCTCAGTTCGGTCTGCGTCATGCGGGTCGTTCGGTTCATCGGGCCACGGTGAAGTTTGCTCGCAACGAGTTTGGTCTCGGTGCCTTCGCGAACATCATCATGGCGATTACGCATCCGGAACGGTTGCAGCACTACGATGACCTGTGGATCGACTGCAACGGTGACGAATTCGATCCGGATGACGATGGCGAGTTCTCGTACGCGTTCTACCTGGACTTCAGCGACGGCGGGGTCAAGTTCGTTGCCGGCGACCTCGGCGATGCGAACGACGGCTACGGTTCAACGTCTGGGTTCCTCCCGCAGCAGCCGGCTTCCTAAGCCGGCGGAGCTGAAGCTGGTCTCTTGAATCCTTGAATCTTTTGACCGCCGTCTTCGGCGGAATTCGATTCTTGATTCGGGCGATATGCCAAAGCAATAATATGAGGGTCGATCACGCAGGTGGTCGACCCTCTATTCTTTTATACATTTAAATTAAGGATACAATCTTGCTTCTCAATATCAACTTACTCCTCAGATGACTCAGTAATTCTCTTTTTTCATACACTGATCTTTTTCTTAAAATATGCTTAGCGTAATTTCTTATATCGACATCTTTAACCGTTATTTTCTCTTTCGACTTTTGTCCGAGCACTGATTCTTGAAATTCATTATGCGATTTTATTTCCTCTCTAATCTTGTCTTTCATTCCAATCTCATCTAGTGATATTGTGTCGAGAATGTTTGCTAGTTGCTCGATTAATTCCTCCTCTCGGATGTAACCGCATTGGCAGAACTTATCCTTAAACTTGGTACAACCGTAGTAAACATAGCGAGCCATCGTTTCATCCTTTAATTTTTTGAATTTCTCGTCAGCGGTGACCCCTGATCCACACAATCCGCAGGTGATCATACGAGTAAAGGCAAACTCTTTATCTTGAGTCCGTACTGAGTACTCGTTCGTTATCTTATTCTGCACCGAATCATATAAATCTTTGGAAATGATGGGTTGATGTTTACCTTTATATTTTAATCCGCTTCCTTTGGGATATTCGAACTCGCCGTAGTAGAAGGTATTTTTTAGAGTGAGATAAATATTACTTAAAGTCAGAGGCTTACCGCTTTTGGTTTTAAATTTTAGATCATGACTCAGCCACTTGAAAATCTTCCGCCCCGACCAGCCATCGTAGGCGACTTTCTCAAACATCTTTTTAATGACTTCAGCTCGAAGTTCATCGATAACCACCTCGCATTTTTTGTTACGGTCAGGGTTGCTCAAATATCCGGTTGGTGGTACGGACGGCCAGAGCCCCATTTCACACCGAGCTCTTAGTCCTCGTTTTACATTCACCATTTTGTTGTCGTTTTCTAGTTTGGCTTGTGAACCCAGAATCATTAGTAGGAATTTTTCATTTGGGTTGTTTGTGAACTTTTGCCCGTAGGTTCGAATCTCCAGTAACAATTTTTGATCCATTAAATCAACGACCGACCCAAGGTCACCTGCATTTCTTGAGAGACGATCGGGTGCCCAGGTCAGGATGCCGTTAAATTTTCCTTGTCGGATTTCGGCTATTAGTTCGTTGTAGATCGGTCTTTGTCCGACCTCTTTAGAAGAGTGGGACTCTCTTTTAATTTCGGCAATTTCAAGACCATCTCGTTCGGCGAGACTGATCATTTCTCTTACTTGTGATTCGATTGATAAGGCTTGTTTGTCTTCCTGTTCGGTTGATTTACGAGCATAAAGGCAGTACTTAATCTTTGGTGTATTTGTATTTTCCATATACTCAAGGAATGACGCAACCGCCCTCAGGAGTCCAGAGCGTCCTAGACCCTAGATGTTGATAACTAATAGGCCTTTATAAGGCGTCAGGTCTACCTACACCGCAAATAATTGTTGGCTTATTATGTTCTATTGCGTTCAATACCATTAAGGCAAAAGCATCGGCTAAATCGTCATGCTTTTCCTTACCGAAACCAACAAGCTGTTCAATTAATTCTTCACAGCCAGTTCTTGGAAATAAGATTTGACCGCTTTTAATCGGAGCGGTAGTCAATTGTAGTCTCGTTATTTTGTCAGTCGTAGCTGGAACACCCACAACGTCATATTTACTTAGTTGCAACATATGTACCAGAGCATCTTGATAGCCGACTTTTTCAATATATATTTTTAATCGATGATGACTAGGTTTCTCTAATGTAGCTAGGGTCGTTATGGTACTCACTTGTTCAGGGAAAGTGATTCGTAGATTTATCGGGTTTGGCCTGACGTATATTTTCATCTTCTCACCATAGCCGTAGACATAACCAGTAACAATTGAGGTGTAGTCGGCTGTGTCTTTTAGGCTGATAGCCAGATCAACACCAATGACAATTGTCTGTAAATTATTTGATAGAGGTAATTTATCGTAAGTGTTTATCCACTCAGGGTGAATGATTTGATCGGCGGTTGAAATTATTTTCAACATATATTCTCGGTACCACGCCACTTCATCCATCGTTTTTTGCCGCTCTGCCTCAATACTTTCTTGTGTGGGATATTTCGCAGGCCAGAGGGGAATATTGTTTTCATTAATAATTGGATACTCTCGATATACTGATTTCAGATGAGTAAATTCATTACCCTCAATTTTTCTCTGTAATCGTCTCAAAACGGAATCTTCATGTAGAAGGTTACCTACAGCGACGATACGAGTTTTCTCACTACCTGCGGGTATAACTTCACCCGTTAACCAATCGAACGCCTTATTACGTCCTTCTCGAGTTTTAACAGAATCGATATCCTCAATATCATCAAGGATTATCAAGTCTGGGCGATGCTCGCCATGTCGCATTCCACGAATGCTTTGTTCGGTAGAACTAATCATGATTTTTACATTGAGTTTTTTGATGATGAGAGCAGTGGCATTACCTAAGCTATTCTTTTCTTCTTCAAACGGCCCAAGGTCCATTTTAAGTAATGCGTTTAGAAGTAATTCATTTTTAATATTCACGAGGTGTTGTCTGGCTTTTTGCTCAGTCTGACTACAAATGACAATAAATTTCATTTGTTGAACGCCAAGGATAGACCAGAGAATATAGGCAGTGGTTACAATCGTGGATTTAGCTGAGCCTCGGAAGGCGACAATTACCGCAAGTTTAGTTTTTACATCCTCCAAGATTTGGAATATCTCGTGGTGGAAGGGAGCGGCCTCGTATTTGATGTAGTGGTGGAAATAGATAGGAATGAAATATTTTAGACTGGTTTTAGCGAGTCCTTTTCTAACATCTCTGTCTGATACGATCTGTTCAAACAATACTTCCTCGTTATTTTTGTTCTTCATGTTTTTTAATAGCGGTTAGTTTTAAAGCATCACGAATTAGCTTTCTTTGATTTCTTGTTAAAGGCACGTCTTTGGATGTTAGAGTTCCTGATAGTTCAAGTTTATGACCATACCGTGGATTGTGTGTCGACAGGTAGAGGTTAATTGCTTTGAATTCTTTTTCTCCAATCAGAGAGAAGAGCTGATTTTCGGCAATGTCAGACATAAAGGTTCGGCCTTCAGAGAGGGCTTCATCAACCTTTTGCTCAAACTTTTTACTAGCTTTGATCCAGCGATATACCGTTGCTCGAGCAACACCGACTTTTTGGCAGGAAGTTTCAATTGTCGGGGTTCGTTTTAGTTGTTCAAGGAATAATTCCTTCAACTTATTTTGTCTCAGCTCTATAGTGTCTTTTCTACTCATATTTTTTTGCTTTAATCCCTGTTAATTTCTCGAATCGAGAAATTATGGTTTGGCAGTACTCTAAATCTGTCTCGACGCCAATACAGATTCTTTTTGTTTGCTCACAGGCTAATAATGTTGTACCCGACCCAAGGAAACCATCGTAGACCACATCACCGATTCTGGTGCTGTTTAGAATCAGCCTTCGGATTAAATCAAGTGGCTTGGTTGACGGATGCATCTTACTTTTGTTCGGTTTAGGGCAGACCAAGACACTCTTGTCTTTTCCTTTTAGAAATTCGTGAACCCCATACCAACCATAGGCAATCAGCTCATGTTGGGGAGCGTAATCCATTCGGCCAATCACAGCGTGGGTTTTAACCCAGATTAATAATTGACCAAATTTTAGACCCGCTTCCTGCATTCCTTCACGGAGAGCAAAAACCATTTTGTCAGAGTTGAAGATGTAGAAGCTATTTTTTCTTTCGAGATGGGGAAGTATTGCTTCAATCCAATCTCGGCTGAACTTTCGGTATTCTTCATCGCTCTGGAGGTGATCATTTTCAATCTTTTTATTTTTCGCCAAAGTCTGGAACCCTTCTTTACTTTCTGTAAGCGCCACCGCGTAGGGAGGGTCCACGATTACGGATTTAATTTTTTGCTTTCCGACTAGTTCGGCTACCATATCTTTATTTCGACAATCACCGAATAAAAGAAAATGAGAGCCGAGAATAAAAGTGTCACCATATTTAATTGAGTTTTGTAATTTTTTCATTTAGATTTAATTTTTTAAAGCGGTTAATAATTACCTGACAGAAGACTGGTTCCAGTTCGCAACAATAAGCCGTGCGTTTTAATTGTTCGCATGCAGACAAAATGCTTCCAGAACCAGCGGTCAAATCTAATACGGTATCTCCTGGCTTGGTGCAACGACGAAGAACTTTTTCGTGGACTGTCGGGCTCTTTTCAGTGGGATGATCCATTAAAGAGCCAGACAACCTTTTGACCATCCAGATGTTTAATAGGTCTAGGATGTCATCAGTCAATCTGTTTCCAGTCGTTATCTCCTTATTTTGAATTTCATGTAGGTTTTTGACCTTATCATTAAGCCAAGGCTTTCCTTTTGTACCGTATACAATGAATTCTGTCATCTTATTGAACGCATTTTTCGGTGTGGGTGAGAACCCATTTTTTAACCAAATACAAAGTCTCTTGGAATCAATGCCAAGTTCTTTATACAGCTTCTGAAAAAGCCACACATAGCGTTCATCGCACCAGAACAGAATGTGAGCATCTGGCTTAGTTGTAGACAAAGCATTTGTCATTATTGTTCTGACAAATTTTTCATATTCGACATCACTTTTATTATCGTCAGTTGTTCCACCGAATTTTTTCTTGCCAGTGAAACTCTGATCATATCGAAGATTGATGTTGTAAGGTGTATCCACATCGACTAGATCGATTTTTACTCCACCCACCAATTTTTTTACGTTTTCTAACTCTAAAGAGCTACCGCAAAGAAGACGGTGCCTACCGAGAGCAAAATAATCACCTGGCTTGATATCGGTATCCATCGCTTTTTCAACCTCTTTTTCTTCATTGAATTCATCATCGGTGATCTCAAGATTATCATCGAAGATATTTGATAAATCGAATGAATCAAAGCCCGCAGTCAGAAGTTCATCAAGATCAAACTCGGCCGCCAATTTTTCGAAGTTCCAGGTTCCGCCCGATCTATTGCTAATCAGCAGGTAAGCTCTAAATTCCTTTTCTGATAACTTGCGATTGGGTACTCTTACCTCGATCTCTTCGTTTTCGTGCCCGGTTCTTTTTAACGATTCTATCCTTCTATGACCCGCAACGATAATACCATCGGTATTGATGGCCACTAATTCGACATAGCCGTAATTTTTGATGCTGTCGTCCAGCTCACTTTCGGCTTTGGGAGTTATAGACCTAGGATTCTTGTCATAGGCTTTTAACTCGCTTATTTTTCTCTTCTCCGTCCGCCACACTAATTTTTGTTTTTTCATATTTTTTGTATGATTAACTTTTCTAATAAAATTTAGTACGAATCAAAAACACCAACCGGTATAGGTTGGTGTTTTTGATTGACGAAGCTTCTTGGGCAGGAGAGGCTTAGATTAATACAACAAACACAACCAATATGGTTATATGTGTTGTCTTAATCGATAAGCGGTTGGCAAATTAGATTTGCTCGGCTCTTTACTATCGTCCGAACGCGATGTCGGTACTGCTCAGTGTGCAGGATTTAGAGACAATTATTATGAATTTGAAAGGTACTCCACCCATTATATCATGTCTATACTGATGTCAATAGTCTAGCTGTTGATAACTTCGCTTCGCAAGGTTCTGAATGTAAGCTAAGCTTTAAATTGATAGCAGAATCTGCTATTATGAGTACATAGACAATTTAATAAAAGTCGACCTAACCCCTAATAAATTAGGATATGGTTGCAAAACCCCGCTAGAGATCAAAGGACTCCTCGTCAGAGTCGCTCTAGCGGGTCACGTTGGGAAACTGATGTGGGTGGGGCCGAAAGGTCTCATCGCAATGGCGAGGAGCCTTTTGATTATCTAAAGGTTTCCGTCTATTAAAAACCCGCTAGAAAATATGGAGAAAATAAAAGTCTTTCTAAAGAGTACTCTTGGAAAAAGAGTGATTTTAGTTTTAGTAGTTGTCATCGCATTTATTTTAGGAATGGAATATAAGGAATATCAAATTAGAACAGCGATAAAGGATGCTTTTTCTGATATCACAGGTACGAAATCAGAACAAAAAGAAAAAACTATTGATTTGAAGGTTTCAAACGATTTAACAAAAAAGGTAGCGCTTGAAGTCCTCGAAAAAGGATTTGACAAGGGAACCTACGAAGATTATTTGACTTTCACCTTTAAATTTACAAATAATTCAGGAAAAGAAATCCAGGGCGTTAAAGGTAATGTAACGTTCCTAGATATATTTGGTGAGTCGGTGGAATTTTTTTCTGTATCGTATGACAAGGGAATATTGGTCGGTGAAAGTAAATTGTATTACGCCATATTAGATTATAATCAGTTTGATGACAGCAAAATTAAATTAAGAAATACTGATTTAGCAAAACTTAAATACGAATGGCGTGTTAGTAGTATTGTTTACACCGATGGAACGGTTGAAAAAATTTAGTTTACATTCTTAATATAATTATATGAAAATCCACGCAAAAGATCACCCAAGTTACAATAGCTTTTCAATTCTTGCACTAATAATACCACTCGTCGGTATTATTATGGGTGCAGACTTTCTTACTAAGGAAACTCCACTCGAAAAAAAGTTAGGGGAGCACTTGATTATAATGGCGATATTAGGGATGGTTTTAGGAGCTTTGATTTGGACGTTCGTTCTGTAAACCAAAGCTTGCATTTTTAAAATTATTTTAAAAATGCTATAGTTTGTTTGTTGTGAAGAAACATAATCAACTAGGTTCAATTTGGCAAAAGTGGGACTTACAGGTTCATCCACCTTGTGGAAAGATTTATCAATCTTACAAAGTTGGTCCTGGAATTGACCCCTTAGATAAGTTCTGTGAGGAATTAGAGAAGTCCGATGTCGTATCTTTTGGTATAACTGATTATTTTTCAGCGGAAGGTTTTAAGGCTTTTAAAGAGAGGTTTGAGAAAAAATATCCTGACTCAGAAAAAAGATTTTTCTTTAATTTAGAGCTTAGATTGAATGAAACGGTAAATAAAGCGTTGGAGGAAATAAATATACACCTACTTTTCAACCCAGATTCTTTTGAAAAGATTGATAAGTTTTTAAGTAAACTAAATGTAGTCAAAACTGGGAAAGATGAGACACCAATTGTTTGTTCCGATCTCAAGACTGAAAAGGATTTTATGTCTGCTACCGTGACAAGGCAGTCAATCTCAAGTGCCTTCGATGATACTTTCGGCAAAAAAGCAGACAGGAGAGATCATTTTTTAGTAATTACGGCGGCAAATAATGACGGTATAAGACCAGAAAGGGGTAAAAAAAGAAAAGAGGGTATATGCGATGAAGTAGATAAATTCAGCGACGCGGTATTTGGTAATTCGAGCAATATAAATTATTTTTTAGATATAGACAGATATGATGGTGACGTTGATGCTTTACCTAAGCCTGTAATATCTTGTAGTGATTCTCATTCGTTTGATGATCTCGATAATTTTCTTGGTAAAAGGAGTACGAAAGAAGTTGAAGATAATGGCAAGAAATCAGAAATAATATATAAGGACGTCACATGGATTAAGGCGGATACAACGTATGATGGATTGAGACAGATACTTTACGAACCAAAAGCGGGCGAGCGTATATCCATCGGCCCCACTAAACCAGACGAAAAGTCTGATTACAAAGTAATTAGAAAGATAAAATTTGACGACTCAAAAAATTTTCCGTCGGAGATAGTACTAAATGGTAATTTATCTTCGATAATTGGAAGCCGATCGTCTGGTAAATCTGCCTTGCTTGCTTACATCGCTCATTCTATCAATCCTATTGAAGTAGAGAGAATGACACTCGGTCCCGGGGAGGGTTCTGATTATCGTTGGGGTGTTGTCAATGTCAATTGTTCTATTGAATGGTCTAATGGCAAAACTAATGAGGATAGTCCTGGTAATGTTGTTTATGTTCCACAAAATTATTTATTCGAAAAAAGTAAGGATGCCGATGAAATAAAGGAGAAAATAAAGCCCGTCCTTTTTAGGTTATTACCAGAATTTGAAAATAAATATAACCAAGCTCTTTCGGGTATTGATGATTGTAATAATCAAATATCTGAACAGATAGATGAATGGTTTTTGGTCTCATATGATATCTCAGCTATGGTGACGCAACTGAAGGAGCTCGGCGATAAAAAGTCGATTCTGATACAGCAAAAAGAAATACTTGATAAGATTAAAATTCTAAGGGAGAAAAATAAACTAAGCGAGTCTGACTTAAAACTCTATCAGGAAGTTAGTTCACAAATTTTAGATATCCTTAATGCAAATAAGGAAATAGATACTAGTCTTGGTTTTTTTTCTGGTCATCAAGAAGACAAATTTTTTACGACCTCGAGAATTACTCTTACTCCAAATTTGTCCCAATTACCACCTAAACTTTTGTCCAAGATAAAAATAAATTTAGAAAAAGTTCAGTTGGCTATGGTGGGTGATGTTAATAAAGAAGTTTCTTCATATATTACTGAGATAAAAAAAGAAAAAGAGGTAAATGATGCTAAATTACTAAAATTAAACTCTGATCACAAGGAATTAATTGAAAAATATCAGAGAAATACGGAACTTGAAAATTTGGTTAAACTTTCTAATAATTACTCGGATATTTTAAAGAAGGTTGAAAGACTTGAAGTAGATAAGAAGACAAAAGGTTTGGTTTTGTTGAAAATTGAAAAAAATATTGTTGAAAATATAAACAAAAGGAGCCTTCTTCTTGAGGGGCTAATGGAGGCGATTCAATCTTCAGACCAAAGTGATCTAGTCGGAATTAAGTTCGGTATTGAAATTGACTTATCGAAAGAAGATGTGGACAGTGTGAGTCAATTAATAAACATAAGAACGAATACAGATTTTGTTATTAAAAATGAACTAAAAATTGATCTGGTATTTAAAGACCCATCAAAATTTCTGTCAGATCTATATTTAGGCCAGCAAAAGATTAATGGTCGTAGTGAAAAAAAAGATGTTGCAAAAAATGTTTTAAAATTGACTGCGAAAATATTGTTTACTGCTGAAATGGAGGGCGACAAGATTGGGGGATTTTCTGAGTCCACTATGACTCCTGGTAAAAGAGCATTATTTGCTTTGAAACTCATTTTAGCAGAATCAGATGACACATGGCCACTCTTGATTGATCAACCAGAAGATGATTTGGATAGCCGTTCTATATATGATGAAGTTGTCCCGTTTTTAAAAGAAAAGAAAAAGGAGAGGCAAATAATTATGGTTAGTCACAATGCAAATCTTGTTGTCGGTTCAGATTCGGAACAGCTTATTGTTGCGAATAGGAATGGAAATGATCGAAAAAACTTAGATGGTAAACAGTTCAATTATCTAACTGGTAGTCTGGAGTTTTCCCGAATATATGACCAATCGTCGAAAGATACACTTAATTCTCAGGGCGTATGTGAACATGCGTGCTCAATTCTCGACGGCGGAAAGACTGCGTTTGAGAATAGAAAAAATAAGTATAATCTGAGGTAATGTTTTATTGAGTATATATGGGATATGTAATTTTCATTTTAGTAGTCATATATATTGTCTATCAGATTTCTAAATCTGGCTCTAGGCCTATTAGTCAGCCTAGATATTCTAATTACAACTATAGACCTCCAGTGGTCAGCAAAAAACTTAATGAAGAACAAATAGAAATAGAAAAAGTTATACTCAGCGATGAACAGAAAAATCTATTTGATAGGATAGAAAACACTCAAGATCATTTCTTTATTACAGGTAAAGCGGGAACTGGTAAGTCAGTTTTGTTGCAATATCTAAAGTATAAATCAAAAAAGCGTCTAGTTGTAGGTGCTTTTACTGGCATTGCCGCCTTGAATGTTGGCGGTCAAACTTTAAACTCTTTATTTGAATTGCCGACTGGTTTTATAGACCTAACTCAATTAAGGGTGGGTAATCGAGTTGCAACTTTAATGCGTCATGTCGATACTGTTGTTATCGATGAAATTTCAATGGTAAGAGCGGATATGATGGGGGCTATTGATGTTATCCTGAGACAGGCAAGAGGCAATCAAACTCCATTTGGTGGAATACAAATTGTAATGTTCGGTGATCCTTATCAACTACCACCTGTTGTTGCCGATGAAGGTCTGCACGAGTATTTTTCCGATAATCATGGCGGTCCATATTTTTTCAATGTCGAAGTATGGGAGAAAGTTAAACTTAATGTTTTTGAATTAAGTCACAATTTTAGGCAACAGGGTGATGAAAAATTCAGAGATATTTTAAACTCAGTTAGAAAAAATAAAATTGAAGATTCAATCTTGGCGACTTTGAACGAAAGATGTGTTGCAACAATACCGACCGAGGGGGTGGTTACTTTGGCAACAAGGAATGTCGTTGTCGATAGGATTAATAATAATCGCTTGGCTGAGTTGTCAGGTGCGATTCACGAATACAAAGCTGAGGTATCTGGACATTTAGAACGCTCTGCTTTTCCAGCTGAAGAATTTTTGAAACTAAAACAGGGTGCTCAGGTAATGCTTCTAAAAAATGATCCTGAAAAGAGATGGGTAAACGGTACAGTTGGAGTCGTTGAATCACTAACACCAACAGAAATCAAGGTAAAAATTAATGGAAAAATTACTTATTCAATTCCTCGGGCAAGCTGGACAAAAATACGTTACTACTACAATTCCGAAACTAAAAAGATTGAAGAAGAGGTCTTAAGCTCTTTTACTCAATTTCCACTCCGTTTGGCTTGGGCGTTCACAATCCATAAGTCTCAAGGAAAGACCTATAATTCGGTCGTTGTAGATATGGATGGCGGAGCATTTGCTCACGGTCAAACTTACGTTGCATTGAGTCGCTGTACCTCACTTGCTGGTTTATATTTAACTCAACCTATAAATCGTGAGGATATAAAGCTTGATCCGGTGGTTATTAACTTTATGGATCAAATAAAGATAGAAGATATTAAACTTACCGATGTGGCGAATAAAAATATATGACGAAAGAAGTCTCCTATAAACCTAATACGACCACAATAGAAAATTTACCATTTCCAGTCGTTCTATACCCAGGACACTACGGTGCATTTTTCGCCTTTAAAAAAGATGCAAACTCTGAAGCGCATTTTTGTTCCTGTGCTTATGAAGCGATTGAGAATTATATAAAAATAAGAAAGGTTTCTACTTTCTATCAAAATACAGATCCGACCAAAATGTATATACTGGATTCTCTGACTTTTCCTCGCTCAATCGTGGAAGATCTGATGAGTAAAAGAGTTTCACCAGAAGTTGTCTTTAAAAAACTTAAATTTGCCGATAAACTTTGTCATGAGTGTAATCTACAAACTCCATCATACAGATATTGTCACGAAATGTACGGCGGTGCCTTTAAACAGAATTACGGCTGGTATGCTAACAAGCAAGGTTTTGAGTGGGGCTACGATCGTCATAATAGTAAGGTGTTAATTTCAGATGCTTGCCCTGATGAACTACTAAACCTTATTGAAGATGAAGATTTCAAAAAGGCCAAGAAAAGAATAGATGAGATAAACAACAGAACCAGTCACCTTGAGGGTATTAGAGGCAGTCTTAGTGATGTTGAAATGCAAGAATTGAGATCTTTATTTACAGAACGCACTAATCTATTTAAAAAATCCTCTAAGCATTATCGAAAAATAAATAATGTAATCGAGAACGAGGTGCGGTCTAAATTTGGTCATAAAAAAGTAGGCGAGGCTTGGACAAGTGAAACAATCCTTTACTATATTGTAAAAAAACTTTTTCCAAATAATATTGTTCACCGCCACTATCGTCCAGGTTTTTTAGATGGTCTTGAGTTGGATATTTATATTGAAGGATTGAATATTGGTATCGAGTACCAGGGTATTCAGCACTACAAACCTGTGAAGCATTGGGGCGGTGAGGAGTCCTTTTTACGCCTAAAAGAGCGTGATAAACGAAAAAAGAAAATCTGCCAAACAGAAAAAGTTCCTCTCATCTACTTTGAACATAATGAGGGTTTGAGTGATAAATTAGTATCCGATAGATTGTCAGTAATATATAATGTTAAAATATGAATGATCAGCAAATAATCGATGTGGTAGAGTCTATCTTTAAGGAGTCCGCACTTGAACAAAGACCTCTACTTAAAACTGGTAGAGTTGAGAGATCATTTTCGACTCGTTTGCGCGATAAATTACTGCCAATTTTTCAGTCAGATATTATAACTGTCGATGCGCCTTACAGTCGTCACGGCGAGGACAAGAAAAGAGTAAATGGCGGTACGATTGAATTAGATATTGCCGTTCACCAACCTTTCAGTGATGATCATAATATCCTTACCGTTGAACTTGAAACTAATAATAATCCAGAGGAAGACGACATTGAAAAACTCAAGGGTCTCACCTTGGGTGATGGGGAGTACAGATATCAATTGGGATTGTTTGTTGTGTTTGGAATTGGAGTAAAAGCAGGTGAAATCTTAAAAATGGTCTGGTACAAAAACGGCCGAGAGTTGTAAATGAGACACTGACCGAGACGGGTGTTTTGTGTCTCATCTGTAGCATTCACAAAACGACCCCTGAGACCGAGACGCCTTGTTCAGAGAGTAGAAGGAGTGATAAGATACCCTTGTAACGTCTCATCTCACATATTTGAGACCGAGATAGCCAGCAGTCTAGTTTAGTTCTGAACGACCGAGACGGGTTACTTTTTAAGCTAGCAGAGTTTAACTTTATTTTATATATGGCAACCACAGTGAAAGAATCTTTTAGACAGTTTGCTGAAAATCTTAACATCACTGATCGTCAAGGTGTAGTAGTGTCTTGCTGTCATAAAAACATTGTAAGTGTCATTGGTAGTAAGCTTGCTTTAAAGTCAGAGTCCCCGTCAAAATTGATTGGCTCATACGATAGAGATACACTCATTCGTTATTTGAAAGAAGGAGATGTCGACCTGATGGTAGTTCTTCATTATGGTAAAAATAAAGAATATGATTTAAAAGAAGGTATTAGGAAGGTTCTTGAAAAATTTAAAGAAATATTAAAAGAATCATATTCAGACACGGAATGTATAATAGATAGAAATTGTGTGTCAATGAAATTTTCTCAATTTAAACTTGATGTGGTTCCAGCTTTTGAATACAGCGGTGGTGGTTATTCGATCCCCGACACTTATCGAAGTCAGTGGCTTCATACAAATCCTATTAAATTTGCCGAGAAAATTACAGAGATAAACAAAAGAATGAATAATTCTTTTGTTCCATTAATTAAAATGATCAAAGGTTGGAATCGCACATACTCAAAACGACTCAGAGGCTTTCATATTGAGTGTATGATGATTAATCACTACAATGATTATACTGAATCATATACGTATGATTCCATGATTAAAATCTTTTTTTCAAAGTTACCAGAATATCTAGATGGTGCTTCGTATGATCCGATTTCGGGTGATAGAGTAGACTTATACTTAGATAACGATTCGTTAGAAAATAAAAGGTCGGTGTTTGTCTCTAGGGCTAAAAACGCGTATACTAAGGCTCTTGAGGCATATGAAGATACAACTAAATACCCCAATGCAACCAATATTGCTATTGATGAATGGAAAGCATTGATGGGTGAATTTTTCCCAGCGTATGGATAAAGAAAATAGAGGAGAAGAATTAAATCAGATATCTAGACTCCTTTTTGATAAAGGTTCTGTTTGTTGGTATTGGGGTGTATCAGTTGAATTTTTTGTTGGCCTTGTCACAGTAATTATTACTCTTTTATTCTTACCTTTAGGCTGGAATATCTTTTGGGCAATCATAGGTTTGATTGGTTTAATTCTATCTTATTATTTGAAATATCAATTCAGTAATATTTATGACACTGCTGAAACAATGCGCAGACAGTCAGTTCTAACAGAGGCCCTTGATTGGCCGATTAGTAAGGTTCAATTTAGCAAATGGAGATTAAAAGCAGGTAAAAAAATACTTGATACTTTTAAATTAAAAGGACGGAATAAGGATTATTATGAGACGGATCAAAAATTTGGGCCAAAAAAGTTATTAGAAATGACATTTGAGTCTGCATTCTGGACTAGACATTTGTACGTGAAGATTAGGAGATATATAGTTATTATTTTAGTTATATCTGTAGCGTTTGCTGTGTTGGTAATTATGTTTGCACCTCTTCCGTTTCTTTCCATTGATCTTCGGTTAAAAATAATATATTTTATCTACTTATTTTTACCTATTATTCTTTCTATAGATGTACTTGGTTGGTTATTAAGAATAAATAAATTAATAACCTCAATTGAAGAAATTGAACTAGATCTTGAGAAGTTAGGTGAATGTTCTGAAATAAAAACAGAAGAAGTTATGCGGTTAGTTTCAGAGTATAATTGTCAGGTAGTTAATGGCTTTCCTATACCCAATTGGTTTTTCAAATTGCAGTATGATCATATTACAGAACTTTGGAGATTAAATAAGTGATTTATATTTGAATCATTTTATTTCTCAATATAATTTGACTTTTTAAACATGTCAGTAAATCTCTTTTTTCAAATATAGATCCTTCTGTCAAAAGATACTTTGCATAATTTCTAATGTCGGCATCTTTTGCACTGTACTCTTCGTTTGTTTTACCCATAATGCCGGAGTGGAATTTTTTGTGTCGTTCAATCTCGGCTTCGAGCTTCTTTTTAATGCCCGATCTATCTAGATCAATTTGATCTATTATTTCCGTAAGTTGGCTAATCAGCACTCGCTCTTCAATATAACCCTCTCTACAGTCTACGTTTCTGGCATGCGTACAACCATAATAAATATATTTAACTACCGAACCATCTTTTAGATTTTTGTATTTGTCTTGAGCCGTTATACCAGACCCGCAGGCTCCACACGTAAGCATCCTGGTAAAAGCAAACTCCTTGTTCTTTCCTTTTGCTTTTATCTGCAAGTGTAGTTGCTTTTGAGTATCGTCGAATAAATCTTTAGAAATTAACGGTGTGTGTTTTCCTTGAAACCATCGCCCACTGCCTTTGGGATATTCAAATGTACCGTGATAGAAATGATTAGTAACTATAGTGTAAATATTACTGAGACTAAGTGGTTTACCGCTTCTAGCTACAAATTTTATATCCAACAGCCATTTGTACAATTTTCTTCCACTCCAGCTTTGATAGGCTACTTTGGTAAACATCTCTTTTATAATTGGTGCTCTTGCAGGATCCACGAACACCGTACCTTTTTGATCTTTATTTTTCGAATTTAAGTATCCAGTTGGTGCAACACTAGGCCATAGTCCCATTTCACATTTTGTTTTGAGCCCACGTTTAACATTAATGCTTTTATTATCATTTTCCAATTTTGCCTGGGACCCCAATATCATTAGTAGAAACTTTTCATTTGGATTATTGGTAAACCTTTGACTATACGTCCTGATTTCAACTAATTTCTTTTGGTCCAACATATCCACTAAAGCTCCCAGATCTCCAGCATTTCTTGATAACCTATCGGGATGCCATACCAATATTCCGTTGAATTTTCCCGATCTGATATCTAAAACTAGTTGATTAAACACAGGTCTTTGTCCGCAGTCTTTCGCCGAGTGAGACTCTTTGTACATTTCAACGATATTCAGGCCATCTCTTTGGGCGATATTGAGCATCTCATTTATCTGGGAATCCACCGATAGAGCCTGTCTTTCTTCCGCCTCGCTTGATTTACGGGCATATAAGCAGTAACGAATAGGGATAGCTGGTTGTAATTGTGGGGCGCTAATTTGGGCTCCATAAAGTGGTGTGTTTCCCATACACCAACAACATACCGCGAACGCCCATTAAGTCTAGTTGCTAGTAGTGGATAACTTATCAATTTTGTCCCGTTATATTAGGTTTTTGTCCCGGACATATGCTATAATATCCGCATGAAAGAACAAATACGCAAAAAAAATATTTTGAATCTTATAAAATATCATGCGGATAGGAACGAAGCTGGTTTTAAGAACGAAGCTTATGACATTGCTCGGTACTTTGATTCTATCGGAGACTCTGAGTTAGCTCAGTATATAATGGCATTATTATCTGGTACCAATACTTTTATACCACAAGAAAATGAACATAATCTCCCCTTTTTTACAAAAGTAAATTTAACAAATGAAAACACTCTTCCACTTCCATCTCAGATAAAAAATGATATTGTCGGTATAATAAATTCAATTGGGCATAAAGCTGGGGTTAATAAGTTCTTGTTTGAGGGTAATCCTGGAACAGGTAAAACCGAAACTGCAAAGCAAATCGCACGCATTCTTGATCGTGAACTATATATCATAGATTTTGATACTGTTATTGATAGTAAGCTCGGGGAAACCTCTAAAAATATGGCTTCCGTTTTTACAGAATTGCGCAATTTGTCACAACCTGAGAAGGCAGTCATCCTATTTGATGAAATAGATTCAATTGCTCTTGATAGAATCAATTCTAACGATTTACGTGAGATGGGTCGTGTAACTTCTTCAATGCTTAAAGGTCTTGATGGGCTCAGTGATAACGTTGTTCTTATTGCGACCACTAATCTTTTTGAAAGATTTGACAAGGCCTTAATTAGACGCTTTGATTCAGTTGTGAATTTTAACCGATATAGTAGGGATGATTTGATTGAAGTTGCTGATTCTATATTGAATAATTTTATAACTAAATTTAAATTTGCTGGGCGTAACATAAGACTTTTTAGGAAAATATTTTTAACCATTGATAAAATTCCTTATCCTGGTGATCTTAAAAATATGATTAAGACGTCACTTGCATTTAGTGATCCAAACAATGAGTACGATTACCTAAGGAAACTATATGAGACCATTGATCCCAAAAATGATGCTTCAAATTTAAAAGAATTACAAAATAAAGGATTCACTTTAAGAGAGATAGAAATCTTAACTGGCGTCTCAAAAAGTCAGGTCTCAAGAGAACTAAAATAAAAATATGAACGACATCCTTCAATTAAAAGGAGTTTTTCAAGAGAGACCACATAACAATACTCCAGGTCCTAGAAACATCCCACAAAATACTCCAGCGATAACCTCTATGCAACTCAATTCTTTAGCAAAAGAACTTAAGAGTCTTATCGGTTATTGGGAAAGACAGAATATTATAGAGGGATGCTTAATTGATGTATGTTATGCAAATATTATTGCAAAAAGTAATAGGATAAGTGGTTTTCTTTCAGGTAGTGGATCGGTGAACAGTTCTGTTGTTGGTGCAAGATTTGCAGATGGAGGAAAAAAGAAACACATCATCACACATTATGTTAGTGACGAAGTTATTAAGAATACTATTGAAAAGTTACAAAGTTGTATAAAATTATTAGACGAGGAGTTTGGCGGATCAATAACCCATGATTTAATTGAAGGTCTAAATAGTAGAAATATAAAGTACGAACAATACAAAACTACCAAGACATCTTTTAGAAATATTATTGTCGATGCACATTATATTGAAGGCTTTAAAGTTCCAGCTAATACTGCAAATATTAATGATCGATCAATAATCACAGTATATAAAACAAAAGCAAATTTGACCGACTTAATGAAGGAGATTGGTATAAATGTTCAACCTGATAAGATAATAAGCGATACAACACTACTTTTATATCCAGATGAAATTGCACTTTTATCAGAAAAAGCTCCTTATCTCATAGCGATGGCGACTGAAGATCTATCTAAATTAAGCTATGATGAAGTTGTTAATAATGTAGAGAGTGATACAACAATTAAAATTGATTCTCCTAGTGGCGAACCAGTTATAGGCGTTATTGATACTTTATTTGATAAAAAAGTTTATTTTTCTGAGTGGGTTGATTTTAGAAAAATGATTAATGACGAAATACCAATAGAGCTTAAGGACTACGTTCATGGGACTTCAGTAAGTTCAATTATTGTTGATGGACCGAATATTAATCCAGAATTAGATGACGGTTGTGGAAGATTTAGGGTGAGACATTTCGGTGTTGCAGCACAAGGTCAATACAGTGCCTTTTCTATAATGAAAGCTATTAAAGAAATTGTTACTTCGAATCCTGATATAAAGGTGTGGAATTTATCTTTAGGGTCTGATAGAGAAGTTAATCCTAATTTCATTTCACCAGAAGCAGCGATTTTAGATAAAATTCAATACGAAAATAATGTCATCTTTGTAATTGCGGGGACTAATAAACGTGATAATGATACTAAGATCGAAAAAATGATTGGTTCACCAGCAGATTCAATTAATGCAATTGTTGTTAATTCTGTTGACAGTATGGGCAAACCTGCATCATATTCTAGGAAAGGTTTGGTGTTATCATTTTTTAATAAACCAGATGTTAGTAGTTTTGGTGGTGATAAAAATGATTATATTAATGTTTGTACTCCAACAGGTAAGGGATTACGTAGTGGTACTTCATACGCTGCACCGTGGGTGACTAGAAAAGTCGCTTACCTGATAGAAATATTGGGTCTCAGTAGAGAAGTTGCAAAAGCATTGATTGTAGATGCTGCTGCTGGATGGAACGGTGTTGGAAGTGACTGCGAATTAGCACCTTTAGTGGGTCATGGGATAGTACCCAAAAGGATTGAGGATATCGTAAAAGCAAGCAATGACGAAGTCAAATTCGTTATTAATGGAGTTTCAAAAAAATGGGATACTTATACATATAATATACCAGTCCCGACTCACGGAGAAAAGCATCCTTTTGTTGCAAAAGCCACCCTGTGCTACTTTCCAAGTTGTTCAATAAATCAAGGTGTTGACTATACAAACACTGAATTGGATATATATTTTGGGAGAGTTAAAGATGAGGGAATTAAATCCATTAATAAGAATAGCCAGAGTGTTGAAGACGGTGAAAAGCATTATATATATGAAGGTATCGCTAGAGAATTTTACAGAAAGTGGGATAATACTAAACACATAAGTGAGACCTTTACAAGTAGAGTTCGTGCAAGAGATGTCTACGGAGACGGTCTGTGGGGGCTGAGTGTTAAAACTAAAGAGAGACTAGGTAAGCGTAGTGAAGGTGTCAATTTTGGTCTCGTTATAACTCTAAAGGAGATTAACGGGGTCAATAGGATCAGTGATTTTATTCATCAATGTGAACTACGTGGTTGGTTGGTAAATAGAGTTGATGTTGACAATAGAATTGAAATTTACAATAAGGCACAGGAGAATATTACGTTTAACACATAATCGAGTGGATAACTCTATTACACAAACCCTTTAATCTAAGCTACCATGCTTTTATGATAGTTATTTTTATGCTATCATTTAGGAACAATTAAATAGCAAAAGTAGCCTAAACCAATGAGTAATCATTGGCATGGTGAAGAAGTCGGATCACGCATAAAGAACCCATCATGGGGTCGCGTGATCCGCCGTATCGGGAAACTGGTACGAGAGATTTCGGTCTCTACCCGTGGTGGGCTTTTTGTATCTACCTATCACGGATTTACTAAATTTATTAGTAATATTTATGAAAAAACATATTTGGTTGATTGTGTTGGTGATAATTATTTTCCTTTTGATAATAATTGGCGGTTTTATCGTCTCCTCATTAATCCATAACAAGGCTTCTCTTAAAATGAGTCGGGATATTGAACAATTAAAACTAGCAAATGAAAGCTTACGTCTAAAAACAGAGTCTGTACTTTCTGAAACTGAGCCAATTCGAGCAAATGAAGTTAGAAAATCTCGATGTGCCATATTGGCTAACCAAATCAATAGTAAAGAAAGCATTGTCACACAACCTTTTCTTGAAAGAATGAAGCCTCTCAATGAGGAGATTAAGAAACTCAAAAATGAAAAACCTAATTCAGGCAGTTTCTCGCCTAAGGAGTTGTCTATCCTCAGACAAAAAATAGATTTATTGAGAGAAGAAAATGATGCGATTAATATAGAAATGGAACAAGCCGTCGATAGCCTTAGGAAAACACCAGAAATGAAAATTCTTACTGATGAAGTAAATAACCTTTTATGCGCTTAAACTATGAAAATAATATTTAAACGAATTAGTCAAATAGCTTCCTTGGTGGTGGTTATTCTTTTAGTTGTCGCACTAATCATACGGTTCACATTTGTTCCCGAGAATACGAGAGTTAAATGTGATGAATATGCCCGTAAAGCCGCAGAGGTTGAGAGGCTGGCCTTGGATAAAGAAAGAATTTATAACCTTTATTACAATTCCTGCTTTAGACAAGCAGGTCTAAAATCAGAAATATAAGAATATGAGTACAAATAATTTATGGGGGTTACCACAAGCAGAGTATGCTAAATTAGCATCTTCTCATTCTAAAGCAAATATATTTCTTTGGTTTATTAGTGGTATCGTATACAACTTAATTACTGGTAATTTACCAAGTCTATCTACTGTACTTCTCGTTATTCCAGGCATTTTTATTATATCTTTTGCGTCCATACTTACTTTCTGGGTCGATCAAAAGAAGAAGCAAATAGTTCAAAAAACTAATAACGTATTTATATTATTTCTTTTTACTATCTGGTTTTTTATCGATCTTGTCTATCCAATCATCTTAAGTATTTTATTCATTGATCTTATAAATTATATATCTTAAACATCATGAACATCAAACAATTTATCATCATCGTAGTATTGCTAGTATTAGTTTCCGCTATCTACATTTATGACACGACTTCAGCTATCTCATCCAGAAGTAAATGTTCTGATTATGCCATGAATCTTGTCGTTCAATCTTTCCCGGATTCTTTTGAAGTCACTGGAGAGACATTTCCACCAAAGAAATTAAAGGCGGAATCTTCTCAGTTAGCTGAGTCTAGCTATAATCTTTTCTATAATTTCTGTGTAAACAAGAGAGGAACTTTGGGAAATTAAATCGTTGGCATAATATGACAACGAAATAGTTATCCACAGGTGTCAACTTTTGTCCTTGCGTCTTTGTTTACTGCGGCTATAATAAGTACAAGTCGGATAACCTGGGATCCAGGCCCGCAAGCTAACGATAATCCGTGATATTCACGTCGACCGGAAGCTCCAAAGATCAAAAATAAGGAGAACCAGTGATTATTCCTGGCCCTGGAGTTTTTGAAATCAACGGAGACGATGGCCGAGCAATAACTCTACTGATAATCGCTTATTAATTAAGCGATACAAATCATGTCTCAAGGAAAGAAACTTGACGCTGGCTTCTGGAATAATATATTTACAGAGGCTTTAAAAAACAACCTTGGTATCGTCACTCACGCATGTAGCAAGACAGGAATTACTCCTCAGTGTTACTACGAATATCGACTACGAAACCCGTTATTTGGGAAGAGTATTGATGCAATCAAGGAACAGATTTGTCTCCCTATACTCGAAGACTTGGCTCAAGCCAGAGCTATCAAAGACAACGATCGACTTCTCATGTTTATGCTCCGAACTCTTGGGGGTGCGAAGTGGAATAGAGATAGGATAGAAGATGCAATGGCAAAAATAGAACCACAACTTCGAAGAGAGGCGAAGTATGCATCTCCAGAACATGAACAACGCCTGCCCACTAGAGCGGAGAAGGCTGCTGCCAAAGCATATCTCGCAGCTCTTGATGAGGAAGAAGATGAGGTCGGGGAAGGTGATAAAGTTAAAGCAAAAGCTGGGAAAAGAATTCCGAAATTCTAACAGCATAAAAAAATAGCCACTGTGTCAATAACGGCATGTTGGCTATTTGTTTTGGTGTAAAAGGTGTAAGAAGTTTGAGTATATTGGTAAACTAGATAGATAGAATCTGAGACTAGAAATGTGATATAATTTATATATGATAAAAGCAAAAATAACACCACTAAACGTGTCAAATGAGTTAATATACAAATGTGAGATTTGTGGTGATTTTGGAACAATTATCTTGGAAAATAGTTCGGTAAATACCGATAACGATGGGAATATTTTAGGAGAAATAGACGGAGAACATGAATGTTCGAACGGACACACTTTAAAATAGATATCAGAAAAGATAGACCTAAACAGGTCACGGAGTTATTCTAAATGGTGTTATAATACCTTTATGACATCTTACCTAGCACGTACCAGACCGGAGTGTCCAGCAAATCGATTCATCCTTATTTCTCAACGTCAAAAAACTAGCTTGTTTTATTTGTTGTAACTTTGTTATAATAAAAAAATGAAAAAAATTGAATCATGTCAATCACCGGAAGCTAAGGCTGGTAACCCAAAGTGGGAAAAAAGTGTCAGAGAAATGTTTTCTGGGTTAAAAGGTTCTCCCGAAATTACTGAAACCGTAGTTAGTGGCGTTCGTATAAAGATACTTCCAGGTGTTTTTTCTCCAGAAATATTTTTTGAAAGTCAGTGGTTTGCTGAAAGGATAGCAAAAATAGTAGAAGGTGGAAAACTATTAGAGATTGGCCCAGGTACCGGTATTACTGCCCTTTTTTCGGCTCTTAAAGGGGCAGAAGTTACTGCCGTTGATGTAAATGAAAATGCTGTAGAGAATACTAAATTAAACTTTGCCGAACACAACTTAGTTGTTGATGCCAGACTTGGAAGTGTGTATGATCCGATAAAGGAGACTGAAAAATACAACGTTATTTTTTGGAATCATCCATTCAATAAAACAAAGCAAAAAGATACTGATCCTTTTTTGAAATCAGTCTTTGATTATGAGTACCAGTACCTAGAAAGATATATATCTGAAGGTGGTAAATATCTTATGTTGGACGGAAGGTTACTTTTGGGAACAAGCAATATTGCTAATCTCGATGAAATAGAGGTAATTGCCAGTAAGTATGGTTATGAATTTGTGTTGATTGATAAAGTGGACAGGCAAACAGAAGTAGATGGTACAAGTACTGATTTTAGAATTTATGAATTTATTAAAAAGGAGAATAAATAATATGAATACTGTAACTGGTAAAAGTGTTGAAGTCTTAAATCAAGAAATAGAGGATCTTTATTCTTCTTTTGTGGAAAGTAAAAGAAGTGAATTATTTACTGAACATTCTGACAAAGCAGATGCTTTTAGTAAGATAATAATGATTTATCTGGGAAAAATTTTAGCTTATCAAAATGATATAAAAAATAATCTTCATAAGTTTTATGGTGACTTTATGAGTATTAAGGTTATTCAGCTGGTTTATTTGACGTGGAAAACTGGGGATGAGAAAAATTCTGAAGTAGAATACTCTTATGAAGATTTAAAAGATATCTCTGTTTTACCAGGTGTTTTTTCTCCAAGATTTGCTTCTGATAGTTATCTTTGGGCTAAATATATGGTGGATAGTGGTATTGTGAAAGACAAGGTAGTATTAGAAATGGGGGCAGGAACAGGGGTGATTTCCTTATATTTATCTCTGTACGGAAATATCAAGAGTATCGTCGCGGCTGATATAAATGATCAAGCGATTAAAAATATTAATTTAAATATTAAAAAGCATAATATTGATACGGCAAAGTTCGAAGTTAAAAAGAGTAATTTGTTTAGCTCCTTTGATAATAGCTATACTTTTGATATTATTTTTTGGGCATATGTATGGCTTAAACTAGAAGATGAAGAAATAGTAAAAATAATTGATATTGAGGCAGATCAAAATATAAAAAGGTTACTTAACTCGATTACCGATAATCAGTATCAAATGCTAAAAAAATTCTTGTTAGAATCGAAACAGCATTTGACTAAAGGGGGAAAGTTACTTTTGATAACCTCTGATTTTTTGCCTAATAATGAGGTTAAGGAAATGGCAGAAGATCTAGGTTATAACTTTAAGATAGAAAAGTTTACACAAAATTCTGAAGTCGTAAAAGGTGCTAATATGGTCTTAGATTTATATCAAATTACGCTCAGTTTGTCGTAGGGCAGTTTCCAACTTCATACCAGGCGTCCATCAGAATCAAATCTTTAATTGGGATTGCTTTGATAAATATTAATTAATGATATAATTAACTATTATGATTACAATTATTTTAGCTGGAGTTGTCGGAGCGATTATCAGTGCGGTTATTGGCACCTTTTGGTATTCTAATGCTACGCCGATGGGGAAATGGCATATGCAGTATTTAGGCTTCGATAAATTATCAGAAGAAGAAAAACAGAAGAGAATCGTCGAAGCCAAGCCGAGAATGTGGAAAACTTATTCGGCTCAAATGTTTTTGTCGTTCGTTACTTCGCTGTTTATTGCTCTTGTTTTATATTACACAGTGCAAAATGGTGGCCCGTCGAATGCCGTCTTCTTTTATGTGATTACAATCTGGCTGGCTTTTACCGTACCGCTTATTGGTCAAGGCATGCTCTGGGGTACCACCGAAGGCTCGCTTGCTTGGAAGCGTTTCTTTTCCGACAGTTTCTGTAATTTAATTACTTTTTTAGCGATCGCTTTAGTTTGTGTCTTAATCATTTAGAAATATAAAGTGATATGATCGCCAAAAATACAATTTGTCTCTGGTTTGATAAAGAGGCAGAAGAGGCGGCAAATTTTTACACCGCTACTTTTCCGAATAGTAAACTGGGTAATGTTTTTCTTGCGCCTAGTGATTTTCCAGATGGCAAGAAAGGCGACGTGTTAACGGTGGAGCTCACTGTTTGTGGAATTCCCTGTATCGGTTTGAATGGCGGTCCGACATTTAAGCAAAGTGAAGCATTTTCTTTTCAGATCGCCACAGACAGCCAGGAAGAAACAGATCGTTATTGGAATGCCATTGTCGGGAATGGTGGTCAGGAGAGTGCCTGTGGATGGTGCAAGGATCGCTGGGGAGTATCTTGGCAAATCACACCGCGTACCCTAATCGAGGCCCTCGCCGCTGGCGGTGTAGAAGCAAAACGTGCTTTTGATGCGATGATGACAATGGGAAAAATCGATGTTGCCGCTATTGACGCGGCACGACGTGGTTAAGGAGTGTTTCAACTTCGTACCGGACGGCCAACTAACAGATTTCTATGATCAAAGAAGAAAATTTAAAACAATTTATTTATAAATTTCCTGATATTTTGACTGTCGCAAAAAAGTTAAATGACGCCCACATCGACTGGATGATTGGTGGTAGTGGTTGTCTTTTTTTGTTAGGCAATAAGAGATTTCCGGGTGACGTTGATATTTTTATCCCAGATGACCAGCATGATAAAGTTGATCAGATATTTGAGATAAAATCATATACACACCAATCGTCAGCCGGTCCGGTTAGGAATTCAAATTTTGGAGGTGGACATGATATACAATTTACTAGTCACGTTGAATATAATTTTGATAAACATTACGAATATAAAATAACAGGACCCGTTATCAGTAAGATTATTAGTTTTAAATATGATGAAATAGTTTTGTATTTATTACCACCAGAAGATTCAATTTTAATCAAAGCTCTACTCCAACGCGGTGCATCAGAAGGCAAAAGTGACCTTGAAGACATCAAGAATTTTACCGATATTTATGAATTAGATAGGCTGTATTTAAACGATCGGATTAAAGAATTGGGAGCAGAAAAAAGGGTTGCTAACATCTTCTAAAATAGTTCCAATTTCGTACCACACAACCATTAAATAGACGTGATATAATATCAAAATGAAAGAAGTTCAAAAACAAGTGGATGCTTGGGTGAATCAATACAAGATTGGTTATTTTAAACCATTAGAAATCTTGGCTCGATTGACCGAAGAAACAGGAGAGTTGGCAAGAGAATTAAATCATCGTTTTGGACCCAAAAAGAAAAAGTCTTCTGAACAGACAAAGGAAATCGAAGATGAAATAGGGGATATTATCTTCACCTTAGCTTGTTTGTCCAATTCACTTGGTTTGGACATGGATCGTGGCTTTAAAAATGTCATAGATAAGTATATGGGCCGGGATAAAGATCGTTGGGAAAAGAAATAGTCACAACTTCATACCACAAAGCCAGCCAGGTATATATATTATGATATAATAAGGTCATGATAGTTAAATCAGTCACACAAGTCGGTAACTCTGTTATTCGGAAAAAGTCTAAAAAGGTAGTTGAGGTAACATCTCCTAAAATTAAAAAAATAATCAAAGACCTGACTGATTCCATGCGTCATGCCAATTTAGTAGGAATGGCCGCACCTCAAATTGGTTATAATTTAAGGATTTTTGTAACTGAGATTCGAAAAACACGTTTTCGAAAGGCGAGTCAGGTAGATAAACTCAAGATATTTATAAATCCAAAAATTATCTCAGTCTCAAAAAATAAAATTTCTGGATATGAAGGATGTGGAAGTGTTGCTGACGCCGGCTTGTTTGGAAAAATCTCTAGGTCGAGTAAAATAACAGTTAGTGCTTTTAATGAGCAAAATATAAGATTTACTTTGACAACAACCGGGCTGTTAGCCCGGGTTATTCAACACGAATTTGATCATATTGAGGGAATTGTTTTTTTGGATAAGTTAACAGACAAACATAGTCTTATGAGTAAAGTGGAGTATTTAAAAAGAAAAAAATAACTCCAACTTTATATCACAAAGCCAGCAACCGATTTTTTCTGTGATATAATTTATATACAATGATTATATTTATAAACGGTTCAATAAATTCTGGTAAAAGCACAGTGTCAAAACTGTTGGTTAAGGAATTGCCAAACACAGCCTTGCTGGAGATTGACGTCCTTCGAGAAATGATTAGTTTTATGCCACTTGAACAATCAATTCCTATCAATCAAGAAAATGCCTTATCGCTAATTAGGAATTTCGTCAATGAAGGATTGAACGTTGTGGTGCCGTATCCGCAATCGGAAAGGAGTTATAATTACGCTGTAGATAATTTAAAGGATTTAGATACTAAAATTTATGCTTTTACTTTATCACCTAAACTAGAAAAAACTCTAACAAATAGAGGGACTAGAGAATTAGATGATTGGGAAAGAAAAAGAATCCAATACCATTATGACGTCGGTATAAATAAGCCAACGTTTGGGGAGATAATTGATAATACGGAGCAGACGCCAGAAGAGACAGTTAAGATAATTTTAAATAAAATAAAATAAAATGAATTACGATTTAGATTTAAACGACCGCCCATTCAAGGCTATCAAAGCTGGGACGAAGAAAATAGAAACCCGGGTACCTACTAGTCACTACAATATTCCCTTTGCTGAACTAAAAGCCGGTGATACTTTTACTTTTACAAATAATGTAACTTACGAAGTTATGAAAGTAGAAATTCTGGGTGTCAGACATTATCCTGATGTTCGGTCTATGCTTGAGGCAGAGGGAACTAGAAACACTTTATCTTCTGGCATGAGTATTAATGAAGCCGTCGAAAATTATAATACCGCTTTTGAAGAATATAGAGAAAATATCCCTAAGTATGGAATTTATGCGATCGAGGTGCAAAAGTTAACTTAGCCTATTTGATATGATACGATGAGTCATATGAACAAGATATAGCTAAATAAACTACAGGCTGGCGATATCAAAAAAATTAAAGACAGATGGAAACAATTAAATTTATTGTAAATGTGGAGGGGTGTATTATACACAAAAATAAGATTCTGATGATTTTAAGGGGGGATACGGAAAGTCATGCTCCCAATACCCTCGCTTTTCCTGGTGGAAAAGTAGAATCTAAAGATAGTGACTCAGGCATTTTAGAGGACACCCTTAGGAGAGAGATATATGAGGAAGTAGGTTTAAAGATAACGGATAATTTTGAGTATTTGGAAAGTAAGAAATTTATAACAAAACTAGGCAATAACGTTATTGATGTTGTTATGTTCTGTAGGGTTAATGATATTACAGACACCAAAATAGATAATTACGAGGTAAAGGACTGTATATGGATGAGCGCGGACGAAATATTAAATGATACCCGTACTCCTGAATGGATAAAGCAATCCATTAATTTAATTAAGCAGAAATTAGATTAATTATTATGCATAATTTATCACACACAATATTAATATCATATCAAACAACCTGGGCAGATAAATTTGAAATTGAAAAAATAAAATTACAAAAAGTCTTTGGAAATAAAGCTACTGCAATTGAACATATAGGTAGTACTTCTATCCCCGGACTATCAGCAAAACCAATTATTGATATTGCGGTATTGATTGAGAGAAGAGAGGATGGAGATAGTTTTATTGAGTCAGTTGAGAGGCTCGGTTATTTATATGATATGCCAAAGTCCAGTGGAGAACGACATTTTTTTAGAAAGGGTAATCCGACCGAATTCCATCTATCTATTGCCTATGAAGATAGTGGTGGTTTTTGGAAAAGGCAGATTTTATTCAGGGATTATTTAAGGGACCACTCTAATTTCAGGGATGAGTATCAAAAACTAAAAGAGAAATTATTACAAAATGATCCTACGGGACAAGACACTTATTTGGATGGCAAAAGTGAGTTTGTTAGTAGGGTTTTGGCCTTAGCCGATTAAGCTGTCGTACGATAACTTTTTTCTATGAATAAGAAGTGTTTCATCACAATATGCTTCCATTGTCCTATATTTGGAACCGGTATCTGCTAGAATAAACTTACCCAGCAATGCGCACCACGGTTCCATCACGAGTCGGTCGCTAATGATCTTTATGTTTTGATTTGGTATACTAATCCAATGGAAGAAATATTTAAATTAACAGAGGCATCAGTCTCAAAAGACTTTTTGTCAGAATCAAGTGGCCATGACATTAATCATCTAAAAAGAGTTTTTAATATTGCATTACATCTCCAGTCTGTTGAAGGGGGAGATAGACTTGTTGTTGGAGTTTCAGCATTATTGCACGATGTGCATAGACTGATAAAACCCATTGGTAATAAAGTCTTTACTCCAGAAGAGTCACTGCCAAAAATTAGACAGATTTTAGATAATCTTAATCTTACAGAAGAACAGAAACAGAAAATTTTAAACTCGGTGCAATTTCACGAAAACTATAATTTCGCCAATAAGGAAAAGATTAGCCTAGATATAGAAACACAAATTATTCAAGATGCCGATAGAATTGACGCTATAGGGGCTATTGGGGTTGCTCGATGTTTTACTTACTGTGGCCACCATAACCTACCGATGTGGATACCTGAGTTAGCCCCTGATGAGAAAGGTTATGATTCTTCAAAAAATGATCCAAGTGGAATCCATCATTTTTATTCTAAGTTGTTAAAACTTGGTGGTGATATGAATACTGAGACTGGTAGAGAAATCGCCAAGAGCAGACATGAATTCACAAAGCATTTTTTAGATCGTTTTTTGAGAGAATGGGATGGATTGGATTAATCCAACACAATAATTCTAAATCTGGCGCACACTATACCAAAATCCGTCGCCCCGTAATTTTAAGGTATCATGAGGAATTTGAAACATTACTAAGGGCTAGACATCGGGAGGCGGAAATAAAAAGATGGAATAGAAAAAAGAAATTAGATTTGATATACTAATTTGATGAAAATAGAACGTCCTAAAGTTGTTTTATTATATTAATTATGAACCCTAACGAAATAACACTAAATAATACTGTTGCAGGTGAAGGTCTTGAATTTAAGAAGAAAAGACACGAAGGTTGGAACACATCCACTAAAATAATTGAGGACATAATTGACGAATTATTTAGTTCCCCAATATCTGAAAAGAAGAAATTGGAGGTTGGTGAAAATAATGAGGTTTATGATATAAAAACTGAATCCGGCCAGGAAGTTATTATTCGAATTCATCGAGAAAGTCCACGTTTTGAAAAAGAACGTTGGGCCTTGGAACGTTGTGCTGAAATTGGAATTCCGGTTCCTACCATTCTTTTGATAAGGGATATTGTTGAAAATGGTCAGGACTTACAGGTTTGTGTAGAGACTAAGATTGATGGTTATAGTTTGGATAAAACACCACCAGAGGATCTTTCCACTGTTCTCTTGGAGTTGGGTCAAATTCTTTCTCTCCTTCATTCGATACCAACCAACGGTTTTGGTAGATTAGATAAAGAAGGTAATGGTAAATTTTCCACTTCTGCAGATTTGATAAGAGGTAATGTTGATACGCTACCTTCAAAAATATTGCCTTATTTTAAAGATAAACCAGAACAACGAGAGATATTAGAGAGGGCTTATGAGATATTAGATCGAGAGGCTGATAAATATTCCAGCACCGAACCACGCCTGGCCCATAATGATATTCAACCTAACCATATTTTAGTTAAGGATGGGAAAATTTCTGGCTTGATAGATTTTGAGAGTGCTTGTGGAGCTGATCCAATCCTAGATTTTGTTTTGTGGGATTATAAATACGGCAAAGAATATCCTCTAGAAGCTCTCGGTATTAAATGTGACGAACGTGAACTAAATTTTTGGAAAATATATCGCATACTCAGTAGCTTAAGTTATTGCATTGAAAATGGGAAACAGGGTGGAATAATTAGGTCGGTTAAAGCTATTGAGGATATTTTGAAATATATAAATTGTTGACACCCAGTAAAATTAGAGTATTATCAAATCTCACGAATCGGATATCAAAGCTTTTCTCTGGACTGCCATTCTGAACGGACTATTTGTTCTTGTTTGGGTTATGACTTTCGCTGATGACTCCGACTGGGTCGTCAATCACGGCCGCTCATCGGCGATGTTTCTGGTGCCTTACCGACTTAAGAATGGCGCTTTCAATTTGCGCTTTCTTGAGGACAATTCCGCATATGGTTGGTTAAAAGACATTAGGGCAAAGCCCTAGACGGGTTAAGGTCAATAGCCCGCAGGAAAGCTCCTGCGGGCTTTCTTGTTATCTAAATTTCCATATTTTGTGTTAAAATAATTTACAAGTATGTATAAAAGAATCATTGTAAAAATAGGAACAAAGGTATTAACCACTGAGGCTGGGACGCTCGATGTTTCTTTCCTTGGTCATATTGTCGATCAATTAGTGAGGTTGCGTGAAAAGGGATTACAGGTGGTACTTGTGACTTCGGGAGCCGGTGCGGCGGGACGGGAACTCATTTCCTTAAACGATGCAAAATCAGAGACGGTCAGAAAACAAGTTTTCACTGCCGTTGGTCAGGTCAAGCTGATGAGCGTGTATGCGCAGTTATTTGAAAAATATAAATATCATTGTGCTCAAGTCTTGGCGACTAAAGAAGATTTTCGTGATAAAGAACATTATGAAAATATGCAAAATTGTTTTGAGGCGTTGCTTCTGGATAAAGTCATTCCGATTGTTAATGAAAACGATGTTGTAGCTACGACGGAATTGATGTTTACTGACAATGATGAGTTAGCGGGTTTTGTGGCCAAGCAGCTTAAAGCGGATGCTTTGATAATTCTCACGAGCACTGACGGTATTTTGAATGATCAAGGAGAGACTGTTTCTGAGGTAAATGTATCTAATCTCGATTTGGTCGCCGGCTGGATTAGTCCAAGTAAATCAAATAGTGGGCGAGGAGGGATGATTTCAAAATTTGCCGTCGCCAAGGAACTGTCTGAAAAAGGAATAATTGTACATATTGTAAAAGGTAAGAGTGAAAATATAATAGAGCGAATAGTCGGCGGTGAAAAGACGGGCACTATTTTCTTGAAAAACAACATATAAAGTAACGGCTCAACCGTAATGTGTTGAGCCGTTCGGGGATAATGTTATAATAAATCTCATGAACCCAATATTAGTCACACAAAAGATTGTCATCTTAAATGCCGAAAATAAAATTTTATCCATCAGAAGGTCTAAGACTGATCCCACACGACCCTTATCTTGGGATGTGCCGGGTGGTTTAGTCGATGAAGGAGAGGATTTGGTTAAAAGTATTCTCAGAGAAGTTAAAGAAGAAGTTGGTATCGAGGTGAGTCGGCCTGAATTAATAGACGCCTTTAGTTTTAAAAGTGAATCTGGAGAATGCCTAATTTGTATTGGATACAAAGCAATAGCTATTTCTCATGATGTCACTTTAAGCTATGAGCACGATAAATTCGAGTGGCTGACAAAAGATGAATTTTTACAACGAGATTCCAAAAACCACGTCAGACAGCTAGTATCTCTGTGTTTGTAATATATTTTTATGCGCACTATTAAAGTCAACGACAAAATGCAGACGGGATATTCGTACGAGTGCACCGAGCCGGTGGGGCGGAATTTTGATCAGCAGTTTAAGCCGGATTTGACGCCAAAAGAAATGCTTGCGATGGGAGTGTTTGGTGGGCGATACATGAGAGATTGTCAAAAAGAATTTCCCAAAGATTGGTTTGTCAAGGCCAAACTTTTCCCGCTCGGTTTCCCGGGACACGATAAAAAACTAAATTTTTTTGGCGTTGATGCTTCACAGCCTTTATCAGTCTGGCAGAAGAAGGGTTGGATTCACAAAAGCGATCCGCGCGGTTGGTTTCAATGGTATTGTCGCTATTATCTTGGCCGTCGGATACCTGAGGAAGATGCGATTCAAATTAAACGTTGGCGGGCGATGACTCGTCATTTGGCTCAAGTTCAGAAAAATTGCCGCGCCGGCGATCGCTTTTGTCGTCCCAAACAACACCAAGCTTTATTGCATTGGGCGTATGATACTCGTTGATTGTGAGTCTTTAACTTTATTGCTTTAAAAAGCGACTTGCGGTAAAATATACACATGATAAATGAATCATTTACTTCGGGGACTAAAATTGTGATCGTCGAGGATGACAAATTCCTTGGTGGTTTGGTGTCTAAAAAATTAATTGATGAGGGCTGTGCCGTGCGTCATATTGAAAATGGCGAGCTAGCTGGACCAGCGATTGAGTCAGATATTCCAGATTTGATCTTTTTGGATTTACTTTTACCCGGGATGAGTGGTTTTGATGTTCTGGCTGGCCTAAAAAAGAATGATAAGACTAAAGATATTCCAGTTATTATTTTATCTAACTTGGGAGAACGAGATGATATCAGACGAGGTTTGGATTTGGGCGCTACCAGTTTTTTGATTAAAGCCTCAATGACTGTTGATAGTATCATTGCTGAAGCCGCGAGAATTCTACGAGCCCGAAAAAAATAAATTTTTATTTTAGATTGTAAAGTTTCTATTGATAATCCCGTTATCGGCGATTATCACGGGTGAAGTGTAAACGAGAGAATAGCTTTCATCGTCATTTTTCTTTTCAACTTTAACATAGTATTTTCCTTTATTGACCAAGCAGTAATAACGACCGATTTTATCAGCAACTTTATTAGTAATTTCCATATTCAAATCGGCAGAAAAAATACGCACGATGGCATAGGAAAGAGGGTTGCCGTTTTTATCAAGTAAAGCACCGGTCGCTTTTTGCTTTAAACCAAATTTTCTAAGTAAAGTTAAAAGAAGATACAAACAGAAGATCACAATATTGTACGGTGCACTGACTAGGAATAGGGAAATAAGGGAAACCACAAAGCCAATTCGGAAAATCCAATCGGTGAGGATTCGAACAAATTTTTCTCGCTTGGAATAAAATTTCATCAATTTTTTCTGACCTTTGACGAATTCATTCCAGTCAAATTTCACTGGATCGAGAGGAATATTTTTGCTAATCACCGCACCAGTTACCGGTACATTTATTTCACCACCCAAGTATAGATTGTTATATAGGGCGTCTTCAGTTTTACCAGCCATTTTTTTAGAAGGGAAAATATAATTTGTTTTATTTGCAGTCAGAAGATATTGACCTGGGCTAACTAAGAAACCATAACGACCATCAAGGTCAGTGATTGAAGTCATATCATCTTTGTTTTTAATTTTAGTGAGAGTGACATAGGCTGGGTCGATGGGTTGTTTGGTGACACTATCATACACCGTACCCCAAGGGCGATTTCTCTTTTTTAAACCAAGAACACTTAGTAATAGACCCCACAATTTGAATGGTAAGAAGGCGAGATCTGCCATGGCTAAACCATTCATCGCAAACAGGGAAGTGGCAGCTAAACCTCCACCGACCACTCCAGCGGTGCTGATAGTTTTGATGACGACAGAACCGGTATTACTTTCTACAATCTTTTTTGCATCTAGAATAATTTCTTGAGTAGATGTACCCAATACTGTTACATCTATATTGAAAATTGGTGGGGGGATGGTTGTTGTGGTTATATTATTATGTCCACCACCATCAATATTATTATCATCATCATTACCATCATCTGTGCCAGTGTCCGTCGTAGTTGATGGGTTATCAGTACAAGATCCAGATAGAATCGTTGCAACTCCACCTTCGCAACCAGTTGGCGTTTTGATCAACACGGTACGAGTATGTGTTTGATTTACACAGTTTGACCAATCAGAATATGTATAACTGGTGCAGGTGGGGAAAGTTGATATTGGAGCAACTCGTCTAACTGTAATTGTAACCGTGTCAGTTTTTGTTATGTCAGCTAATGATTTGGCTTGAATAGTAATAGTTAGAACCTGCAATAGTGGCGCTAATGCAAATGATGGCGCAAGATAAAGTCCAGTATCATTAATATTACCGTAGTAATTATTTTCGATGATAGGTAGATTTGTGATGTTCCAAATCACTTCGCTGGTTGTGGTGCCAGTGATGGTCGCTGTTAATTGAAGTTGATTATTCGCATAAATAGTAGTGGTCGCCGGTGGATTAATTGAAATGCCGATTGTGGTGGTACTAAATGGTGATGTGGTTGTAGCGATTGGCGGTACACAATTTTGTTCTTCAGTTTTAGGATCTTCTCCTTGGCAGGTTTGATTCGTCGCTGTCAAAGTCCTATACTGTAAACTACTGGTTGCACTACAAGTTCCCCAAACTGGATCGTTATAAATACAAGATGGAGTATGGCTCCCACCACTCGAAGATGGAGTTGGATTAGTCCACAAAGTGACTACACCTTGATTATCTGGTGTATCAGAAAAAGATATCCAGCCAATATTTTCACCCCAGGCATAACCAGAAAATTCGCCGGTATCTCGATCGATTTGAACTCCACCACCAGTGGGGGCAAAATCTATCCATCCAACATTTTCACCCCAAGCCTCATCAGAAAGATTTCCAACACTATCATTTATTACTCCATATTCAGAATCGCGACACGTATCATCATTTTCACAAGTCATCGATATCCAGCCAATATTTTCTCCCCAGGCATAGCCATATAATTTTGTGTCAGCGACATAAACTCGGCCATCCTCGTTACTTGTCTCGGTGCCAAAATTTATCCACCCCACTGTATCGCTCCAAGCATAACCAGAGGTTGTAGCTGCGCTACTACTGGCAACCAAGGTAGAAATAACCGAAGCTGATTGGTTTCCGATATTCAGATTACTAACTAGGCTTAAGTTTATGCCAATAAATAAAGCTAAAACAAAAATGGCTAAACCGGCTAAATATTTTTTAAAGTAATTTCTCATTAATTGAGAATATTTTATCATTTTTTAGCCTTTTTGTAAAAGCAAAAAATATTCTTTATTTCCTGAGCCACCTAGAATTGGGGACTCAATCTCGCGAAGCGTTTTTAAACCTATTTTCCGGCTAAATTCCTTGATTTTTTCCAAAACTGCTATTCTTATTTTATCCTCCTTTACCACCCCACTTTTATTTTTGCTCTCTTTTGGGGTTTCAAACTGGGGTTTAATTAAAGCGATAATTGCGCCATTTTGTTTTACCAAGTTTTTACCCGCTTCCAAGATTAATTCCAGAGAGATAAAAGAGACATCCACCACCACCAAATCAATTTCTTCTGGCAGAGTTTTAATTTTCCTGATATCCGTTTTTTCCATGAGAACAATTCGGGGATCTTTTTTTAGTTCTGAATCGAACTGATCTGTACCGACGTCCACGGCATAAACTTTCTTGGCGCCTTGGCGCAACAAGCATTCCGTAAAGCCACCAGTTGAAGAGCCGACATCCAAGACAGTCAGATCGGTCGGGTTGATATTAAATTCCAACAAAGCCCTTTCTAGTTTTATTCCACCTCGTCCGACATAGGGTTTCATTGAACCCAAAATTTCAATCTTTACCCCTAAGTCAATCTTTTCTGAGTTTTTGGTAATTGCTTTACCGTTAACTTCGACACGTCCGGCATGTATAAGTTCGCTGGCCACATTTCGGCTTTTAACTAATTTATTTTTGAACATTAAAATATCAATTCTTTCCTTCATACTTAGATTCTAACAGAAATAGGTCATTTTAGCTGTGGATAACTTTTGTCTTTGCACTTTTGACGGTTACTGATATAATAGTAGGAGCTTAATCGCTTTTAATAATTTAATAATATAATATGTTTTTCAAAAAAAGCACAAAGTCACTAAATTCAAAAGCCGGTTTTACCCTTTTGGAAATCTTATTGGTTGTCGGTATCATCTCTATTTTAGCTGGTATCGTCATTCTAGCTATAAACCCTACTCGTCAACTTGGTGACACCCGTAACGCCCAACGTCGTTCCGATGTTTTAACTATCTTGAACGCTGTTTATCAGTATTCGATCGATAATAATGGAGTGCTTCCTACAAACGTTCCAGATGTTTCTACAAGTTGTGTTGATGATATAGAAGCTGAAATTTGTCAGGATGATGGTACCTGTACATCACTCGTTGATCTACATACTGACTTAGTCGGTGCCTCCTCTACCTATTTAGTCAGTATGCCACTTGATCCAAGTAACACCGCTGAAGCTGGCGCAGGTAGTGGTTATAGTATAGTACAACTTGCTAATGGTAGAGTTACGGTTTGTGCTCCAAATTCTCTTGGAGAAGGAAGCATTGCTCTTGATGGGGATGCTATCTCGGTTACCCGATAATTCTATTTCTGTCATCTGTCTATTCTACTGACTGGAAGATGACCCCCAGCTTGTTAATCAAACAATAAATGCCTTTAACTCTTGAAAAATTAAAAGAAATATTGGTCGCCGGCGACTATGTCAGTGAAGCCAGTTTTGGTAAGGTTCTTTCCTCGGCGACTCGAAAAGGGGAGTCGGTGGAAATTGATCTGGTCAAAGCAGAAATAATCAAAGATGAAATATTGGGCGAGGCTTTGTCAAAGTATTACAAAGTGCCTTTTATTGATCTCAAAGAGGAAAATATTCAAAATGATCTCTTGGAAATGTTGCCTGAAGCCGTGGCGCGAACACAAAAGGCGATAATTTTCGGTAAGACTTTAGAGGGTTATAATTTAGCCACATCTAACCCAGAGAATTACGAGTTTATTAAACACGTTGATCAAGCCAGTGATGGGCGAGTCACAGTTTACTATGCCACCCCTTTAGGAATGGAAGAGGCTTTTAAAGCTTACAAAAATAATATTTTCAAAAATGTTGTGGATTTGATTGAGGATTATAAACTCCACAATAATGAAAACAATATTGTCCTTTTGCTAAATCAGTTTTTGGAATATGCTTATGATAATAATGCATCAGATGTGCACATCGAACCACTTTCAGACGACACGGTTTCTGTTCGTTTCAGAATAGACGGTATTTTAAATGAGGTGGTCAGGTATCCAATTGATATGCATGACAAAATCGTATTTCGGGTAAAGATTATGTCACATTTGCGAACAGATGAACGAGATGCCACTCAAGACGGCCGTTTTGAATATACGACTGAAAACATGTCTTTCGATGTCCGTGTTTCACTTCTACCTGTGACGAACGGTGAAAATATTGTCTTTCGTATTTTGTCCGAGCGAACTAAAAAAATTGTGTTGGAAGATTTAGGATTAAATGAACACGACATTTTAAGAGTAAAAAAAGCGATTGCCCAACCTTACGGTATGATTCTATCGGTTGGTCCGACTGGTGCTGGTAAAACCACCACTCTTTATTCTTTGGTTCAAATTTTAGCTAGCTTGCCGATAAATATTGTGACGATCGAAGATCCAGTAGAATACAGTATTGATCGAGTTCAACAAATTCAAGTGAATGTTAAGAAAAATATTACTTTTGCCAACGGCCTGCGTTCTATCGTTCGCCAAGACCCAGATATTATTATGGTGGGAGAAATTCGTGACAATGAAACGGCGGGTATCGCCGTGAATGCGGCGATGACCGGTCACTTGCTTTTGTCCACCTTGCACGCCAATGATGCCGCCACAATTTTCCCTCGGTTACTGGAAATGGGGATTGAGCCGTTTTTAGTTGCTTCGTCAGTTAATATCGTTTTGGCTCAAAGATTAGTGAGAAAAGTTTGTCCACATTGTAAAATAAATCATCCTAAAACAGCAGCTGATGTTCCTGGTCTGGTTGCGATGGAGGATGATGTAAGATTTCAAAATATAATCAAGACTTTCTTTCCAGGTAAAAAATTAAAGGATATTAAATTGTATCGCGGTACTGGTTGTAAAGCCTGTAAGCACACTGGTTATTTGGGCCGAATCGCTGTTTTTGAGGTGATGGAGGTGGATGACGATATTCGAGCCCTAATCAGTATCAAATCTTCTTCCTCTATTATTCAAAACAAAGCTGAAGCGAATGGAATGATCCCAATGTACTATAACGGCCTAGTTCATTTATTTAATGGGACCACCACTTTCGACGAATTAGATAGTTTGTCTAACCTCGATTAAAATTAAAAATGAAATTAAAAATTAATTTTAATAAATTTTTTAACAAAGTCTCGATCGAAGATCAAATTAGTTTTGCAAAAAATTTGGCCGTTTTACTTCGTGGTGGGGTGACTATTAATGAAGCGGTCAATTCTTTGGCTGATCAGGCGCGACCAGGTCTGATGAAAAAGATTTTGTATCGAATAAAAAACCGTCTGGAAAGTGGTGTGTCCTTGAATTCAGCAATTAGCGAAGAAGAAGGCTCGTTTGGTAAGATTTTTATTAGTTTGGTGAAGGCTGGCGAGCTGTCAGGTTCCTTATCAGAAAACTTGGAATTTTTATCGGTTTGGTTGGAGCGCGATAGTCACTTGCGGAAAGAAATAAATGGGGTTATGTTGTATCCTAAAATTGTGCTCACGGCTGTGATTTTACTTGGTGGTGGTCTGACGATTTTCATTTTACCGCGACTGATACCGATGTTCACCAGCCTTCATGTGGAATTGCCATTAATTACCCGGGTTGTTTTAAATATTTCTTTATTTATTCAACAATACTGGCCGATGGTGATTGCTGGAGTTTTCTTTGTCTGGCTAGCAATTTTCTTGATTTTCAAGATTCAGAAAATGAAATATTTATATCACAAAAGTTTAGTCTTTTTTCCGTACATTAAAGAATTTGTGGTTGGTTACCAATTGGCTTTATTTGCTCAATTAATGGGAACGTTGCTAAAGTCTGGAATTTCTATTGATGAGGCCTTGGAGATCGCCTATGTTGGTACTTCTAATTTATATTATAAAAAAGTTTTGAAGGAAATTATTGAAAGAATCAATAACGGTATTTCATTGGTGGCAACGATGGAAAATTACAACGAGCTCTATCCCTCCAATTCGATGAGTGTCCTCTTGGTGGGAGAGAATAGTGGAACTTTGGAGGATTCATTCTTTAAAATTTCTGATTTTTGGACCAAGGAAATAGTGGACAAGACGAAAATATTACCGACGATTATCGAGCCAATTTTGTTGATCGTGATTGCTTTGGCGGTTGGTCTAATCGCGATGTCTATTATTTTGCCAATCTATAAGCTGACCGGAAACTTGGGAATATAAAAATTATTATGTTGAAAAAAGGCTTTACCCTGATCGAAATTCTCTTGGTGGTCGGTATCGCCGCCGGGGTATTTTTACTTTCAGCTCCGTACAGTTTAAAATTTTATCAAACGCAAATGGTTGAAGAAGCACGAAATAATTTAGCTGATACTATTCAGCGGGCAAGACACAATGCTGTTTTGCAGAAAGGGGATAGTGATTTCGGTGTCTCTCTAGCTGATGAGAACGGCTTTACTTTATTTAAAGGCTCGACATATACTGATCCAGGTCCGATTGACGAAGTTTATACTTGGACAGACGGCATAACCATTGATACTTCAACTTTCGGCGATTCTGATGAAATTGTTTTTTCAAAGTTAACAGGTCAGCCAAGTGCCACGGGTACGATAACCATAAATTATGGAAACATCTCTCGTCATATTTTTTTAGCTGATAGTGGTAGTGTCGTAAAAACGGCGACATCGACTGGTGAAAATCAACCCGATACAGTTCCTGGTGTGCCAACCAGCGTTTCTGCCGTTGCTGGTAATGCTAGTGCGACAATAACCTTTAGCGCCCCCGTTGATGATGGTGGTTCAGCCATTACAAGCTATACTGTCACCTCATCTCCAGGTAGTTTTGTTGGTACTGGAGCATCCTCGCCAATTGTTGTGTCTGGGTTAACTAATGCCACCAGTTATACATTTACTGTAACCGCTACAAATGCAATTGGTACAAGTGACTCCTCGAGTGCTTCAAGTTCCATAACGCCAACATCTATTCCTTCCAGTGGCTTGATCGCTTATTGGTCATTCAACGGTAATGCGAATGAATCTATTGCTAGTAAAAATGGAACAGTTGTAGGTGGTGCATCATTAACAACCGGTGTAAAAGGTTTGTCCAATACTGCTTATAGTTTAGGCACTGGCAAATATATAAATATAAGCCAGACTATTGGTACAATTAAAACAATATCAGTTTGGTTTTATAATAGCCAAACTTTAACCGCAAGCTCTGGTGGAAAAGGTATAATCGAAACTAATTATTCTATTGGTGGCGGCGGTTATTCCGGCATAACCGCCGGAGACGTCACTGGTTATTTAACAAATGAAATTATTTCGGTTGCCATACCGTCAAGCAATATAAAATACGGCTGGTGCGACGCCGCCGGCAGTGTTGCGGTTGGTTGGCATCACCTGGTCGCTAATTTTAACGTCGCTTCACATGATATATACTTAGATAATGTACAGATAAATAATTGTAGCAACGATGCCGCAACCTCAAATTTTGGAACATTTATGACCACCATTGGTTTTATGGATTCCGGTACATATTATTGGGGCGGTTCACTTGATGAGGTCCGTGTTTATAACCGAGCCTTAACCACCGAAGAAATTAGCAATATATATAATGAAGAAAAACCGTAATATTTTAAGATAGAACGCACAATGTCAAAAAATACGTATAAAAATTCCGGCTTTAGTTTACTCGAATTAGTTTTGGCGATAGCAATTTTTTCGTTGGGCTCGATTGCGATGGCGACTTTGATTATTGATTCAAACTTGAGTACTAAAACCGCGATTGAGAGGACAGAAGCAATATTTTATGCTAAAGAAGGACTCGAAGCGGTACGATCGATTCGTGATCATGCTTGGGCGGATTTGACGGACGATAATCACGGACTTAATTTCGAAGCGGAAGGGTCATGGAGGTTCAATGGGGGCGCTTATGATTTAATTAGTGATGATAAATATACCAGAGTTATTGCAATCAGTGATTTAACAGCGGACACTAAACAAATTATCTCAACAATAACATGGGACATTACACCTTCTCGAGAAGCCAGTGTAAGTTTGACTACGATACTCGGTAATTGGAGATAATCAGTGTTTTTGTGGTATAATTTAAAAAATGAAAAAAGGTTTTACTTTAATTGAGGCAGTCTTGTATCTAGCAATAGCCGGCACGGTGTTATATTTCATCAGTGGATTTGCTTTTAATGTTATTTTTGGCCGGGCAAAAATCGAGACAATTCAAGATGTGAATCAAAACAGCCGCTCGGTTTTGGATGAGATTAGTAATTCAGTTAGTGAAGCAATTGAAATCAATGGTGTTGTCACTCAATAAAAAAAACAACAGAGGCTTTTTAGTTTTAACCATGGTACTTTTAATTAGTGCTGTAGTTTTAGCGGTGGGAGCGGGGATTATGCTCCGCTCGATCGGTGAGGTCAATGAGACCTCAGATTCTGAGATGGCGCTCAAGGCTTGGAGTACGGTCAACGCTTGTGGTGAGTATGCTGTGTTAGAACTATCAACCACCACAAATCATGAGGGCTGGGATTATGGTGGAAATGATAGTCACACAGTTGGAGCTGAAAGTTATTTGTGCTATATTGAGGCTATCGAGGATGGAGATGGTGGTTCTAAAATTATCAAAACATCAGCCACAGTTTCTGATTTTACTAGAAAATTATTGATTGAAGTAGCAACCAACACCCCTTCAATAATTATTAGTTCATGGGAATTAGTGGCCGATTTTCAATAAAATTATATGAGCTTTAAAAAAACCCTACAAGATGTTTTGACAATAAAATTTGATCAAGCTTTTGGTTTGGATATTTCTGATCGCTCGGTGGAAATTGTTGAACTGGAAAAAGTTTTTCGTTTCTCGGTTAAGGCTTATGGTCGAACGGAATTATCCGAGGGAATAGTTTCTAATGGCCAGATTTTAGATTCCAATGCCCTGGCGGAAAAAATTAAACGTCTGTTAAAGGATGTTAAACCCCAAAGAGTTTCGACAAATAAAGTAATTATTTCATTGCCGGAGTCACAGGTATATATTGAATGCTTTGCTTTGGATGCAAGTTTAAAAACTAATAGCTTGAAGCAGGCAATTATTGACAAAGTTTCTCTATCACTACCTATAAATATTAATAAAACATATTGGGATTATGATACTAAACCACTACCAGATAAAACCAAAAAATTAATTATTTTTATTAGTGTACCAAAAGACATTGCAACCGGTTACGTGAAGTTCTGCAATTCGATCGGTCTCGAAGTGGTTTCTTTATGTGTAGAGTCTTTAAGTTTAGCTCGAGCGATTTTAAAAAAATCAGACAAGCAGAGTTTACTGATGGATATTGGCGCCCACTCAACTAATTTAAGTTTTTTTGATAGTAATGACAAGATAAACATGTCTGTCACAGTGCCGGTGGCCGGCGCAGATTTCACTGATTCAATAAAGGCTCGTCTAAAGCTAGATAATAGTGAAGCGGAAAGCTTGAAGGCGAAATTCGGGGTAAAGGATATCAAAGAAAATAATATTCGCGAAGTTATTATGCCCATGATTGAAGATATTTTAAATGAAACAGAATCAGCTATCAAATATTATGAAGAAACTTTCAAACAGAAACTTGACTATATCTATTTAATTGGCGGCTCGGCTTTATTGCCTGGTTTGGTTGAAATGATCAAGGGTCGTTTAAAAAAAGAGGTGCAGATTGTCCAGGGAGGTAATAATATTAATTTAAATTCTTTAGCTGGAAAGGGCAAGGATTTTTCTGTTTTTGCTAATGTAGTTGGTTTAGGTATGTTAGGCGCAAGCGGAGAATTTCGCGACCTAAACTTATTAAAACAAATGCCTTCATCTGCCACCAATGTGGTCAACAAATTAAGTCTATTTACTATGGGTTACCTAAGTCGGGTAAATACTATCAGAACCATTATTAATAATAAATATATTCTAATTATAATGGTGATACTGATCGCTTTAATTTTTGCCATTTTACTTCAACAGACCCAAGAATATGGATTTGCCACGGCGGCCTCTGTCTCAATTGGTAATGGTTTTTAACATGACCTCTACTCTTAAATCACACACTCTTTTCTCGGTTTATCTTCTCGGTTTTTTATATGCCTTTCGTACTGCTTTACCGACCTACATTAACTCCAGTTTTTTAAATGTTTATATTTCTGAGCGGGTGGTTGGCTTAATTTATATTTTTGCCTCTATTTTTACTGTCCTTTGCTTCTTTTATCTACCCTTTGTTCTGAAAAGATTTGGTAATTTCAAAACTGCGTTAACTCTTATAATAGCGGAACTAATCGCACTTCTTGGTTTAGTTTTCATAAATAATTCACTTTGGTTGATCATTGTTTTTGTTGTTAATTTGGCGATTATCCCATTGGTTTATTTTTCCATGGATATATTCTTAGAGGGTTTTTCGCGCAACAGTCAGACCGGCACGGTGCGTGGAATTTATTTAACTTCAGTCAATTTAGCCTGGGCCTTTTCCCCTCTGATTAGTGGTTTATTGTTGGCTGATAATGATTATTGGAAAATATATCTAGCTTCTTTCATCTTTCTGTTGCCAGTATTACTTATTTTAGTCATAAACTTACGTCAGTTTAAGGATTCAAACTATGAGGTGGTGCCAGTGTGGCGTACGATTAAGTCTATTACTCACGATAAAAATATTTCTGCCATTTTTGGCGCAAATTTTTTGTTGTTTTTCTTTTATTCCTGGATGACAATTTATACACCACTCTATCTAAATAAATTTTTAGGTTTTTCTTGGGGGCAAATCGGTACGATTTTCTTTATTATGCTTCTACCTTTCGTTTTAGTTCAGCTTCCATTGGGGAGAATTGCTGATAAAAAATTTGGAGAAAAGGAGATACTAAGTCTAGGTTTCTTTGTTATTGCTGTCTCCACCTGTCTCATTACTTTTATCGATAGTCGACAAATGTGGTTGTGGGCGGCAATTCTTTTTATCACTAGAGTCGGAGCAAGTATGATTGAGATAATGTGTGACACATATTTCTTCAAAAAAGTTGGGGCACTAAATGCTGGTGTAATTAGTTTTTATCGCATGGTTGGCCCACTAGCCTATGTTTTAGGACCACTTGTCGCCATGGCTCTTATTGTAATATTTAAAATAGACCTGAGTTATTTATTCCTCATCTTGGGACTCATAATGCTAATTGGTCTAGTCTTCAGTTTAAGACTTAAGGATACCAAATAGGGTAGAAACTAGACTCCAATGATTACCGGTATCACCATCGGCCTTTTAGCGGTTTTTTGGAATAAGTACTTGCTGATCGCATCGGCCACGTTATTTTTCACATAATCAAAATCAATTGGCTTCATGCCTGAGGCGCTAGTCTCGATTGTTTTTTTAATAATATTTCTAGTCTCGTTTAATAATTCTTGAGATTCACGTAAATAGACAAACCCTCGAGAGATAATATCTGGAGATTTCTTGAGTCGGCAAGTGGTAGTGTTGATACTCGCAATAATCACAAACATTCCATCTTGAGCAAGCATCTGACGATCGCGAATGACGACGTCTTGGACATCGCCAATCGAAAAACCATCCACCATCACTAGTCCCGACGGTGCCTTCTCTTTTAGAACTTGTATTTTTAACCCCTTATCGCCCTCATTAATTTCCACAATGCTACCATTATCCGGCACGACGATATTTTCTCGTGGCTTACCGAGAGAAACTGATAATTCTGCATTCATTTTTAACATAAAGTGTTGTCCATGCACAGGCATGAAAAACTTATGAGGCACCTGTTTTTGAATCCAAGCTAATTCCTCCCGTTTACCATGCCCACCAGCGTGAACATCGGTTTCATAGTAAGTAATAATTTTGGCATCATGACGATAAAGATTATCTTTAAGGCCAGCAATCGCTCGTTCATTTCCCGGAATAACTGACGAGGAGAGAATGATTGTGTCTGTCTTGTTAAGTTTGATTTGTTTGTGAGAATTATTAGCAATACGCATTAAAGCAGCAAATTCTTCACCTTGAGCTCCTGTCGCCAGGAACATTAATTTATGGGGTGGATAATCAGCAATGTCTTCAACTGGAATAATGTGTTCAACATCTGCTAGCCTCAAGAATTTTATGATCTCGACATTGTTTTTCATGCTTCGGCCTTCAATCACCAATTTTTTACCATATTTCTTGGCCATATTGATGAAGTGAATAATTCTTTCAACTTGCGAAGCAAAGGTCGCAATAATAATTCGTCCTGACACCTCACTCACAATTTTATCAATAGTTTTAACGACCTGATTTTCAGAAATCGTCCAGCCGGGTTTTTCCACGCCAGTTGAATCCATGGTTAGTAAAATAACATTACGGTCTTTGAAAAATTTATATTGCTCAAACTCATCTTCAGTTACCACACCATTTTCATTTTCTACTCGGACGTCACCGGTGTTTACAATGTCTCCCAACGGCGTATTGATAATCACACCAGTTGAATCTGGAATCGAGTGAGTGATACCAAAAAATTTTAATTTTAGCTCTGGGGTAATAGGAATAAAACCATCATCTTTACCACAAATTTTTATATTAAGTTCTGGCAAGTGTGGAAATTCCGTCTGTCGTTTTTTAATTAACAAAGCTCCAAATTCACGAGTGTAAATTGGAGGATTACCAAGTTTTTCTATTAAATAGGGGATACCACCGATATGATCAAGGTGTCCGTGAGTAATTATTAAGGCGCGAATTTTACCTTTTCTTTCCTCAAGATATTTAGTGTTTGGCAAGATATAATCGATACCTGGGGTCTCCTCAGTTTTGAATTGAATACCAGCATCAATGACGACAATGTCATTTTTGTATTCAATCGCCATCATATTTTTACCAATTTCTTCTACTCCACCTAATGGAATAATTCGAACAGTTTTCTCTTTGAGTGTTGGCACCACATCTTCAAATTTTTTGTGCATACTTGGTCCATGTTTTTTTACTGGCGCCGGGCGACGGTTATTTTTTAAATTTCTTTTGGCATTGTGTTGTAGGCCGGGCATAGCAGAAACCTGACCACGACTATTATTGTGTTGTGGTGGTCGAACTGCATTTCTTAAGATTGTACTATCGGCATGAAAAGGGGCGGAACGCCGTCTCTCATTGTTATTCGGGGTTATCATTTTAGATTATAAAACTCCAGACTTTGTCAGTCTCAACATACCATTTGTGGACTGATTCAAATCTTTCGCTTTGATTATTAATAAAACCAGATTCAAAACCATGAATCTTGGTAGGTAAAACATAAACAAATTCCGGTGAATAAATAAATATCGCCGGGATATCATTCTTTATTTCAGTGATTACTTGGGTGTATTTTTTTAAACGGTCTTCTCTGTTGGAAATCTGGCGAGCATCCTCGAGTAATTTATCAACTTTACTATTGGTGTACATGGCCACATTAGAACCGGTGTTTCTTTGTGAGGAATGCCAAAAAGCAAACAAATCAAGATTTCGACTGATAATTGTCCCAAATAATAAAGCGTCATACTTTCTCTGGCCAATTACTATTTGATTCAGATCACTAGGGTCGAAAGTCTGAATTTCTACTTGGACCCCAAGTTTATTCCACCCCTCCTTTATTATTTCAGCTGTTCTTTTCAGGTTTGTGGTATTGGCGGTAGCAATCGAGAAGGTTAATTTTTCCGTTTCAGTTTTACTTTTCTTTTTTTCCCAAACCTGTCCCTCTTCATTAAACTTCCAACCAGCTTTAATCAAGATTTCTTTAGCTTTAGCAATGGATTCATCAAAATTATAAGTAGAGGCTTCGCCGGTTTCCGGAATAATATCGTTTGGCAATGGGCTATCAATTATTTGTCCATAACCACCAAGAACCTCGGCCACAATTTTGTCTTTATCTACTGTCATATCTAAGGCCTGGCGAACCTCTTTGTTTAAAAAGACCTTGGCTTGATTTTGATTGAAAAATAAACCGAATATTCGTGGTAGAGAAATCTGTTCTAAGGTGGTTTTACTATTGGTATTTAGACTATCTAATGTCTGTGGAGGTAAAGAGTTTGTGCTCTCAATTTTGCCAGCCAAAAAAGCCGTTGTTAAATCTTTTTCATTAGAATAAAAGCTAAGTTTTAAGTTGTTAACAAATGGTTCACCAAGCGTGTACTTGGTGAAAGATTTCAATTCATAATAAACTGGTATACCTGAACTATTTCGATTTATTTTCTTAACCTCATAAGGGCCAGAACCAATTGGTTCGGTGTTGTATGGGCTGAAAGAAAATTCATCCGTACTAGCGCTGGACCAGATGTGTTTTGGTAGAATACCGATGGTCGTATTTTCTAAAAATGGTGAGTAAGGTTGCTTCAATTGGAAAGAAATTTCATTGTCACTGATTTTTTCAACAGTGACTCCACTCCAGTTATTTTTTTTAGGGCTACGCAAGGCATTGTTTTGTATCATCTCGACTGTATAGACGACATCATCAACGGTTACCCTAAACCCATCATGAAAAAAAGCGTCATTTCTTATTTTAAAAGTGTAGGTTAGACCATCATCCGATATTGTGTAGCCTTCAGCTAAATCAGGGATTAGTTCACCAGTTGGCGTTGCTCGCATTAAGCCAGAAAAAATCAGATAAGTTAAATCTCGATCGGCGTCTGACATTTCTAGTAGGGGGTTGATGAAGCGTGGAGACCCGACAATTCCTTCACTGAGTGATCCACCACGGGCAGGTACTTCGGTTATGAATTGTTGATTAACTTTCCATAAAAGGGCTAAGCTTGAGCTTAGTAAAATTAGGGTCAAAACACCAAAAATTACTTTTTCGGTTAGGTTAAAAGATTTAAATATTTTATCTAAAAATATAATTTGATTTTTATAGAATTGTTTTAGTTTTGACATAAACGAAACGAAGAGTAACCATTTGCCGAGCAAAAGGAAATAATTTTATAATTGATAATTTAGAATTAATATGGTGTTATTTTAGCACAAGAACCAAAAGAGAGGAAATGATAAATAAGACAGCCAAAGCAATGGTGAAGTAAAAAAGTTTTTGTTCAAAACCTCGTCGGGTGTGGAAACCAGCTGCAAAGTTATCGTTCCCACCAAAAGAACCGCCGACTCCAGCCTCGGATTTTTGCATTAGAATTGTCACTACCAATAGGACCGATAGGACAATCTGAATATAAGGTAATATACCAACTAAACTTGTCATTACCGGACAGTATAGCATAGTGTCATTTTATTGCAACTTGTGGTATACTCTTACCTAGTCGTAAAAGTAGCCTTTAGCAGTCCTTAATTTTTAATTTAAATTTATGAGTATTGTTTATATCTTAATTGTTATTGTCGTAGTATTGGCCTTATGGGTTATCTTTGCTTATAATAATTTTATCAAGTTGATTAACCGGGCTAAAGAAGCCTGGTCTGATATTGATGTTCAATTAAAACGCCGATATGATTTGATTCCTAATTTAGTTAATACTGTGAAGGGCTATGCGACTCATGAAAGTGGAACTTTTGATCGTGTGACTCAGGCTAGAACGGCCGCCATGAGTGCTTCTAATGTGGCAGATAAAGGACAAGCAGAAAATATGTTGACCGGTGCTTTGAAATCAATCTTTGCTCTCGCTGAGGCTTACCCAGATCTTAAGGCTAATCAAAACTTTTTATCATTACAAACTGAATTATCTGATACGGAGAATAAGATTCAAGCTTCACGCCGTTTTTATAACGGTAATGTTCGAGACTTAAATATTGCAATCGAAGCTTTCCCAGGCAATTTAATTGCTGGTATTTTTCATTTTGCTAAGATGGAATTGTTTGCTCTAGAGGAAGAGGCAGCCAAGAAACCAGTGGAGGTCAAGTTCTAATCTATAAATGTCTACTGTTTATACTGAACAAGATAAAAATGTTCGTCGAACTTGGTTTTTGATGACCATCTTTTTGGTGGTGATTATCGCGCTCGGCTATTTCATCAGCTATTATTATAGCAATCCTGGCATTTTATATGTCGCGATTATTTTCAGTATCTTGATGAATATTTTCAGCTATTGGTTTTCTGATAAAATTGTTTTATCCCTGTCCAATGCGAAAGAAGCAAAGCACGAGGAATATACGGACTTGTATAATATTGTAGAAAATCTTTCAATTACCGCTGGATTGCCGATGCCAAAAGTTTATATTGTCACCGATTCCGCGCCGAATGCTTTTGCGACTGGGCGAAATAAAGATCATGCGGTTGTCGCAGTCACGACCGGACTTCTGGCGATTTTAAATAAAACAGAATTAGAAGGAGTGATTGCTCATGAATTGGCCCATATTGGTAATCGAGATATTTTGCTTGGCACGGTCGTGGTGGTTTTAGTCGGCTTTGTTTCTATTTTAGCGGATATTTTCCTGCGCGGGAGCTTGGGTCGGGGGAGAGACAATGATAGTAAAGGTGGAAATATTCTGGCCATCGTCGGTATTGTTTTGGTTATTTTGTCACCAATAATTGCCAAATTAATTCAATTAGCCATTTCTCGCAAAAGAGAATTTTTAGCCGATGCCTCTGGTGTTCTGCTCACGCGTTATCCCGCCGGTTTGGCTTCAGCTTTGCAAAAAATCTCCGGAGTCAATATTCCGATGCAAAATGCCCACAAAGCCACCGCTCATCTTTTTATTGCTAATCCTTTTGGCGGAGTCAGTAAAAAAGTTTCCAATTTGTTCAGTACTCATCCATCAACCGAGGATAGGGTGAAGGCGTTGTTGGGAGGTAAATAAAATTTATGAAAATTCCAATTAAAAAACTAAAAACTGGATTTGAAATGCCGGTTTTTGGCTTGGGTACTTGGCAGATGGGCGGTCGTCTTGAACGTGATTTTTCTAATAATGACGAGGCTGATATTGCAGGAATTAAAGATGCGCTCAAAGCGGGTATTACTCATATTGATACCGCTGAATACTATGCCGACGGTTATAGTGAGATTCTGGTGAGTAAAGCAATAAAGGATTACGATCGCTCAAAGATTTTTCTCGTTTCAAAAGTTAAGGGCGATAATTTTAAGTTTGATGACGTTATTGCCGCTTGCCAGAGAAGTTTAGAACGTTTGGGGACAACTTATCTTGATCTGTATCTTCTACATTGGTATGAGGAGAATATTCCACTAAAAGAAACAATCGCGGCCTTGGATAAATTAGTG
>Ga0172380_10000891_pt1 | contig 53877 bp, 94 predicted proteins | sample Leawe162metaG_FD_119747 | JGI IMG/M metagenome (GOLD analysis project Ga0172380, IMG submission 119747) | Leachate microbial communities from a municipal landfill in Southern Ontario, Canada - Leachate well 162 metaG | ecosystem: Engineered > Solid waste > Landfill > Unclassified | place... | reverse complement strand
TCGTCACGTTCCATCCGTCTTCTTAAAGGCATCGCTTTTCGGGGTGCAGAATCACTGTCGTATCTTTTGGCTTCGGCAAGCGAACTGCGCATCCTTCCATCCGCACTCCCAGCTTGCACCTCCACATCGGCAGCGCTATCGTCACCCCGATGGGCAAGTGGATCAAAGGAAATCATCAGGTGGATGTGAAGCCGAAGCAGTCTATTGCAGAGCGGCGATGGCGCAAGAGGCCGAAACGAAAGAAAGAACGCAGTCGTATTTCCCGTCTCTTTGGACCTCGTGACTAAGTACGATTCCAAGAAATGGCAGACATCATTACCGACCATTTCACCGGAGAAGAGATGGGAGGCACTTGTCTATCACAAGTTCACTTGTCAGCGCTGCGGCAAGTATTGGGGACCGAAACTCCACTACATGATGGAAGTTCACCATACACCTGAAGCATATCGGGACCATCCGCATGAAAAGCTGAAAGACTTGCCGCCCCTCTGCGGTCGCAAGGCACCTGTCCGATGCCATCGAAAAGGGCGTATAACGCACCTGGAGCTTCGCATGGATCGCGATGGTGTAGTTTGGCGGAAAGGAATCGAACTCGCCCTGTACGGCCCGTTCCGTCTCACCTGGCGAGTATTCCGGTGGCTACTTGGGGCAAGGCGAAGAAAGTGACCAGCACGGCACTCACGAGAACAAGCACGACGAGAAGCCTTCCCAGCTCTTGCTTTGGATTGCGTGGCCCCGGCGGGGTTATCATTTATTGAGAAGTTGCTTCAAGAATGACACGCCACCCGTGCCAGAAAGGGCAACGACCAGGCCAGTCATTTGCTCCCAAAGAGCAGGATCGAACGTGACCAGGTATCCGCCAAGACCACCAAGCACTACCGCAACGGCTTTAAGCCACTGTCCGTTGACGAGGCCGAGGTCTTTGACGACTTGGGTGCCGCCGATGACGAATGCTGCTAGGGTTAGTTCTTCCATGTTAGATGGTGGGGAGGTGCTCCAATTTTACTCCTTTGGGTTCCTCCATTTTGGCGGATTTCCTTGACTTCTTTGGCCGTTGTTTCGGCTTCTTCTTGGGCACTGGGCCGAGTGGTTCGTAGGTCATTTGAGGCGAGAGCGAACAAAGTTATTCCAAAGGAACTCAATCCCATCCGCTCCCATCCATCCGCCCATTGCACACATGACAAGAATAAAATTCGGATCACTATTCACGAACATCGCAACGTGAGCCGAAGTCCAGCCCGAGAATCCTGAAATAAACGCTTTTGCAATGAGATTTACCCACTTGAATGGACGGTTATTCTTGGACATGTCGTGGAGATATTTGGCAATACCACCCGCAATCGCAATAAGCGTCCATAGAATTTCAGCCGCATGCGGGATGCCGTCTGTCTCGATTCTTCGGCCAAGGGAGGAAACGTCTGCGGGGATCATGATGCCACGCCGATTTCGGAAATAGGATCGGCAGACGCATTGGTGGTGGGCGTCTGCGTCATGAAGGTTGTCGAGCCGTTCGTGCGGTAGGTCACACCGGTTGATCCCACGAAGCGGCTCACGAGCTTGAGGATCGCTCCTGTAAGCGAATGCACGGGCGCCGATGCCTCCACGTTGTCTACGTCCCTTGTAAGCAGAGCGTCAGCATTTTCGATCGCCGTAGGAATAGCCGCGAACTCCGCTGCGGTGTCCGCCGGAAGGTTGTCCGTCTTGGCCTTAATTGCGGCGACCTCAGTATCCACTGCCGCCAGCACCGCGGCGACCTCCGTATCCACGGCATCGTCAATGGCCGCGAGCTGAGTGTCCAGGTTCGCGGAAGCCAGTCCAACTGCGCTGCGAACATCGGCGGCTGTAGGTGAGAATGTCGGAATCTCGGCAGAGGCGTGATTGACGGTGTGAAGCAACACTGCTTGATCTTCAAATGCTTTCGGTCCCGTTTGGTCGATCACGCTTATCATGATCTGCCGCGCTTCCATCTCCGTAGCGGTAAGAGGAACGCTGTACCAGCCGTGTCCTTCTTCCGTAAATGTGGCTGTGGTGGTATTTGCGAATGCCCCTCCGTCCTTACTGATCTTAATGTCCCCCGAAGCCGCCGTCGCACCCGTCATCAAATCCGTTGCACCCTTTGTGATGAGAGTGAAGTAAACGGTGGTTGCAACTCCATAGCGACGTTGAAGCATGGCCCCATTGTATCACACCTCTACGGACGCATGACACCACGCATGACACCACGCATCGGGTGGCGTTCGATGCTCACGAGGTTACTGCTCGTGTAGGCGGCATAGAGGGACGTTACATTCGCGGATGACAGTTCAAAGTTCCAGACAATCAGATCTTGCAGCATTCCATCCATAGGATCGCCGCCAGGGCCAGCGTCACCCACATACACATTGGAGCTTCCGTTGTGGAGGGAAGTGTTGTTGCCCGTATCCGTACCAACGGAAGAGCCGTTCACGAATGCTTCTACCTCCCCGGCCGATGCGTCATAGACGACCGTGATATGGTACCAAGTTGCAAGCGAGAAAGCCCACGCAACCGAACCTACCTGCTCAGTTCCAGTCTGTCCGTTACTGGTGTTTAGAAAGCGAATATGAGTTGTCGTAACGTCAACCGCGTACGATCGCTGGTTTGTTCCGGTGTAATATTTATTGAAGATGCGATGCGACTTGGAGCTTTCAGCCCTGAACCAAAACGAAACAGTCATGTCGCCCGTGATGTCGAGCCCGCTCTGTGAACCGTCGGTTATCGAGAAAGATTCTGTGTTTCCTGTCTCAAAATCTCTGGCGTTCTCCCCGAATTGCCCGGCCGCAGAAGCGACCGTGTTGTTATCGGTCAGGTTGTTGCTCCCGACGTTATCGAGCGCATTGCCAGAAGATTCATTGAGCTTCCACCTGGAAACGATATTCCCGCTTTGAGGGAGCGATGCTGTCAGGGGGAGTGCCATTAAATTACGGGGGTAACTACATGCCAGTCGTCCGTCATTCCTTCCGTACCGAAATCAAACGACCGCATCATGATTGTATCACCTGCCTTGCATCGCATCCTAAGAACGTATCCTTGCTCTCCGCTCGCGCGCATGTATACATCGACCGAGAATGCCGCGTCGGTGGAGTTCGGAACCTTCAATGGAGTATCGCTCCAGTCAACTTCCGCGTCGGTTGCTCGCGTTCTTTTTTCCGGGGCGACAGGAGAAGAGATCGATGGGATTGAACGGGGAATCATCGGCCCCTGCCAGTACCTTCCGCTTCGTTCACGGTAGGAATCTTGAAACGAAGCGATGTCTGATTGCACCGTCTCGAATAGGAGATTCAGCCGCGCCAGTTCTTTTTTCGAGGGCTCCATTTTTGGCATGAGACAGGGCTAAATCCGAATTAAGCGAGTTGGACTTGGAGTGCGGCTCCTGCGGCTCCAGAGTTTCCGCTGCTGCCGTTCGATCCCGTTCCTCCTCCACCTGCGCCCGTTCCTCCCGTGCCACCCGTTCCGCCTGCTCCGCCCGTGAGAACGATGTCCCCAGTCCAAGAAGACTTGACGCTGTAAAAGAGAATTCCGCTTCCGCCAGGGCCGCCCGTTCCTCCCGATCCTCCGCCACCGCCGCCAGCTTGAGCGCCACCCGATGTCGCATTGCCGCCGTTCCCTCCGTTACCGCCCACACCCCCGAGTGATTCAATGTCCCAAGACCCCGTAAGCGTCTGGCACGAAATGAACCACCGTCCGCCTTCTCCGCCGCCGCCTCCCGATCCGCCTCCGCCTCCCGATTGCGGCGAAGAACCTCCACCTGCGCCGCCCGATCCTCCGCTGCCAGCTCCACCCGCCCCGCCGCTGCCCTTGAACACCGTGAAAGTCGTGCCCTTGTTCGTCGTGAACAGGTGGTAGTGCGTAAGCGTTGCCTTCCCGTGGCTTGCGGCTGTTCCGCCTGTTTGAGCACCTCCGCCGGCCGCGCTGTTCGGGGTGCCGCCCGCTCCGCCTGCGACTCCCGCCGATCCCGATGTCGTTCCAAGGGAATTGGTCACGCTGGTCGCCGCTACGGAAGATCCCACCACACCGTTACCGCTGGAAGAAACGCCGTTTGCCCCTGCCGATCCCGCTGGGCCCGCGTCTGAGTCAGGAAGAGTGCCACCTGTTGCACCCGCCCCAGCCGATCCCGCCGATCCGCCCGTGCCGACGGACGCATTGCCTCCGTTTCCTCCCGTTCCTCCCGTGGGTGCTTTGATCTTTCCGCTTCCAGTGATCGAACGAGCGAACACCTTGAATCCTGCCGTGTTGAGCGTATAGGTCGATAGATCAAGAGCGCCGTAGTGCATGTCCCGCGTGAGGGTCGTGTTCATTGCGAGAGTCACGTCACCATCCGATGCGTCTCCAAAGAAAGAGCGAATCGTATCAATAATATCGAGACGCAGATTGTTGTATTGCGTTGCGGTTGCGTCGTCGCCTGCGGAGACGGGAGAGGAAAGCATTAAGCGTCATTCAAGGAATAGGTCGAGTCGACCGTCACTGTGTTCGGAGAGGATTTACTCACGGAGCTGTCGATATGATGCGAGAAGAGGATGCCCGAGTCGGCCGTACCGGTGCCGTCAACGAAGTGGCCCCACTCTTCCCAATCGAAGTTTGCTTCCGAAGCCCCGAGGAAGGTGCTTATGTTCGCCACGTTCGAGCTTTCAAGGGCAGAAGATACGGCCTTGCGGAACACCTCGTTTCCAAGAGCCGTATCGCCGACCGACGCGGCGCTTGCATCGTCTCCGATGGCGAAGTGCGTGATGTACTTGTTCGTTTCCGTGGAGCTGTTGCAAAGGATCGACGCGAGAAACTCCCGTCCGCCTGTCGTCGTGAGATTCTTCCGAGTCGTTATATTTGTAAGCAGGTGTGCGCAACGGTGCATGAATTTGCTTCCCTTGCCAGCTTCGTACCACTTCCCAAGCTCGATCAAAAGGCGTTCATCGTGAAGCGAGAACGGAGAGTAGACGCGGAAGGTGTGAAGACCTGAAAGACCGATGCCAGGGCTGGGAGTGATGATATGCACGGGAACAGTATACCACGACTCTTCTAGCCCCAATCGGACAGGCCCCACCTCGCTTTATCAGGAGTCGTCCCGGCATCGTTTGACCATTTGAATCCGCCCGAGACCACTTCAAGAGGCGTATGCACGTCCGCAACCTCGATCACTTCCGTATGATCCGTCGGGGTTGCAATGTTGTACGCATCGGCCACGCCAAGATCCTCGGTATGGGAGACGATGTCCTCGATCGCTTCGCCCTCGCCAGGATCAATGCGATTCTTGTTCCGCACGAACGCATCCCGCAGGAAGTCGATCCAGTCCTTCGATACCACGTTCACGCACTCGACGGTGTACAGGTACTTTTTGCCGTTCGTCTCCACGAGGAACTGCGTCGATAGCTCCACCTTCTGCACGAAGAAATCCCGACTGGCGATGCCGAACGACGGAAGGGTAAGCCTCAACGTGGCGCCTGGGTTGATCCCCGTGACGTAGGTTTTGAAGGTGACGACCTGCTCGGCATCTTTGCGCCTTGCAAGTTCGGCCGCGGCAAGCTGGCGGGCCTCTATGAGCGAGACGACCGTCGAATCTTCGATGCTCAGCTCGCGTTCTCCATACAAAGTGATCGACTGCGTGTTCGCGCGCACGGCCTGGACTGGGATTTCGGGCTGTCCCGTGGCATAAAACAGCGTCCCGTCGCTTGGTGCCGAATCGAAGCGGTAGTTCTTCTCCGTGTAGTTGTAGTACCCATCGAAGCCCGAGGTGTTCAGGAACTCCACGCCCGAGCGTACCAGGGGGGCTGATATGCCCTCGGCGTCATTCAGCAGGTACAGCCCAAGGTGCTCTTGAGCCGAAAGCGCATAGGAAAAGATCGTGCATTCGTCGATCTTGCCGTCAAACACGTTCGATCCATTGTTGCCGCCGATCTCCACCACACCGGTATCGATATCGGGCGTTCCCGAAAGAACCGCATCGGCCACCTCGACGCCGTCCAGGTAGACGCGGATGGTCGGCCCACCCGTGGTATCGGGATCGAACGACATACCGACCAGGTGCCAACCGCCCGAAAGGTCGCCCACCTCGATGTCCTCGGTGATGCCGTCCCCGAAGTCCTGGCGGAGATAGTACGTTCCCGAAACGACGATCAAAGACAGCTTGCTATGCCCCTGCGCGAAGTTTCCGAATCCAAGGATGACTCTTTGGGTCGTGTCATGGACATCGGGATTGATCCAGGCGAGCAGCGTGTGGGCTTCCGTTGGGTGCGTGGCGGACGTTTTGCGGGCCTTTGACGTGGTGCCGTTGAACTCAATGCAGTCATCCAAGATCCCCGTCGCCGCATACGTCAGGTTCGTGGCGGTAAGGGTATTGGCTCCCGTCTCATCCGCGAGGTCTCCCGACGCCTCCTCCATTTTGTAGAGAGATTGAATGGAGGCACAAAGGGAGATGTCATCCGTGAAAAGCTCGAATCCCTTGTAGGCATACGGAAGCGGGAAGGTTTTACGAACCCCGTCCGCGGAGAACGGATCGTTGCGCCAGGAAGTCGGGTACACTCCGCCGCGAACGTAGACCCTGTTTCGCACTTGGGATATGTCTGTCTGAACCTGGACGGTTCCTTTCAGGGTGCTGATGCCATCGTCCTCATCGATCGTGATGACTGAGGTTCCGCCCGTCTGCTCAATGAATGACACGAACATCCGTTCGTCGATCCGCCAGACAAGGCCGAGAAGACGTGCGAGCTTCGTAAAGCAGTCCGCAGGGTACTCGTAGGGAAACACCACGCTGGCGATACTTGTGTCCGCTTGGGCAATGAGTCTGCGCGGGGCCTTCACTTCAAGGATATCGACGTGCCACCTTCGCGCTTCGATTGCCGAGAGAAGGCGGGAATAGAGGGAAATGCGAAAGATCGTTCCTTCGAAGTTGCCGGCCGATCCGCCGCTTCCACTCACAAGAAGTCCTTGCAGTCCCATGATGTCAAAGAATCCCGAGACGCTGCCCGTGGAGGAGACGCCGATCAGAAGCGCCGAGGTTGACTCCACGAGATCAGACGTCGTGAGGGAGCCGCTCGCGGCCAGGACGCCGTCAATGTAGATGCGCCCCATGCCCGAGCTTTTGTCGTACGTACAGACGACCGTGTACGTCTCGCCCGTCTCGATGGGTTGCGTGTTGGTCGATACCGAGAACGAAGTGCTTGAGTCGGTTGCGACGCGGAATACAACTTCTCCGCTACTGTCCACGATAACCGCGTATGGACCGAAACCCGTGTTGCTTTTGGCAAGGAGCGTCTCCCCGAGGATGTCCGCCGAGAACTCGATGCACACGCTGAAGTTTCCCGAAAACTCAAGATTTTGTTCGTGCTCCACCGTGAGGTAGGTAGTCGGCTCGCCGTCGAAGATCACGCCGTAGTCGGTCGTATCCCACGTCACGCCGCCGACCAGGTCCGCGTGATTCCGATTGATCGTGGAGTCCCTGGCTTCTGTTCCCGTTCCCTCCTCAAATTGCAGCATCATCACGAGGGACTCTTCCAGCACACGCTCGGCGATCACGGCTTGCACCACTTCCACCAAGATCGTCTCTTCGTAGCTGCTACGGACCAGCTCTCCCATGAGGGCCTCGTTCCAGTCCGTGATCGAGACGTCTCCTGTCTTGAGCGGAAGAGGGGAATGGTTCGTGTCTTGCGCGACCTTCCCGCTGAAAAGCAATTCCCCGTCCTCGTAAAACTCCACGATGTCGCCCGCGGTCGGGAGCGAGTAGCCCTCCCGAGGCTTGAGCGAAAAAGCCATATCGGAAGGACGGAACCCAGCCTCTCGACGAAGCGCGATGGAGTACGGCTCGATGTCCCGAACCCTATCTTCCCCTTGAATGAAGATTTGCGTGCTCACGCATGGTTCAGGGAAGGTTTCAGAAGGCGCATGATCTCGCCGCCGAGCATGTCGATGAGTTCACGCTTCGAGAGGCCGATCACGGAGCCCTGGACCGTCACGCTGAGGCTGATACCGCCCATCATCCCCTTCGTCTCACCTGCAGTGTGGACGTTGCTTCCACGGGGAAGGGACACAAGCTCCGGCCCCTCCTCACCGACCAAGGTCCAGGGCTCATTGACCCGTCCGCCGCCTGCGCGAGCGACGATGCCGTACCTGGCGGCAGAAAGCGCCGCGTCCCTGGACGCCTTCATGGTGTTCGTCTGCACGGTTCCCGTGCTCTTGGCAAGATCGCCGTACCTTGCAGCGGAAAGATCGCTGTACATTTCGGGGATGCGATCCGCCTGTCTTGCAGCTTCACGGGCTTGGATCTCCCGAGCGGCCTTCTCCGCCGCGGCCGATTGCGTTGCAATGCCCTCCGCACGCCTGGCGGTACGATCGGCAAGTAGCGCCGCTTCTTTTCCTCCGCCAAGCTGCCCCATACGAGCGATCATGCTTTCGGTATATGCGTCCTCGCCGTACAGCGAACTTCGAAAATCTCCACTTGAACCTACGGAACTGAGAACCGATCCGACGACTCCTCCCGATGACGTATTGCCGCGAGCCGACGACCGCATTTCAGATTCCAGCGTTTGTGCCATGTTCCTGATTTGCTCAAACGAAGCAATGAAGTCTCCGATAGGGCCATTGATAAACTCATATACCTTCGCCGCCATCGCCTCGACCGACGAATCGAATCCAAGCGTGATCTCGTCCCATGTTTCCTGCATGAAAACCTTGAGCGCCGTCATCGCGGCCGTCGTCGTCTCATTGACGCCAAGCCACATCGTCTTCCACTTCGCATCCGTCTCCACAAGATGGACGTTCACGAGCTCCGAAACGTGCGTCATTGCCGATCCGGAAACCGTCTCGGCTTGGGTCCAGGCCGACGACATGATGGTGGACATGGCCGACAGGGACACGCTCACGGAGTCGATCAGACCGGGCATTCCTTGGATGTTGCTTCCGACGGTCTCCACGCTTCGGGCCGCACCTTCAAGCATCTTGCTCGTTTCCGCCGCCGTGTGAACGAAGCTGCCTTTCGGTAGAGAGACAAGCTCCGGTCCCTTCTCTCCTACGAGCGTCATTGGCTCGTTGACGGTTCCTCCGCCTGCACGCCCTGGGATGCCGCTCATGAAGTCCCGTGCCTGCGTCAGCTTCTCCCCAGCTCCAGGTGACATGAACGTAACGCCGCCGATAATTGCTTCCTCGGCCGCGCTCTTCAAGGCGCTCTTAATCTCATTGATCTTTCCAATGATCGCCTCAGCCTTCGATGCAACACTCTGGAGGATCGACCCCATCACCTTTTCGGGGATTCCCTCCATTGTCGTCCACGCACCGACCCAATCACCCTGAATTGCCTGCATTCCAGCCTTAAAAAGCTCCTCAATAATCTTCCAAACGGCGGCCAGAGCAATCTCCAATCCTTCCCAGGCGAGTTGAGCGGTTGCCACAAGGGCCTGCACTCCGTAGGCAAACGACTCCGTTGCGTCCCGCATGCCGAAGAGGTTTTGTTGCCATGCGACCCCGAGAGCCACGACACCTGCAATCACGAGCCCGACTGGCCCTGAAAGGAACGCCAGAGCGGCACCGAGACCCGTCACGACGGTCGTCATGCTTGTAATTGCGAGTGCAGCCGCACCAAGCGCAACTATAAGACCGGAAAGCCCCATGACCACGACGGCGATGATGCCTACCATCTTCTCGTTCTCCTCGATCCATTCGGCCATCTTGAGAACATACGGCTCAATGGCATAAAGAACCTTGAGAAGAACAGGCAGCATTTCCGAACCGATCGTGATTGCTATGTCACGAACTCTATTTTGTGCGATGACCAACTGGCTTGCGAAAGTTGCAAAGCGCTTTTGAGCCTCCTCTGTCAATGCTGTGTTCTCTGCAAATGCCTTGGTTGAATTTGTCAGCGCCTTTTCGAGAATCCCCCCAGCACCAGCTACAGATAGAAACGCTGTCTGTAGTCGGCTATCCGAGAACCCAAGCTCCTCCAATACCTGAGCTGCCTTCGTTCCTGAATCCGATAAGTTCTGGACGAATTTCAAAAACTCTTGTGGCCCACGTTTTCCTTCCTTGGTCAGATCGAACAGCACTTTTTGTACGGCCGTACCTCCCGCCTCAGCCTGGATACCTACCGAGCTGAACGCAGCGCCAATACCGAAAATCTCGGCCGTCGTAAGCCCCGCGATCTTACCCGATCCAGCGATTCGATTTGCAAATTCAACGATCTCTGATTCCGTCGTCGCAAAGTTGTTTCCAAGAGAAACAACGGAGGAAGCCATGCGATCAATATTCGTCAACGGCTCCTGCATGATGTTTGAAATGCGAGCGAACGACGTAGCAGCCGATTCCTCGGTGAGGTTGGTCGTCACCGAAATCTTCGCCACCGTGTCTATGAATTTCTCAAGGTTGTCAACACCTGCGACACCAAGTTGTCCCGCCATTTCTCCGATACGGTTCAACTGATTCACGTTTACAGGAATCGCTTTTGAAAGACTCCTGATTTTGCTTTCGAGTATCCCGAACTCCACCTCAGTAAGATTGACCGTCTTACGAATACCGGCGAAGGAGCTTTCGAAATCGACCGCTTGCTTCGTAAGGAGGATCATTGCTCCAAATGCGGCCGTGGCGGCGACCGCAGCATCCTGTACGGACCTGAGCTGTTTCGTTGCCTCGTCCCGTACACGGACGACGTATAGGATTTCTTGGGATGCCATGCTAACGGGAAGGTGTCTTCCTCATTTTAGCAGACTTCTGCTTTTCTCGGTCCTGCATCGCCTCGTAGATCACCCAATGCAAATCGACAGCCGCCTGGTCTTGTGCCTCAAGCACATCAGGCGGGCAATAGAAGACCTCTCGCATCAAGTGATGATCCTTGATTGAAGCACGGGCGGCCTCGATGAGTTCAGGACAACTGACGGGCAGCCCACGGATCAGTTCGCCTGCTGTCCTTGCGATTTTGAACCGTCGTCGATGGAATTGACGTGGCCGACCAGAGCTTCGAAGTCCTTCTGATGGAGCTCGTTGAGCGTGTCGCGGGTGACAGGCTTCTCCGCGATAGTTTTGACCATGCCTTCCAGAAGAATCATGTTGGCCTCCTCGACGTTCTCAAGACCCATGCCTTTCATCTCCGTATTGCGTGCGACAAACAACTCCTTCAGCTCTTTGTGACGCTTCTCGTACTTGCCGGGCTGCAGCCCGTCGAGCTTCTGAATTTCCTCCACGCCGAACTCGCGGATTAAGTCTTCTTTGGTCGGGTTGAGCGAAGATTGCTTGATCTCGACGCCTTTGAGCATCGCTCTTTGAACTGCCGAGTGGACTCCATGCGGCATGAAGTCACGAATGATTGCCTTCTCCTTCGAGAAAGGGAGAGTAAATTCCATAGGATGAAGATGGGAAAGGACTAATAAACGGTCGTGGTTTCCTCGTTCGTGAGGGTTGCCGTAATCATTTGCGGCGTGCCTTCGTCCATGTCGAAGTGAGCGACGAAGCCGAGCTTCTGAATGATCGGATCGTCGTTTCCTCCGTCACGGCTGTATTCCGTAAAGTGGCACTTCGCAAGATCGATTTGGAGGCTTGCAAATTCCGCCACTCCGATTGCGTCACCATCGAAGGCGATACGCATGGCGCGGTTCGATCCATCCGTGAAGAAGTCACGGTACGTTGCGGCTTCGTACAGAAGGTCCAACTCTCCCGTGATACGGAGGGCAGTGTTGATTCCACGGTCCATCGTGATGCTTCCAAGAGTCGGATGGCGGACAAGTCCCTTCTCGATCGTGAGCGCAACGCGGTTGAACTTCACGGCGGATGCGGCAGCAAGACCCGAAAGGTCCGTTGCCAGCTTCACGTTGCACTGCGATCCCTTCCAAATATGGTCTGAAGCGTAGGCAGGGGTGGCGGTGGTGTCCGCGAGAGCGCGTCCCAGCCATTCCATGTCGCACATGAGAAGGCCGTTTGCCTCGCACGAAAGCGTCATGCTGTTGAGCATTGCGTACACGGAGCGTTCCGTGACGACTCCGTCTTTGAGTACCAACGAGTGCGAAGTGTGAGCGGCCGTGTTTGAAACGGTGAAGATGTGTTCCCACACTGCGGATTCACCGGAGGCGACATCGGATGCGCTTGCTCCAAGTGCTCCTTTGAGAACGTGCCCGAGCCAGTCGCTTCGCGCAACGGCCGTAACGTTTATCGTCGCGTCTTCGCGGGTGACGATGCTTGCGTTCGGTGCTTCGATGCGTCCGCTGTTTGAACTGTCCTCCGTGTAGTCCACGTCGGCGGCTACATCTCCCGACTCACAACCGATCCAGTACGAAGCGGCTACGCCCGTGCCTGGGGTGGTTTCCTTTCCGATTCCGATTTGCCGAAGGCGACCAATAGTTGCGGTCATTTCTTGGAGGGGGAAGATTTAGATTTTTCAACGACATCAGGTTCCTTCGCCTTTGGGTTCAATTGCTCGTGGAGTTTCTTTTCGGCTTCGACCAAGTTGCTGGCTTCAATGCTTATGCCGTGTTCTGGGAATGAAAAGCGCTTCATGAGATGAGGGTGCGGGCGGAGAATTGAATCGTTGCGACGAGACCAGGCCCGTGAGAAGTCTCGACAGGAGCTATTGTACCACCCTCTGTCACGGTGGTGTCCACGTTGCCGCTCAAAGTCCATTGACTGCCCAACCTATCCAGTACGTCGTCAATGCAATCTTGCAAATTCTCCTCGGCGGTCGATGCAGCTTTTGCGGAAGCATCCTGCACGATCTCGATCGTGAATTGGTAGTTTCGCCAGTACGAAGGCATGTTATCTTTCAGCTCATTGTTTGGAACGGCGGACAGGTACACGCGGCAGTACGGATATCCCGAGTGTTCGAACATGCGGCCCGACTGGACCTGCTGCAGCGACGTGACTTGGCCGAGTTGCGTGAGGAGTGCCGAGCGGATGGCGGAGAGGGCGTTGTTTGCCATTAGGGGAGAAGTTTGGAAGCACGGGCAAATATGGCGTCGATTGCCTTCTGTGCGCCGAGTTCAAGTGCCCACTGGAAGTACGGACGAGCTTTCATGGTCGGCGTTCCTTCGTGGACAGGTACGCCGTGCGCCGCAGCAGAGAATAGACCAGCGGCGATACCTGCAACCTTCCGATAGTTTATGCGCCCTCTCAAATCGCCAGTGTCTACGGGTATTCCTTTTGCATCCCATCCAGTCCTACTCGCGGAGACTGGTGGCAAGCTCTTTGTCATGTCCCTAAACTTCGCGCTCGCTTCGTTCACTGCCTTCGTATAGACAGCCGTTGACTTCTCTGGCCAGCGCTTGAAGTCATTTTCGATCTTCGCCGCATTTTTAACGGTCACAGTAATCATGCGGATTTGGAAACGGCGGCTCGCTTGTGCTTGAGTCCTCCCGTGTAGTCGTCGCCTGGAAACACCTTGCGGACGTAGTACGTCACGGAGTCGATCACGAGCTTGTCCGTCACGCGGAGATCGGTACCCGAGGGGACGTAGACCTCGAACGGGTCCACCATGTCGATGCCTTCCAGGGCGTGCTGGTAGCGGTCCATCGGGAGGAAGGAACCTTCCACCGTGACATCGGCGCTGGCTGGGTACGCGGCTTTCCCCGACGCGGTTGGTGCGTGGTAGATCGCAATGGACTTCCGAAACTGGCGCGGGAGGCGGGCCATCAGCAGAGAGCGTAGCGGGTGTACCTGGCAAGGACGGGAGCGATGAACGGATCTTCCTTCGCGGTGTCGTAGGTTATGGACCAGGTTCCCATCTTCTCGCTCTGCACGTTCATCTTCTCATCGAAGAGCTTGCGGCCCATCTCGATGCAGAGGCGTTCCAGGTCGGCGGGGACGTAGGGCTGCGCGGCGCCCGTCTGATACCCTGCGGTGCAGGTCACGCGGTAGTTTCTAGCGCCCGAAATCGGCGTGAAGCCGATGCAGCGGATGACTCCCCTTTCGTAATCGACGAGGAAGTGCTCGTTTTCGTCCAGCTCGTCATCGTTCCAGGTGTCGCCGCTTGCGTCTCGGTTGGTAAGGGTTGCGAGCTTGAACGCGATGGCGCCCGTCACGGTAGATTTCTGCACGGGATACTGCGGCAGGTGAAACTCCATGATCCCGTTCTTTTCATCATATACGGCGTCCGAACCGTCCAGGTAGATGTAGTCCTCGGCCGGGATGGCAGTGACGGAATGCTGGGTGGAGTTATTGTAGTTTCGTACCTTCAACTTTCGGAAGGTCTGCCCTTCGATCCACGCGGAAGTGAGATCGATGATTTGCTCGATCAAATCATTTTGCGTGCTTCCCGATATGCCGTGCGCGGTTTTGAATCGATCGAGTGTGGTAAGAGCTGAAGCGGAAACTGCCATGAGGACATTCTACCACAGAAAGAAAAAAGCCCCGCTTGTGACGGGGCTCCTTTCCTCCATCCTATGCTTATTCGCCGTAGTAGTCCTCGTACCACAGCTTCAGACGTGCGTCGTGCCCCGCTGTCGGATCTTTGCGGAAGATTACTTTGATGTAGTCCGCGCTGTTCCAGGCTGCCGTTCCCGTCGTGTAATTGGATACGCAACCCGAACTCGTGCAGAAGTTGTCGATCAGAACGACTCCGCTTGCGGTGTGATCCAAACAATCTTTGGCAAACACCACGTCTCCTCCCGCTGCGGCTGGGCTGTATCTAGCAGAGTAGGTCGCACGAACGACCGTGCCCGAACCGAGACCTAGATCGCGCAGCGGGTTCTCGATACAGGTGGCAGGATACTTCAAAGTGGTGGAGCCCGTCTTCGTGACATAGGCGTAGGCCGTGTCTCGATCAATGGAGATCGTGACTGGATCAGGTGCGCCAGCAGAGTTGAACTCGGAGATCGCTACTCCGCCACCAACGAGTCCCGTGGCGAGAACGGTACCGATGAGCAACCGACCGATAGGGCCGAAAGTTTGATCCGTGAGAGTTTGAGGTGACATGGGGAGAAAGGAAGAAAACAAGTACAGTATATCACGGGCTATTTTCTTTCACGAGTGACGCGGCCTTTTGGCTTGTCAGCACGCACCGTATCTGGCGCGGCTTGTGCGGTCTCGCGGGCGAGCTTGAGAAGACCAGGCTCGTTGTGCATGTAACGATTCGCTGCCTCTTCGTCGAGCTCGATGGTCTCGCCTGCTGCTGGCTTGCGGCCCAATTCTTCGAAGAACCAGAGCTTGCCGACTTGATACTTTGGCATGGGGGTTGTGGGGTAGAAGACTCAATGCTGGCCCCCTTTCGAGGGCCAGGGCTTCAATCTTCTTAGGCTGCGAACTTAGCCTGTGCAAACGCCTCATTGTCGATCACTACGTTATCGAAGTATTCGATTACCCGTAGCGCAACCTGAGCCGTTTCTGCAAGGTTCGTGGAGTCAACACTTCCCTCTTCAAGCAGCTTGATGCGGAAGTCGGGCTCGACACCACACCAGACGTAGGAGAGGTCTCCGAAGACTGCCACCTTGTCACCCGTGGCGAATGGACCGGCAGCAGGCAGAGACAACGCACGCTTGGCTTCGTATCCGAAGATTTTGCGGTTGTTGCGAAGCTCGCGGGCCTCGTCGAGGTACGCACCCGTACCCGTCTCTTTCTTGACCATGAGTGCCACGCGGAGTGCGTGAGGAATCCAGAAACGAGCCATGCCCGAAACGAGACCCGAACCCTGGACATCCTCGTCTGGGGTGTACTGAGGATCGAGGATACCTTCCATAGCTGCCATGTCATCGAAATCGATGGAAGAGTAGCCCGAAGCAGCAGAACCCGTCGTGACTTCGTTCGTTGCCGTCGCACGGATACCGTCACCCGTCGTACCGAACACGAGGTTGTCTTCTGCCTTCATCAGCTCGATCGTGGCGAACTTGAGCAGGAGCGGGATGATCGCTGGGTTGGCCTTCTCAATCATTTCAACGGAGATAGGCTTGGACAGCGTCATGAGCTTCTGCGTGTCCAGTTGCTTCTGCGTGAAGGTTGGCTGAAGTGGAGTACCACCCGAACCTTCCGCGACCGCACCACCTGCCGGTACGGTGGAAAGCACTGGGAACTTGATGACTTCGTTGCCGTTCATCGGGATGATCGTTGCGTACTTACGCACGAGGGACTGACGGGCGATTGCCTCGTACAGCATGTCCGAGAACTGCTGTGGTGCGAGGTATCCTCCCGTGGAGTCCGTTCCGAGGGACATGGCGCGAGTCACCTTGCCGTAGCGCTTCTTGTTGTACTCGGCCTCCTCTTCGATTGCGCGGCGGTATTCGTCTGGCTTGCCTTCTTTGGCAAGGAACATACCACGGAAGACCTTAGCTGCGATTTCCCAGTCGCTTCGGCGGTTCTGCATTTTCTTCTCTTCGCTGAGAAGACTCTGCTCTGCCATAGCGCGAGCTTCTCCTTGCTCGATTCCGAACATGCGCTCGGTATCGGATGCAACGGCGGAGATCATCGCCTTGGCTCCGTCTGCGGATACCTGGCCGACCTTTTCAAGGAACGAACGGAACTGCTCGTCCGTGAGGGCGACGGCTTCCTTCTTTGCCATATCCGTTTCTGCGCCGAGGGACTTGGCAAAGTCCTTCATGACGGTTGCACGATCTTCGGCAGTCGTAGCAGCTTCCATGCGCTTCATTATGTCTGGCGGGAGAACGACCTCCTGCTTATTTGGAGTTTCCATGTTGAACAAAAGTGAAAGAAGTAGAAACGGAACTTTGCATTCCGTCGATCAGAGCTTTGGTCTCCTTGATTGGAACCCCTCGGCGCAGGGCTTCTACGCCAGCGTCGGCAAGAGCCTTGGTCATCCGCTCTGGGAATGCCAAAAGCTCCGCGACAGGGATTTGAACGGAGGCTTTCCGTTCAGGTTGTGGGGCTTCCACAACTACAGGGACAGGTTCGGGGGCTGGTACGTCCAGCGGGGTTTCAACGGTTTCAACGACGGCGTCAGCTTCGAGTTCAACGGTAACAGGCTCCTCTTCCTTCACTGGCTCCATCGACTCGATGGCTTCTCCCATGCGGGTCCAGGCGACCGCCTCATCATCGGGCGGATCGTCACCCAGCACTTCGCTGTAGAACTTCTTGAGCACCTTCGACGCGGCTTTGTTGACCGGCTGCTTCTTCTCCATGTATGAGCGGCACTTCTGGATTTCCTCCATCGCCTTCTCAAAGGCTGGAAGATCGGTCACCCTGACTTGAATCGACATCGTACCGAAGCGTGCTTCCTGGGTTTCTTCCTTCGCCATGCGTTCCAGGTTCTCGACGCGGAGTTTGACCTCTGGCAGCTCTTGGTTCTGCCTCTTGGCGCGTTCTGCAAGAGCCTCATCGTTGCTTGGGATCGTGACCACGGCCAGCTCAAGTAGCCTTTGCTTGGTGAAGATTCGCACTTCCTGGTCGCCTTCCTTGACGAACTTCGATTCGATCGGTTCAAAACCGACGGATACAGCGTTCAGGAAGCCGTCCGCGAGTAACCCAAAGACTTCGTCCGCAAAAGGAAAAATGCCCTTTTGCGGGAACATGAGACGCATTTTCAGCTCTCCGTCTTGAACCCGAGTGAACTCGGGCAGGGCTTTCGCGATTGGACGGCCGCCTGAGGCTGTGAATCCACGATCATCGTGTGCCCAGGTAATGACGGGATTCCGATGGAATTGTTCCAGCTCCCAGCCGTTCGGATCGATGCGCGTTCCGTAGCTGTCTATCGCAAACGTGGAAGCAATCACGTCAATGGTCCGTTGCTCTTTGTTGACTGAGCGGACCTCTGCTTGTGATGATCGGCGTTCGATGGTCATGTTGTGAGGCGAGAAAGAACGCGAGTGCGTTCATCGAAAAAGAATTGACGCAATGATACCATATACCGACGTTCGAGCGCACCGTGCATGCGGAGGAAGGCTGATTCAAGCCGCAAAGCTCGATCCTCGGGAATGCCCGCTCCGATAAGAGTACAACGGCAATTCGCGCATTCAGAAATGCCCATCGCGGGATCACCTGGAGCTTGTCCCCTCTGTCCGCCGACAGTAAACGGCTGGCGGATGGGAACGATTTGGAGATGCGCCGACTCGTGAGTTTTCCGCTGCCGTCCGTCAATTGCGGTTCGCCACTGCTTCTCCTGATACCCCTCTTCGATGAGAGTGCGAAGGGTGCCGTCCGATACGACTCCCGTGAGCTCCGTGCGGGCAATGAGGATCGGCCTCCGTGCAGCTTCCGTGGTGTAGAGGCTGTCAATACGGCTGGCGAGCTGGGATACCGATTCGCCTTGCAAGATCGCCTCTGTTAGTTCCTCTTGCAGTTTATCCTTCGTCGTACCGATAACGAGGGCCGACTCCGTGTATGCCTTGCGGGCGATCGCTTCCTTGATCGGTTCGGTAAGCATATCCTCGGGGCGAATCTCATCCGACCCCTGTGCGGTCCCAAGATCCACGCCACGCGCAAAACCCTGAATCAGAAACGGGAACATGATCTTTGCCAGAATCTTTCGTTCCTCTCCTTCGTTCAGCAGTTCAAGGACAGAGAACGGAAGCATTATTCGTCGTCTTCCTGCTCAGCGGGCTCTTCCTCCTTGGGAGCGGGCGTACCAAGGGGGAGGCGATTCAGACCTACATGCGGCATGTCCGCCTCGGGCACGTCCAGCGGTTCCATGCCGAACGCCTGGCGGGCCTCGTTGGGAGTTGCGGCGCCGAACTCCATTAGGAAGCGATAGTTCTCCCTCTTCTCATCCATGTTCTCCGGCACGGGATCATCGTAGAAGAACTCAAGCTTCTTGGTTCCTGCGAACTGCGGAAGGAAATCCGTATTGAGAGTGTCGAGGATTTGGTCGTAGAACGGTGTGACCGAGAACCGCATGAAGACGAAGATCGCGGACTCCGCATTCGCACGGGTTTGCGACTCCGTCTTGCCGAGCATTTCCAAACCGACTCGGTAGGCCGAAAGAATCTCATCGCGGTTCTTGTCCTTGCCTTCCGAGAACTGCATCTCCTGGTTTGACTGCTGGACGTTTTCGTAGCTCACGCCCTTTGGCATGAAACCAACTCTCCCCGCGTTCTTCGATCCCTTGAAGAGACTCAGGAACCGATTGAGAATCTTCGTTTGTTCATCGGGGTGGACTGCCGAATCGGTCTTCAGGTATCCCGCCGGGATGGCGTTGTTCAAGATGCGATTGAGGTTCACCTTGTCCGCTTCCTTGTGCGTATCGAGCGCAAAGCGGATCGGCTTCGTCGGGGAGTGACCGCGGAAGAAGTTATCGGGGTTCATGAGCTTGAAATGCACCACGTCCCTCGGTTCAAACCTCAGCGTTTCACCCATCGGGCGGTACTCGTAGCAAAGTAACCCTTTGGTTTTTTCGTCTGGCACCAGGTACACGTCCCCAGGTTTCAAGGGCTCGCACGTTTGAGGCGACCCGCCGACCCGTTCGCTCATGCGGCTGCCGAGCCGCCAGAATGCTTCTCCGTTCAGACAAAGATGCTGAGTGAGCAGGAAGAACATTTGCTTTCGGGTAAGCAGGTTCTTCCCGTGAGAATCCATAAGAGGGTTATTGAGCACCGTGAGCGCTTGGTGGAGCTTCACCTCTTCAAACGAACCATCCGCTTTAACTTCACGAAGACGAAGAGGAATGCGGGAAACCTCAGAGGCGATGGAATTGACCGCTGAATAGAGCCAAGTGTTATCCCCGTATGCCTCGATGGAATCATCGGGCTTGAACTGGTGGGGCATCCCCGCCTGAGACCACCACTGGATAAAATCGTGTGGTGTGAGCCGTTGCAGCTTCGCAGAAAAGTCCCGCGTGTCTGATTCATTGCCGAGGAGTGCCGAGGTGGCGCTGCGGAGACGCGAGAGAAGCGACATGTACGGGGAACACTATACACGCCCTGCGAAGATCACGCGACAAGAGCGCCAAGCGGAGCAGTAAGGGCTAGGGCCGTCGAGTCGCAACTGTCATCCATCGCGCCGTCTTCGTCGGGATGATGAACAGAAAGATATTCACCGTCCCCGATGTACTCACGCTCCAAAGCCACCATTTGCTCTTCGAACTCCGCGGCAAGCGGATGATCGGCTGGATAGCTGAACCGCATCGAATCTCCCTCATCGCGGAAGATCGCTTGCTCGAAGTTGGTGTACATCGCGTGCTTGCTTTGAGTGGTGAACTTCACCTTGCTCTCTTCGTCAATCGGGATCGGGCAGTGCATTTCCATGAACTCCATCGGCATGTCTCCCTGACCCGTTGAATCCCCTCTCACGCCGTAAATCTTCTCCTTGAATCCGTCACGTTCCAGGTCCGCCATTATCATTTGAATCTGATCTTCGTACCGAACGTGCGGGTACTTGTACCAGGTCACGACATCATTCATGTCGTTCACAATGGTCGCCCAAGTGAAGTCCGACTTACGCGCCCAGTCGAGGCCAAGGTACAGCCTATCCATCGCCACTGGCCCCGTGCGGCGGCACGTTATGAGGCGCTCGCGAGAGACGAAGCCCGAGACCTCGACCATGTCTTCGAGATAGTAGTTGCGTTTCAGCTCGGGGTTCTCCCGCCCCTTCTGGCGAAGCTCTCTTGCGAACGCTTGCTCGTAGGCCAGGTGCTTCGTGTCCCCTGTCTGCTCGTACTTCCTGCGGCGGTCCGCGATCACCTTGTCGACCGGCACGATGACCGCAACGCTTCCAGGGAGCTGCCCGTCGCAACCCTTCTTGAAGTCGCAGTCCTTCACGTTTCCCACACCGATGAACCATTTGACTCCACCAGTGGAGGCAAGCATCGGATCGATTTCGTCGCTTCGCTTCTTGTCGTCTGTCTTGTGGGCCTCTTCCACGATCAGGACGTTCAGCGTCTTCGATTCGTTGCTGGTGGTGGGAGCGAGGGAGAAGCGGAAGATTTCAGCGTGGAGCTTCTCGAAGCGGTAGGCGCGGACCGTGTGGCTGTTGAACTCGCGGTCCTCGACCTGCCAGCGGATGCGCATCTGCACGACGGACTTCTTGATGCGGTCGACGTCGGTCTTCGCTTGCTCTCCCTTCGGGGAAGCGAACGCGGCCATCAGCGGCGTCCCGACGAGGTGGAGGTGGAAGATCATCAAGAACCGCACCAGCAGCGTGATCGTTTCTGTCTTGCCAGCTTGGCGGGCGATCTTGATGTAGACGTCCGTCGGCTCCACCAGGATCGACCAGAGGCACCAATGGGCGATCTGCACCTGGTAGTCATAAAGCTCCACCTGGTACTCGATGCGGCACCAGAGGATGAACGATTGGAGCGTCCGTTCGTGGCAGTCTACCCGTGCTTCCCGATTGAGGACTTGAATGGTCACGGGGCCATTATGCCCCAAGATACCTTGCAACGACTAACGCGATGAGCACGACCGAGTAGCCGAAGAGGATGGAAGCCAGGACAGTGATCCGCTTCTCTCGGTCCCTCCACTACCCGTCGTACTTGAACGGATCGAAGCGGGTCGGAGTTTGCCAGCCTTTCCGAAACTTCGGCTTCAACACCTCGGGCGGCTCGCCGTTCCAGGCCGAGGACGCTTGATTCTTCGTAAGCTCGGCGACGACATCGATTCGCTTCATGCTGCCTCAAAGGAAACCAGATCAGTTCCGATCTGAACAATATAAAGTGCCGGCAATCCTCGCTTCCGCATCGACTTCATTTTTAGCTTCCTCCTCAATCGACGTAGCTCCGCCTTCTCAGCGCCATTCAGTTTGCGAGGCTTTCGGTATGGAAGCGCAGCTCGCATCTTGCTGATGGCTGGATACTCCGCCTTGAATGCCTCTTCTGAAATGATGGGGATCATGCGTGGGTGGGGACGGGATTAAGCCAGGTCTCTTCGCCGCGCCACTTGAGCGCCTTCTCGTTGTACGCGATCGCCGCCTCGTCCTTCGTTTCGAAGTACCCGATCGTCACGACTTCGCCTTGATAGACGATGTACGCCTTCCAGGGTTTCTTTTGAAGGTGCGGCATGAGGATCACGCCACGATACCCAGACTTGGTCTTGGGTGGGGACTTGTGCCGTTCTTGGGAGGGCCAGTGTGGTTGCATTAGCTCTGACTGGAAAGATGTTTCTCAATCGTTTCAACGAGCCTTCCTTTCACTTCGTCGGGATAGTTCGGTGGAATGATGTAGCCGCCTGTCGCTTTGCCCGATCGATTGCGGAAGAGATCAGGATGCAAAATCGCGTAATCGAGCAGCATGTCCAGGAGCTTCCAGCAGGTGCCGCGTTTGGCATACCCAAGGGCTGCCGCTGTTTCGCGGAACTTTTTGTAGAGAGCGACGGGGAATGGAGGGCGGGAGTAGATCATTTCCTTCGGGGAGGACGAAGTGCAAATGGATTCGGATTCCTTCCCGAAAAGTTTAAGTAGACGGCAAACACCGAAATAACAGCGGCGCAACTGAGGATCACAATGGAAGGTATGGCAAGGCCAATGAGAATCAGGTCGAGATAGGTCATACAAGATTGCGGGAATGAAGCTCATTCAATGCCTTGCGAACGGTCGCCATTCCAGGAGAACGTCGAGAAGCCGAGATGAATAGCCTCTCACCACGCCTTGCGCTTTCGACGATTTGGTCGATGAGTTGCTTCTGAAAGGCGTAGAGTTTGACGCCCAGGATTTGCTCGGCGAGTGCCGATGGGAGGAGGGGCTTCGTCATTCAGCTTTGGGAAGTAAGTCAGGATCGAAAGCAGATAGGGCCGCAAGAGCATGGTGGACTGCATAGTCCATAGCCACAACACCTTCCTTACTAGCTTTGAGATGCTCCATAGCCATGAGGATCGCTCCTTTCGCCTCGTCGAACTCTTCAAGCAGCCAGGTGGCGTTTTCATGGAAAAGTTCGCCGGTGACCATATTCGATTTATCGAAATCTTCAAGAGCACGGGCAAGTTCCGCTCTGGTCTCGATGTCTTTGATCCGTCGCTTTATCGTTGGGTACTTCATATAGCTTTGGGAATCCCCGAGAACTCCTCTCGGATGTAATAAATCCTCGCCTCAGAGTCTTTGTAGGGCTTGCGGATATGGTAGAGCAGGCCCGTGACATCTCTCTGCTCGCACCACCCATTGAAGCGCATAGTCACGACCCGGCCCTTGCGAAGCGAGGCGTTCGGTTCGGGAAGCTCGATCTTGACCGTGCGAGCAAGAGTCTTGCGTAAGAACTCCCATCCCTCCTCGTTGAACTGTATGCGGCAGGACACGCTGTGCTCTGTACGGACTACGTTGCGGGCGCGGCCCAGAACGGTCGGCACTGAGGACTCGAAACGGAAGCCAGTTACTTCGCCGATGTTGGAGAGGTAGGTATTCATTACTTAGCTTTGGAAATCTTACTAAGCGAATCACAAGCCCGACAAAACTCTTCGGGCGTCACGAAGCACCTTGCCGCAGCAGCATTGATTGCCTCAATAATCTCATTGTCCGTCATATCATCGGTTGAATGCCCGAAGGATTGGTACATTTCCCGTATGGTGCGAACAGCCCGACGAGTCCTGTACTGATCGTAAGCGGAACGCAGCAGATGGAAGAGGCGGAGGATGGTCATTTAAGAATTGCAGTTACCGCAAGAACACTCCGATCGAAATCTCCGAAACAGCCACCGAACGCTCTTGTGCGCTGAGTCATGAATTGCATCGTGGAACACCACAAGTAGTCTCTTCCAAACGACCGAGACTTCGTACCACTGCTTGTGCAGAGTATCGCGGGAGTGGAGCAATGGGTTGAAGCACCCGCAGCGGTTGGCTTCGATCTGTGCGCGACTCAGCGGGGGCATTCCTTTGCCCTTCGTGCTTTCTACGCCGAGGCCGAGAGATTTGAGACGTGACTTGGTAGGCATGGACCTACCCTAGCGCAGCACAAGTCTCGATGCAACGCATCACAACTTGACCGACTACGATTCTGTTGTGCCTCCGCCGGCACCTACCTCAGCCGTTCCGCCTGGCGTTCCAGAAACACCCGCCACGGGTTGATTTCCACCAAGAAGGCCAGCGGCGAGCTCCGCGGCACCGTCCTTCGGAAGCGTTATCGCTTGCTCTGTCTTCTCAGCCCAATCGTCTCCATTGTTGGTCAAAGAGAAGATGACGCCCTTGGTCGGGACGTTCTTATCGAAGAGTGCGTCCGCCGCGTAAGCTTCGATCCGTTGCTTCGCCCTTTGTATCGTGGGGAAAAATTCTTCCTTAACTTCGTAGTTATTGAGCGTCTTACGGTCGCAGTCGAGCTTATCAGCCAAACTGGACACGGTGTACGGCTGCTTCTTTTTCAGCTCTCCCGATACCAAGACGCACCCAACTGTGTTGAACGGGTTGCGATGGCACTTCGTACAGATTCTCCTCCGTCGAAGAACCAACATGCCTTTCTCGTCGAAGTCTTCGTACTCCTCCGTCTCTGCCTGCTCATGCGCAAAGATTCGGGTGTCCTCTTCCCGGTCCCGATCCGCAAAGTACCGTTCGATCTGAAGCTCAAGCTCCTCGACGCTCGTAAACTTCAGCGGCCTGCCTGGACGGTTCTTGGGCGGGGTCATGGGTAAAGACTACAGAAATATGCAAATGAAAACCACTCTTGCGCGATTGCTCGCGGGAGTGGTCAAGAATTCTTGTGATAATGCTTCGCCCGTGCAAAGAATTCACCGGGGCTCTGTATCCCCACGCCGCGTTTCCAATCCGACCACGCACGTTCGATAGCAAGGGAGTTATCGTTCACCTCGCGTTTCAGTCGTAGTAGGTACGCACGAGGATTGTCGATCTTGCACTTGCCCAAGTACGCCGTGATTTCGTTTTCGATCCCCCCGTCGTCTTCTTTAATTCTTACCTTCTTACCTTCTTCTTTAGTTCTCACTTGCCTCTCATCTGCCTCTCGCTTGCCTCTCACTTGCTTCTCATCTTGCCTCTCATCGCCTTGATACGACATCCAGTTTACCACGGTAATAAGCGAACATTTGTTATCCGTCTGCCTCTCAAGTAGCCTCTCACTTACGAAGTCGTTTAACACTCTCGATACCGTGGAGGCCGCGCAACCTGTATCTTCTGCGATCCGCAGGCACCCACATGTCATCTGTCCAGGAAGCAGCTTGATGATCTTACCGTCAAATCTAACCTGCTTCCCATCCTCCCACATGACGTGATCCAAAATCCACATCCACACGACAAGATGATTCATCCTGCCTTTGAGACTCGGGTTGTCCCACATTTTTCGCCATTGTTTCCTCCAGCCAGCGTTCATCTCATCTTAGTACGGATTACAGAGCACGCGAAAACTGCGACGCCATCGCATGATGTAACCCGAACTAAAGTGAGACGTCGCATTGGCAGAATCTTGCCTCCACCATCCGCCTCAGTCAAAATGAACCCGTTGACCAACTCAGAATCTATGGACTGGCCTGAAAGAATCCTCCGTCAGATCCAAGCCGAAGAGGGAGAGATCACCTCCATCACGAAAGAATGTATCGAGGTGGAGTTCAGAGACATCCCCGATCATCTTCTATCGAAAAGGAATCCACTGTTTGAATGGTCGGGAGAGTTCCGGTTACGGATATGGAAGTCGCTTGAGATACGGGATCAGTTTCGGAAAGACACTCAAGACGGCTTCTGACACTGCGTGCAAGGAACGTCCTCGCCTGTAATCGGGTCCCAGAGAACCCTCTCGCCGCCGCATGCCTCGCATGGCCACTTCTGCGTCATGCCAGAGTCAGGAAGACATCGACTCTTCCGTCTTCGCCCTCGGGGCACCAATACTTCTGGCAGGACGAGAAAGCAAGCTGCTCATCTTTCGCGAGCAAGGCGTCTTCAACGGCCTTGAGCACGTTGCTCGCATCGGGCTTCTGCCTGTGGGGCTTCCCGGCATGCTCTGCCCGCGTGGAAGCATTCCAGGACTTCGGCATGGGGAACCAGGCGTAGCAGGCAAGGCCGAGCACGTCCGCTTCGATCTTCTTGCCCAGATCGCCTGTCGCCGCCTTCCTGGCGTCGTCGCAGAAAGACCGGTACCGCATGACGCAGTCCCGCTCCTTCCAAACATCGGAGCGGGTCATCCGAGGCTTCGGGACGGGATCATGAAGGATGGTGAAGGAGGGAAGCATGCGCGGCAAGCGTACCGCTTCGGGCTCCGTTCGCGCTAGCCAAAAACCCGATGCGGGTCTTGCAAGGATCGCGCGGCTTCGGGAAAGTGACGGGATCGTATGGTTCCCCGCAGAGGTCGATCTGGGGAGATACTTTCCTCTGCTGGGAGCTTTGGCACGAACCAAAGGCTACCGGCACGATCCCGTCGCGGGCAGAGTACGTGATCGGATTGCGCCGTCAAGGAATGACGGATGCAAATCAAGCATATCGAGACTTTGATCTCGAATGGCCCCTTTGCGCAATCAGACAAGTGGCGACTGATCTCAATGCAGATGGAAGAGGCAGTCCGTCTTGTGGATTGGCCGCCTGGTACAGGGAAGTTTGTCATCCCGCGTGGGAAGAATAGGAACGGTGTCGTCCCCATCAAAATAAATCTGATCGCTCATCTCTGTGAAGAAGGATGGGACCAAGAGCAAGGTTTGGACATCGCAACGGTGAATCGACCAGGGAAGCTCGATGTCGTTGTGAAGACGGAGTGGGGCGCTTTCGCGGTTGAATGGGAAACGGGCAATATTTCTTCCAGCCACCGCGCGATGAACAAGATGGCCCTCGGCCTCTTGAAAAGGGTGCTCGTTGGAGCGGCCCTGATCGTTCCATCGCGGGAGCTGTACTACCACTTGACGGATCGTATCGGAAACTGGGAAGAACTCGCTCCGTACGTTGACCTTTGGAAATCAGTACCGATCGACAATGGGGTACTGCAAATCATCGTCGTCGAGCAAGACGGATTCGATGATAATGTCCAGGCGATTCCCAAGGGTACGGACGGGCGAGCAAGAGGCTAAACGTCCAGTACGTCGTCATTCTTGTGGTAGTGAAGGTCAGAGGATTCAAGACGTTCTTGGATCACGTCCACTGATTCCATCTCGACACCTAACCACCGACGATTCTTCTTCTCACAGACCGCGAACGTGGTGCCGCTTCCTCCAAAGGGATCGAGCACCACGTCTCCTTCCACCGTGCTCATCTCAATCACGCGGTCAAGGATCTTCGTTGAGAGGGCGTTTGCCTTCCGTTTCTTGCTCTTGAACTTCCAATGGCGGACAGGCGGAACGTCATTCCAAACGTCCATCAGGTTCACGCCTTTGGGATTCATTGCCCCACGGTGCCCGCCGTAATCCTTTATTTCCTTATCGCAGTGGCGGCAGGTTTCGATAGGCGTGCGGATCTTCCGGAACGTCTTGGGCTTCCCCTTTGAGTAATACAGAAGGCTGTAATGGCTCGGGTACAACCTACCTTGAATCGGCAGCAGCATCTTGATGTTCACGGCGATCCAGTGCCGAAAATCAAGCCCACGCTGCATGAGGTGGTATCCAATGGGGATGTTCCACTTCGGGAGATTGTACACGAAGAAAGAGCCGCCTGGCTTCAAGACGCGGATGCACTCGTCGAGCCAGGAATGGCACCACGGCAGGTATTCTTCTTCGGGGCGCAGGTCGTTGACCGTCCCGCCGTACTCCTTGCCTAGGTTGAATGGGGGGTCTGCGAAGACCGTATCGACGCACGAGTCCGCAAACTTCTTGAGGATGGCCGTGCAGTCCCCGTGGAAGAGTGCCCCGAGATCGGTTGCGAAGCAGGGGGCGAGGGCACCGTTACGCGAGAACGGGGCAATGGCGAACGAACCGCCCGAGACGGGAAAAAGCCGTTTCATCTTGAATCTCCATGGCAATCTCCCCAGATCGGCCAACCACGATTATCACCGAAAGGCCGTTTTTTTCAAGGGTAGGTTCGCTTGCGCTCATGTCGAAGATGCCATACAGTCCCCCCATGCACCCAACTCTCGCCGCCTTCGCCAAGCTCGTCCGTCGCGGACGGTTCGCCAAGGGCAACCTGAGCCAGTCCACGCTCGGTCACCAGGTCGGGGTGACTCGCCAGACCATCATCGGGATCGAGCAGGGCAACGACACCTCCCTCAGCACCGCCGTTGAGATCGCCCGTGCGCTCGATGTTTCTTTAGATTCCTTAAAATGAGGCCCGAAACCTCCTCCAACGGCCTGGAAGAAGACTTGCTCCAAACGAGCGAGACAGTCTTTCAGAAACGCAAGGCGGAACTGCAAGCGAAGATGGAAGAGGAAACCGATACACTGGAAGCCACCGTGGACTTCTGGCGAGACAACGGAGTACCTCACAAGACGATCATGGCGGAGATTGAGAACGTGAAGCGAAGGGTTGGGAAGCTGCTTGATGCACTCGCGGAGGTGACGGTCGAGAAGGCCGTGCGAGAAATCGGTATCCGCCAATTCATTGACACCCGTGAATCCTAAAGAGCATCTAGCAGCGGCGTATAAGCGTCATCCTTTTGAGACCCACCAGAAAATTTGCGAGTTCGCCGGGACACTCCTCCTCCAATTCGATAGAGCCACACTCTCTCGCTACAGACTCTTTCATGTTCTTATCGGCTCCACGCCAGCGGAAGAATGCAAAGAGGACGACATGGGTTCCGTCATCAGTTCTTTCATTGAAACGCTATGAAGCACGTTCAAGTTCCGCTTTGGATGGCATTTGTAATCAGCGCAATTGCAGCGCACTTTGCCAGCCTCAATGGGTTCACCATTGCCATCCAGGACAAGAGTCTCTGGATGGTCCTGATTCCGACAGGTCTGCTTCTATGGATCGCGTTCTGTAATTGGGCCAATCCATACGTCACCAATTACTTCCGAAAAAAGCAATGATCCCCTGGAACCCCACCATCGGCACCATCGAAGAGGCATACACGCAAGCGAAGGCGGAAGAGTACCGACGCAAGTACCCGTACACTGTCTATCGGTTGTTCTCTCCCATCGTCGTACACGAGTATTGCGGATAGGCTCCAAACCTACCCACAGCCCTTGTATATTGACCTTGAGATTTTGTGTCAAAAATGGTAGACTTAGTAGTACATTCACATCCACTTCCCCACCTCCCCTATGGCGCGTCTCGCCGCTCTCACTCTCTTTATTTCCGTAGCGTTCCTGCTCGGGCTTGTCCTGGCATTCGCAGGAATCACGGTTGTGTCCCTGGCTTCTTAATTCCTTCTCCCTTACCCCATGAAATACGTCACCCTCTTCTTTGACCGCTTCCCAGCCGCCCTCACGGGCCTCGTTGTCCTCACACTCATCTTCCTCGTCACGTTTGCCACTTCTGTTTGGGCTAAAGACGATACCGAGATCCGCAAGGCATATCTTGAAGACCGTATCGAGATCGCCTCTGAAGAATACAAAGCCCTGGAAGCCGAGTACCTTCTAGCCAAGACCGACCGGGACGCCGCACAGCTCATCATGGATCAGAAGGCCGCGCAAATGGCCTCCCTCGCGTCTCTGAACGCCTCCCGCCGTGCGGAGCTTAAAACCCTGGACCCGTCTTTTCAGTAGCCCCCGCTTCAACCTTGGCCGAAAGCCAGGGGGAGGGGGCTTACCAGGGGGGGCTTACGTTCGCACCGCCAGTCGATCCGTCGTCGTTCCAGCTTCCAAGCGGCGACCTGCTGCCCGATGGAACCGACCTGAACAAGCTGGCCGATGCCGTGGCCGTGGCCGAGACCTCGGGCTGTACCGACGGAACGGCGATCAAGCGAAAGAATTGCTTTGGGATCATGCGCTTCTGGCTCGTGAACGGTGTTCGCCACCGTGAACCGAAGTACTACGCCAGCCACGCGGAGTCGTATGCTGACTTCAAACGGATATGGAGAAAGAGCTATGGCCGCTTCCCAGACCGTGCTCTCGCGGTCAAATGGACGGGCAATGACAATGCCGATACGTGGCTTGCCAACGTGCAAAGGACGTACAACAGGTAAAACATGCTTGACACCCTCCCGCACCTCCTGTAATGTCCCTCACGTTTATTTTCTCCCTCCAATTCTATGCTTAGTCTTCTCATCGCATCGGCCATCGTTCTCGGCCCCGTAGAGTCTCCCAGCTACCACTCGGTCGGCTACTACGACAACATGATCCAGGTATCGCAGCGGGTACTTGATCGCTCTATCTACGCTGATATTGAGTTCGCTCACCTCGGCAAAGACGGTGAGATGAACGAGGTCTTGCAGCGCAAGATCGACAGAAACGGTGAAGCTGTCCAGGAACACTGCCGCCGCCGTCTCCGCATGGAAGCTCTGAACGAGAATGAGTGCGGATCGGGATTCAGCCGCTAAACATGGATGCTCCTCAAAATTCCTCCGTAAGCTAATCGATCATCGGTTCGCTTAGCAGAAATCGGCCTCGCACACGCGGGGCCTTTTTCGTTGTCGCAGCCCGCGCGAGCACCACAAAGTGATCGCTTGCGAGGCTGCACTTGCGCGACGTTACTAGCCGCGCTATTCTTTCGCGTGTCCCTTTCCCCCTTCTATGAAAGAACCCAACGAAATCACACTGGCAGAGTGGGCCGATAAGCACGGCATTGCAGTACGCACGGCCCAAGGCTGGGCGAAGACTGGTCTAATTAATGCGAAGAAGAAGAAGCGTGCCGTTCGCATGACGATCAATCGCCTCGTGCGGACCTACTTCATAGACGCCGCCACAATTCCACCATCGGATCAAGTTGTTACCGCTTGCGCCGCTAACAACGCTGAGGTAGAGTAAGTACATGACCACTGACAACTTCGATCCACAGGCAGACCGTGAAGACGACGAGGTACACGAGAAAGAAGAACACGACGACACGACCTCCTACGAAGAAGCCGTCAATTCCTAACCCCTCCCATGGACTTCTCCGCTCCATTCACCATCACAGGCAACGTCTTCATTGACACGGACGACATCCGCTCTTGGCTACTCGATCATCCCGGCGAAACCGTAAACGAAGCCTTCCGATACCTCGCAACGGACAAGATTCTTGAATCAATGAAGTTGCAAGAGAGCGATATATGGGTGGGTGAAGAAATAATCGTCGGCAAGGTGGAAACGAATCATTCCATGATCCTCCCAAGTGACACCCAGCTACCTTGCAAGGAATGCGACGGAGAGCCTGGCAAATGTGAATGCCTGGATTGCGGTATCGCAATTATCGAGAAGGAGGCGGACTACGATCACTATTGCGGAGCTTGTTCCTATAAGAACGCACGCCTATGACACACCCCGCATCCCTCTTCTGCATTCCCGCCCTCATTCTTTCCTTCCTCTCTCCCATGACAGCATACCTTTTCTTCCTCCACTTCCTCGCAGGTGCGGCACTGGCTTCCGTAGCCTGGATGGTGGTCCTTCTTTACGTCGCAGATCGAGAAATGAAGCGATACCAAATCGCAATGAACGGTTGCGAACATGCAACTGACGATAAAGATTCCGAACAAAACTAGCTCTTAATTCCTTTCCTTTTTCTCTTCTATGGAGCACACATTCAAAGTAGGCGACCGGGTTCGCGTTCGGCAATGGGATGATATGGTCAAAGAGTTCGGATTGACTTTGTTAGTTGACTGCAAAACAAATCCTAGTTTTGTTACTAACATGAAGCATCTTTGCGGTCGTGAGGCCACGATCAAGGATTTGCACTCAAAATACGGTTGTGAGTTGTTGGACTGGTCGGACACCAGCGGAGACATGAATTGGTCGTTCTCTACTCAGATGCTTGAACTCGTCTCGAAGCCTCGCAGCTCAGCCTCCTGGACCCGTGACCCCGACTGCTACCGCAAAGGATCTGACTGGTACACGCAGAAGGAAATCAGCTTCAAGGGAAAGACCTACTCCCGTGAAGAGTTCATGGCCTTTGCTGCCGAAGTGGACACGCTGAGTCGCAGCTATCGCAGAAACTTTCCCAAGAAATAGCCCTCACTTCCTTCCTCCTCTCCTATGTCCCTCTATCAAAAACTATCGGCCATCCAAGTAGAGCTGAAAGCCCCGAAGGGCCACAAGAATGCTCATGGAGGTTATATGTACCGATCGTGCGAGGACATTCTTGACGCTCTGAAGCCACTGCTTTCACAGCACAAATGCACGTTAATCCTCTCCGATTCCATCGAAATGGTCGGTACGAGATTCTACGTGAAAGTGACAGCAAAGCTTACGGACGCATCTGATGACGACAAGGTCACCGCCCGCGAGGCAATCGAATGCACCGCCCTTGCTCGTGAGCCAGAGGAACGAAAGGGATTCGATGCCTCACAGATCACGGGAGCCGCATCATCCTACGCTCGCAAGTACGCTCTCAATGGCCTCTTCTGCATCGACGACACGAAGGATGCGGATTCGATGGACAACCGCCCAGAGCCTCCAAAGGTGGCGAAGCCAGCACCAGTCGCCGCCGCTCTTCCCGAGCAAGTGGCCGAGATCGAAGCCCTCTGTACGAAGCTCGGCAAGCCATACGAACAGCTCAAGACGCACTTCAAGGTATCGGGCACCTGGACAATGGCCCAAGCGACCGCCGCACTTGCCGCCCTCCATAAAGCAGAAAAAGACCTCGCAAAGCAACTCGACTCCCAAGCCTAATCCTTCCCCTCCCTCCTCATGTACCAAGACGACGCACAAGCACAGGCAGAACACGAAGCATCCGAGGATGCAGAGGCAGCCGCGCATCAAGCGGAGATGGATGCACAGGGCCGGGCCGAGGCCGAGACGGCAGAAAGCCCCCTTGATAGGGCCCTGGCAGACTTCCGAGCCACCTTCCAAGCCGTCCAGCAGGAAGCAAAGGCACGGGCAGAGATCGAAGCCTCCGAAGAGTACCAAAACCTCCAGTGGATCATCGAACGAACACAGGCCGAGCAAGCCGAAATGCTGGCGAAGATTCCCGACTCACGAGAGGAGCATTCGATGGATCGTACCGAGTTACTCGCACTCATGGCGAAAGAGAACGTCTACAAGCTCCCAGGCTTCAAAGTGAAGACCCGTGTCGTGAGAGAAGTGGACACCCTCGCAACCCTCCATGCTCTTGGTGGCGACCTGGATGCAATGATGCTCGTCAGCTCAATCAAAATCGGAGCACTGGAAGCATTCATCAAGGACAATCAAGAACTTCGCCGCGACCTGAAGAAGTGCATCATCGAAAAAGGAGTTACCATAACGGACATTGTTCCCGAAGACACTATCGCTACCGCCGCCTAACCCATGTCCAAGCTCTACCCAAACATCGACGGCGAAAAGAGCACGACCAAGGGCAAGTGTCTTGAATGCGGCACGATCCTATCCGCTAAGAACCCAGGGAAGAAACTCAACGTCGAGTACACCTGGATGAACGGCGACGACGAATCGGAAACGTACTGTAATGCCCATGCCGCCGCCTTCAAGCGGAAGCTGGACGCAAGAGACAGACGCTACGAAGAACGCCTTGCAGCCGAGTGGAAGCGCGAAGTTGAGCTGAAGGACTCGCTCTTCAACCGACTTGCAGCCGTCCACCAAGTGCAGAAGCTTACAGAGTGCCAGTGGCGAGTGAATGGAGTCCTCGATGTCTACCCGACGAACCGCCGCTACCACGACATAAAGAAGAACGTGCGCGGAGGCTACGATGATGTTCTCTCCTTCTGCAAATCCTATTTCCGTACCGCCGCATGACCTCCCTCCCCACCACCATCGGCCTTCTCCGTGAAGTGGCAGAGCAAACTGCCGACCCCACCTCCGTACCACCCGCAACCCTCTTCAAGCTCTACAACCGCCTTATCGAAGCGTACACGAACCTCGGGGAAGAGATGTGCCGCAAGTTCTCCGCGAAGGAACGAAGCTACCTGGCAAGGAAGATCGCACAGGCGAAGGCATACCAAGGCGAACGCTACAAGGAAAAGATCAGTGTGAAGGACGCGGAAATGACCGCAATGCTTTCTGTCGGGGGGGAAGCTGAGAAAGAGATCGAGGCCGCCGCAGAATACGAAGGATACCGTACCCTCATCGGGTCCGTGGACCGCGCGATCGACTTCACGCGCTCGCTTATCAGCTACTCCAAGTATTCCGAAAAACTCCCTTCCACCCCATATCATGCTTAAACCCTTTCCCATCCCGCCAGGTGCGGATACCAAGTCAAAGAACGCCATCCTCGCAATGCAAGCGAAGCTGGGAAACATGTTCATTTCAGACGAGGAAATCAAGAAGATCATCGATGGAATCATGCGTGCACAGGCTCCGCGCGATCAGAAGAAGGCGGAAGAGAAAATGAAGAAGGCAGCCCAGAAACAGCGTGACTTTGAAGCCATGCAAGCAGTACGTCGTGGAAGACACGCATAATCATGCCAACTAAGTACCGCCTCATCGGCTTCGTCACCCCTGCCACTCTCGCAGGATGGTCGGCTGGAAGAAATCGAAAACCGATTATCCAAGATCATGGCGGCCATAGAGAAACATTCACCGCTACGGAAGTGCTGGAATACCTTGATACTTTCTATCCCCTCGCATGATCCACGACCTCGCCAGCTTCCGCGTTACCGACATTCAATCCGTCTGGGGTCAGTGGCCCCGTTCTCCCCTCACGGGCGACCATCGGAACATCGACAAGGCTCATATCCTCGGCAGGGGCAACAAATCAGACAGGAAGCTCCATAGCTCGATTCTGAACTTCGTACCGCTCGACAGAGCAATCCACGCTGGCGCGTACCGAGACCATCCCTACATGCGGGCACTGTTCCTGGAAATCGCACGGGAGAAGGTGGCGGAGGCCGTTCGGAACGGGGACTACCAGTACACGCAGCTTGACCACGAGTTTTTGACTCAGGTTTCCCGCGAATGGGAACAGAAGAACGTCGGCTACCTTACTCCTCCCGCTGTTGTATGAACCCCCAACTCTTTCTCGACGACGCACTGGCCCAAGTCGAACAGAACGCCGACCAGCTCTGGCTTGAAGCTGCTGTCCGAATCGTCAAACGCATCTGCGAGACCACCCCAGAGTTCACCACAGATGCCCTCCACGCCGAGTTAGCGAAGACCATGCACTCCACCAGGGAGAAACGTGCTCTCGGAGCTGTAATGCGAAAAGCAGCCCATTGCGGATGGTGTGAGAACACGAGCAGAGTGGAGAAGTCGAAGCGACCGGAGTGTCACAAGCGTCCCGTGGCGGTCTGGCGGAGCCTCATCTACCCTACATTCCAGCTATCCGAGCCTCGCCCTACGTTCTACTCTTGATATGCAAAACCCCAGCCCCGACGACTTCTCCTACGGCAGAATCCCTCTCCCCATCATCGAGGTCGATCCTCGTACGCTCAGGAATCATTGCTTAACTTCCCCTCTATCGAATGACCAAATTCATAATTCTTGATCGGCAAAAAGGCAAAACCACTCAGCTCATCAAAATGGCCGACAACTATGACGGGTACATCGTTTGCGCGAACAGAGAGATCGCGAAGTACACCGCTGACATGGCCAGGAAGATGGGGGCGAAGATTCATTTCCCCATGACAATCCGCGAGATTTTGAAGGGCAAGTATTACCCGCATGGCGTGAAGAAGATTTACATAGACAATCTCGATCTGATGCTCCATGAAATTGCACCTGGCTTGATTACCGCCGCTGTTACGTTGACTCCCTCCACACCTCTCTCCAATGACCAAGAAAGCTAAACCATCGGCAAAGCCCGTGAAGGAGCCTTCAACTTACATACTCGTGGGGAGGAATCTCTTCGCAAGATGCGACTCAGAAGACTTTGCCATGCTTTCAAAAATGAAGTGGCATGCCCACAAGGGCAAGGCAGGAGTCGTATATGCACGTTCATACATTTCGTCAATGCAACGAAAGCGAGTTTTCATGCATGCTCTCTTGAGAGGAAAGGGGTGCGACCACATCAACGGGAATGGCCTGGATAACAGAAAATCAAATCTTCGCCGATGCACGGTTCAGGAGAATGGATGGAACAGACAATCGAGACGCGGTTCTTCCAAATACAAAGGCGTGCATTGGGATGGACGGAAGAAAAAGTGGTGCGCATCCATTACGAGAAATGGGAAACAGCATCATTTGTCCTATTGCATGAGCCAAGAGGACGCTGCAATCTACTACGACGTTGCGGCCCAAATGCTTTTCGGCCATTTCGCGAGACTCAATTTCCCTGTCACCATTTCCCCAATCTCCGATGAAAAATAAATCAAAGCCCATGCACTGCAAACTCACGATTCGCGGCGGCAAAATATCTCACAGGAGACAGGAATCCACGCCGCACGTTTTCTTTGACCGAATGCTTACGATCGAGCAGGTCGGCCACATCATTTCCTACCTGGCTCAATTCCCCGAGCCTTCCTCCAATTCCGATGCCAACTGAAACCATCACCCCCGAGCAGTACCAGGCCACCAACGAAGAACTGCTCCGCAAGGTGATTGAGGCTCAATGCAACGGTGGCTACAAGCGATTCTCGATGCGGACGTTCACTTGCTTGCGAGAAGATGGACGGCTGATAAACGTCAGGTCGGCAGCTTGCCACGCTCTTGAAATCCTCCTCGACACAGAAGGGCTTCGAGCGACATCCATCGCTGGAAATCTTTACCCTGTGTCAGACCAAATCCTATTCGCTTGGCACTCTGGCAAGGGGAACAATCTTCGCGCCGCTCTTGAAACCGCTGTTTCTTTCCTTCCTACTCATGACTAACCCACCCCCCCAGCCCCCAAGCGAGCTTTGCCCCAACTGCAACGATCCTATCGCCATCAGAAACCCATCGGGCCAATGCGACCACCTTTACTATCCCGATAACGTAAAGCCCCAGCCCCCAAGCGGAGATATGGAGAGGAAAATTGATATTGGAGCATTGGCAAACTGCGCGATGGGGAAGCCAATGAATATAGACCAGTTGCTTGACCCTGACTTTCCAATAAACGCTGTTCGCGTGGCAGAGGAATTAGCCCGTCTCGGTAAAGAACTGCCATATGGTTGCACCTGGATGGCTCACGGTGCGCTTACGATTATCTCTCTTTTTGAACGAGTTTCCTCCCTCCAAACCTCCCTCTCTGCGGCAGAGGGGAGAATCGGGGAGCTGGAAGACGAAAATGCTCTTTTTCTCGGTGCTATCGACAGAGGTATAGATTCGATGGAAAGAATGAACCGTACTTTGGATAATATTTCCCCCTCCACAGATGAAAAGTAAGACCCCTCTACATCAACTGGCAAAGTCCGAGATTCGCCGCATTGCATCTGACTGGGAAGCTGCGGTGCGAGTGATGCTTGAGATGCAGGAGAGAATCAAGGTGCTGGAAGGGGAGAAGGAGAGGATGAAGACAGCTCTAAAGTTGGCAAGCGAATACGACGACTATGCGGGCGATGAGCCAAGAGAGAACGGAATCCGCTGTTGTTGCCGCGTAGAAGACTACGAACCGCATGCAAAGGATTGTGAAATCATGTCCGTCCTCGCCTCCCTAACCCCTACCTCTTCTGAAGAATCACCACGATACCTTCCGACTCCCTCCCTCCATAGCAACCCTGTTCAAGTGTGTGATTTTTCACCTTCCCCCTCCACCCCCTCCGTATGAGCACCCAAGACAAAACAATTCATGAGCGGCTACGCGAGATAGAGGAGCGAGCATACGAAATCGCGGCCACTGAGCCGAGTATCGTGAATATGTACGAGCTTTGCAAAAAGTCTAAGAAGCTGGCGAATGTTGACTGTAAGCTCCTCCTCTCCCTGGCGAAGTGGGGACTTGCGGCCCATAAATGGATTGACCGTAGAGATTGCGATTGTTTCCCGGAATGTGAATGCGAACGATGCGAGATTTTATCTACCTTCCCCCCGAACCGATGGCGACAAGCTTCTTTGAAAAATATTTAGGCGAGCATATCGCATTCAATATTCTAGGCTTCCGTGTGGTGCTTTTCGGTTTTAATGCAATGCACGTTGCCCTGAATATTCGCACACCTAGCGGTTGGTGGTATTGCTTGCATCCTACCATTCGCTGTTTCGGAAGATGGTGGCCCTGGTACTTCTATGTTTCTCGTGACGCAACGCCATGCAAAGCGGTACGCGGCTTTGGTCCAGGTTATCGGAAGAATGAGTTTGTATCTCAACTCGACTCCCCTCCCTCCAAATGAAGGAAACATCCTCATTATCGGCAGAGTCAATCGTTGTTTCATTGGAGCTTGCGAAGGAGCTGAAGGAGGCGGGGTGGCCGCAGAACGAATCGGTATTCTGTGTGGATACCAAGGGAGGCTTGGGAGTCGTTCTACGAGACGCAACTCAAATGGGCGAGAGCCAGGTTATTTGGAACGAACGATTTATCGCCGCCCCGACTGCGGAGGAATTTTTGCGGAACCTGCCAGATAAAATAGCGGATGATGTGATGACAGGTACCAAGTCACTACTACAGATTCAGGCACGCGAGAAGAGGAAAGGCTGGCACATTTTCTACTTTGACGATTCAGGAGCAATGGGCTCAACGCTTGCCAATGCCGCAGCAATAATGTGGCTCCACCTCAAATGTAACAACCTCTTGCGCTAACCCCCTCCCATCCATAACCTGCCCGCATGAAAAACCGACTGAACGGGCATGCGAATGGGAAACCGAAAGAACTGGCACCGATCCCCGAGGGTGGGTTCCAAATCTCCGAGGACGTCATCAGGTACGAAGTCTACGGGGCACACTGGTACCTCCACGTCCCGACCCGCGAGTGGATGACATCAGTCACAAAGCCTCTCCGCCACTTCCCGAAGGGTCCGCAGTACGAAGAGTGGCACGCGAACCAGGGGGGATATCAGAACGTGCAACGGATCATGGAGGAGGCGGGCAAACGTGGGAGAGCTGTTCACTCGGGCATTCATTCCCTCCTGAAAGGAATCCCGCTGAAGAGGCGCGAGTTTGACCACGAATCCTGGACGCACCTCATGTCGTTCAAGCGGTGGTTTGAAGACGTGAAGCCAGTGATCTATACGATGGAAGAGGTGGTCTACGACACGCGAAGGAAGATCGCGGGGACTCTCGACATCGCGTGCGAGCTGGAAGGCGTGCCGACCATCTTGGATGTCAAAACCGGAAAGTACCTGTATGACAGCAACCGGATTCAAGTAAACGAGTATGCGAAGCTTTGGGAGGCGATGGGGAACGGACCCAAGATCGAACAGGTGGCACTGCTTCGTACTGGGAGTAAGCACAAGTGCGGGTACGAGTTTTGGAAGGATGCCGTGAGCGAAGAGAGGCACACCGTCTTCCGTGCCCTTCAGTACGTCGAGAAATTCATCCATCCCGAGACCGAACCTCGGTTCGGAAGTAAACCACCCGATGAGCTTTCAATCGACGTGTAGCTGCGCTAACCTCCCTCGCGGTTCCTTTCAAACCCAGGAGGTGTCCAGTGACACAACAGATCGAGCAAATCCAAAGCGGGGCAAGCAAGATTATTTTTTCCCTACAGTCCGCCATCGTCACCACCATGACGGCGGCAGCGGAGGGCGTGGAAGGTCAAGTGAAGGTCGCCCAGGCGTTCCAAAAGCTGGAAGCCCAGGATGCGATCCTGAATTGGCTCGTGCAGCGCCGCATCGACCAGGAGAAACGCCTGGAAGACTCGGGGCTCCGCGAGGCCCAGAAGGCATTGATCCGCCGCAAGATCGAAGCCATCGACGACGAATTGACCGCACTGCTGTCCTCGTCGGGGATCGACGACAAGACCGCCAAGGCCGCCGTTCTGAAGGTCCATACTCCTCCTGCCCGCATCGCAGGCCGAAAGTGACCTTATGCCCTCTACACGGAAGTGGAGGGCTTCTTTGTCAAGGTGAAGTGTACATTTTCCTTGCGCTGAATGAATACATGCTGGTATCGTCTCTGCGTACTTCCCCAATTCCTCCATGAAGCACACGAAGACCCGCCGCAGCGTATTCGAGACTAACAGCAGCTCGACGCATTCCATCTCAATCGCGAGTGGAGCGGAGACACTCGACACACTCCCGATGGAAAACGGTGTGGTTGCCATTGAAGGTGGAGAGTTCGGCTGGGAGGTGAACGACTACTACGACGCATGTTCAAAGGCTTCTTACTGCATGACCTGGGCGTTCCAATATGGAACAGAGGAGCATCGGGAGATGTTGAAGCGGGTAATTCAGCAGCGAACAGGAGCCGATAAGGTGGTGTTGCGCCAGGGGGACGATTCATATTATCCAAATGGTTACATCGACCACCAATCCGACGACGTTTGCAAGGAGGCATTCAAGAGCGAGAAGTCTCTTCGGGATTTCATTTTTGATCCTAGGTCATGGTTCCATACATGCAACGACAACGGAGGTTGCTCACGGTGCGATGAAGAATACGAAAAGAAATATGGAAACAACTAGCTCTTCACTACTGGCGAAGTACCGCAACGGAAACTGCGCGGTCAGTCTCTACGAGGACGGAACGAAAGTCCGCGAGTGGGATGGCGAAGCAAGACCGGAGTTTCCTGAGTCGATGGACCTAAAGATCACCGACTGGTGCGATGGCGGTTGTCTTTACTGCCACGAGAAATCGACGATAAACGGCAAGCACTCGAACCTGGAAGATATCAAGAAGATACTTGCCGACTTGCCACCTGGCGTTGAGATCGCGACGGGCGGTGGCGACACGATGGCCTACCCGTTTCTTGAGGAATACATGGAGTGGGCTAAAGAAAGAGGGCTGATCGTGAACATGACGGTTAATGCGATGCACCTCTACCGCCATGCTGATCGCATCCGCGACCTACGAAAGAGAAAGCTAGTGCATGGTGTTGGGATCTCGTACGGCAAACGGTTCGAGGATCGTATTCTCGACATCGCTGATAGAAACACTGTGGTTCATGTCATAGCTGGCGTAGACGATATTCAGGGCATCCTGAAGCTCGCTCGCCAGGGAGTCACGATTCTCGTTCTCGGATACAAACGGTTCGGGCGTGGTGTGATCTACTTCGATGATAAGGTACAGCGTTCCGTCGATGCTTGGCGCTACTGGATTGGCCCTCTGATGCGAAGCGGCAGCACAATTTCGTTTGATAACCTCGCTATCGAGCAACTTGGCATCGAGTCGCTTGTCACCCCAAAGGCTTGGGAGAATTTCTATCTTGGAGCGGATGGATCGCACACAATGTATGTCGATGCAGTTCAAATGGAGTATGCGAAATCCTCTGTGTCGCCACGGAAAGCTGTTGGGGATCTTGGGATTCGTGAAATGTTTGCCGTCATTCATCCTCTCTCTAAATGACCTACAACCGCCCTCCCTGGCCCAAAGACATCTACGCGAAGTTCTCCCGTGTTGCCAAGCTCCTTGGTTATCAGGTTCGCGGTAGACGTTGGCAGCTTCTTGATCTCTTGCTCGACTACGCCGAAGAACACCCTTCGATCTTCAAGAGCAGATGACGATTGAAGAGTCTTGAACGAAACGAAGTGGCTGATAAGCCAGGGAGTGAAGTGAGGGGCTCTGAATCGCACACCACGAATGGAAGCATTAAAAAAGCCCCAGTGCCGGAGCACCAGGGCCGAACGCTTACTTGTGAAGCTCAACTACAACCGTCTCAACCATCGTTCCCGATTCCTGGAAGGTGCCCGGAGGAAGGTCGCAAACGATTTGGCCGTGGTCTTCAACGAAGCGGCGGAACTCGGATCGCTGTTTCTGCGTTCCGAAGGTGAACCCCTTGCTCATGATTGCTACGAGCCGACCACCTGGCTTCAAGAACTTATACGCATGGAGAACGTGCTCAATGTCTTGATTCTTTGTAAATGGTGGATTCATAACAACGCGGTCGTACGATTCCTTCGGCTCAACTGACAAAAAATCTGCCTCCGTCGAGTTAAAGCCCCTTTCGTGAAGGCCAAGAGCTTCCTTCGGATTCAGCTCGATACAGGTGACCTTCGCTCCGCACTCTCGCAATGCCTGCGCGATTGCCCCATCTCCTGCACTGGGTTCAAGGCAATCCATACCAGGCTTGACGGCCGCTATTCGCATCAAGTCCAGGGCGATCTCGGAAGGTGTATAGAACGCTTGAAAATGTTTCTTCTCGTCAAGGATCTGACCGGAGTTTAGGAGTGATTCAATCTTCTCTTTCGCTCCGGGATCGAATATGTGTTTCTTGGCTTTCTTGTTCCACTTGGCTCCAGCCAGTTCCAGGAACTTGTTGACCGCAACATACTGATGCCTGTCGAGCGTTCCCATGAGTGTGATGCTCGTTTCGTCGATTATCGCTCGGCCAATGATGTCAAGAATCTCTGCGTTTGCCTTGAGGGTAGCGGAGGACATTTTAGAGGAGGGAAGGAATTAATAGTCCGAGCCAAGCAGGGCCGTGATCGCCCCGCCTGTGTCGTCTTCGATGATCCAAAGGGCCTCGGGCTTGTCGATGTCCTCGAACACTGCCAGGTAATCGAGGCCGTTGTGCCTCTTCGCCAGTTCTTGAAGCTGCATCAAGCAAGCGTGTATCTGATCTTGGTACATCTCGATCGCCGCCGGCGTTGCCACGAAGGGCTTCTCGGCTGAAGGTTGGAACATGTACTTCGAGTTGGGATGGTCGAAGGGAATCTCTTGGAGTTTGAGAATGGGCATGCCCCGAGAGTAAAGCTGTTCCTTCACCGCGTCGAGCGAATGGGCAATACGATACCCAAGAGTCGTTGGTTCAAAGACCTCGGGCATGGGTGCTGGGTAAAAGTCTTCCAGCACTGTCTCTCCGTCGAGAGAGTCAAACAATTCATCGGCCAACTCTGCGGCCTCTGGGAAGGAAGTGTGATCCATAAAACTGAAGGAGGAAGGAAGTAAGGAACCGCTTTTGCTCGCGGCAGGAAAGAGCCAGCCCGCCCACAGATCGCGTCAAGACTGCCGAGCGGATGAGACACGCCCGGTTGCCGACTGTAGCGAAGCGAAGGGAAAGCAACCGTTTGGCTGCGGCTCCCGCGAGCACGTCTTGCACGCATAGATCGAGGACGGGCTACACTCCTATGAACGCGAGCAAGCAATACTCAAGGCGTGTATACCTTCTTTGCATAGCGCCCGATCCGTGTATAGAAATCATTGAAATCTATGCACAGCCGCCAGGGAGGGCGGAGGGGAGGTGCACACCGAGGAATACTTGCGATTTGGCGATTCCCGCAAGAACTGGTGTTTTAATAGCTCGGAAATCGCCCTTTTGTGCACACCGAAGAAAGGGGCGTACATCAGCACGCCCCAGGGGTCAAAACCGTTCCACCACCATCAGGGCGACCATCCGATCGAACGATTCACGGCCAGCGATTCGAGGTGCAAAACCTCCCTTCCTGAGCCATTCTCGCAGACCTTGGGCCAGATCACGAACGAGGTCCATGTCTCCCTCTTCGTAAGCCTCTGCCAACTGATCGAACGCAGCTTGCGGGTCCAATAGGCACCGTCCTTTCGGTTTGGGAAAGACCGAGTCGGATAGTAGCGCAGGTTGGATGGGAGTGGTAATGTTTCAGCGGCCCATCGGCCATTAAGAGTTTCATCGGGATTAGGGGCACAAGGTCGAGCCTCTCCAACAGGAGAACAGCCTCATAAGCTGCTACCTCCCTTTTCCCGTATTTGAGTTGCGCCTGCATGGACATTTCCGTAGTGTGCCCGCGCGTCCGATTGCTCTTTTCATCGAAGGAGGCCTTTATGGCCACACTCACGCGCGCGTCACAGGAGTTGTTCCGTCGCTCAAAGGATGAGCGGTTCTCGTCGCTGGATGCCCTCTACGCCTACACTCGCTCTCAAAAGGAGCAGTCAAAGGATTCTTGGGTTCCGCCGAACGAGCTGATTCCGAAAGGGGATGACAGGCTCGCTCTCCAAGTCAACGGCTTCGGGATGCACACGCTGAATCACTGGTCCTTCCAGCAGCTTTGCACCCTCGCGGGCGTTGCCAAGGAAACCGTCAACAAGGTATCCGCCGAGACCGCCGCCCTCGTTCTCCGGGAAACTCTCCCGCAACAGGGCAAGCCGTTCCAAGTGCTCTCCACGGATCGTTCCGTTCGAGCCATCCACGGCCCCGCCTACACCCGCCTCTGGAACGTCGATCTTCTGTCCGTGGTCAAGGAATACGCCGTGGACTTCCAGCCGCCCCAGAAAGGTTTTAACGGCGGCACTGGACTCTACGCGGGTGAAGAAGACCTGTTCATCTTCCTGATCGACCCGCTCGGCTGGACGGACATCGGGGGCCAGAACTTCTGCCCTGGGTTCTTCCTCTGGAATAGCGAGGTCGGGAAGCGTGCGCTCGGGATGACTTGTTTTTGGCTCCAGGAAGTGTGTTCTAATCATATTTGCTGGGGGGCAACCGAAGTCGAAGAGTTCTCCCGCAAGCACACCCGCTCCGTTGGGAACGGACTCGACGACATCCGACGGATCATCGACGGCTTTACCGCCCGACGTGACCAGCGGATTGACGGGTTTGCCAAGGCAATCACCTCCGCCATGAAGACGAAACTCGGCGACGATGCGGAGAAGGTTCTGAAGATCCTTCAGAACAACACCATTCCCCGCAACCTCGCCAAGCGTGCTCTGGAAGCCTGCACGGAGTCAGGAGAGCGGTTTACGATCTTCGCCATCGTTGACCAGCTCACCCGCTTCGCTCAGGAAGCCGAGTACGCCGGAGAGCGCGTCGAGATCGACACCAAAGCGAGCAAGCTCCTTGAGCTTGCCATCTGATCGGACCTGGCCCCTGCATGATGTAGGGGCTTCTTTTTCTTGCGCCCAATGGTTCTAGGGGGTAAGGTGCGAGCATGAAGCTCATCCCTCTCTCCAAAGGCAAGCACGCCATCGTCGATGACGAAGACTTCGATCGGATCAGCCAGTTCAAGTGGCACTACCACCCCTACGGCTACGCGGCCAGGAAGCCAGGGAAGGTGAGCATCTACCTCCACCACGAAGTCATGGGGAAGAAGGTGCGGATCGACCACGCGAACGGGGACCGCCTGGACTGCCGCAAAGAGAACATGCGGGAGGCGACCGCCCAACAGAACGCGGCGAACCGCAGGCCGACATCAAAGAAGTGGCGGTTCAAGGGCGTCCGCATGAAGCAAGGCACCTGGCATGCCGAGATCACGTACAACCGCAAGTATTACTTCCTGGGGGCGTACCAGGAGGAAGCGGACGCGGCCCTGGCGTACAACGTCGCCGCGCAGCTTTGCTTTGGGGAGTTCGCTCACCTGAACGATGTCTAGGCGTGTCCAGAATCGTGTCCAGAATCCTTGCAAAGCACCCGAAGATTTGTAAAATGAGGAAATTGCAAGTGCGGAATACCAAGGAAGTTAGAGCAAGCGGTAGACATTCCCAAGCTGGAAGTCGTGGGTTCGAATCCCATCGCCCGCTCTTCATAAACCCAAATCTACCAAGGGTTTGTGACTCGACAGAAAGTGGCCGCTGAACCCCAGTGGCTACAATTCTGTCCAGAATAACGAAGGGAGCACCAGGGTACCAGCCTGGTGCTCCCCGAGACCCTCCTTGGTCTTCCGTTGTGATTCACTCACACGGGAGGGTCAAAAATGGCTCGGAATGCGAAGCCCTGGTTTCTGAAACAGACCCAGTGGTGGATGGCCTACATCGGCGGCCAGAAGACGAAGCTCGCCAAAGGCCGCGAGAATCTCAAAGCCGCAAAGTCGAAGCTCCGCGAGCTGCTCACCGCCGCCGAAGCGAACCCAGCTTCCACGGACGAGCAGACCGTTGCTTCCGTCATCGAAGCCTACGGCGTCTACGCCAGTAAGCGCCTCGCCGCCAGCACGATGGCGATGCGGAAGCCCTACCTCCAATCCTTCGCCGAAGCCCTCGGCAAGAAGCTTGTTCGGGACTGCGGCCCCGAGCACATGGAGTCGTGGGTGGAGTCCCATCCCGAGTGGGTTTCGGACTGGACCCGCAACGGAGCGATCCGCAACGTCCAGGTGGCGTTCAACTGGGCCGCTTCGCGCAAGGTGGACCGCAGCCGCCGCCTCATTCCCGAGAATCCGTTTCGCGGGGTGACACACCCCGTGGGCGAGCCCCGCCGCGATATGACGGACGCCGAGTTCGTCGCCCTCCTTCGCTCCACGGTTGAACGGTGGTGGAAGACCCGCCCCACGCCAGGTAAACGCTTCCGCGAAATCCTGATCTTCCTTCGCTACACGGGAGCACGCCCAAGCGAAGCCGCCAAACTCCGTTGGTCCCATATCGACACCGAGCAGGGCGTCATCGTCCTGACCGAGCACAAGACCAGCCGAACGCAGAAGGTCAAAAAGCCCCGCATCATCGCCCTTCACCCTTCCGCCATCCGTCTCCTCGCCCGCATCCGCCGGCGGGGGGAAGGGGAGTATGTCTTCGTCAATCATCGACGGACTCCCTGGAATAAAAACTCGTTGGCTCTTCGGATCAAACGGGCACGGGAGAAGGCGGGACTCCCCGACGACGTGAAGCTCTACGGAGTCCGTCATGCGTTCGGGACCAGGGCCATCACGAACGGGAGCGTCGATCTCAAGACGCTGTCCGAACTGATGGGGCACACTACGACGAGGACGACGGAGCACTACCTTCACGTTGCGGGGAAGCATGAGCACTTGGCTCGCGCCATGCTTTCCGTAAACGGTCCGCGTCCAGGAAAGTAAACGGCTTCGGCTTCGTTACAGGGGTCGCACGTTTGGGTTCCTGAACCGTGCTTCGATCCTGAATGAAGCGATCCAGCTCAGCGGGATCGACACGAAATCCTTTTCCGTTCGCCCCGACCCGAACCACCCGCAGTAGTCCACGGTCTTTGAGCAGGTAGACGTTCCCAACCGAACAACCCAACCGCCTTGCCACTTCACTCAGTCGCAACATGGTGCACCAAGGAGAAAGCCATGAACCACCAGCCCACGCCAGAGCAAGAGATCGAAGACCTGAAGCTGAAGGTCGCCTACTACGAAAAGCGTTTTGAAGACCTGCCGTACTTCGTTCGGTTCTTCATGCCTCGTCCCGAGTTCCCACGCTCTCAAAAAGAGAGGCAAGAAGATTGGAACGCGATGGAATTGCTCCATGAAATCCGCAAGGGCGAGTGGGCCGAGGAGCGGAAGAAGCGGGTGGAGCGCCGCCGCAATAGTTGGGTAAGCCGCATCCCCATCATCGGCTGGATCTTCTGCCGCTAAATGTCCTTCACGGGAGCCGTCCTTCGGGGCGGCTCCTTTCCTTTTGTACGTTGCTCCAAAAACTCCCGCACCTGCTCAGGGGTGGACCGCTTGCCTTTCTTCCTGCCGACGCACACATGCGCGAGCGCACCCGTGGCCCAGAGCGCGTAGATGTTCGAGATCGAACAATGGAACAGGTCAGCGATGGCACGGGCGGTATACACGTTGCACCAAAAGGAAAAGGGCATCCGTGCCCGTGGGGTTTACTTTCGGACTTCGGCCAGAAGCCGATACCCTTTTTCGAGACAATCCATGACGTACGCTTCGGGCAGTTCGGGACAAAAGTCCCGCTTGTCCAGGTAGTCTTCAAGAAGCTCGATCCCTTCCATGATGTGGAGCTGCTTGCGATACTTCTCTTGCAGTTCGGGCGGGTTCAACGTCGCGCACATTTCCAAAATGGTCACTCTGTTCCGCCAGGCCTTTTTCCAGGCCAGTTTTGAATCCATTACGTCACCTGTTTCTGAAGCATGGTCACGAGTTGCTTCAAGCTCTTCCAAGACACGAAGGCATCCTTGAGTGCCATCGCCTCGAACGTCACCCACACGCCTTCGCTTTCCTTGCTGGACAGGACGCACGTCCCGTTGCCAGCTTTGTGAATGGTCAACATCTATCTTCCCTTTCTAAAAGAGTTACTACACGCACGAGCCAACTCACGCGGGGACCAGGGCGGGCACGCCTTGCCCGAAGCGTTCCAGTCCATGAGGTGGACCATTGCTTCCGATTCAGAGAGCCCCGCATCTCTCAAAATCGCACACGCACGAAACAGTGCGTTACTTCCATGCTGTCCCTGGATCGACTCAACCTCCATGACGTACTTGATCGCATCCCGCACTTCTCTCGTGATCGCTTTCCCGGCGGATTTCGGAACCCACTCAGGGTTGAATACCGGCAGCTCAGAGGCGCTTACCAGGGGGGAAACGAACCTGTAGGTCCATCTCGTCTTCGTATCGGGATCAAACACCGTGGAGGGTGGGGCCACGACATAGGAGCCTTCACCTTTCAGATCACCGTACTCGAATGTGCAGAGGGGCGGGGCTCCTTCCCCGTCCCATCGATAGTAAAAGTGAGCACCTCGGCGGGTTTCCACGATCGTTTTCAATACGTTCCGATGAACCTTGTACCACTCCCGCGCGGGCTCCTTTTGATCGAAGTCCATCACGATGAGGTTTCCCGAAATCGCCCCGCAGACGATTCCGATGTTCCCGTGCCAGTCCTGGACCATGTCGAGATCCATCCGCTTCGTCATCCATTGCCGCCACTCGCCTTCAGGCTGCTTGCTTTCGTGCCGAAGCTCTACGACGGACAAGTCGAGTTCGAGGGGGTGCATGGCGACACACTACTTGAGCCCGCTCATGGCGGCGAGGAGCGCAATCACCAAAATGACGATGATGACAGTCCCCGTACCCATAGCGACACCAACGCCTTGGTTCTGGAATTTCAACCTCTCATTCTCCGTCCGCAGAGCGTTCATCTCGGGAGTCACGTCGATCGCATCGGCCTCTTCGTAGGCGCGATTGACCTTGATATTCAGACGACCCATAGCATCACCTCTAAGGTTTGCCTTTCGGATTTGCCGCAGGTTGCGGCGCAGGAAGCAGAGCGCTCTGCTTTGCCTGTTCGATTTGCAGTTGCATCTGTTGCATCATGAGCGGGAGCTGCATCCGCATTTGTTGCAACGGATCAACTGGAAGCTGAAGCGGGGTGCTTGCAGCTTGTTGTGCCATTTGAATGAGCGCCGCCACCATCGGCATGACGTGCTGAGCCTCTTCGGGCTCCCATTCAAAACTGATTTCGATGTTGTTGTGGTTCTTCATTTCGTCTCCAAAGTGTGGGGGATGTCACGGCATCCCCGCGTTATCCGAAGATGAGAGTCCCGAGTAGGGAACGGCTCTTCTTTTTCCCCGCAGCCCCTTGATCGACTTGTGCGATCATGGAAGCTGGATCGGCCTTGATCTTTTCAACTGCCTTTTTGAAGGCGGCATCACTGCTGGAAGCATCGACGACCAACGAGTAACGCAATCGGACGGTAAAAAGCATCATGCTTGGGGGTAAGGACTACTCTGGCATAGCCAGGGCACACGCCATCCGTGACTGGCGGGTGTATCGAAGAGACCCAAATCTCGAATCCGCATGCGGGGTTCCACTATTTACCCGAATACTGGAACCACTCCGTCTCGTCTTCGCCCATGATTCGATCCAGGGTCGTCAGTTTCACGTTCATCCCTTTGGTAAGGGGCATCAGGTTTCGGATACGGATATCGGACAGGCAGACCACCAAGACCTGATCGGGGTACGATCGGTAGTGCTCGAATCGGGACCGCATTCGTGGAATCGACATCGAGCCCGTATCCATCTCCCAGTAGAATCGTTCTCCGTTCAGCTCCATGATCGCGTCGGGATACGGTTCCTCTTGCACGTCCCGAAACCAAGCCGCTTCCATGTACTGAATCATCACCCACGTCATCAGGTATTCGTGTCTGTGTTTCGCCACGGGGCCGATTGCGTACAGGACTTCGCGCGGTCCGCGTTTGTGGTCCAGCTTTACGACCCCTACGGCTTTGATTTTGCCTTTCCGTTCCAGTTTCGCGTTCGCTTTGGCGGCGCCGCTGTACGAGGTGAAGAACCCTGCCGCGACTGCTTGTTTGTTGGTGATGCAGAGGCAGGCGAAGAGGAAGGCAAGGTAATCGGCAGTTCGAGAGCGGAAAGCGTCGGGGTGTGGTACTCGGGGCGTTGTTTGAGCACCGTCAGGATCGCATTGGCTCTTTCTTCGAGCAGCTCGTTCAGTCCCCAGGGGTTGAGGATTTCGGGCACCGTTTCCTGCCATACCTGGCCCCCTTCCGCGACGATGCGTTGTCGCTTGCCGAGATTCATGATTCGTTGCGTCCAAAGTCGCACTTGATCTTCGAGCCCTCGATAGCGAGCGTTCCGCTCTTGCTCGTCTCGATGACGCGGGCGATAAGATTTACCTCGCGTGTTCGTTTCCATCCCGTCGTCGCGCGTTGCAACGGAAGTCGTGTCGATTTCGTCGTAGCCGTCGATCACGGTACGGGTGCGGGAGTCGTAGTGAGAGATCTGATTGGGATCGAGCATCCGCGTGCCGATTTCTCGTCCCAGAACTTCAGCGGTATACCCGCCACACGCATGCACGATGATCCGACCGCAGTTCGTGAGGATGGCGTCCGTAATCGCGGGATCGCGGGGCACGTTCTGAAAGATCAGGATGATCGTGATGTTGAACGCACGCAGTTGGCTCAGGAAGCGGATCAGGTAATTCGCCTCGCCCTGGCCGATGTAATCGAGCGCTTCGTCGATAACCAGATAGATGTGCTTCGAGCATCCGTTGCGTGCGGCGAAACCCGTTTGAATGATCCGTAACAAGTTCAGCGTGCGTGCGCCGTCGTCCGAAACACCACCCGCGCCGGTGATGAGATGATTGCCCGCGTTCAAGCTGGCCGCATGGTCGTAGTTCCCGCCGTCTCGCGCCAGCAGAAGCGAGTTTCCAAACACGTCCATAATCAGACGTTCGGCGGGAGCGAGTTCCCTTCGCACCGATGACCAGCTCCCAGGCACATCGTAAAACTTTTGAGCAGCCTTCTTATTTCGTGCCCGCTGGAGTAAGTAGCGACGGTTCCAGTTGGGACGTTTGTCACTGTCTTGCTCAAAGAGATATTGCACCGCGCTCAGCGGAGGAACGGGGGCCTCTTGTGAGAGCATGACTCGTAGGGCGGCGACCGCAAACTCTTTCTTCAGCGGCGACATATCAAGGTTCTGCTTGCCCTGCTTGATCCAGGTAGGTTCCAGCAGAGCGAAGCACAGCTCTTCCTCTTCAGCGTCACGTTGAAACGGATTGTTGGAAAGTGAGGGGATGATCCAATTTGAACCGAGTGCGCGGTCAAATTCCGAATACCGGTCGAAGAACACGCGATGGAGGCATCCGTTTAACTCCGCTCCCACCAACAGGCGTTCTGCGAAGTGCGTTTTCGGATCAATGACCACGACAGAGCAATCGGGGTCGCACATCCTGTCTTCCACCTCGGGAGTCATGGCAGTCGTTTTGCCTTCCCCTGTTCGACCGAAGACCGCCGTATGTAGCTTGTTCATCGCATAGCCTCCCGCATTTCCTCCACGAGCATCCTTTGTGCGTTTGCAAGCAAGACGTTCTGCTGTGGAGTAGGAATCGGCATTGAGTTAATCGCACGCACTCGATCGTCGTACCGTTCCCTCGCCCACTGCATCCGATGAGCGCGAGTAATCACGGGAGCGGGCGGAGAGGGAACGTAGGGACGGGGCTTCACGGGTTTGGGTTTGTTGCTCCACTTCGTCACCGCGTCTCCCGCCTTCCCGATTGCGGAAGCGACTCCGTAGAGAACCCAGGCGACGAGAGCGATACCGATGACGATTTCCACGGGGCAACTCCTTAAAAGAAGCTGGTCTTCTCGTTCATGTACGGGCCGATGGGTTCCCACATGCACTTCATCACGATGGCGACGGGTGCGTGGATCGGAAACACGAGCAGGTACGGCCACGACAGCCAAAGCGGGGCCTTCTGAAACCACGGCAGCAAGACGAAACCGACGACGACGTAGATGAGCAGTTCCATGACTTACCTCCGACTTGTGCGACTCGTTTACGTCGCACATGGGCCAAAGAAAATGCCGGGCGATCCGGCGTGTGCGACTACATTCAGTCGTACTTGCATCTTCCAGGTTTTTCAGCCTCGGTCAAGAACCTTTTTCGGATTTTTTTTCCCGCCTACGGTCAGGCAAAGGATCGACCAGCACCAGCTTCGGAATGGTGGAACCGACCCTGTGAGTCGTCCTATTCAAATGTTCAAAGCTGAAGTGACCGAGCTTCGACCTGCCAGAAATACTCCACCTGAACTTGGCAGGTTCGCTGCACGTCGTACATCGGAAGCGGCAACCGATCTCCGAAGCGATCCTGTTGATTCGTTCCGCAATCTCGCGGCGCTGTTCGATGGTCTCGTAGGTTACCCCCTCGATCTGATCCAGCAGCTTTTGGTATCGGTCTCGCAACTCCCGATGTTTCTCGGCCACCTCTTCCGCAAACTCTTCCAAGTGCTCAAAGTGATTCTTTGAAGACTTTTCCTTGCGAGCCTTTTCCTCTTCGAGTTCCCGCTGGTCCTCCCGAACAAGTTCCCAATTCTTCCTGTCCCGTTCCTGCATGTGTGGGATGATATCTGATTCCCACTTTGAAACCAAAAAGGCAAAAATCTCTTCGATTCCTTTATTCGCATCGATTGACGACTTACCTGAAATCACTTCGATAAGTTCAGCACAATCGTTTTGAACATTCTTCGGAAGGTACGCGAAAGACAGGATTTTCTTTTGCATCTCCGCTTCATAGGTGCTCGCACCAGTCCCGATCAAGCGGAGCGATCTTCGCAGCAGATTCAAGAAAATGCAGAACCGCCCTGGATCAAACGAAGGCACGCTTTTCTGAATAACAATCCCGCGAATTCCTACAGCCACTAAATTTGGGAACCCGAACCCATCGACGACATCGCCAGCATCGTAAACGATTGAACTCCCGCCGCTCGAAGATCCTTCCTGCGGTTCATCAAGTACATGCTCCTCGGCCTTTCTCACGTCGTCTTCGACTCGTTTCGCCATTCCGTCCCCTCCAAAAAATCCCCCTTCCGTGAAGGAAAGGGGTTGCCCTGCCATTGTACCGACAGGGCGAGCTATTCCGAAGCCTCGTTCTGCTGAATCCAGGTCCAAGCGTTGCCCAGCAGCGTCGCCAAGATCAGCGCTTCATTCGGGAAGAACGAGGTGTTTGACTCCCATTGGTCGGAGCCTTCGCGCTTAAACGCCTTCTGCACCGAGACCGAGTACGAGACGCGGTTGTTGTCGCGGGGATTGGCCCAGACATCGACCTGAACGTAGCCGTTGCCGCTGAACGCAGAGAACCGCTGGACGGGTTTCTGCTTCGGGGCTTCCTGGCGACCGTTGCCGCGATGCGGACCTGCAAACTGCTTAGCCATCGGGACACTCCTTGCAAGGGGAACGAAAGAACAGCCGCGACAGGGTAGCGCGAGGGGAGGCGAGGCGCAACGAGGATCGGTCCGACGGTAAAAGTTAGAGGCCCGTCGGATGGTCTGACGATCCTCGGGGCCTCAGCCGTCTGCTTGTGCTCGGTCGGCGCGTGCCTTCGGTCGGTTTACCCTGGCGGCTTGTCTCGCTCGGGGCCGACGCGGCAACGACGACAAGATCCCAGCCGACTTTCGCAACGGCCCACCTGGGGCTTCGACGGCGCGGAGATACTACACGAGGGACACGGGTTCGCGCTTGTGAGTCGTCCACACGTCTTCCCGTACCGTGTCGTACTGCCCCATGAGGTCGGGCATCCAGGCGAAGTAGAAGAGTCCCAAGTTGGGGTGATCTTTCATCACGTCTCTCGCATACCCGTACACGGTGTTCAAACTGGTCTCGTTCTCCATGACGACCAAAACGCGGAAGGGCCTCGACCGTTTTCTGTATCGCACGTACTTCCCGAGTTTCTGTTTCCATCCGCGGAACGTGAGGGACGATTCTTGAAGCTCCAGGTGGAAGAGCTTTGATCCCAAACGGAATCGCATATCCGAACGAATCCCCGAGTTCTCCCCGATACGGCATTCCTTTTGAATCTCGGTTATCGGGATTTTAGCTTTAGCGGAGTCCCTCCAAATCTTGGTCGAGACTTCGAGTATCCACCGTTCGTGGAGACTTTGCCGCGTGGCGTGTTTGATCTTCCGGTCAAGTTTCATCGCATAGACCCGTCTCCACACATCCGAAACATCGTAGAAGGGGTACGGCCAGCACTTGGAAAACTCCCATACCTGTTGGGCCGTCATCTTGAGGTGAAGGACCGAGCGACGCACCATCTCGTCACGTTCCATCCGTCTTCTTAAAGGCATCGCTTTTCGGGGTGCAGAATCACTGTCGTATCTTTTGGCTTCGGCAAGCGAACTGCGCATCCTTCCATCCGCACTCCCAGCTTGCACCTCC
>Ga0172380_10000890_pt1 | contig 53902 bp, 51 predicted proteins | sample Leawe162metaG_FD_119747 | JGI IMG/M metagenome (GOLD analysis project Ga0172380, IMG submission 119747) | Leachate microbial communities from a municipal landfill in Southern Ontario, Canada - Leachate well 162 metaG | ecosystem: Engineered > Solid waste > Landfill > Unclassified | place... | reverse complement strand
TTCTGCTTTGTAAAGGCACCATTCATAAAGGAAATGCTAATGAAATCCCCCATTTTACGTATTGAAGGTTTCGGCAAGCACTTTACGCTGCATGAGCAGAATAAGCGTATTCCGTCTTCAAACAATGTTAATTTAGAAGTGTATGCAGGTGAGCTTACCGCACTGATTGGCCCGACCGGTGCTGGTAAATCCTCAGTGTTAAAAGGCATTTACCGCACTTATTTACCAAGTGCCGGCAAAATACTTTACCGCGATAAAAATGGCGTTGAGGTTGACCTAGCCCAGGCTGATGAATACTGCATGTTACAACTGCGTCATGAGGAAATCGGCTTTGTGACGCAGTTCTTGTTTTGCTTGCCACGGCAATCGACACTGGATGTGGTTGCACATCCGCTGGTAGTGCGCGGCATGAGCCGCGAAGCCGCGCGTGAAAAAGCCGCAGAGATGCTTGCCTCGCTTAACTTGCCAGAACGCTTATGGAGCATATCTCCCGCCACTTTTTCAGGCGGCGAAAAACAGCGTGTGAATTTAGCACGTGGCTTAGTAGCAAGGCCACGCCTGCTACTGCTGGATGAACCAACGGCAAGTTTAGACCCCGTTACCGCAGAACGCGTCATCACGTTAATCGAGCAAATCAAGGCAGAAGGCGTGGCTATGCTGGCCATTTTCCACCATCCAGAACTCACCCAGCGTTTGGGTGATTGCGTGGTTGCACTTACGCCGCCACCAGTTGCCAGCAAGCAGCCAGACATGAATGAACAGAAAGTAGAGGTATTTGCATGACTAAAATTTATCTTACCCATGCCGTAGTAGTGCTAGAGAATGAAGTGTTAAACGACGCATCCGTGCTGATTGAAAATGGAATCATCACCGCGATCAATACGCAACAGGTCAGCGATGCTGAAGAAGTTAATTTACGTGGTCAAACGTTGATTCCCGGCATGATTGATTTGCATTGCGATGCGCTTGAAAAAGAAGTCGAGCCGCGCCCTAACGTATATTTCCCGCTCGATTTTGCATGCGCTCAGGCTGATAAACGGAATGCTGCCGCTGGCGTGACTACGGTATTTCATGCGTTGTCGTTCGCTAACCATGAGCTAGGTGTGCGCAACAATACGTTTGCCGCTGAAATCGCACGTGCCGTGCATGCCTGGCAACCGCATGCCTTGGTGGATAATCGCGTGCATTGCCGTTATGAAGTCACCGACCCCACCGCGCCTGAGGTGCTGCTGGATTTAATGCAAAAAGGTGATATGCACTTATTCTCGGTGATGGATCACTCACCTGGGCAGGGTCAGTTTAAAGACATTGCCGCCTTTCGTGATTATCTCGCGCGCACTTATAAAAAGACCGATGCAGAGCTGGATGCCCTGTTAGCGGAAAAAGCCGCCCAGTCTGAAGGTGCGATGCAGCGCATTGAAGTGCTGATTGAGGCCGCGCACGCGCATGGCATACGTGTAGCCAGCCATGATGATGATACGCCTGAAAAAGTGGATACCGTGCATGGCTTAGGCGTAACTATTTCTGAATTTCCAATCAACTTAGCTGCAGCACAGGCGGCAAAAGCCAATGGTATGTTTACTGTGTTTGGTGCGCCCAATATTTTACGTGGCAAAAGCCAGTCTGGCTCCATGAAGGCGCTGGACGCCGTGAAAGAAAACGTGGTCGACTGCCTGTGTGCAGATTATGCCCCGGCGGCTTTGATCGTTGCGATTTTCCGCCTGCCTGAATTGGCAGGTATTTCGCTGGCAGATGCCATTCGCTTGGTGAGCATCAACCCGGCACGCGCGGCTGGGCTGGATGACAGAGGCGTGATTGCCGTAGGTAAACGTGCCGATTTAGTGGCGGTGGCACATATCAACGGCCTAGTGCAGGCTTCACGCGTTTGGATTAAGGGCAGGCTTGCCTATCAAGCGAGGTTTGACCATGGCTGAAGGTAAACTTTTCTACGTGATTGGACCTTCTGGTAGCGGTAAAGACAGCCTGATGAGTTATGCGCGCAAACGGTTGGCAACCAGCCCGTGTGTGGTATTCGCACACCGCTATATTACACGCCCAGCCAATGCCGGTGGTGAAAACCATGTGGCATTGAGTGAAGACGAGTTTGCCACAAGGGTGCAATCCAATTTGTTCGCCATGCATTGGGAGAGCCACGGTTGCCGTTATGGTATCGGTAGTGAAATCAATATGTGGTTGGCTAAAAACTACAACGTCGTGATGAATGGCTCACGTGGGCATCTGCATGAGGCACAAATAACGCACCCAAAACTTATCCCGGTATGGATAGAGGTTTCGCCTGAAGTTCTAGCTGAACGACTGTATGCCCGAGGCCGTGAAAATGAGGCTGAAATCAAAGAGCGTTTAATGCGAGCCGCCATGTATCGTGCGACACCCGGTGGCATTGCTATTTGCAATGATGGCGAGCTGGAAGATGCAGGCGAAAAACTGGTGCAATTGATTGCGCCACTGATTGTACCCAAGCCAGGTGCAAAATGCGATTAACTTTTATCGGCACCGGCTCCACCAGCGCCGCACCGCTTTACGGCTGTCATTGCGATGTATGCACCGCCGCGCAGAAAAATCCAACGCTTAAACGCAACCCAGCCTCAGCGCTGGTTGAGGCTGGCGACACGCGCTTGCTGATAGATGCAGGGTTGCACAACTTAGGCGAGCGTTTTTCAGCGGGCAGTTTTAATGCGTTTTTAATCACTCATTTTCATGCTGATCATGTACAGGGGTTGTTCTCTATTCGCTGGGGTGTGGGCGAAAAAATTTCCGTCTATGGCCCGCCTGATACTGAAGGCTGTGCAGACTTATACAAAAACCCAGGCTTGCTTGATTTTCACACTGTACATAAATTTGAGCCGTTTAAAATTGGCGAAATCACCATCACGCCAGTGCCGCTGATTCACTCTAAACCTACGCTGGGTTATTGCCTGGAGTGGCGTGACACACGTATTGCCTACCTGACCGATACGGTGGGCTTGCCGCCAGCCACGGCGGATTTTTTGCATCTTTGGCAACCCACGCAACTCATACTCGATTGCTCGTATCCGCCAAGATTAGATATGTCAAAAGGCCACAACGATGTAACGCGCGCGCTTGAAAGCATCGCACAAGTACAGCCACGGCAGGCATGGCTTACCCATATTGGTCATGAGTTGGATGCATGGCTAAATCAACATCCTGATACGCTACCAGTCAATATCTCTGTGGCGAGTGATAATCTGGTGCTTAGCGCATGAACACCGCCATACTTGCCATTGCCGGCTCAGTTGCCATGCATGTGGCGTGGAATTTACTGGTACGCCAGCAGGGCGCTAAAACTCGCCTGCTATGGTGGGCGCTGGCAACTCATTGCCTAATACTCGCACCGTGGGGGTTATATGCACTGGTGACGCAGGCGCACTGGACACCTCAACTGGCTTTGGCCTTACTGGCGTCAAGCTTGGCTAATGTTGCCTATTTTGTTGCCTTAGACCGTGCCTATCACCACGCACCGGTGGCGCTGGTTTACCCCATTGTGCGTAGTTCACCTTTGTTAATTGCCATCTGGAGCATGTTGTTATTTGGCGAGTCTTTAGGCATTGGGGCTTGGCTGGCCATGCTGTTAAGCGTAGCAGGGCTTATATTTCTGGCTTCTACCGCTTGGCGCAATGATGCACGTGCCGCGTTGCCATGGGCATTAGCAGCGGCGCTGGCAACCAGCGTCTATTCTCTTACCGACAAAGCGGCGACATCTTTTTTACCTACACTTTCAAGTGTGCTTGGTTTTATTAGTGTCGGTTACGGCCTTTCTTTTATTGCGATTACCGTACTATTACGCCGAGAACATGGCCGCTGGTGCCCTGAGCGCAGGCCGCCGTTGCTCACCATGCTGGTGGCAGGGCTGTGCATTGGGCTGGCTTATGTGCTGGTGATACACGCCATGCGTAGCATGCCAGCGGCAGTAGTGGTGGCTTTCACTAATGCCGGCATTGTTATTGCGGGTGCGTTATCTATTTTTATGTTTCACGAACGCCAGCACTGGAAATCACGGTTAATGGGCATGATCGTCATTATGCTGGGCTTAGTCATGCTGGCCGTCATTAGACATTAGTGTTGTTTTTACGCAACACTACGTTGTAAAAATAGTTATTCGTCATAAAAGCGTCACATTCAAAATCCATAATTGCATCCGTCTTATAGCTAATTAGCTAATCAGTTTTGTGTTTAATTTTTCAAAAGGGAGTAATTCAATGAATGGTAATAAATTACGCGGAGTCATTGCCGCAGTAGCCGGTGTAATGATGTTTAATGCAATGCCAGTAATGGCAGATAGCACCGATGATATTGTGAATGCGCTGATTGCAAAAGGCGTATTGACTGAAGAAGAAGGCGCGTTGTTAACTAAAGGCCGCGCTGGTGAAAAAGAAGCTGCTGCTAAAAAGAAAGCAAGCGAAATCAAGGCTTCATTCAAAGATGGTATCGTGTTTGAATCAGGCGATAAGCAACACAAAATGTCTATCAATGGCCGTGCGCAGTTAGATTACCGCACTTTCAGTAATGAAGTAGATGCTAAACAAGCTGAAACGTTTGATATTCGTCGTGCTTACCTCACGGCTAAAGGCTCCTTTTATGACACTTACGATTTTGAAATGACATACAACGGCGCTGGTTCAACTGGCTCAGATTTATTGTATGCATGGATGAACGTGCGCTGGTGGGATCAGGCACAGTTTAAATTTGGCCAATTCAAACAACCATTCAGCATGGAAGAGTTAGGTAGCTCACGTTTCATCAACTTTACTGAACGTTCAATGCTTACTCAGTTAGTCCCGGCGGTTGACCGTGGTGCACAAATTCACGGTGTGCCAGTAAAAGGTGTGACTTATGCCTTGGGTGTGTTTAATGGTGTGGGCGTGAACAAAGGTCAAAACAACAATGACACTAGCATTGATGCAGATGGCAAGTCAGTTACAGGCCGCGCTACCGTCAATATTGCTGAACTGATGGGCGTTAAGGATGCTGTTTACCACATCGGTGCGGCGTATTCTGATTCAAGTGATAATCATGATGTAAACGCATTCTCAATTAGTACCGAAGGTCGTGGTGCTGGTGTCTTTAAATCAACTGCGCCTACAGCAATTAGTGCAACTAATAAAGGTTATGATTTAAAACGTACTGGTTTAGAAGGTGCTGTGGCTTATGGTCCAGTTAAATTCCAGTCAGAGTGGATTAGAGCTGAGTTTGAACCAGATGGTAATAACAGCTTGGTGGCTGGCGCACCTGCAGGTGAAGGTAAAGATATTACTGCTTGGTATGCTGCAGTTAACTGGATGATTACTGGTGAAAATTATGCCGACGTGTATAAAGGCGGGATGTTTGGCGGCCGTATGAAACCAAAAAACAACTTTGACCCTAAGGCAGGTAAATGGGGTGCAGGTGCTTGGGAAATTGGCGCACGCTACAGTAAATTGGATGCCTCTGATTTTAACTTAGGTGCTGAAACTGCTGATGTGTTTGGTGCCACAGGCGAAAATGGCAAATTCAATGAGGCTGATGCTTGGACGATTGGCCTGAAATGGATCCCAAGCCCAAATGTACGCTTTCTGGCTAATTACGTGACTACTGACATGGATTGCGTAAAAGGCTTTGTATGTACTGAAGACAAAGAAAAAGCTGTTAACTTGCGTGCGCAAATTGACTTCTAAGCTTTAAGTAACATTAGTAATATGAATCTCCTTGTGGTGTAAACCACATCCCCTTAGCCCGCTTTATAGCGGGCTTTTTTTGGTTTGAAAGGTTGTTCACAGATGATTAAAGTAATTACACAATATTTAGCCGCTTTGCTCTTTTTGGCTACAATGCCGGTGTTGGCAGGTGAGGCGTATATTCAGCCCTTGGTAAAAGGCTGGGAGGTTCGCCCCATTATCACGGTGGGAGAATCTGCCGTTAACGGCTACCGCATGGTAGGTGTGCCTGATGGCTTGGGTGCTTTTGACAACAACGATGGCACTATGACGCTGTTGATGAATCATGAAATTGCCGCAGATAAAGGCGTGATGCGTGCGCATGGGCAAAAGGGTGCTTTTGTTTCACGCTGGGTGATTGATGTTGAAACGCTGAAAGTTCGCTCAGGTGCAGATCTAGTGCAAAATACCGTGCCTGCTGGCTTAGTGTTTAATCGCCTATGTTCAGCCGACTTAGCGCCGCAATCCGCTTTTTTTAATGTAGCGAGCGGTAAAGGTTATCCAAAACGATTGTTTTTAAATGGCGAAGAAGATAAAACGGGTGGGCGTGCCTTTGCCCATGCTTTGGATGGTACGAGTTATGCCTTGCCAGATTTAGGCCGTATTGCTTGGGAGAATGCTTTGGCAAACCCCAATGCAGGCGATAAAACCGTGGTAATCGGCATGGATGATATTCACGATGGCTTAGTATTGGCTTATGTAGGTGAAAAGCGCACGCAAGGTAACCCTGTGGAGCAAGCTGGGTTAGTGGGTGGGCGTTTATATGCCGTTAAAACGGAGGGCGCACGTTTTAGTTTGGTGGCGTTGAGTGATGCGGCAAAGTTGGAGGGCAAGGCTTTACGCGCGCAAGCGGCAAAACTTGGTGCTACATTGTTTGCACGGCCTGAAGATGGCGCATGGGATACGCAACATGCCAATGTATTTTATTTTGCGACCACGGACAGCGTAGGCGGCAATACACAACTTCATCAATTACAGTTTGATGATGTGAAGCAACCCACGCTGGGTGGACGTATCGAGGTGGTGCTTAACGGGCGTGATATTGGCGCTGAAATGTTTGATAACCTCACTGTGGATCATGTTGGAAATATCTTGATTCAAGAAGATCCAGGTAATAACCCGCGTTTGGCGGCCATTTGGCAATTTGACCCAGTGCGTAAAATCGCACTTAAAGTTTTTGAGTCACGCGCTACATTGTTTTTATCGGGTCAGGCGCAGTTTATGACAGAAGATGAAGAACATTCGGGGATTGTGGAAATAACTCATTTGCTCAAAACGGCTACTTGGTTTGATGTGAGTCGACGCTATTATTTGGGCACGACGCAATCGCACCTTGAGCACACGGATGCCGAACTGGTGGAATATGGCCAGTTATGGCTGATGACGAGCCCAAGCTCAATTAGTCAATATTGATTCGCTTAGGCTTTGCTACTAAGCATGAGCTTGCGTGTGGTTAATGTATAATCCGCTGACTATTTTAATGGAGTGACGTATGTATAAACACCCCTTGCTTGACCGTGACAAAATGACGCCGCAAGAAGCGCTTAATGTGCTGATTGACGGTAATCATCGTTTTGCCAATAATTTAACGACTAATAAAGATTTGCATAATTTGGTGATGATGACCAAAGATAAACAACATCCGTTTGTTTCTATGTTGAGTTGCAGTGACTCACGCGCGCCGGTGGAGATGGTATTTGATCAAGCTTTGGGCGATGTGTTTAGTGTGCGCTTGGCAGGCAATATTGCCTCAGATAAAGCGATTGGCAGTTTGGAGTTTGGCTGTAAATACTTAGGCAGTAAGCTGATTGTGGTGCTGGGGCATACCGGTTGTGGCGCAGTAAAAGCGGCGTGCGATAACTTTAAAGATGGCCATATTGGCGAAATTACCAATTTAATTAAGCCTGCGGTACGGTTGGAAAAATCTACACTTGAGCAGCGCAATTCTAGCAATGATGATTTTGTAGCTAAAGTCTGCGAGTTAAGCGTGCAAGTGCAAATGGATGAGATTATGCATACCAGCGACATTCTGCAAGATATGGTTGCCAGCAAGCAAATTGCGATTATCGGCGGTATTTATGATTTAGCCACGGGTGAAGTACGTTTTATGCAAAATGCGGTGGGATTGTAGGCGGCTTTGTAATATGGCACTCTGGTGCAGGAGCGCAACTCCTGCACCAGAATTTTGTTTAATCGCGCCTACGTTCAGCTCATTAGGCTTAACGATGACCTTCTTTAGCCATATTGATTGAGTATTTTGGAATTTCCACCACTAAATCTTCTTTGCCAACACGGGCTTGGCACGAAAGTCGTGAGTTAGGCTCTAATCCCCAGGCTTTATCCAATAAATCATCTTCTTGGTCAGTTGACGGGTTAAGTGATTTAAAACCTTCGCGTACAATCACATGGCAAGTGGTGCAGGCGCAAGCTTGATCACAGGCATGGTCGATGTCAATATGGTTATTTAATAGTACATCGCAGATTGATTCTCCAGTGTTGGCTTCAATCGCCGCACCTTCAGGGCAGAGTTCTACGTGTGGCAAAATAATGATTTGTGGCATGTTATTTCCTAGTGTTCTGATTTCACAATAAGCTTGTGATTAAAAAATAAAGATTAAATTCAATAAAATATAGCTTGTTAAGCTGAGTGCTACACTCGCTTAGTGCTAGGTTTGAGCTAAATGATTGGCGATAGTGACAAAGTCAGCCACACTTAAATTCTCAGCGCGCTGCTGTGAGTTGATATTGAGCGCAGAAAAGCCATCATCATCAAGCATGCCTTTAAGTGTGTTGCGTAATGTTTTGCGACGCTGACCAAATGCAGCTAACACTACTTTGGCAAATAAAGTTTCATCTATAGCCACAAAGGGCAATGTAGCGTGCGGTACACAACGCACAAAGGCTGATTCTACTTTTGGCGCGGGGCTAAATGCCTCAGGCGGCACGGTGAACAGATATTCCATTTGTAGCCGATACTGTAACATCACGCTAAGCCTGCCATAGGCGGCCGTTGAAGGCTCGGCAACCATGCGTTCAACGACTTCTTTTTGCAACATAAAGTGCATGTCAGTAATGTGTGAAACGTTATCGAGCAGGTGAAACAGGATAGGCGTAGAGATATTGTAGGGCAGGTTGCCTGTAACGCGTAAATTATCACCCAAGCTTGAAAAATCAAATTTCAGGGCATCGGCATTGTGTATGTTGATGTTATTTTGTTTGCCGTAACTTGGTTTCACGTATTCTTGCTGCATCCACGCAATAATGTCACGATCAACTTCTACTACATGTAACAGATTCAGTTTTTGCAATAGCGGTTTGGTCAGCGCACCTAAACCTGGCCCAATTTCAACCATGAGATCATCAGGCTGTGGTGAAATAGCATCTACTAAGCTGGCAATCACGCTTTGGTCTGTGAGGAAGTTTTGGCCGAAGCGTTTTTTTGCGATATGTTTCATTGTTTTTTTGTTTGTTATTTATTGTTTGCGTGTGTAAGTTCTATGGCTAATGTGATGGCTGCTAGCAAACTGCCGATTTCGATATTACCTGTGCCAGCTAGGTCTAACGCGGTGCCGTGGTCAACCGAGGTGCGGATAATGGGCAAGCCCAGTGTGACATTGACGCCTTCACCAAAGCTGGCGTGTTTGAGCACTGGCAAACCTTGGTCATGATACATGGCGAGCACGGCATCAGCTTGGCTTAAATGATGTTTGGCAAATAATGTATCTGCGGGTAGCGCACCAATGAGTTGCATGCCTTCTGATCGCAATTTTTCTAATACCGGGTTAATCACTTCAATTTCTTCACGGCCTAGGTAACCGTCTTCTCCTGCATGTGGATTAAGGCCAGCCACCAGAATGCGTGGGTTTTTGATACCAAATTTAACCGTTAAATCATGGTGCAAAATACGAATGGTGGTTTCAAGGCTGCTACGCGTAATGGCTTGCGGCACGTCTTTAAGTGCTAGGTGCGTGGTGGCAAGCGCGACTCTCATGCCGCCGCCAACTAGCATCATCACTACTTGTGGCGTGTTGGTTAATTCTGCTAAAAATTCAGTATGGCCGCTAAAGGCAATGCCAGCCTCGTTAATAATGCCTTTATGCACGGGTGCTGTGACCATGGCATCAAAATTATTTTGCAAACAACTTAAGGCCGCTGTTTTTAGGGTTTCTAGCACGTACGCGCTATTGCTAGCATCTAAGTGGCCAGCAACCACTGGATGATTTAGTGCAAGGTGTAACACCGTTAACGAACCATCGCCAAGGTGGGCGTGCGTAGCCTGTGTATCGTAAGCATTGGTTTGCAGTGTTAGGTTTAATGCTTTAGCCCGTGCTTGCAGCATATTGCTATCGGCAATAACCACCAGTTGCGCATTGAGTGGTTGGTGTGCCAGCATTACGCATAAATCGGGGCCGATGCCAGCGGGTTCGCCAGCAGTAACAACAATACGAGGTAGTGAGCTATTCACAGCATTAGGTACGTTAGATTAGGTAAGTTGGAATTAACGATTAAAACTTATCCTCAAGCCTGAGTTCAACATAAGCGCGGTCGCGTAATTCACGCACCCAGTCCTGATAGGCTTCATCTGCTTTTCTGGTGCGAATTTCCTGACGCGCTTTAAGGCGGGCAGCCTCTTTACTCATGTCTTGTTTGCGGCGCTCAAGCACTTGAATAATGTGCCAGCCAAATGGGCTGCGGATAGGTTCGCTGATTTGGTTATCTTTAAGTTCGTTCATGGCTTTTTCAAACTGTGGCACCGTGTCGCCAGGGTTTACCCAACCTAAGTCGCCACCGTTGGACGCGGTGCCATCTTCTGAAAATTGGCGTGCCAGCACTTCAAACTTATCACCATTATCAAGGCGCTCTTTAATGCCATCCATTTTTTGTTTGCCCTCTGTTTCAGACATAATTTCTGAAAGCTTGATAAGGATATGGCGCGCATGTGTTTGCTCAATCACCAAAGGCGAGTTGCCACCACGTTTATTGGTGAGCTTTAAAATATGGAAGCCATTTGGACTGCGCAGTGCGGCAGAAACATCGCCGGCCTGCATGGTTTTTAGCGTATCTAAAAATAAGGTAGGTAATTGCGTGCTGGTTTTCCAACCTAAACTGCCGCCTTCTAATGCGTTAGGTGCATCTGAAAAGCTGGCAGATACTTTGGCAAAGCTGGTGCCATCTTGCAGCGCTTTGACTGCTTCATCTACTTTTGCTTTTGCTTTTTGTACGTCTTCCGTGGCGCCTTCTTCTGGCGTGCGAATTAAAATATGCGATATTTCAAATTCGTCGGTGCTTTCATTGCTGGAAGCTTGCGTGGTTAAAAAGTTATCAATTTCAGACTCAGTGACGTTAACGCGGCTTTCTACCTCGCGCTCACGTAAGCGTGCAATGGTGATTTCACTACGAATGTCAGCTCTGAACTTGCGCATGCTAATGCCATCGGCACTCAATGCCTCAGCAAATTCGCTAGGCGTCATTTTATTTTGTTCCGCGATACGCTCAATGGTTTTATCAAGCTGATTATCATCTACTTTAAGCCCGGTTTGTGCGGCGTATTGTAATTGCAGCGTGTCTGAAATCAAGCGCTCTAAAATTTGCTTACGCAGAATGTTTTCAGGCGGTAGCTCAGTGCCTTGCTTGGCTAGTTGCGCCGTTACGGTGCGAATGCGACTCTCAAGCTCTTGCTCGGTGATAACGGTTTGGTCAACAATGGCAACGATGCGGTCAAGTTTGACCACTTCAGCTGCCTGCGCATTGAAGTGACTGAAAATAATCAGGGTGCTAAATATAAATTGAATAAAAGTACGCAAAATAGTTACTCGTAATAAGGTTGTTGATAAGTATCAGGAATCAAACCTGAGCTGACATAACCTGGAATGTTACGTCTAATGATTGCTAGCGGATTGGCGCCGATTGATGCTAACCCGCCAAGTTCGAGTTGAAAAAATAACGCATAGTTCGCATCGGCAGTTGCCGTACTGACGCGCTGTATAACAGACCTTGCTTGCCAGCAACCTGCATCATACTCCAATCCTGCCAGCGTTTCGATGATGCGGTTTTCACGCAGAGAGTAGTTAGTGCGGGCAATGCCATACCAGCCTTGACCTAGCGGCCATTGACCTGATATGTCAAATTGGTTTATGCCGTTAGGCGTAATATTTGATGTGTCGCGCCGAAAGCTGTAGCTCAGATTAAGGGTTTTTCCAGGCTCTGGATTAAAACGGCTAGTAAGTGTTGTGCGTACCGGGCGTGAGTCATCAGTGTTGTATTGCCAAAAAGCATCGAGATTCCAGTTGGTTTTTAAATGGGTGTTAAGCCCGGCAATAATGTCTGAGCTGTCACTTTTACGGTAATCAACACCTGGAAGCGCTACTTTTTGGTCTGCAAAGTAATAGCGCTGGCCAATAGAGGCTGATAAGCGTTGTGTGCCGGTGCTACTTTCAATAAAGCGGGTGGTGAGTGCAAAGCTTAATTGGTTGGCATTATTGATGCGGTCGTTACCGGTGAATTGGTTTTCACTAAAAAGTGTGCTGAAGTTTAAGTCAGATTCACTGGTGTCAAAAATTGGGATGTCAGACTGATTTCTTTCAGGGATATACACATAAAATAAGCGCGGCTCTATCGTTTGTGAATAATCACGGCTGGAGATTTTAAAGTCGCGATCAAAATACAAGCCGCTATCCAAGCTAAATATGGGTAGCGTACGCTGTTGTGATTCCAGATTATTCGCCACATTGTTTAAGCTATAGCTGGTGTGGTGAATGCCAAACTTGGGCGTGATAAAGCCGTAAGATTTATTAAACGGAACGCTGACACTTGGGTATGCGGTAAAGCGGGTGCCGGTTGCTCTAATAACGGGATCATTTTTGTTGGTATCAAAGGCAACTAGTTGGGTATATAAATTGGCATTAACGTCACCGTAGTATTTATTGCCAGATAGCGTCATTTGCGGCAAACGTTCATACGGGTAAGAAATTTCATCTAGTGTTTGAAATTTTTGCGCGATGGCATTAAAGCGCCAAGTGTCATCGGCGTAGTCCACATTAAGCTGTTGTGGCAAGTTAATGCGGCTGGTGGTGACAATCTGCGTTGATAGCTCAGAAAAATACTGGTCGTCAGATACTTTTTCAAGGCTATAACCCGCTGACCAGCCATTACCTAAGCGGTGCTGATGTTTCAAATTGGCGTAGTAACGTGTTCGATTACTCAGGCTGTCACTCGGCAGATATTCCAGATTATCAATGCCAGAGAAATTTTCTTTTAAATATCTAAACTCACCTTGTAGTTGCACGCCACGCTTACTTAATTCGCGGACGGCGAGCGTGGCATCCATGTTGGGAGAGATGTTCCAATAGTAGGGTGCTAATACCTCAAAACCGCTACGGCTGGTGCTGCCGATGGTGGGGGCAAGCAAGCCGCTTTTACGCTGGTCGTTAAATGAAAAGCTAATCCATGGGGTATAAAGCAGCGGCACGCCTTTAAATTCAATATAGGCATTTTTTGCCGTGCCGGAATCGGTGTAATCATTGAGTTCAATTTCACTGGCTTTAATGTACCAATCATCTACATCAGCGGCGCAGGTGGTGTAGCGCGCGCCGGTTAAACGCTTTTTATCCTGACCTTCAAAAAAAAGTGCTTTTGCATCGCCGCGTGCTTTTGTCGATTGCGGTACAGAGCTAACGGCTAACGCATCTTGATCTTCAATGCCAGCGTTGTTAAGCAGGAAGGGGTCAGCACTGCCGATTTGCGGGCTTTGTAAATTACCGAGCCGCTTGGAAAACGTTTCTGAACTGACGGCTCGTCTTTGTTGCAGGCTGGCTTCGCTGGGTTTTGTCATGCTGATGGAGGCGTCGCGCATCTCGCCGATGCTGTCAGACAGCTGCATGCGTAATTCTGGCCCTACTAATTTTGAGTTGCCTAACTCAATGCGTACATTGCCGGTGATGTGCAACTCATCATTTTGCACGTCGTATTCAATAACGTCGCCATAAGCATCTTGCTTGCCGCGGTGAATAGAAGCATTGCCAATAGCGCGCATTTTTCTATCAAGGTGCAGTTCAAGTTTGTCGCCGTCAATGATGATGCCGTCATTTAGCGTGTCAGCAATTTCTAACGGTTGCGTTGTTTGCCCCTCATTTGCGGGCACAGTTTCATCTGCAAATGAAGTTAAACTGTGCGTCAATAAAGCCGCAGTAATGCCAGCTAAAAAACGATTTTTTAGCATGCAATTACCATTGAAATAAGCACAAGATGGAACGCTGAAGTTGAGGGCACGGGTATATAGGCAAACGGTTTTATTTTATCAATGATAAAATCTCATAAAATGGCTTTTTTGGCAATCAATAAATCGAAATCAGCCTCTTTAAACAGGTGTTTTTGGATTTAACTCAAGCTAAAATTTAAGACCAAATTATACTTGGATAAAGCGCTAAAAATATAGAAACTTAAACGTTTAGAAAGATAGTCGTGAATAACAGTCAGCAAGATATAAGGCAACAGCAACTTAGCACTTGGTTAACAGGCGTATTGCAACATTCGACATTTAGGCTAACTACGGCTTCAGCAGATGCAAGTTTCAGGCGTTATTTTAGAGTGCACTTGGATGCTGAGCCTTTAGATTTAAACCTTGGCACAGGCAAAACACTGATTGCGATGGATGCACCACCGCCACAAGAAAACTGTGAACCGTTTGTGCGTATTGCGGCGTTGTTTGGTGATGCCGGTATGCATGTGCCGCAAGTGATTGCGCAAGATTTAGCGCAGGGCTTTTTGTTGCTTAGCGATTTGGGTGATGTGACTTACCTGAGTCAATTAAATCAAGACCAGTTAAATCAAAGCAAGGCATCAAGCTTGTATCACGATGCGAATATGGCGTTGATTAAACTGCAGTTGGCAAGTAAGCCCAATGTATTGCCTAATTACGATGAAGCCCTACTCACGCGTGAGATGCAATTGTTCCCTGAGTGGTACATCGCTAAACATCTGAACGTGACTTTAGATGATAAGCAACAAGCCGTTATACAAAAGACTTTTGAACTGCTTAACCGAAACATTTTGGCACAGGGTCAAGTTTATGTGCACCGAGACTACCACTCGCGCAACCTCATGGTATGCGATGACAACCCGGGTGTTTTAGATTTTCAGGATGCGGTTTATGGTGCGATTACTTACGATTTAGTCTCACTGCTTAAAGATGCATATATCAGTTGGGATGAAGAGGTAATCATCGACTGGCTGGTGCGTTACTGGGATGTTGCTAGAAAAGCCGGCTTGCCAGTCCCTGCTGACTTTAGCGAGTTTTATCGTGATTTTGAATATACGGGTGCGCAACGCCATATTAAGATTTTGGGCATTTTTGCACGGCTGTATCACCGGGATGGCAAAGATGGCTATCTAAAAGATATGCCGTTAGTCATGCAGTACTTGCACAAGGTGTGTGAGCGCTATGTAGAGCTACGGCCAATGTTGCGATTATTAGATGCGTTAAGCGGCGCTGACAAACACCCTGACGCGAACTACAAAAGCTTGCTGAAACTATGAAGGCCATGATTTTAGCGGCTGGTCGTGGTGAGCGTATGCGCCCACTTACCGACCATACGCCAAAGCCGTTATTAAAAGTGGGTGGTAAGCCGCTGATTGTTTGGCATTTAGAGCGATTGGCGCTAGCGGGTTTTAAGGAAGTTGTGATTAACCACGCACACTTGGGTGAGCAAATTGAGGTTACCTTAGGTGATGGCAGTCAGTGGGGTCTGCATATCCAATACTCGCCTGAAGAAATTGCATTAGAAACTGCGGGAGGTATTGCCAATGCTTTGCATTTTCTGGGAGATGAGCCATTTTTAGTGGTGAATGGTGACGTATTTACAGACATCGACTTCGCGCACCTTCAGTTAGCGCCCCATCATTTAACGCATTTAGTATTAATTGATAATCCACCGCAGCACAGCCAAGGCGATTTTGTTTTTGAAGGTGGAAAAATAATAGCAGAGGGTGCGAATAAACTTACCTTTTCAGGTGTAGGCGTTTATCATCCAGCCTTGTTTACCGGTATTAAACGCGGAGAGCCTGCAAAGCTTGCGCCGCTATTGTTTAAAGCGATTGCAGAAGGTAAGGCTTCAGCTGAGCATTATCAAGGCGTTTGGCATGACGTCGGTACGCCAGAGCGGCTACAGCAATTGGATGATATGTTGCTGACGTCATAATAGGCGGCGTTAGTTGAGATTTTTTTGTGGGTGAGTGATATACGTTGTTTTTTAACTTGAGAGGTATTTAGTAATGTTGCGTAATATTTTTGTAATTTTGATGGCGGTTCTGTTTTCATCGTGCGCATCAGGCCCTAGGCTAAACGGCTCAGAGTTAAGTGAAAAAATTAATAATAATTTTGTTATTGTTGATTCAATTGAAAAGCCCGTTGCATTGGCAGAGCGAACAAAAGCGCAGGCTGTTGGTAAGTTTGTTGTAGCGACCGTGGTTAGCAGTGTCGCATCTAGCGGTAATGTGAATACCAAGCCCGGAGACATGACGGCTTTACAAAATGCCGCACAGGAGCAAATGGAATTTGGTATGGCATTAAATCAGCAGTTGCAACAATCTTTGCCTGACAGTTATAAAGTAGCGTCAGGCGCTGGTGTTGATTTGGCAATAGCTAAAAAGCTGTCAGATTATTACGCAAGTAAAGCGAAGCCTGACGCGTATTTACAGCCCAAAGAATTACACGTTAGAGTAGGTGCCGTGCAGTGGGAGTTAGGATATGTATCATTTTTAACCAGCCAAAATTACGCATTAAATTATAATTTTGTCGCTAGTTTAGTAGAAAGTGTAGATGGCAAAGAGCGGGTAATTACAAGTACAAATTGTTTGGGTGTTACTGAAAAAGAAATGACACTTGAAGCATGGAAGGCAGACAATTATTTACATGTGAACTCAGAAGCTGAGGTTGTAGTAGAAAAGTGCTACAACAGTTTTGTTAGGAATATCGGCTAAAGCCAGCCTTAAATAACTTGAAGCGAATTTAAATTGAACACTTTAGAGTTTATACGCAGACGGATAAGCCTACTTCAGAATATAGGTGATGGCATTGCTATTATTCCAACATCTCCTGAGCTGATTCGCAATCGCGATAGCCATTACCCTTACCGCTTTGATAGCTATTTTTATTACCTCACTGGGTTTAAAGAGCCCGAGGCCTTGCTGGTGCTCATTGCTGGCATTGAGCCTCAAAGCATTCTGTTTTGCCGCGATAAAGATATGGAGCGCGAAATCTGGGATGGTTTTCGCTATGGAGCAGAGGCAGCCAAAGCTGAGTTTGGTTTTGAGCAAGCCTATAGTATTAGCCAACTTGATGCGTTGATGCCGAGGTTGTTAGCAAATCAGTCTAAATTGTTTTTTAGCCTAGGTGCAGATGCCGGCTGGGATGCGCGCGTTACAGGCTGGCTGAATCAAGTGAAAGCGCAAGCTCGTTCTGGGGTGAGCGCACCAGATGACATTGCAGATGTGCGTAAGTTAGTAGATGAAATGCGGCTTTATAAGTCGCCTGTTGAGATTGATTTAATGCGCCGATCAGCGGATATTGCAACTGCTGCGCATAATCGCGCCATGCAAAAGGTACGTGCTGGCAAAATGGAATATGAAATCGAAGCGGAATTCTTACATGAGTTTTATCGTAAAGGCGCTCAATCACCAGCTTATACCAGTATCATTGCAGGTGGTGCCAATGCATGCACCTTGCATTACAACGCGAATAATTGTGAATTAAAAGACGGTGATTTACTGCTAATAGATGCAGGTTGTGAGCTAGATGGTTATGCGTCTGACATCACGCGTACTTTTCCAGTGAACGGCAAGTTTAGTGCGGCGCAAAAAGATGTGTATGAGCTGGTGCTAGCGGCGCAGGCGGCGGCGATTGCACAAGTAAATTCAAGTAACCACTGGAATGCGCCACATGACGCAGCGCTGGACGTGTTAGCACAAGGTTTTATTGATTTAAAACTGTGCCAAGGCAGTAAGGAGGCCGTGTTGGAAAGCGGTGCTTATCGCCAGTTTTACATGCATCGCACCGGCCATTGGCTAGGTCTGGATGTGCATGATGCGGGTGAGTATAAAGATAAACATGGCGATTGGCGCATGTTACAGGCCGGGATGACGCTCACCGTGGAGCCTGGCTGCTATATTCGCCCGGCAGACAATGTACCGCAACACTTGTGGAACATTGGTATTAGAATTGAAGATGATGTGTTAGTGACCCAGCATGGCTGTGAAGTGCTGACTGCCGGTGCCGTTAAAACGGTCGCTGAAATTGAACATTTGATGAAGGCATGATGCGCAAATCTGAAAACATTGTGATTGTAGGCGGCGGTCCGGTAGGCATGGTGTTGGCTTTATTACTGGCAAAACAAAATATTGGCAGCACATTGTTAGAGGCGCGTAAGCAAGGCGCTGCCAATCAAGATACGCGTGCATTGGCACTATCCTTTGGTACTAGGCGTATTTTAGAAAAACTGGGTGTTTGGCAACTGTTAGCGCCTCATGCCACTGCCATCAACACCATTCATGTGTCACAAAAAGGTAGCATGGGCCGTAGCGTTTTACATGCGCATGATTACAGCCAGGAGGCCTTGGGTTATGTGCTGTCTTATGGTGCGTTATGCAGCGTGCTAAATACAGAATTAGCACAATTCCCCATTATTTATTTGATTGATGAAGCCAAAGCCGAAGCGATTACGCATGATGGCAACCATGCCACGGTGCGCTATGACCGACACGGCGAATCGCACCAATTGGAAACTGCACTGGCGGTACTGGCTGACGGCGGCCGTAGCTTAGAAGCCGTGGCGGGACTAAAGCGTGATACCAAAGAATATGGACATGATGCGCTGATTAGCAAAGTACGCGCAGAGCTACCACATAACAATATTGCTTACGAGCGCTTTACAGCCAACGGGCCGATGGCGTTGCTGCCAAATGGAGAACATGATTTTTCATTAGTATGGACAGGCAAAAAAGAATTGATTGCACCATTGCTGGCGCTGAGCGATGCTGAGTTTTTAGCGCAGTTTCATGCGCAGTTTGGTGATAGAGTCGGACGTTTTTTAAGCGTAGAAAAGCGCATGACGTTTCCGTTAAGGTTATCGCAACTGGCTGAAACTAACACGCCGCATTTGGTGGTGATCGGTAACGCTGCCCAAACCATGCACCCCGTCGCCGGGCAGGGTTTTAATGTGGGCTTGCGTGATGCAGAAGTGCTGGCGCGACAGATAATGAATGCGAGTGCAGACTTGGGTAGTCAGGAGATGCTGACCACGTATCGTGCCAGCCGCAAAACTGACACAAAAAACGGTTTGTTATTTACCGATTTTTTAGTGAACATATTTTCTAACGATATTTTAGGCATTTCTGCATTAAGAAGTGCAGGCATTGGTTTGTTTGACTTAGTCAAACCCATCAAACGGCATTTGGTGAGCAAAATGAGTTTCGGTAAATGAGCCCCCTAAAAGTAGATATGACGATTGTAGGCGCCGGTTTGGTAGGGCTGGCGGCGGCGGTTGCCTTGAATCAAGCCGGCTATGAAGTAGTGTTGGTTGATAGCCAGTTACCTCAGCCGAATGAGAACCAAGCCGAGTGGGATCAACGCATATACGCGATCAGTCCAAAAAATGCACAGTGGCTGATGCGTTTGGGCGCTTGGCAATTATTAGATGTAAGCCGGGTGACGGAGATGCAAGCGATGGAAATATGGGGCGATGCCACGCCCGAACCATTGCAATTATTGGCCGACGATGTGAATGCTGATAACTTAGGATTTATTGTAGAAGAACGCGCTTTAAAGCACGCGCTCATGGAGCGGGCGCAAGCTTGTGGTGTCAGTATGCTATTTGGTCATGCGGGTGAATCGCTTAACGCGAGTGCGCACCAAGCTGTGTTAAATTTAGACAATCAACAAAGCATAGCAAGCACGCTGTTGCTGGCGGCTGATGGCGCCAATTCATGGGTGCGTCAGCAGTTGGCTATTGGCACGCAGCAAAAACCGTATCATCAAACCGCCATAGTGGCGAATTTTGTCACTGAAAGAACACACGGCAACATTGCAAGGCAATGGTTTACACAAGATGATGCAGGTAAAAGTGGCGTTATGGCGTGGTTGCCGTTGCCTGGGAATAAAATTTCAATTGTGTGGTCTGCACCAACGCCATATGCCGATCGTTTATTAACGCTTAACGCGACTGAATTTGCACAGCAGGTCATGGCGGTTGGGCATTCTACCTTGGGTGAGTTAACGTTAATGGGGGATGCTGCAGCTTTTCCGCTCACGTTGAAAAAGGCGAATGAATTAAGCCAAAATTCAATAGTCCTAGTGGGAGATGCCGCGCATCGGGTGCACCCGATGGCAGGGCAGGGTGTTAATCTGGGGTTTAGAGATGTGATTGATTTGTTGCAAATATTGGCAAGCAGGCATCAGTATCAACACATCAATGATGCCAGGTTGTTAAAGCAATATAGTCGTGCAAGAAAAGCAGATTTACTCGCCATGCTTGCGTTAACCAATGGCTTGTATCATTTGTTTGAAAGCCAAAACAGCGTAGTCAAAAAAGTAAGGAATTGGGGACTGTCTGCGACTAATCAGCAGCCAATTAAAAAAATGTTGGTGGTCAATGCAGTTGCGCTTTAGCCTTGCATTCTCTAAGCTTGGTTATTAGGCGCCTATAGAAATTTTTTGGTTTAATTGGCGTAATTTATTTCAACGGTTAGTGCCGGCAAGTATTACTTAAAGGAAAGTTAATGTTAAAAAAAATAATCAGTATTGCTTTAATGGGTGCATTTTCAACGATTGCAATCGCAGATGAAGCCAGCGTTAAAAAGGCAGTAGAAGCGGCTTATCCAAAATTTAAAGTAGAAAAAGTAACCAAAACCCCTTATGCAGGTTTGTATGAAGTATTTATGGGTGGACAGATTATTTATACAGATGAAAAGCTGACTTTTTTAATCGCCGAGGGTCGCTTAGTTGATCCTAAAACTAAAAAAGATATTACAGGTGAACGCTTAGAGGAGCTTACAAAAATAGATTTTGCCAGCTTACCGCTTGAGCAAGCCATTAAAGTGGTAAAAGGCAATGGTAGCCGTAAACTAGTGGTGTTTTCTGATGTGGATTGCCCTTATTGCAAACGCTTGGAGCGTAACGAAATTGCCAATATTACTGATGTAACAGTGTATACATTTTTGTATCCAATTGAGCAGTTACACCCTGATGCCGCGAATAAATCTAAACTTATCTGGTGCGCTAAAGATCGCGTAAAGGCATGGGACAATTGGATTTTAAGAGATCAGTTGCCAAGTACTGCGGCTACATGTGATGTGCCAATTGAAAAAGTAGGTCAGCTAGCCAAAAAAATTGGCGTGAGTAGCACACCAACCCTAATTTTTGCGGATGGTAAGCGCATGTTGGGTGCGCAACCTTATAAAGAAATTGAGCGTATGCTGATTGAGGCGGCAAGGAAGTAGGCTAATCCTCCGCCTTAATGCGTTAGAAGTATAGCTTTTAACGCGGGTATTGGTGGTCTAGCCAACAACCTGGCCGAGTTTGAAAATAGGTAGGTACATTGCAATGACAAGCCCACCAATCAGCACGCCGAGTACCACCATGATGATCGGTTCCATCAGGCTGGAGAGCGCATCTACAGCATCATCTACTTCCGCTTCATAAAAATCTGCAACCTTGCTTAGCATAGAGTCCAAGGCACCAGACTCTTCACCGATAGCTGTCATTTGCAATACCATATTAGGGAAAACCTCAGCATTTTGCATCGCAACAGTTAAGCTGGTACCCGTACTAATTTCGCTTTGGATTTTTTTAGTCGCATCATAATAAACTCTATTACCAGATGCGCCAGCTACGGAATCCAGCGCTTCGACCAAGGGGACGCCTGCTGAAAACATGGTGGACATTGTGCGTGCAAACCGGGCAATGGTCGCCTTGCGGATCAGATCCCCAAATACAGGCACTTTAAGGATCAGTCTATCCATGGTGGATTGCATGGCTAAAGACCTCTTCCAGGTGTAGAAGAAAAACCATAAGGCAAAGCCAATTGAGCCAAATATTGCCCACCACCATTCTACAAAAACATCGGAAATAGACATGACAATCAATGTTGGTGCTGGTAAGTCAGCGCCAAAGCTACTAAATAATTCCTTAAATGCAGGGATGACAAAAATCATGATGACGGCCGTAATAATAAATGCGACCACGATAATAGAGATCGGATAAAACAGTGCCGATTTTATTTTTGATTTAATGGCTAGAATTTTTTCCTTATAAGTCGCTAAGCGGTCAAGCAGGGTGTCTAAAATACCAGCTTGCTCGCCGGCGCCAATCAAATTACAAAATAGTGAATCAAAATAGAGTGGATATTTTCTGAACGCGGTGCTTAAGCTACTACCCGTTTCTACGTCAGATTTAATGTCAGCTAACAGCTTGGAAACGGCAGGGTTGCTATGCCCCTTGCCGACAATATCAAATGACTGTAGTAATGGCACGCCAGATTTCATCATAGTTGCAAGCTGGCGGGTAAATAAAGTGATGTCTTTATCAGACACCGAACCTTTACTAGTAAAGCCACTTTGTTTTTTAACTTTTTTAACTGTAATGCCTTGGCGGCGCAGTGTAGCGCTGACGAAGGACTCACCAGAGGCTTTCATTTCACCTTTGACTCGCTTACCTTTTTTGTCTAACCCTTCCCATGCGTAGGTGACTTCTTTGGTGGCTTTAATAGCAGCTGCCATGGCGATTCCCTTGGTGATTAACTATATTTGTTATGTTAAAACTCATTGATTGATCTTATTCATTGGTACAAGCTTCTACTTCTTCCATCGAGGTTAAGCCTTGCATCACTTTAAGAACCCCAGAGCGCCGTAAATCATTAACGCCCTCTCGTCTAGCTTGGTCTGCGATATCGTGTGCGGTACCATTTTGCATGATGATGCGGCTAATAGCATCGGTCACTGGCATCACTTGATAAATGCCAACACGGCCTTTGTAGCCGGCATTGCACAATTCACAGCCTTCTGGGTTGTGTTTATAGAGTTGCCATTTTTCATTAAAATCCTCCTCAATGAAACCTACACTTAATAAAGCCTCTTTAGGCGCATCCATGGGGATTTTACAGTGCTTGCATAAACGCCTTGCCAATCTTTGTGCCGTAATCAGTGATACAGCGGAAGCAATATTAAACGGAGCAACGCCCATATTTAGTAAGCGTGTCAGGGTGGAGGGGGCGTCATTGGTATGTAAGGTTGAAAGCACCATGTGGCCAGTAGAAGCGGCCTTGATGGCCATGTCTGCGGTTTCTAAGTCGCGGATTTCACCAATCATGATGATGTCAGGGTCTTGGCGTAGAAATGACTTTAATGCAACTGCAAATGTGAGGCCTTGTTTGTCATTGACATTGACTTGATTGATGCCTGCTAACGGAATTTCGCAGGGATCTTCTGCTGTTGCAATGTTGACATCAGGTTTATTTAAGATATTTAGGCAAGTGTATAGCGAAACGGTTTTACCCGAGCCCGTGGGGCCAGTGACCAGCACCAAACCATACGGACGACTCACTGCACTTAATAAGCGCTCTTTTTGGATTGGCTCATAGCCTAGTGCCTCAATGCCAAGTGTTGCGCTACTTGGGTCTAAAATTCGCATCACGATTTTTTCGCCATGAATCAAGGGCAGTGTGCTTACCCGAAAATCTATGGTACGTGTTTTTGATAACACGAGTTTCATGCGACCATCTTGCGGTATGCGTTTTTCTGAGATGTCCATGCTGGATATTACTTTAATGCGGGAAGCAAGCTTCTCTTTAATGGCAAGCGGTGGCTGTGTAATTTCACGAAGTATGCCGTCCACACGATAGCGTACGCGGTAGAATTTTTCATAAGGCTCAAAGTGCAAGTCAGAAGCGCCGATGTTAATCGCATCCAGTAGCATTTTGTTTAAAAACTTTACAACAGGTGCATCGTCAACCTCTGATTCTTGCGGTTCATGCTCATCAACGTGATCGTGACCCTCATCTAGGCCAAACTCATCGTCATCATCAGCGTCACTATTCAGCAAATTAAGCCCCGTATCGCTTGCTGCTATTATTTTATCTATCCAGCGCCCGAGCTTGTCATCTTCAACAACAATAGGCGATATAGTCATGCCCATTTGAAATTGAACGCTGTCTAGTGCGTGAATGTTGGTTGGGTCAGAAATGGCAACAAAAAGCATGTTGTTACGTACTTGCAATGCCATCACACGGTTGGCTTGCATTAGCTTTACATCAATTTTTTTAGGGGGTAGATAATCCTGGTTAAACGCATCCAAGTTAAAGTATGGAAAACCAAAAGCTTTAGCAGAGGCTTCGGCAACTGTTTGTGCACTGAGCTTTTTGCTTAATATCAGTTGTGCAATAAAGGGTGTTTTTAATGTGTAGGCTTGCGCTTCGATGGCGCGCGCCTCATCCTCAGAAAGCAGGTTCGTTTGGATTAAGGTGCGTGCTAGGCCGCTTAGCTTAGTATTGTGAGTCGTTGCCATATAATAGTGATTTATAATTAGCTTATGGAGCTATCCTGTTTATTTTTATAGTTATTATTTATTCAAGCCAATAATGCACTTTACGCTTTTTTTTGTAAAGACTTTAAGCCTTATTCAGCGCAAATTATGTCAGTTAAAGTAACTTCCCGTCAATTTCCCCACCTTATAGGTTGTAAATGGGGAACTTTTATTGAGTAAAACATCGCAATTTGCCGCTTGACATCAGCATAAATCCAACTTATAAATATGCTTAGGTGTTTGAGTTCAAGTTTATTTTAAGCTGCTTTAATTTTTTCAGTTATTGTGACTTCTGTTCTTGATGCAAACTTTTTGGGGCATCCCTTTTAGTATTATGTAAGGATATATGAGATGGCAACAGGTACCGTAAAATGGTTTAACGATTCTAAAGGTTTCGGTTTTATTACCCCGGATGATGGTGGTGACGATTTGTTCGCACACTTCTCGGCGATTGTAGAGGCCGGGTATAAAAGTCTTAAAGAGGGTGAGCGTGTAAGCTTCGATTTGACAGAAGGTCCAAAGGGTAAGCAGGCTTCAAATATTCAAAAGGCTTAAATCTTAATGGTATAGGCTTGATGATTTAAAGGGTTATATCAATAAAAAGGCTCGTCAAAATGACGAGCCTTTTTATTGGCCGCGAATGTTAATGAACGTTACATGTTGGCTATGATTTCATCGCCAAATTCTGAAGTACTTACCTGAGTAGCATCTTCCATTTGGCTAGAAAAATCACTGGTGACGCGCTTGGCAGTAATTGCGTTTGCAACCCCTTTGAGCACTAAGTCGGCCGCTTCTACCCAACCTAAATGACGCAACATCATCTCAGCTGAAAGGATTAACGAGCTTGGGTTGGCAATATTTTTACCTGCAATTTTTGGGGCCGTTCCGTGCGTTGCTTCAAACATGGCTACGGTGTCACTAAGGTTGGCTCCAGGGGCAATACCAATGCCACCTACCTGCGCGGCAAGGGCGTCACTCATATAGTCGCCATTCAAGTTAAGTGCAGCAATGACATCATAATCTTGCGGGTGTAGTAAAATCTCTTGCAAAAATGCATCGGCGATACAATCTTTAATGACAATGCCATTCGGCAGTTGGCACCATGGGCCGCCATCAATTTCAACCGCGCCAAACTCTTGCTTAGCCACTTCATAACCCCAATCTCTAAAGCCACCTTCCGTGAACTTCATGATGTTGCCTTTGTGGGTAATGGTGACCGATTTACGATTGTTATCAATGGCATATTGAATTGCTTTACGTACTAAACGTTGGCTGCCTTCGACTGAAACTGGTTTGATGCCGATCGCAGAGGATTCCGGAAAGCGAATTTTTTTGCGCATGCCCATATCACTTAAAAACGTGATGACTTTTTCTACTTCGTCAGATCCAGCGGCCCATTCAATGCCGGCGTAGATGTCCTCAGTGTTTTCACGGAAAATTACCATGTCAATTTTTTCTGGGTGTTTAACCGGGCTAGGCACGCCGGTAAAGTATTGCACGGGGCGTAAGCACACATATAAGTCAAGTTCTTGGCGCAAGGATACGTTGAGTGAGCGGATGCCACCACCCACAGGAGTGGTTAATGGACCTTTAATTGAAATGACGTAATCGCGCACGGTTTGCATGGTTTCGCTAGGTAACCAAGTGTCTTTGCCTTCTTTATCTTTGCCATAGACGTTGACTGCTTTTTCACCTGCAAATACTTCCATCCATGAAATTTTACGTGCACCACCGTAGGCTTTATTCACTGCCGCATCTACGACTTTAATCATTGGCGGTGTAATATCAACCCCTATGCCATCACCCTCAATAAATGGGATAATGGGCTGATTAGGCACATTCAGCGAGTTATCAGCATTAACGGTGATTTTTTCGCCGGTAAGTGGTACGTTAATTTTAGAAGTTACTTTAGACGTCATTCAAAATTCCTAACATGATAATTTTATTCAATAAACCTTTTAACGTCGTGTGCCAGTTTAGCCCGCACGACCCTGGCAATGGAAAAGCAGGGCACGCCACGTTAAAAGACTTTATTCCAGTGCCCGATGTTTACGCTGCCGGACGATTGGATACAGACTCTGAGGGTTTGCTTATTTTAACCGATGATGGTGCATTACAACATCGTTTAAGTGATCCCAAACATAAAGAAATAAAAACTTATTGGGTTCAGGTCGAAGGCGCGCCAGACGATGCGGATTTACAACCATTGAGAGCGGGTGTTGATCTAGGTGATTTTGTGACGCAACCTGCCGCAGTGAGAATTATCAGTGAGCCACAACAGCTCTGGGCGCGCCATCCACCGATACGAGAGCGTAAAGCAATCCCAACACATTGGCTGGAAATTAAAATATCCGAGGGTAAAAACCGGCAGGTACGACGCATGACGGCGAAAGTTGGCTTTCCAACCTTGCGTTTGATTCGTTATGCAGTCGGTCGTTACACGCTTGATGATATTGAGGTTGGCCAGTATAAAGTGATAAGCCAATGAATATTGGAGAGATGCCCATATGAACCCTATTGCAATTTTTCGGCATGCCGAAACCGAAGGTCCCGGCTATTTAGCAACGTTTCTTGATGAGCAGTGCATTCCTTGGCAATTGATTAAGATTGACCAAGGTGAGCAGCTGCCAACGTCAATATTAGCTTACAGCGGCATGGTGCTGATGGGCGGCCCCATGAGTGTGAACGATAATTTACCTTGGATTACACCGTTGCTTAGCTTGATTCAGCAGGCCATTGGTGCTGATATCCCTGTGCTCGGTCATTGTTTGGGCGGTCAGTTAATCAGCAAAGCGTTAGGCGGTGACGTCACCAAAAATACAGTGAAAGAGATTGGCTGGGGTGAAGTGATTGTTAGTAAAAATGATACAGCACGACATTGGTTTGGTGATATGCAGAGTTTTAATGGGTTTCACTGGCATGGTGAAACCTTTAGCCTGCCAGCAGGGGCTGTACACTTACTGGCAAGTCAATTTTGTGAAAATCAGGCTTACGCTATTGGCAAGCATTTGGCATTTCAGTGTCATATTGAGATGACCGCAGAAATGGTGCGTAGCTGGTGTGATATTGGCGTCGATGAAATTACGAGCGCTTCAGCTAGCCCGGCAGTACAGCAATCTGAAGTTATTGTGCAAACGCTGCCGTTACATTGCTTTTTTCTGAATAAAGTGGCTACACAAGTCTATATGCAGTGGATTAAAGGCTTGGTCAATTGATATGTTAAAATCATGTAACTTTAATTGAGGTAGCATCATGTCTGGTAACACGCTCGGCACACTTTTTACTTTTACTTCATTTGGCGAATCGCATGGCGTAGCAATCGGTGGCGTGGTAGATGGCTGCCCGCCAGGTTTAGCGTTGAGCGCAGAAGATTTGCAAATTGATCTGGATCGTCGTAAACCAGGGACCTCACGCCATGTGACGCAGCGCCAAGAGGCGGATGCAGTTGAAATTTTGTCTGGTGTATTTGAAGGCAAAACCACTGGCGCGCCAATTGGTTTGCTCATTCGAAACACTGATCAACGCTCGCAAGACTATAGCAAAATCATGGATACATTCCGTCCAGGTCACGCAGATTATACTTATACCCAAAAATATGGGATGCGCGATTATCGTGGTGGTGGGCGCTCAAGTGCACGTGAAACAGCGGTACGAGTTGCTGCTGGGGCTATTGCTAAAAAGTGGCTGAAACAGCGTTTTGGTGTGACGATACGTGGTTATATGAGTCAACTGGGCGAGATTGAAATTCCGTTTGAAACCTGGGATGTCGTGAACGACAATCCATTTTTCTCGCCTAATGCAACAGTGTTACCGCAATTGGAAGCTTATTTAGATAAGATTCGTGCTGAGCGTGATTCAGTTGGGGCTCAAATTACTGTGGTTGCGACAGGCGTGCCCGTAGGTTGGGGTGAGCCGGTTTTTGATCGCCTAGATGCTGAAATCGCCTATGCCATGATGAGCATTAACGCGGTAAAAGGTGTGGAAATTGGTGCAGGTTTTGCCAGTGTTGCTCAGCGCGGCAGCGTACATTCTGATGAAATGACCCCGCAGGGCTTTGTCAGCAATCATGCAGGCGGTATTTTAGGGGGTATTTCTACCGGTCAGGAAATACGTGTTAATGTCGCGTTAAAACCGACTTCCAGTATTCCGCAAGCGCGTCGTTCAATTGATAAAAACGGCAATGCAGTCACGATGCAAACCACCGGTCGCCATGACCCATGTGTGGGTGTGCGCGCTACGCCGATTGTAGAGGCGATGCTAGCCATGACGCTGATGGACCACGCACTCAGACATCGCGCACAAAATGCCGACGTGCAATGCGATACCCCTAAAATTGTGTAATGGTTTTTTAAACGCAGGCGCTAATTATGAATGGATTCATAAAAAGGTCGGCAGCCGCCGACTTTTTTATTGATATGATCCCAATATGCATCTAAAGCTTCACCATCTAAAGCTTCACCAGCAACTTTCGCGCTTTTACTTTACCTACTACTTTTTTGTAGGCGCGTTTGTCCCATACTGGGGTTTGTATTTGCAGTCAGAAAAATTCTCGCCGGCAGATATTGGTATTCTCATGTCTTTATTTCAAATTAGCCGTATTTTTGCGCCTAATTTTTGGGGGTGGCTGGCAGACCATACCGCTAAACGCGTGGTTTGGATAAAACTTACTGCACTACTAGGTTTGCTGGGCTTTATTGCCGTGTTTTGGGCGCATGGTTTTTGGGCTGTTTTTTTAGTGATGGCGGCGCTCAGCCTGTTTACCAGTTCTACATTGCCGCTTTCAGAATCGCTTACATTGGCGCACTTAGCCACCACCAACGGACATTACAGCCGCATTCGCTTATGGGGTTCGTTGGGGTTTATTGTCGCCTCTGTCATATTGGGTTTTGTGACAGAGGCTTATGGTATCCAAGCTTTGTTATGGTTTTTGCTGGCGGTGCAAATCATTCTATTTGGATTGGCGTTTAAGCTACCCGAAGCAAAAATCGCCCCGCATGACCATGATGAATTTTCTATTTGGCAAGTGGTGAAACAGCCCAATGTCATCGCTTTGTTAGTGGGTTGTGCGCTGATGGTCACCGCACATGGCGTGCTTTATAATTTTTACTCAATCTATTTGAGTCAGCATGGTTACAGCAAAAGCGTAATAGGGTTGTTATGGTCGGTAGGAGTAGTCTGCGAAATTGGCATTTTTATGCTCATGCCAAAGATCATGGCGCGCTTTAGTTTAAAAGCAATTTTGCTCATCAGCCTTACTTTGGCGGTGTTGCGATTTGGCATGATAGGTGTTGCCATCGATAGCCTAGTGTTACTGATCATCGCACAAACTTTACATGCTGCGACTTTTGGCAGTTTTCATGCCGCATCTATTGAAGTAGTTACGCAGTTTTTTAATGGGCGCCATCAGGCAAAAGGGCAGGCGATTTATAATAGTGTCGCTTATGGCGTGGGCGGCACTATTGGCGGCGTAGCGGGCGGCTACGCCTTGCAGTACTTGGGTGGACAGCAAACGTTTATACTGGCTGCAATTTTTCCATTACTGGGTCTACTCGTGATCGCATTCGGGTTGAAGTTGACGCATAAACCTCAAAATACACAAGGTATGTTTAGATGAAACGAATTGCTTTTCGGATGTTAAAACCACTCTCAATCGTACTCGCGTTATCGAGCGCTAGTGCTGTTGCGGATACGCAGATCAATGTTGTCGGGCTATTTAGCAATAAAGCGGTGGTGATGATTGATGGAGGAAAACCCAAGACGTTGAGTGTCGGGCAAACTAGCGCAGGCGTTAAGCTAATTGCGGCTGACAGTAAAAGTGCTACTTTTCTTGTAGAAGGTAAAACTAAACAGCTGGAAATGGGGCAAGCGGCATCCATCGGTGGTACAGGTGCAAATAGCAGCCCCAGCGTGACTTTATATGCCGATGTGCAGGGACATTTTTTCTCTGAGGTTTACATCAATGGCGCTCCGTTAAAATTTCTAGTGGATACTGGCGCCACTACGGTTGCACTGAACAGTGGTGATGCAAAGTTTGCCAAAATTGATTACAAGCGAGGTGAGCCCGTTAAAGTGGGAACAGCAAACGGTATTGTGACGGCTTATCGTGTCACGATTGCTAATCTTAAAATTGGTGGTATTACACTAAGCCAGGTAGAGGGAAGCGTGTTGGAAGGAGGCTCCCCATCCGTTGTGCTACTTGGGATGAGTGCGTTAAATCGGCTGGACATGAAGCGTCAGGATATTGCGCTAACTTTAACTAAAAAATACTAGTTGCTATCTATAGCCAGTCTCTTAAATAAAGTTATCTCGTGACGGTTTTTTAGCTGAATGATACTTTGCCAGTATTTATAAGATTAGCAGTACTTACTGGTTTACCAGTTTAGTACTGGTTATCAGTTTGTTCTGATTAGCTATACACCCGCCAAAATCAACTAGTTGCGTTTGTCTTTTTCAATTAACGCATAAGCCGAGTGGTTGTGTATCGACTCAAAATTCTCCGATTCAACCGTATAAGCCACAATGCGTTTTTCTGCATTTAGTTGTGCCGCTACATCGCGCACCATGTCTTCAACAAATTTTGGGTTGTCGTAGGCGCGTTCAGTCACATATTTTTCATCAGGGCGTTTCAGTAAGCCATAAAGTTCGCATGAGGCTTGTTTTTCTACCAGATTGATAATGTCTTCAATCCAGATAAAGTCGTTGACTAGCGCGGTAACGGTGACATGTGATCGTTGATTGTGCGCACCGTAGTCTGAGATTTTTTTGCTGCAAGGGCACAGGCTGGTGACCGGTACCAGCACTTTAACCGTGATGTCGTATTTACCCTGATGGATCTCACCGATAAAAGTGACTTCATAATCCAGCAAACTTTTTACGCCGGAAATAGGCGCCGCTTTGTTTACAAAGTAAGGGAATGTCATTTCAACATGACCTGACTCAGCTTCAAGGCGGATGACCATTTCACGTAGAATGGTTTCAAATGACTCGATAGAAATCGCATGCTCATTCATGTTGAGGATTTCAACAAAACGTGACATGTGCGTGCCTTTAAAATGCTGTGGTAAGTGCACATACATATTGAAAACGGCTACAGTGTGTTGCTCGCCGCCCGATTTGTCTTTAACAACGACAGGGTGGCGAATCGCTTTAATACCGACTTTATCAATGGCAAGATGGCGTGTATCTACTGTATTTTGCACATCTTCAATCGGACTTGCTGGCGTTGTTTGGCTCATTTTATTCCTACTTTGATTACTTTTTAGATAGCTGCTAAATAATAGTTGAGTATAACACTAGGTTATTAGCTTCGCAATTGCGGAAGCGATGCCTTTAGCATCTAGACCACAATTTGTCAGCATGGTTGCATGGTCACCGTGTTCAATAAACTGGTCTGGCAAACCTAGGCATAATGTTTTAATTGGATGTTTAATCGTGTGTTGCATATTTTGTAGCGCTTCTAAAACGGCAGAACCTGCACCACCCATCACGCAATTTTCTTCTACTGTGACAATAAAAGCATGGTCATTGGCTAGCTTTTCGATCAGCGTAGTATCAATCGGTTTTACAAAACGCATGTTGGCAACGGTGGCGTCAAGTTTCTCGGCGGCTTCCAATGACGGGGCCAGCATGGAGCCAAAAGCTAAAATCGCTATTTTTTTACCAGCGCGAGCAATTTTCCCTTTGCCAATTTCGATAGTGTTTAGTTCTGGGTTAATCATGGCACCTTTGCCGCTACCGCGTGGGTAGCGCACCGCAGCCACGCCATTGTATTGAAAGCCGGTAGTGAGCATTTGTCTGCACTCGTTTTCATCGCTGGGGGTCATGATCACTACGTTTGGAATGCAGCGTAAGTAGGTTAAATCAAAACTGCCCGCATGTGTGGGGCCGTCTGCGCCAACCAATCCAGCACGGTCTATGGCTAACAGTACAGGCAGGTTTTGCAGTGCAATGTCATGGACGAGTTGATCATAAGCCCGCTGTAGAAATGAGCTGTAAATCGCAACCACGGGTTTTAATCCATCACAGGCCATGCCAGCTGCAAAGGTCAGGGCGTGCTGCTCAGCGATGCCTACGTCAAAATAACGGTCAGGATAAGCTGCTGCAAAGGCATTTAAGCCAGAGCCATCACACATGGCAGGCGTAATGCCAATAAGGCGCTTATCAACTGCTGCCATATCCACCAACCAGTCGCCGAACACTTCAGTGTAAGTTTTTTGCAATTTAGCGTGAAGTGCATTGCCATTGAATGGGTCAAATTTTCCTACACCATGAAATTTATTCGGGTCGTCTTCAGCGGGTTCAAAGCCTTTTCCTTTTTGCGTCACAATATGCAAAAACTGCGGACCTGATAATTGTTTGATGTTGTGCAGCGTATCAATTAAAGACTCTAGATCATGGCCGTCAATCGGACCAATGTAGTTAAAGCCAAATTCTTCAAACAACGTACCTGGCATGACCATGCCTTTAACATGCTCCTCAGCACGCTTGGCAAATTCCATCATCGGCGGTAGTGCCGATAAGACTTTTTTACCTGATGACCGGACTTTGTTATAGAAGCGACTGGAGAGTAGCTTGGTTAAATAGTTGTTGAGTGCGCCGACGTTGTTTGAAATGCTCATGTCATTGTCATTGAGCACTACCAGCAGGTTGGCATCCATGTCGCCGGCGTTATTCAAGGCCTCAAATGCCATGCCGGCCGTCATGGCACCATCTCCGATAATAGCGACAGCACGCCGCTCGCTACCGGTTTTTTGCGCTGCGACTGCCATGCCGAGGGCAGCCGAGATAGAGGTGCTGGAGTGCCCGGTGCCAAAAGTGTCGTATTCGCTCTCAGCACGGCGTGGAAACCCCGCAAGTCCCTGCGGTTTGCGTAAGGTTTGCATGCGCGTGCGACGACCTGTGAGGATTTTATGCGGGTAAGTTTGGTGTCCGACATCCCAAACCAGTTTGTCATCGGGTGTATTGAACACATAATGCAGGGCGATGGTGAGCTCAACTACGCCCAAATTAGAAGCTAAATGCCCGCCAGTTTTTGAAACGCCATCAATTAAAAATAAGCGCAACTCTTGCGCTAGTTGAACCAGCTGTTTACGGTCCAGCTGGCGCAGTTGTTGAGGGTAATCAATGGTGTCGAGTAAAGGGGTCACAAGTTAGGTGTCATCAATAATGAATGTGAATGCAATGAAAATAATCGTAATTAGTAGTGTTGAAATTAATTGCTAAAAGCTGCGCTGAGTAATAAAACTTGCCAGCGCACGTAGCCGTTGTGCGTTATCGCCAAAGTGTGCTAATGCATCAATGGCCGCTTCATGCAGTTGTCCGGCATGTTTTTTGGCATCGGCTAAACCTAAAATTGTGACATAAGTCGGCTTGTTGCTGTTCACATCTTTACCTGCTGTTTTACCCAAGGTATGCGTATCTGCCTCAACATCCAAGATATCATCAATGACCTGAAACGCAAGCCCGATGTTTTTAGCATAAATACTGACAGCGGCAATGTGTGCTTCAGAGCCATTGGCACCTAGTAAAACCGCAGCTTGAATCAGCGCGCCAGTTTTTAACTGATGCATGGTTTCAAGCTCATGTTGAGTCAGTGCCACGCCTACCGCACTTAGATCAATTGCCTGCCCGCCCGCCATGCCGTAAGAGCCCGCAGCTTTGGCTAATATATTGATCATGTTGATTTGCTGTTTTGCATTTTCACATAATTGTGGTGCTGATAATACTTCAAATGCCAATGTCTGCAAGGCGTCGCCTACTAATAACGCCGTTGCATCATCAAATTGTTTATGGCAGCTTGGTTTGCCGCGACGCAGGTCGTCGTCGTCCATACAGGGCATGTCGTCATGCACTAATGAGTAAGCGTGAATCAGCTCAACCGCACTGGCCGCTGCATCAGCAATGTTAGCCTCGGTGTTGCAAAGTTCAGCTGACGCATAGCACAGCAATGCGCGTATGCGCTTGCCGCCACCTAGCGCACTGTAGCGCATGGCACTATGCAATGTTTGCGGTGCTAAACTTGCGGGTGGAAGTGTGCGTTCCAGCACGCTCTCAATATGGGCTTGCTTGGTTTTTGTCCAATCCAAGAACGCCTGACTTAAGGGCACCTCTAACAATTCAACTTTGCGAGCATCCGCTTTGAGGCTTGCCTGCTTAAACCATTTCGTCGTCATACTGCGTTACTCACAAAAAATTATTCCTTACATATCCAACATATGCGGCGTCATAATTTTTCATTCGCGCCTTGTCTGACTTAAAAATTTGAATTGTTAGCGATGCCCTTAACAAATTCTGGCTTAATAATTCAGACGCAGATTGGTAGCTCATGGCTTGATTACTCGTGATCAGCATTAAACGCGACCAATTGCTGACGCTCGTTTAACACCTTAACTTGCTGTTCAACTTCGGCGAGTGATTTTTGACAAAGCTCAAGTAATGCGTTGCCATGTTTATAGGCTTCAAGTGACGCCTCTAGGGGCATTTGGCCTGATTCCATTCTCGCCACAATGGTTTCAAGTTCGCTGTAAGCTTGCTCGAAGCTAGGGGTTGATTCATGTGCCGTTTTGGCGGCTGATTTTGAGGCGGTTTTTGTAGTGGGTGCAGACATAAATCAACAGTTTCGCTGTCGGGTACTTCTATTTACTTATAGTTGCCGGCATTCTGTTTGTGGATTGCCAGCTTAAAGCACTTCGTCACCTGACGCTGTTGCTTAGCTGTTTGAGTAAATTAAAGACCACTTGTTGTTTGGTAAGCCTATATTCTACCAAATATTTAAGCTAAAACCTGTTGTAAAAAGCGTTCAATATCTGCAATCTCTTCTGCACACACAGAATGCGCCATTTTATATTCATGCCAAGTGACGAGATATTGACAACTTTGCAGTAAATCGCACGAAATCTGGCTCATCTCAAGACTGATTACATCATCAAAAATACCATGTGCCATAAAAATTGGCGTGTTTGCATTGGCTGGATTTGCCTCAGTGGCGAGCTTGGCGTGTAGCGGTAAATAAGTAGATAAGGCTAATACTCCGCCCAGCCTTTGTGGGTAATGTAGTGCGGTATGCAGTGCGATAGCGCCGCCTTGTGAGAACCCTGCAAGCACGATACGCTCACTCGCAATACCTCGATCGATTTCAGTTTGAATCAAGGCATTGATTGTGCGCTGACTGGCTTGTATGCCAGCCTCGTCCTCATGGCTTATAGGGATGATACCGTAGATGTCATACCAGGCAGGCATGACGTAGCCGTTGTTGCGAGTTATCGCCATATCAGGTGCGTGTGGCAGAATAAATCGGACATTGGCGAGGTGTTGTGACTGCAATAGCTGCTGCACAACAGGTGCAAAATCATAGCCATCGGCACCTAATCCATGTAGCCAGATAATGCTGGCATTGATTTTGCTACTATCTATAGCAGGGTTGGTTAGCTCTAATGGGTGATTGTGGTTCATGGTGATAATGATTTATGTTGTGGATGGGTTTGAGTGGTAATGAAAAAAATACGTGTAAAATCAAGCAGTCAATTTGATATGCCGTTGCTTAACGTCGAAATCATAGCATTTTACTCGCCTGCTGTACGTTAAGTTGCCCTTAAGGCGACGCAAGTACTTTATTAAAAGCGGTATGAAACAAAACAACTGTGAGTTCAGATGATGCAAATAAAAATACTCGGCTGTAGCGGTGGCATTGGTGACGACTTACGCACTACCTCCATGCTGGTGGATCATGACATTTTGATTGATGCCGGCACTGGAGTGGGCGATCTGACCATGAGTCAGCTACTGGCGATTGACCATATTTTTATCACACACTCACATTTGGATCACATTGCCTCTATCCCGCTTTTGCTGGATACAGTCATGGGAATCCGCACTGAGCCCGTGACGCTGCACGCTTTGCCAGAAACTTTAAGTATTTTACGTGCGCATATTTTTAATTGGAAAATATGGCCGGATTTTAATGTGATCCCAGATATTTACAATCCTTTTTTGCGTTACCACGCATTGAAATTGGGTGAAACGCTGGAATTAGATGGTCGTAAAATTACACCGCTACCGGTTAATCACGTAGTGCCCGCAACCGGCTACCATATAGAGGGCGAGCAGTTCAGTTTAGTCTATACGGGGGACACGACCGAGTGCGATGCACTATGGCGTGAGGTGAATAAAATTAAGAATCTGAAGTACATCATTATAGAAACAGCATTTAGTAATGGTGAAATTGAGCTGGCCAAGCTATCTAAACACCTTTGTCCATCAATGCTGATCAAAGAGCTTGCTAAGTTAGACCTTGCCAAGTTGACGGGTATTTCTGAAGTGTTGATTACGCACTTAAAACCTGGCGAGAGTGAGGCTATCATGCTTGAAATTTCAGCTAGCCGCCCTGTTTTTCCGGTGATGGCGCTAAAGCCTCACCAAATTATTTATCTATAAAAAAATAAGGTTGGTGTGATGGCGGTTGATCAGGCAGTATTAGAGCGATTAGAGCCTATCGCAAAGTTATCTGCCGCGCGTAAGCAGGAACTTGCGGGGTTATGCTATATCGAGCATGTGAATAAAAACATAGATCCGATGCGCATGAACATTACTAAAGCCTCGCAAGTACTGTATGTAGTGCAAGGCGAACTGGGTCTTAGCTTCATCAATGGTCAAAAACTTGTTTTGCGTGGCGGGTCCCCAGCTGCAAAACATCCAGTCAATAATGATTGCCATATCACGGCAACCATTGCACTGACTGATCTTGAAATTCTGCGTATAGACATGGATTTGCTGGATATCATGCTGACATGGGACCAGCTCTCAAATGATGACGGTGTACCGAAGCAGTTAGGCGCACATCAATCCACCCAGTCTGGCAGAACCCCAGCCGACTGGATGCATGATACCAGTGTTTTTAGCGTCGCTAAATTACAAACCGGGGTGTTTAGCCAATTGCCCGTAGCCAATATTGAAGCGATGTTTGAACGTATGACTCACATTGCTACGATGGCTGGACAAGTCATCATTCAACAAGGTGCAGAAGGCGATTATTACTACTTGATTCAGCGCGGCACAGTGGTTGTTACCAAGGTGGTGGATTCTAGCCAGCCCGCCGTGGTGATGGCTGAGTTAAACGAAGGCTGTGCCTTTGGTGAGGAGGCTTTAGCTTCCGACAATAAACGCAATGCAACTGTCACCATGAAAACGGACGGAGAGTTGCTCCGGCTTAATAAACAAGACTTTCAACAGCTATTAAAAGCGCCGTTGATTAGGCAGCTGAGCCGGGCCGAGGCCGAGGGTAAAGTTAAAGCGGGTGCAGTGTGGGCAGACGTGAGGTTGCCATCCGAATATAGTTTTGAACATATTCAGGACGCGATCAATTTACCTTTAAATGAAATCCGCCAATGGTTAGTGAGCTTGGATAAAAGCGTCCCATATATCATGCACTGCCCAACGGGGCGGCGTAGCTCAGCGGCGGCATTTATTTTGGCGCAAGCCGGTTTTAATGTTTATGTATTGGCTGGCGGCACGAGAAGCTCGGCTTAATTATCCCAGACTTTCCATTAGGACTTGCCAGCGGCTGATAATCAATACTAAAGCCAACAAGTTGGCAAGTAGATGAAAAATCGCCTAATGGAAAATCTGGGATTATTGCAACCGCAAATAATTAGTCAGGTTCTAGCGGTGGCGCTACCTTTAATAGCTCCTCAATCGTGGTGATGCCTGCGGCTACCTTTTCTGCACCGTTGATAATGAGTGGTTGCATGCCTTCTTGCCGCGCTAGTTTTGTGAGTTTGGCTAAATCGGTATCTGGCGTAATTAGCTTGCGTAATGCTGGCGTCATGGTGAGCATTTCATAAATACCGCTACGTCCTCTAAAGCCAGTATTGCGACAGTCCAAGCAGCCAACAGGTTTGTAAATATGCTCAGGTTTGGCTAGGTTAAATGTGCCAACCAGTGCGTCCCATTTACTTTGCTCCATAGGCTCGGCTACTTTGCAGCTCGTGCATAAGGTGCGCACAAGGCGTTGAGCCATAATACCCAGTACTGTAGAGTGGATGAGATAAGAAGGTACGCCTAAGTCTAAAAGCCGTGTCACAGCAGAAGGGGAGTCATTGGTGTGCAGGGTTGATAGCACCAAGTGTCCTGTCAGCGCAGCTTGAATCGCCATGTCTGCTGTTTCCAAGTCACGGATTTCACCCACCATAATAATGTCAGGGTCTTGTCGCATCAGCGTACGGATGCCGTCTGCAAAGCCGAGCCCGATGTTTTGCTGCACCTGCATTTGATTAAAAGCAGGCTCCACCATTTCAATTGGTTCCTCTACGGTACATACGTTAACTTCGGGCGTGGCCAATAGGCGCAGTGTGGAGTACAGTGTAGTGGTTTTACCAGAGCCAGTCGGGCCCGTCACCAAAATAATGCCATTGGGAGCTTTGGTCCAAGTATTCCATTGATCTGCTTGCTTTTGCGAAAACCCCAGTGTTAAAAAGTCTTTACCTGAAATATCCGGTGAAAATATCCGCATGACTAGTTTTTCACCAAAGGCCGTCGGCATCGTGGATAAACGCAGTTCAATCTCTTGACCTTCAGCGGATAAGGTTTTGATGCGACCATCTTGGGGGCGGCGCTTCTCTACCATGTCCATACGCCCCAGCAATTTGATGCGACTAGTGATGGCGTTCATGATGTTAGGCGGGAGCTGATATACCTGATGCAGCACACCATCAATTCTAAAGCGCATCAAACCCATATTGCGTCTGGGTTCCAGGTGAATATCACTGGCGCGCTGTTCAAAAGCGTATTTAAACAGCCAATCCACAATGTTCACTACATGTTGTTCATTGGCATCCAGGTTTTTATCTTTACCAAGCTCAACCAACTGCTCAAAGTTCTGCACACCGACCACTTGCCCAGCCTTGGCTAAATTGGCGGCGTGCATCGAGCCTGCCAGGCTGTACATTTCAGGCAGATAGCGACTGACTTCCAGTGGATTGGCAACAACCAATTTCACTTTCATTTTAAGTACGCGTTCTAGATCAGGAATCCAGTCCGTTCTAAAGGGTTCAGTCGTTGCAATGACAGCTTCGCCATTTTTAACGGCAATCGGCATGATTTTTAATCGTTCTGCATAGCCCTTGGATACGATTTGTGCCGCAGTCCCAAAATCCAGTTTAAGTGGGTCTATGTGGTAATAATCCAGGCCGGCATGGGCGGCAAGCCAAGACGATAGCCATTCCACCGTGATAGCATTATGAGGGGATTTTAAATTTTTCCACTTTTGCTCACCAATGACGACGAGCGGGTGCAGATTGGAGCTATCTAATTTACGGTCTTTGTAGAGCTTTTCAGCCTGAACTTTATCCAACATACCATCATTGACTAACATGCGTAATGCGTCGCCCAATGAGAAGCGGTCGCTTGATTTACTGGGGATGTCAGGCTTTCTCATTTATATTACCTTGTGTATTGATTGACTCAATGTATCGGGCACTTTTATAAATCCAACTTTTGTCATTATACGGCGTTGCTTACAAAAAATAATTCCTTATATATCAAACATATACTGCGTCATTATTTTTTGTTCGCGCCTTGTCTAATTTATCGCACCAATCTTGCCGCTTTAGCGACTTAGATTGGTGGTGATGCCAAGAACTGGTAGAAATTTGTATTTATAGAAGTACCCTATCTTAACATGCACCTAAATCCCCGTGCCCTTAAAGTTTAAATTGTGCTTGGGTAACCGGCGATTTAAGCCGCTTGAAAGTATGTTTATATTTTAATGCGCATTGAAAAGTCAATCGCCTGTATATTTTTTGTAAGTGCGCCGATAGAAATACGATCTACACCAGTAAGCGCTATTTCACGTATGTTATCTAAAGTAATGCCACCGGAGGCTTCTAAAATCGCTTTTTTGTTATTTTTAGCGTTGATTTCTACAGCTTGGCACAGTAAATCAATACTAAAGTTATCTAATAAAATATTGGTGGCGCCCGCACAGAGCGCTTGCTCTAGTTCGTCTAAGTCTTCAACTTCAATCTGTATAGGTTTGTCTGCACCTAACGCAAACGCGGCTTGCATTACAGCGCCAATGCTACCAGCCGCTGCAATGTGGTTTTCTTTAATTAAAATGCCATCGTATAAAGCCAAGCGCTGATTATGGCCGCCACCCACCGTGACTGCGTATTTTTGCGCTAATCTTAAGTGTGGAATGGTTTTGCGGGTATCTAAAACTTTGGCATCGGTGCCAGCAATGACCTCAACATATTTTCGGGTTTCTGTTGCGGTGGCAGAGAGGGTTTGTAAAAAATTAAGCGCACAACGTTCAGTAGTTAGTAGCGATCGAGCTAAGCCGTTGATTTTACATATAACTTTCTGTGGTGGTACGTGCTGACCCTCGGTGACGAACCAGTCAATCTGCACATTGGCGTCAACTTGCTTGAAACATGCGTTTACCCAATCAATGCCACAAATCACAGCCGATTCACGTACAACAATCGAGGCGCTTGCTATCTGCGTGCTTGGTACGAGTAGAGCGGTGAGGTCGCCGGACCCAATATCTTCATCTAATGCCGCTTGCACTTGATTTTGCACCAAAGTCAGGAATGCGGCTGACCCATACGGGTAGGCGTTGTTAAATAATGTCTTCGTCATGATAAAGGTCGTGTTGATTGAACTATAATGCTACCAAACATTCTATCTATCGTAACAATAACATTCGTAAAATTATGAAGCTTTTATATACAGTAAACAGCCCGTACGCACGTAAAGTACGCATTGTGGCCGCAGAAAAACACATCGATATCACTTTGCAGGAAGTGGTGTTGGCTGACCCTGACTGCCCGGTGAAACAATATAATCCATTGGGCAAAGTACCGGTGTTGATTTTAGCTGATGGCGATAGTTTGTATGATTCGCGCGTAATTTCCGAGTATCTAGATAATCGCAACCCTGTTGCACATTTAATTCCTAAAGATAATAGTTCAAAGTCTGCCGTGCGCAGATGGGAAGCGCTAGCTGATGGTGTGTGTGATGCGGCGGTTGCCGTGATGTTAGAGCAGCGCAAGCCAGAGGCGAAGCAAGACCCTGCATTTATACTCAAGCAAATGGATAAGGTCACACGTGGATTATCAGCACTCAATGATGAGTTGGGTAAAAACCATGACGCAGGTCAAAATAAATGGTGTGTGGATGACACTTTTAGCTTAGCTGATATTGCTGTGGGTTGTATGTTGGGTTATGTGAGTTTAAGGTTTGGTTCGGTGATTGATTTGGCAGCGGATTATCCAAATTTAGAGCGCTTGCAGGCTAATTTACTTAAACGCCAATCTTTTAAAGACAGCCTGCCAGTGGCAAATTAACTCAGCATCAACTTTTGATGCTGAGTTACCAATCAGCAGGCGTCTAAATAATGCCGGTCGTTTCATCCAATAAGCCAGAAAGTTGTGTTTTTTGGCGCATGGATTGTCTTTCATTTAAGCGTTTTTGTGCCGCCTGTGGCAAGTCTGTAAAGCGAATGGTATTGCGCGCGACGAGAAGCGCAATCAGGTCTTCCAATACGCGTGCTAAATGAATATCGCTTTCACGAAAAGCATCACCCTCTGTGAGCGAGTGTTCCAAAAAGTCCAGATACTCTTTCGCATCATTTTCAACGAATAACCAGTCTTGACCAAGGTTCTCAGTAGCGCTTGCGGCGATGATTCTATCTTCTGCATTTTTTAGTATGTAAGCCATTTGAACCTCGGTTGGTATTTAGGATTTAATTGTGTGGTTGATATTATTCATTACGTTTAAATTTATGGGCGCTTAAATTGCGCCAGTAATAATGCCGCCACCCAGGCAAACGTTACTTTCATACACCACAGCCGATTGTCCTGGCGTGATTGCCCATTGTTTTTGGCCAAATTTGATTTCAACTTCGTCTTTGGTAATGCGGTCAATTTCACATGGCGCATCAGGTTGGCGGTAGCGCGTCTTTGCCGCATACACCCAATTAGTAACAGGTGGTTCTGGGTCTATCCATGTCAGTTGGCTCGCTAATAGTCCGTCATTGAGCAATAGCGGATGTTCGTGGCCTTGCACCACGATGAGTTCATTTTTTGCCATATCTTTGGCGGCAACAAACCAAGGTTCACCGTTGCCGTCCGTGCTACCGCCTATTTTTAAGCCTTGACGCTGACCTAGCGTGTAGTACATCAGGCCCTCATGGCGACCAACCAGCTTACCTTCTGGCGTTTTGATGTCCCCTGGCTTACGCGGCAGGTATTTGCTTAAAAACTCCTGAAATGGCCGCTCACCGATAAAGCAGATACCTGTAGAGTCTTTTTTCTCTGCATTGATTAGCCCAGCCTCACGTGCAATTTCACGCACTTCGCGTTTTAAATAGGTACCTAGAGGAAAGAGTGTTTTAGAAAGTTGCGCTTGGTTTAAGCGATATAAAAAGTAACTTTGATCTTTGCCGCCATCATCGGCTTTCATCAATTGAAATAAGCCTGGTTTTAGCGGGTTTTCACGTACTTGAGCATAATGACCGGTGGCGATTAAGTCTGCGCCCATGCTCATGGCGTGATCTAAAAACGCTTTAAATTTAATTTCGGCATTACAAAGAATATCCGGGTTAGGTGTGCGCCCTGCTTGGTATTCACTTAAAAAATTAGAAAATACACGGTCTTTATATTCTTTACTAAAGTTCACGGCCTCAATGTCAATGCCGATTTTGTCGGCAACAGATACGGCGTCAATTAAATCTTGTTTGCTTGAGCAGTATTCATCGGTGTCATCATCTTCCCAGTTTTTCATGAAAAGACCAGTCACTTCATAGCCTTGCTGTTTTAGCAGTAGTGCGGTGACAGACGAGTCAACGCCGCCTGACAGGCCGACGACGATTTTTTTCTTTTGCGATTTATTCAGGTTGGGCGTGTTTAGATTCATAAGTCATCAATTTATAAGTGTGTTACAACAGACAATGGAAAGCGTTGTCCGTTTAAATAGTCTTCAATACAGGTAAGCACTTGTGGGCTACGCATCAGCATGGCCTTACTGCGGATTTCATCTGCGGTCATCCATACGGCACGAATAATGCCTTCGTCTAATGCAAGTTCTGGTTGATGATCGCTCACGTGACCTATGTAGGCAAAGCGCAGGTAGGTCGTGTCGTTATGTTCATGCTTCCAATGATAAACCCCTAATAACGCGGTTGGGTTAAAGGCGTAGGCGGTTTCTTCCATTGTTTCGCGAATGACCGCTTCAAGCAGTGATTCGTTATCTTCCAAATGACCTGCTGGCTGATTAAAGCGGTTGCCACGGTCGGTGGTTTCTTCTACCAGTAAGAATTTACCGTTGTCTTCTACAATTGCCGCGACGGTGGCATGAGGCATCCATTGCATGATGTGTATCTTAATGTTTAAGTGACTGCTATTTTACCCCGATTTTAACCTGAAGCAGAGGGTTTGCGCGTGCGCCGCTTATCAGTTGTTATGCAAACAGTTTAGGGAACAGGCCGACTACCCCGTGTGCAATAAATTCAACGGCCATTGCTGCCAAAATCAAACCCATTAAGCGCGTGACAATGTTAATACCTATAATGCCGAGCCTGTTGGAGATGGCGACCGACAACCTTAACACCAGCCAAATGATGATGCAGACAATAAAAATGGGGACAATTAAAGAAAGGTGCCCGATAAAGCTGCTGTTTTGCTGAGCAGCAATAATCATGTTGCTAATGGCGCCAGGGCCAGCCAGCAAGGGGATGCTGAGTGGTACAATGGCAATGACTTCACGCTCTGCCAGCGTTTGTGCTTCTTCTGGCGTTTGGCTGGTGCCGCTTTGTTTGCCGTGCATCATGGAGATGGCAATTAACATGAGTAAAATGCCACCGCCGACCTGAAAAGACGGGATGGATACGCCAAAAAAATGCAGAATAGTATCGCCAAAAAAAGCCGAAACAGCCAGTACGATAAATACGGTAAATGCGGCTGTTTTTGCAGTTTTAGCACGGTCATTAACACTCCAGCCGCTGGTGGCGCTAATAAAAATAGGCACACTGCCAATCGGATTAACAATGGCAAATAAAGCAATAGTGATTTTGAAAAGAGCCGCCCAGTCTGTCATGCAATGCCTTATAAACTTAAAGTGTTGATGCACTTAAATCTTTGTCAATTGATGTATAGTAAATTAAAGTGCCAATATGAGTAACAACATTCTTACCCAACCAACCATTTATCTTGCATCACGCAGTCCACGTCGCGTGGAGTTATTAGCGCAAATCGGGTTGCATTGCAAAATTGCGCCAGCAGATATCGATGAAACGCAATTGATAGATGAATCCCCAGAAGCTTATGTGACAAGATTAGCGCATGAAAAGGCAATGGCATGCCAGCAAAGGTTGCCCGTTGCAGAAAGATCGCACCCTGTGCTGGCGGCAGATACTACGGTGGTCTTGGCAGGGCAGGTTTTAGGTAAACCTGAAAATGACGATGATGCACGCCACATGTTGCAGGCATTGTCAGGAAGTGTACATCAAGTACATACCGCAGTGGCATTAGCATTTGCAGATGTGATTGAAGTTGTACTGTCCACGACCAGGGTGGAAATGATGACCCTTTCAACAATGCAAATTGATTGTTATATTGCATCGGGTGAACATTTAGATAAAGCGGGTAGCTATGGTATACAAGGATTAGCCGGGGCTTGGATTAAACGCATAGAAGGCAGTTATACTGGCGTGATGGGTTTGCCAATTTATGAGACAGCGGTTCTGCTGAGAAAACATCAGTTGATAGTTTTGTAATTAAGCTTGAAATTTCAACAATAAATAAAACTAAAAAAGACCTTTGCAAAGGTCTTTAAAAATGAATGAAACGAGTATAAATTGAGCGAAGACATACTGATTAACGTCACCCCGCAAGAAACGCGCATTGCGATGATAGAAAACGGCGTCATGCAAGAGTTGCAAATAGAGCGTAGTTCATCGTTGGGTTTGGTGGGTAATATCTACCGTGGCGTTGTGTGCCGGGTATTGCCCGGCATGCAATCTGCCTTTGTGGAAATGGGCTTGCAACGCGCTGCTTTTTTGCATGCGGGTGACATTATTGAGTGTGGCGATTCTGCAGTGCAGCGACCGATACAGGAAGTATTGCATGAAGGACAATCTTTGATGGTGCAGGTAATCAAAGAGCCAATAGGCACCAAAGGCGCAAGGCTAACAACGCAAATCAGCATCGCCGGGCGCTTTCTTGTATATTTGCCGCAACAGGATCATATTGGCGTGTCGCAACGGATAGAGTCTGAAGCCGAGCGTGAACTATTAAAAGCACGCTTGCTTGGGCTTTTGCCAGAAAACCGCGTAGGCGGCTATATTATAAGAACCATGTCTGAAACAGCAACCGATGAAGAGTTGCTCGCTGATATCGATTATCTAACTAAAACATGGGCGCATATCCGTGCACAAAGCATCTTGGTACCTGAACGCGCGCTGATTTTTCAGGATCTGAATTTACCGATGCGCGTGTTGCGCGATGTAGTATGCGCTGACACCGAGGCTGTACGTGTTGACTCCAGTGAAACGTATCAGAAGCTGGTGGACTTTGCTAATTTATATGCGATGACGGCTTTAGATAAACTGGTGCATTATCAAGGTGAGCGTCCGCTTTTTGACTTGTATAATATTGAGCCGGAAATTGAAAAAGCGATGTCACGTAAGGTGGAGCTTAAATCTGGCGGCTATTTGATTTTTGATCAAACGGAAGCGTTGACGACGGTAGATGTGAACACTGGTAGTTTTGTCAGCGGTAAAAATCTATCAGACACCATTTTCAAAACCAACCTTGAAGCCGCGCAATCCATTGCACGCCAGCTACGCTTAAGAAACTTGGGTGGCATTATCATTATCGATTTTATTGATATGGATGAGGATGTACAGCGCGAGGCCGTGTTGGAGGAATTGAAAAAAGCCGTCGCGCGTGACCGTGCCCGCACTGGCGTAAACGGCTTTACACCATTGGGTTTGGTGGAAATGACGCGTAAACGCACGCGTGAGAGTTTAGCGCATATTTTATGTGAACCCTGTACGGCCTGCCAAGGGCGAGGCGAACGCAAAACTGCACAAACGGTATGCTATGAAATTTTACGTGAGTTATTACGCGAAGCTCGCCAGTTTAGCGCACGTGAACTACGCGTGCTTGCGGCACCTAAAGTAATTGATATGTTGCTGGATGAAGAGTCACAAAGTCTGGCGAACTTATCTGACTTTATTGGCAAGCCTATTTCTCTGCAGGCTGAATCAAATTACAGCCAGGAGTCATTTGATATTATTTTGATGTAGTGCGTTTTGATTTAGTACGTTTTGTTGAAACATATAAAGCCTAACGGCTTTATACACATCAATTTTCACCAGTGTAGGCAGTGTTCAGTGTTTAACGCGTAGATAACCGCTATGATAATTGTGGGGTTTCACCAATAAAGGGCGCATTGTTTAAGGCCACCTCTTTTTTAGGGTTGTCGTTGGTAACTGAGTTGTGCGTAATAAGCGCGTCTTGTGTAATCAGCTTTTTCTTTTCTGGACTAAACTTAACGCAACGCATTAGTTTTAGTAAGATGGCATCCAATTGGTTCGATTGCTCTTGATACTTAGACAATTCTTTTTGAGCTAACTCAATATTCCGAAGTAAATTGTCGGTGCTATTGTGTGACTCCATTAAAGATTGTGCACGTTTATCCAGTGCAATTTTGTGTACATTGATTTGGTTTTTTAATTCACCAATGACTTGGTTTAGCCAACGGTTACAATCCAAGTGCGCCTGTTCAAAAATCGCTTGAATTTGCACGCCTAGCCCTAAAAAAAACCGACGGATTAGAAAGTGTTTTTCGGTCAGAATATTGGCAGGGCTACTGCAAAACTCTACCGTCACTTTTTCTAGTGCTTGCATATCTTTGATAAATTTAGTCATATCAAGCTCAACGGCTTCAGTTTTTTCAAAGCCGTGCTTACTCCAAAATAGATGGTATAAATCATCCGCATGTTTTTTGATAACATGACCTTCAATGCCGATTTCTTCAGCAAGATTTGTCGCTAGCCGCGTGAGGTCGCGCATGCTTTTGTTGAGACCTACTGTTGTCCAGCTGTCGCCCATATCCTGCTTTGTTTGCGCTAACGTGGTGTCTAAGTAACCTAAGCTTAAATGGCGCAGCAGTTTACTGCTTAGCCTTTTGATTTTTTCACTGCCTTGGTTAAACGTAAGTATTGACGCCTCGTAACGTTTACGCTCTGCCACTACATTGGCTAAAATTTCTTTTGAAAGATCGCGATTCTTATTTTGTAATTCTTGTAGCTCAGAAAGTTGATTTTTGATGCTACTAATGCGAATTTGCGCTAATTTACGTGATGATCGAATCATATTGGAGCATTCGGTCACGACCGCACGTCCTAAAATCTCATGCTTTGACGATACCATTAAGTCGGCCAGCGAGTTTTCCAGTGCATTGATGCCACTGCGTTTTAATAACGCGTCATCTTTTCTGATTTTGGCGACTAGCGCTTTTTGTGCAGAGATGGCGAAAATATTTTTGGCGTCTAAACTGAGTTCATGCGCAGTGTTTTTGATTTGTTTTTGAATCAGTGCCTCTACCTCGGCATCAGTTTCCAGACCATCCCATAAAATATCAATTTTATTTAATACCACGAGTTTATGTGCAGCTCGCCTTTGTACATAGTCTGTCCAAATTTGCATGTCGGACTTTGTGATGCCTGTGTCTGTAGCGGTTAAAAATAACACAGCTTGCGCATTGGGAATAATGCTCAGCGTAAGTTCAGGTTCGGCCCCCATGGTGTTTAAGCCCGGCGTATCTATGACAACCAGGCCATTTTTAAGCAATTGATGCGGGTAGTTGATAAGCGCGTGCCGCCACACTGGAATTTCGACCATATTCCGCTCCGTCAGCAGTTGACGTGCACTTGGGTCTTCTTCATTCCAAAACCCTAGTTTTTTAGCGGCTTCTAGGCTCACTTCTTTTTTCTGCACCAATGCACGCAAGGTTTCTTTCATGTCACTGGCTGACGTTGTATCTAAACGAATTTTATGCCAAACATTTGGGTTTGATTTCAGGTAGGTGAGCGTGTCATCCGTGCTTCTGGTTTCAATCGGCAACAGTTTGATGCAAGGCTCTTCATTGTCATTCCAGAAAATTTCATTGGGGCACATCGTGGTACGCCCCGGCTCGCTTGGAAGCAGGCGTTGATTAAAGTCTGAAAAAAACAAGGCGTTGATGGTTTCAGTTTTGCCGCGTGAAAACTCCGCAAGAAAGGCCAATACCAGCTGGTCTTTTTTTATATTCTCTTTGATGTCGTAGAGTCTTAGTTCCTGTATTGCATTTAGCGCATCTGCATGACCTGGCCAATCAATAAATTCGTCAATGGTGGCGATTAGGTTTTCACGCCATTGGCTATATTCATTGATTTTTGTGCTCAAGGTTGAAATTGCTATTTCAGCTTGATTGGGTGCGCCATTGGGGACTGGTATGCTCATGTTGTCATCTTAGCTGATCAAAGTGAATAATAAGTTGTTTTCTAACGGAATTAAGACAGTTGTAAGCAATAACTGTGCCGCTAAAATAAACACCAGTGGGCTGAGGTCAAAATTGGCGACAGGGGGGATTGTTTTTCTTAAAAAATTCAGGATAGGATAAGTTAAGCTATTTAAAAGGGGCGCAATCGGGGTGTGAGGATTTACCCAGCTTAAAATGGCTTGTATCAGCACAGCATATAAGAAAATTGAAAGACTAAGGCTAATAATGCCGATGAGGCTGACGCTTAAAATGACGAACCAAACCTGATTGCCGACAATCAGTAGTGGAAAGCCTTTCAGCCATAGCAAACTTACCGTGAGTATTAGTTGTGTGAGGTATGCCAACAATAGCGTAGAAAGATCTAACTTTAGCAAGCTCGGTACAATGCGACGCATGGGTTTGACGGCAAAGTTGGTGAGCGACACAATCATTTGTGCGACTTGGTTGTGAAACGAAACTTTTGTCAGTTGAAAGTAAAAACGTAGCAAGAAGGCAATGGTGAGTAGCCCCAGTATCGCTTGCAGTAGAAATATAATCGCGTTATTGAGCATGGCGGAACCCTTTTTACCTGGCTTATTGACTCAGTTGATCGCCTAGCGCGATCGATTTATCTGCAGCGGCTTGTGCGGCTTGACTCATGATATTTTTGATATTGGCCGCTTCCAAGACCAGAATGCCTTGTTCTGTTGTGCCGCCCTTGGATGTCACTTGCGCACGCAGTGTTTTAACGTCGTCTGCGCTGTTGGCTGCGAGCCGGCTTGCACCAGCAAAGGTTTGTAACGCCAGCATGGTTGCGGACTCGTGATCGAGCCCTAATTGCACGCCAGCCTCTTGCAGGGCCTCTATCAAATAAAAGACATAAGCTGGGCCGCTGCCTGAAATCGCTGTCACAGCATCCATTTTATCTTCAGTCTCAAGCCATAAGGTTTTACCAACGGCTGCCAGTATCGTGTTGGCTTGCTCACGCTCACGTTGGCTCACGTTAGGCATGGCATACAACGCTGAAACGCCTGCTTGAATCTGTGCTGGGGTATTAGGCATGACGCGCACGATTACAGGGTAATCGTTGAGCCAGCGTGAGATATCTTTGCATCTGACGCCTGCCGCAATTGACACCACCAGTTGCGTCGCTAAAACTGGGCTTAATTGACCGCATACCGCTTTCAATTGTTGCGGTTTTACTGCTAACACGATGACATCAGTGTTGCTAAATTCAGCATAAGTGTCGGTAACCTGAACATTAAATTCTTGCGCTAATGCTACGCGTTTTTGTGCGTCTAACTCTAAAACTGTAATCGCAGACATTTCAAAGTTATTGTGCTTTAATCCGCCAATAATAGCGCGCGCCATGTTGCCACCACCAATAAAGCTAATTTTCATTTGAATACTTTCTAAAGGTTTCATTTTTTATTTAATTCGTGCAACTCTAAGTGACCCGTGCCTTGTTATTTAGCCTTTAATTTTTAATCCTCAGTCAGCTGATCTGACCACATTTGGTTTTGCGCTAACGGCTAATCTTAGGAAGCGGTCTGGCACCAAATAACGCAGAGCCAATGCGCACAATTGTCGCGCCTTCGGTAATTGCTATCGGGTAATCGTCAGACATTCCAATGGACAGTGTATCTAACGCAAAGCCCTTGGCTAATAAGGCATCATAACATTGTCGGACTTGTTTAAATTGGGCTTGCTGTTGATTTATGTCGTGGGTGGGTGCGGGAATCGCCATCAGACCACGTAATTTTAATCTGGGTAGCGAGGCAATGGTTGTAGCTAGCGACGCCAAGTCGTGTGGGGATACTCCGCTTTTACTACTTTCATTGCTAACATTGACCTGAATGCATACTTGCAGCGGTGCTAAATCTGTCGGTCGCGCTTCATTCAAGCGTTGTGCAATTTTTAACCGGTCTACACTATGAACCCAAGAAAAATGTTGGGCGATAGGTTGTGTTTTGTTGCTTTGTATGGGGCCGATAAAATGCCATTCGATATGTAAGTCAGTCAGTGCGGCTTGTTTATCAAGCGCCTCCTGCAAATAGTTCTCACCAAATGAAGTTTGACCCGCTGCAAAGGCCTCGCGAACGACTGATGCTGACTGCGCCTTGCTGACAGCAAGCAACTTTACCTGCTGCTGATACTTGCTAATAGCTTGTGCGGATTGAATTGTTGCTAGAATATGTTGCAAGCGATTGCTAATTGTGGTCATAATTCACTAAGCCTAGATTTATAGCATGGATTTAGAGCATGTAACCATTGATAATTAACCGTTGTAATTTAACCATCGTAATTATAGCAGGAGCTGGATCAGGTATGGATATCTCAGATTTACTCGCGTTTTCAGTTAAAAACAAAGCCTCAGACTTGCATCTGTCCGCAGGTTTGCCACCGATGATTCGTGTACACGGCGATATTCGAAAAATCAATGTGCCGGCGATGGATCACAGTCAGGTGCATGACATGGTGTATGACATCATGAATGATGGGCAACGCAAAGTGTATGAGGAAAGCCTCGAATGTGACTTTTCATTTGAAATTCCCAATCTGGCACGCTTCCGGGTCAATGCCTTTAATCACAACCGTGGCTCTGGTGCAGTATTTCGTACCATTCCATCTAAAATATTGACCTTGGAACAGCTGAACTGCCCCGCGATTTTTAAGGATATTGCAGATACGCCACGTGGCATCTGTTTAGTGACAGGCCCTACCGGTTCAGGTAAATCAACCACGCTAGCCGCGATGATTGATTACATCAATGAAAAAGAGTTTGCACATATCCTGACGGTTGAAGACCCTATCGAATTTGTGCACCAATCAAAAAAATGTTTGATTAACCAGCGTGAAGTCGGCCCGCATACCCTTTCATTTAACAATGCTTTGCGCTCAGCCTTGCGTGAAGATCCTGATGTGATTTTAGTGGGTGAGTTGCGAGACTTAGAGACTATTCGCTTGGCGCTGACCGCTGCGGAAACGGGGCATATGGTATTTGGCACCTTGCATACAAGCTCGGCGGCTAAAACCGTGGATCGTATCATCGATGTATTTCCTGCAGCTGAAAAAGAAATGGTACGTTCAATGTTGTCAGAATCATTACGTGCCGTCATTTCACAAACATTACTCAAAACCAAAGATGAACAGGGCCGTGTTGCCGCGCATGAAATTATGATTGGTACGCCTGCGATTCGTAACTTGATTCGTGAAAATAAAATCCCGCAAATGTATTCGGCTATACAAACAGGCCAAAACGTAGGCATGCAGACACTGGATCAAAACTTACAGGATTTAGTCAAACGCGGTGTTATTTCAGCCAATGAAGCACGCAGTAAAGCGGCTAATAAAGATGCTATTATGGGCTAGCTAGTTAGCCACAACATAAAAATAAAAGATGTGACGTAAAGGGAATAACAGTGCAAAGTCAGATGGAAAAAGGTCAGGCCGAAAAATTTGTTTTTGATTTATTACGATTGATGTTGGCAAAAAAAGCCTCCGATCTATTTATCACGGTTGGGTTTCCACCAGCGATTAAAGTCGATGGCAAAGTGACGCCAGTCAGTAGCCAAGTGTTGTCGTCACAACAGGCGCGAGAAATAGCCCGCGCCATTATGAATGACAAGCAAACGGCAGAGTTTGATGCAACCAATGAGTGTAATTTTGCTATTGGCATTCCGAGTGTAGCGCGTTTCCGTGTGAATGCTTTTGTGCAGCGTGGGTCAGCAGGCCTTGTGTTTAGAACCATCACTACTAAGATTCCAGAGTTTGAAGAGCTAGGTTTGCCCGAAGTTCTTAAAGACATTGCGATGACTAAGCGAGGTTTGGTTATTTTTGTTGGGGGTACAGGCTCAGGTAAATCGACCTCTTTGGCTGCAATGGTAGGCTACCGCAACCAAAACAGCTACGGGCACATTATTACGATTGAAGACCCCGTGGAATTTGTGCATGAGCATAGAAACTGCATCATTACCCAGCGTGAAGTTGGCGTGGATACCGACAACTGGCATATCGCCCTTAAAAACACCTTGCGCCAAGCGCCCGATGTGATTTTAATTGGTGAGATACGTGACCGTGAAACCATGGATTATGCAATTGCATTTGCTGAAACCGGTCATTTATGTATGGCGACACTGCATGCAAACAGTACCAATCAGGCCTTGGACCGTATCATCAACTTTTTCCCAGAAGAGCGCCGTCACCAACTATTGATGGATTTATCGCTGAATGTACGCGCCTTTGTTTCGCAGCGACTTATCCCTAAAAAAGAAGGTAAAGGACGCGCTGCTGCGATGGAAGTGATGTTGAACTCCCCCTTGATTTCAGATTTGATTTTTAAAGGTGAAGTGCATGAAATTAAAGAAATTATTGCCAGATCACGCGAGCTAGGCATGCAGACTTTTGATCAGTCGCTATTCGATTTGCACGAAGCGGATGTGATTAGCTATGAAGACGCCCTACGTAATGCTGACTCTGTGAATGATTTGCGTCTAAAAATCAAGCTTGATGGCAAAGGCGCGCATGGTAAAGATTTGTCTGCCGGTTTAGATAGCTTGGGGATTGTTTAAGCACTTTAGCTAGCGGGATATTGCGGGATACGATACGTACAGCTTGGTTTTACTTAGAGCGCGTCATGTTTGATGCGCTCTTTTCACATGGGTAGCTATCGTTGGGCGTTAGTGAAAGTAACAACTGCCAGTTATTACTCATCAGTAAACGGGTGAATCTAATCATGCCATGCTGGGCAAGTCAAGGTTCCATTTCTGATGTATCAATTGATCCTGATTGACTGTCAGGTTTATTTGCGGCGCGTGGGGCAGGTTGCCTTGCTCTATATTTGCAACGACATTCATATCAAATTGAGCCAGTACTTTCTGCTGCGTTTCGGTGGGCATGTCAGCAATATTTTTAAGCGTTATATCTCTTAAAATGAAAGCCCCTAGTAAGTCGGGATGTCTGCTGATGGCGTTTTCTTGAGTCTCTTCCAAATAAATGCGAGTCTTTTCACCAAAGCTCAGGCTTTCTATCATTTGCTGCCCGTTGTAGAGCTCGAATCCTTTTTGTCGTGTGCCATCTTCTG
>Ga0172380_10000889_pt1 | contig 53945 bp, 36 predicted proteins | sample Leawe162metaG_FD_119747 | JGI IMG/M metagenome (GOLD analysis project Ga0172380, IMG submission 119747) | Leachate microbial communities from a municipal landfill in Southern Ontario, Canada - Leachate well 162 metaG | ecosystem: Engineered > Solid waste > Landfill > Unclassified | place... | reverse complement strand
GCCTTGGCCAGCCCGCGGTAGGCGTCCGCCTGCTTGACCTCGGGGTTCCACTCGAGAACGGTCTTGCGGTTGATCTCGGCGCGTTGCACGTCGTTGTCCCGGGGCACGAAGTAGATCATCTGGGTGCCGAGCTTTTTGGCGAACTCCGAGATCATCTCCTCTTCGTTGTCAACGGCGCGCGAGTTGCAGATGAGCCCGCCCAAGCGCACGGAGCCGCTCTGGGCGAACTTCATGATGCCCTTGCTGATGTTGTTGGCCGCGTACATGGCCATCATCTCGCCGGAAACAACGATGTAGATTTCCTCCGCCTTGCCGTCGCGGATGGGCATGGCGAACCCGCCGCACACTACGTCGCCCAAAACGTCGTAAAAGGCATAATCCAGGTTTTCGCTCTCTTCGTAAGCGCCGAGGGATTCCAGCATATTGATGGAGGTGATGATGCCGCGTCCCGCACAACCAACGCCGGGCTCGGGTCCGCCGGACTCAACGCACCAGGTGCCGCCGTAGCCTTTTTTGCGGATATCGTCGAGTTCGACATCCTCGCCCTCCTCGCGCAGGGTATCGAGAACCGATTTCTGGGCCAGGCCGCCCAGCAGGAGCCGGGTCGAGTCCGCCTTGGGATCGCAGCCCACGACCATGACGTTTCTGCCTAATTCCACCAGACCGGCCACGGTGTTCTGGGTGGTTGTTGATTTGCCTATGCCGCCTTTTCCGTAAATTGCCACCTTGCGCATCTCTACTCCTCCTTGCTCTGTATTGAATATGGGGTTTCAAATTCCATTGGCTTGCGCTGCCGTCGGTTGGGCTTATCGCACGATGCGTGCCAGAGCGGGGGACCACGGGATGATTTTCGCTCAACATACTGATATTACTTGTTTTATTCAGGAAACCAGGACACAGGACCACCTTGCCGCCTGTTCCCTTTTGTAAGATTGGCTACAAAAAGGAAGGAGCGCGACCGGGATGAAAAAGGGAGGGAGATGGGATTTTTATTACACAAATGTCGTAAAACTAAAAAGCAAACCACCATGAATGTAACTTTTTCGCAAAACACCAGCCCGGCGCATCAGGACAGACGAAATATATTACATGAAATTCCAGCATGTTACAGACGCACCCCATACACAATGTTACATTTTTGAAGCAATGGAACATTTTTTGCTAAAAAATACCACAGGGAGCATGCACTCAAACATTTACCTGATTAGCGCTAATCTCCCGCAAGACGTAATTTGTACATCGGAGAGCCCCTGCGAAATCCTCCCTCGCCCCCGCTTTGGTGGGGGGAGAGGGAATTTGCGAAAGATCAGCACCAATCAGGAACATTTATCGTCAACACAGCACACCCGAAGGCGGATCCAGCCCATGCCCAAACCCGACTACCCCACCGAGCGCCTTGAATTGCAGGCGCTCTATCAAATAAGCCAGCTCATCGGCTCTGCCCTGGACATCAGGAAAACCCTGTCCGAGGTGTTACAGATCCTGCACGAAACCCTGCGCATGGAACGGGCCACCCTGGTCCTGCGGGAAGAAGGCGGCGAGCATCTTGCCATTGCCGCCTCGTACGGCCTCAGCAAGGAAGAGGAGAGGCGCGGCGTCTACCGGCTGGGCGAGGGGGTGATCGGCCGCATCTTTCAGTCCGCCTACCCCTTCGTGGTGCCGGACATCCACAGCGAACCGCTTTTTTTAAACCGGACCGGGGCCCGCGCCAATCTCCCCAAGGGAGAGATCTCCTTCATCGGCGTGCCGGTCATGCTGCCCGAGGCGGTGGCGGGCGTCCTTTCCGTGGACAGGCTCTTCGGCCCGGAGATCTCCTTTGAGGAGGACATCCGCTTCCTCACCGTGGTCGCCATGCTCATCGCCCAGTTCTTGCGGCTGCACAAGACGGCCTCCCTCAAGCAGCAGGTGCTGGTGGAGGAAAACCTGCTGCTCAAGAAAGAGCTGCGCAACCGTTACAGCCAGCACAACATCATCGGCCAGTGCAAGCGGATCCAGGATGTGTACAACTACATCGACAAGGTGGCGCCGAGCCGGGCCACCGCCCTGCTCCTGGGCGAGTCCGGCACCGGCAAGGAGCTGGTCGCCCGGGCCATCCACCAGGCAAGCCCAAGGTCTGCCAAGCCCTTCATCAAGATCAACTGCGCGGCCCTGCCGGAAAACCTTCTGGAAAGCGAGCTGCTCGGCCACGAAAAAGGCGCCTTCACCGGCGCGGCCAATCTCAAGAAGGGCCGCTTCGAGCTGGCCGACAACGGCACCATCTTTCTCGACGAGGTGGGGGAACTGCCGCTCGCCCTGCAGGCCAAGCTGCTCAGGGTGTTGCAGGAGCAGACCTTCGAGCGGCTGGGCGGCACCCAGACCATCACGGTCAATGTCCGGGTCATTGCCGCCACCAACCGCAGCCTGGAAGAATGCGTCGAGCAGGGAACCTTCCGGGCGGATCTCTTCTACCGCCTCAACGTGGTCCCCGTTGTCCTGCCGCCGCTCAGGGAACGGAGGGAAGACATCCCCCTGCTCCTCGATCATTTTTTGCAGGAGAGCAACCGGATGAACACGCGGGAGGTGCGCCTTTCAAGCTCGGTGGTCCAGCTCCTCTGCGGCTACTCCTGGCCGGGCAACGTCCGCGAGCTGCAGAACCTCATCGAACGGCTGGTGATCATGGCGGACCGCGACACCATCGTCTCCAGGGAGCTGCCCAGCTACATCACCGCCGAGCCGGAAGCAGAGGATCCGGCCGCGCCCTCTTGCCGCCTTGCCCCATCGCCGTCGTCGCCGTCGCCATCGGCTACGGAACGGCCCGAGCTGCCGCGCGAATCCCCCCAGGGGAACTTTGCGCCCAAGTTTTTAAAGGATATGGAAAAGGAAGAGGTGGAGAGTGCCCTGCGGCGGCACGGATGGGTGCAGGCCAGGGCCGCCCGGGAGCTGGGCCTGACCCAGCGCCAGATGGGCTATCGCATCAAGAAATACGGGATTGCCCTGCCGGATTTTTCCAATTGCCCTTGGGAGGCAATCAAGAAATAAGGTGCAGATAATCGCTGAAAAACCGATGGAAATCGTCGGAGACCCTCGTCCGCAAGCGGTGCGCCTCGGCCAGCAGATCAGCGGGCCGCACCACCAGGGAGCGAAACGAGGCGAGCCACTGCCAGTCCTGCTCCAGCCACAAGCTGATATCCTCGGAAAACGCGACATGGTTCTCGAACTGCATCCCGAGGATATGCGGCCGCTGCTCAAGGGAAAAGGCCTCCACCTGGCATTGCTCCGAGGTGGCGAGCAGGGAAAAATGTTTCGGCAGCGGCTCCAGCACCGTCTGGCTGTGCCACTTGAACATGGGTATTGCCTTGCCGAGATTCTTGAAGGCCGGATGTTCGCGGCCGTCATGGGTGAGATGCCCTTGGACAAAACCGATGCTCGGCTTGAAGTTCAGCCCCACCTGGGCGCCGAGCACTGAAGCAAGCAGTTGATGGCCGAGGCAAAAACCCAGGATCGGCTTATCCGCGCCGATCGCCCTCTTGATAAACCGTTTCTCCTCCACGAGAAACGGGTATTTCTCCACCTGATCGACGTTGGGAGCCCCTCCCAGGAGGATGATCGCCCCATAGCCGTTGAAATCGGGAATCCAATCCTGCCAGACCTTGACGAGATCAAAATCGACTTGGTGCCGGTCGAGCGCCTCAAGAAGCAGCCGCCCGGGTCCGGCCCAGGGGGTATGTTGCAGAATCAGGAATTTCATCTGTCGTTTCTTACCAATGGAGGGGAGCCGGCGGCGGGTTCGGGACTTCCACGAAGCCGCCGCCGGTTGTCACTTCTTTCGTCAGGCAGGGATCAGATGGCATCCTTGCCGGTTTCGCCTGTCCTGATGCGGCAGACCGAATCCACCGGCATGACAAAGATCTTGCCGTCGCCGATCTTGCCGGTCTTGACGCTGGTTATAATGGCATTGACCACGGTGTCGACCATTTCCGCGGCAACAACGATCTCCACCTTTACCTTGGGGATGAAATCCACCACATACTCGGCGCCGCGGTAGACCTCGGTGTGCCCCTTCTGGCGGCCGAACCCCTTCACTTCGGAGACGGTCATGCCCTGGACCCCGATGGAGTTCATGGCCTCCTTGAGTTCTTCCAGCATGAACGGCTTGATGATTGCTTCTATCTTTTTCATGATGCCTCCAGCCTTAGCGATGGGTTTTGGTGAGATTGAATTCCGGGTACGCAGTCACCCCGACTTCGCTCTGGTCGAGTCCTTCCAGCTCCATCTCCGGAGAAACCCGGAGCGGCACGATCTTGTCCAATACCTTGAAAAAGACGTACATGACCACGAAAACAAAAATAATGTTGGTGACGGTGCCGATCACCTGGGCCATAAACTGCCCGGAGTCGCCATACAACAGACCCTTGACCGTGCCCTTCACCCCGTTGAGCCCGTCGCCGTAGGTGCCGTCCGCGAACAGCCCCAGGGCCAGAACACCCCAGGCGCCATTGACGCCATGGACGGAGATCGCGCCGACCGGATCGTCAACCTTCAAAACCCGCTCGACAAAGAAGACACTCATGCACAGAAGAATGCCGCCCACCGCCCCGATGAAAACCGCTGCGCCGGAATCGACAAAGGCACAGGGCGCGGTGACCGCCACCAAACCGGCGAGAAAACCATTGGCAATCATCGAGATATCCGGCTTGCCGTAGACAACCCACATATAGGCCATGGCGGAAAAGGCACCGGCTGCCGAGGCGAGCATGGTGTTGGTGGCGACAACCGCCAACCTGAAATCGCCGCCCGCCAGGGTGGAGCCTGCGTTGAACCCGAACCAGCCAAAGGCCAGGATGAAGCAGCCGACAATCGCCATGGGGATGTGATGCCCGGGGATGGCGTTGGGCGTGCCGTCAGCCTTGTATTTGCCCAACCGCGGCCCCAGAACGATGGCGCCGGCAAGGGCGGCGACGCCGCCGGTCATATGCACCACCGACGAACCGGCGAAATCCACATGCCCGTGACCCAAGGCAAAATTCTTGCCGAGCTGCGAGAGCCAGCCGCCGCCCCATACCCAGTTGGCATACAGCGGGTAGACCAAGGCGGTGATGAAGAAGCCGTAGACCACGAAGGACTTAAAGGTCCAGCGCTCGGCCATGGAGCCGGTGGGAATGGTCGCCGTGGTATCCATGAACACCATCTGGAACAAAAAGATCGCATAGACCGCCACATCGTAGGTTCCGGAAAGGAAAAACCCCTTGGTTCCGAACAGGCCGAAATCCTTACCGAAAAGAGTGACCACAAACTCGCTGTTCAGCACCCCGGCCCCGCCCAGGGAGGCAATGCCGCCGACGCCTCCCATCTGAATGGCAAAACCGCACATCCAATAACCCAGGATGCCGATGCCGTAGATCATGAAGTTCATCGCCATGGTATGCCCGGCATTCTTCGCCCGGGTGAACCCTCCCTCGGCCATGGCAAACCCTGCCTGCATGAACATGACCAGAAAGCCGCAGACCATGACCCAGACCATGTTGATCGCGATCCGGTTATGCCCGACAACGTCCGCCAGCTTTGCAGCCAACGGCTCGCTCTGCCCCATGCTCGCCAACTCCTCGGCGGTTGGCGCACCGGCGGTAACGCCGACCACATCCGCCGCTCCCCCGGTTACGGTTCCGGCGGAATCAGCAACCGGCTCCGGGGCCGGAGCCGGCGCGACCTGGCTTACCACCGCCTCATCGGATGGCGGCCCGCCGAGTCCTTCCTCCGCGAACGCCGGTGATAGAAAGCCGCACAGGCAGCTCGTAATCAGCAAAAATGCCAGTAATCTTTTTTTCATTTTTCTCTCCTTTCCATGTTGATCTCCTCTATCTATTTCGGACAATAAACGCGCCACTCGTCTCTCCCTCCGCCCGTCCTTTCCGGAACAACCCTCCACTCGACCTCCGTGGCGTCCATTTCCGACAGGCGGTTGCCAGACAACAAAAGCAACAAACATGCCGCCTTTGACCTTGATGTTTATTTTTCGGTTATCGGATTGTATTAACGCGCTATTTTAGTTACCAACAGAGAAGAGCCAGCAAACCACAACCCTTACAAAGATTACATTTGTGACAAAAATGAATGATACACACAGATTAAATATTACATAAATGTCCAAAATAGACCTTCCGTGGTTCCGCCGAAGAGCAAAAAAACCCTTGACGCAACAAGGTGAATAAGTCAAATATGCATTTAACTTATTCTTCAGGAACCATCCGCCTCTTCCTTAAAAAGACACCGCCCATGAAAAAACGCATCCTTCTCTCCCTCCTTGGCCTGCTGCTGGTGATCGCCATCCTTGCCGGCACCAAAGGACTGCAGATCTTCAAGATGGTGGGCGCAGGCAAGAGCTTTGTCCCGCCGCCGGAAACGGTAACCACGACAAAGGCCCATCCGGACTCCTGGGAGACCACCCTGCCCGCCGTGGGCTCTTTGGAGGCGGTGCAGGGCGTGACCGTTGCCGCGGAGCTGCCCGGCAAGGTGGCGCGCCTCGACTTTACCCCCGGCGCCTGGGTCAAGGCGGGCAGCATCCTGCTCCAGCAGGACATCTCCTCCGAGGAGGCGCAACTCAAGGCGGCGGAAGCAGAGGCAGCGCTGACCAAGGTCAATTTCGAACGGCTCCGTCTGCTCGTCGAGACCAATGCCGTTTCCAAAGCCGCCTACGACGACGGCGAGGCGAAACACAAACAGGCAATGGCCCAGGCCGACACGATCCGGGCCACCATCGCCAAAAAAACCATCCGCGCTCCATTTTCCGGCCGCCTCGGCATCCGCTTGGTCAATCTGGGCCAGATTCTCAAGGAGGGCGAGCCCATTGTTTCCCTCCAGGCCATGGACCCGATCTTCGTCAATTTCATGCTGCCCCAGCAGGAGCTGGCCCGAATCCAGTCCGGCCTGCCGGTGCGGATAACCTCCGACGCCCTGCCCGGCCGGACCATGACCGGCAAGATCACCGCCATCAACCCGCAGGCTGACAACGCCACCCGTAATGTCCGGGTGCAGGCCACGGCAACGAACAAGGAGGAACGGCTGCACCCCGGCATGTTCGCCACCGTGGCCGTGGTGCTGCCCGGAAAGAATCAGGTGCTGACCATCCCCGCCACCGCCGTGCTCCCAGCCCCCTATGGCGATTCGGTCTTTGTGGTTGAAGAGCAAAAAGACGAGAAAACCGGCCAGGCCGGCCTGGCGGTGCGCCAGCAGTTCGTCCGCCTCGGGGAAAGGCGCGGCGACTTCGTCGCCATTGTCTCGGGCCTTGAGGCAAAGGCCACCGTGGTCAGCTCCGGGGTGTTCAAGCTGCGCAACGGCCAGTCCGTGGTGGTGGACAACGGACTGAACCCGAAGTTCAACCTGGATCCCAAACCGGATAACAGCTGAGCCAAGACCCATGCAATTCACCGACATCTTCATCCGCCGCCCCGTGCTTGCCATGGTGATCAGCCTGCTCATCATCATCGCAGGCTTGCAGGCGTTGCGCAGCCTCAATGTCCGCCAGTACCCCAAGAGCGAGAACGCGTCGGTCACCGTAACCACCGTTTATGTCGGGGCCAATGCCGAACTGGTGCGGGGCTTCATCACCACCCCGCTGGAACGGGCCATTGCCGCGGCCGATGGCATTGATTATCTCCAATCCCAGAGCTCCCAAGGCGCCTCCATCATCACCGTGCGCCTCAAGCTCAACTACGATGCAACCAAGGCCCTGGCCGAGATCAGCTCCAAGGTGGACCAGGTCCGCCGTGATCTGCCCCCCGAGGCCGAGGTGCCGGTGATCAACATCGAGTCGGCGGACAGCCGGTTTGCCTCGGCCTACCTCAGTTTCACCTCCGAGGTGCTGAGCCAGAACGAGATCACCGATTACCTGACCCGGGTGGTGCAGCCCCGGCTCTCGGCCATCCAGGGCGTGCAACGGGCCGATGTTCTCGGCGCCCGCACCTTTGCCATGCGCATCTGGCTCAATCCCGAACGCATGGCCGCCTACAACGTCAGCCCGGCTCAGGTGCGCCAGGCTCTTGCCGCCAACAACTACCTGGCCGCTCTGGGGCAGACCAAGGGTGCGCTCATCCAGATCAATCTCACCGCCAATACCGATCTGCGTTCGGTGGAGGAATTCAAGCGGCTGGTGATCCGGGAAGAAAACGGCGCCGTCATCCGCTTGGCCGACGTGGGCGAGGTGGTCCTCGGAGCCGAGGATTACGACAACGAGGTGCGCTTTTCCGGCCAGACCGCCACCTTCATCGGCATCTGGCCCCTGCCCAATGCCAACTCCCTGGACATGATCAAGCTGGTCCGCACGGAAATGGCGGCCATTGAAAAGGATCTACCCACCGGCCTCAAGGGGCGCCTTGCCTACGACGCCACGGCCTACATCGACAATGCCATCAACGAGGTGCTCAAAACCCTGGGGGATACCCTGATCATCGTGATGGTGGTCATCTTTCTCTTTCTCGGCTCCTTCCGCTCGGTGCTGATTCCGGTGGTGGCCATCCCCCTGTCGCTGATCGGCGGCCTTTTTCTCATGCAGGTCTTCGGCTTTTCCATCAACCTGCTCACCCTGCTGGCCATCGTTCTTTCCGTGGGCTTGGTGGTGGATGACGCCATCGTGGTGGTGGAAAACGTCGAACGCCACCTGGGCCAAGGCAAGTCGCCGCTGGATGCGGCCCTGCTGGGCGCCCGGGAGCTGGTCGGGCCGATCATCGCCATGACCATCACCCTGGCCGCGGTCTATGCGCCCATCGGCTTCCAGGGCGGGCTCACCGGCTCGCTCTTTCGGGAATTCGCCTTCACCCTGGCCGGGGCGGTTACCATCTCCGGCGTGGTGGCTCTGACCCTGTCGCCGATGATGTCGGCCAAGCTGCTCAAACCGGACATTGAAAAACATGGCTTCGCGGGCAGGATCGCCCGCGATTTCGGCAGGCTGCGCAACGCCTATGGCCGCTGGCTGGATGTCACCCTTGCGGCCAGGCCCGCCATCTATACAATCTGGATCGTCATCAGCCTGCTCAGCGTTCCCCTGTTCACCATGTCGGCCAAGGAGTTGGCGCCCACCGAGGACCAGGGGGTCATCTTCGGCATCGTGGACGCGGCAGCCGATTCCACCCTGGACCAGACCAGCGCCTATACCGCTGCCGTCAACAAGATCTTTCTCTCCATCCCGGAAACGAATTTCACCTTCCAGCAAACCCAGCCCACTGCTGGGTTCAGCGGCATGGTCACCAAGCCTTGGGATCAGCGGCAACGGTCGGTTTTTGAAATCATGCCCGAGGTGCAGCAGAAGCTCCAGGGTCTGCCCGGCATCCGGATCTTTCCGGTGCTTCCCCCGGCGCTTCCCGGCGGCGGCCAGTTTCCGGTGGAATTCATCCTGGCCTCCACGGCGGAAACCCCACGGATACTGGAATTCGCCCAGCAGATCCAGCAGAAGGCCATGCAGAGCGGGATGTTCGCCTTTCCGCCGATCATCGACGTGAAGATCGACCAGCCCCAGGCGGAGTTCATCATCGACCGCGACAAGGTGGCGGATCTGGGCCTCAACCTGGAACAGGTGGGCGCGGATCTCGGCGCCATGGTGGGCGGCAACTTCGTCAACCGCTTCGACATCGCGGGCCGCAGCTACAAGGTTATCCCCCAGATCGCCCGGACCGGCAGGCTCAACCCGGAGCAACTGAAAGAGATTTACATCACCGGACCGAACGGCCAGCTGGTGCCGCTTTCCACCGTGGCCACCATCCAAAACTCCACGGTGCCCCGCTCCCTGAACCGCTTCCAGCAGCTGAACGCGGTCAAGATCAGCGGCGTTTCGATCCGCCCCCTGGACGAGGCGTTGCGCTATCTGGAAGGCGAGGCCGCGCAAATCCTGCCCAAGGGCTATGTGCTTGACTACACCGGCGAGTCCCGGCAGCTGCGCAGCGAGGGCAACAAGTTCCTGCCCGCTTTCGGCCTGGCCGTGATCCTGATCTTCCTGGTCCTGGCCGCCCAGTTCAACAGCTTCCGCGACCCCTTTGTCATCCTGGCCGGTTCGGTGCCCCTGGCCATGTTCGGCGCCCTGATCTTCACCTTTCTCAAGATGCCCAACCCCAATGTGCCCTTCTGGACCAACGGCTGGACCACAACGCTGAACATCTATTCCCAGGTGGGGCTGGTAACCTTGGTGGGACTGGTGGCGAAAAACGGCATCCTCATCGTCGAATTCGCCAACACCCTCCAGGCACAGGGCCATACAAAGCTGGCCGCCATCCGGGAGGCAGCCATGACCCGGTTGCGCCCCATCCTCATGACCAGCACCGCCACGGTGGCAGGGCATTTCCCCCTGACCCTGGTCACCGGCGCCGGGGCCGCGGCGCGGAACTCCATCGGCCTGGTGCTGGTGGGCGGCATGGCCGTGGGCACCCTGTTCACCCTTTTCGTGGTGCCTTCCATCTACATGCTGGTGGCCCGCGACCATGGGCAGGACCGGATGATGCCGGAGACCACTGCCGGCGAAGGGGAGACCGCAACGCCATGAATGCTCCGGAGCTTTGGGATGCCTTGGGCTCCCTGCCCGAGGAGGAGCTGCCCCATGTGGTCACCCGGCTGTTTGCCCTGTACGAGGCCCGGTTCCAACAGAACCCCGACGACCAGGAGGCCCTGCATTTTTTCAGCAACCTCGACCTCGCCATTACCCAGACCTGCCAATGCAACAGCAACAGACGATAAGCCGCAAAAGCCCGCCAGCCCATGTTCTGACCAGCGTTGCGGTCGTCCTCCTCTGCCTTGTTCCAGCCAAACCGGGCGGAGCGCAAGACAACGGAGTTGACGCGATGTGCGTGCTGGAAGAGCACAATGCGCTGCGCGCCGGCGTCGGCGCCCCGGAGTTGCGCTGGTCGGAAACCCTTGCCCGGCAAGCAGCCGACTGGGCCAACACCCTCAAAAAAACAGGCTGCGGAATGAAGCACAGCCATACAGCCAAGGTTGGGGAAAACCTCTACTGGGCCAGCCCCCTGAAAACAGGCACCAGAGGCAAGGGCAAAAGCGCCTGGAAATGGCGCCTGACCCCCCAACCCATCACGGGAAAGGACGTGGTCGCCACCTGGGCCACCGAACAGCCGTGGTACTCCCGAGCCACCAACACCTGCGACGCTCCCCCCGGAAAAACCTGCGGCCATTACACCCAGATGGTGTGGGAAGCCACCCGGGAGGTCGGCTGCGGCAAGGCCGTGTGCGACGACAACTCGCAGGTCTGGGTCTGCAACTATGCGCCCGCCGGAAATGTGATCGGGCGACGCCCCTACTGACAGCACTGCCCCGCGCCGGGCACCCCCGCAAACCTCCCCATGGCTTCGTGAACCCCTCGACAGTATTTCCCAATCCAGCTATGATGAGAAAGAAACAACTCAGCCAGGGGAGGAGCTGTCCATGGACCAGCCGCTTGCATCACTAAACACCATCGCCGACCGGGCCATCACCTATTTGGTGGACTACAGTTTTCAGGTGATCGGGGCCACCATCATCCTTGCTGCCGGGTTTTTCCTGGGCAACTGGGTGGCCGTGGCCGTGGCCAAGCTCTGTGAAAAGCGGGGGCTTGACATCACCCTGCGCCATTTTCTCTCCTCCTTTGCCAAGATCGTGGTGATCGCCTTTGCGGTGATCATGGCTCTGAGCAAATTCGGGATCACCATCGCCCCCTTCATCGCGGCCATCGGCGCGGCCGCCTTCGGCGCCACCTACGCGCTCCAGGGTCCGCTCTCCAATTACGGGGCCGGACTGGCCATCATCCTGGGCCGCGCCTTTCTGGTGGGCGACACCATCGCGGTGGCCGGGGTCTTCGGGGTGGTTGAGGAAGTCACCCTGGCCCACACCACCCTGCTCACCGAGGACGGGGTCAAGATCACCGTGCCCAACAAGCATATTGTCGGGGAGATTCTGCATAACTCCGGGGAGTACCGCATTGTGGAAAGCTCGGTGGGCATCGGCTACGACGCCGACCCCACCAAGGCCATCGGGGTCATCACCCAGGCCCTTGCGGGCTTTCCCCAGCTGAAGAGCGGAACCGCGCCCCAGATCGGCATCGATGATTTCCGGGATTCCTCGGTGGCCATCGGCTACCGCTACTGGGTGCCCACCCAGCGCTACATCGAAACCATGCACGCTGTGAACCTGGCCGTGTACCAGGCATTGGGCCGGGCCGGGATCACCATCCCCTTCCCGCAACGGGTGGTGACCATCCATAAGGACCAGACCCTTTCATGAAAGCCGAAACGCCCCGCGACACCGCCAACCTGCTCAGGCTGGCGACCTATGCCTCCACCGCCGTGGCAATGGTGCTCATCGGAATCAAGGGCATGGCCTGGTTCATGACCGGCTCCTTGAGCGTCATGGCCTCCCTGGTGGATTCGCTCATGGACGCAGCCGCCTCGCTGATCAACCTGCTGGCCGTGCGCTATTCATTAAAATGCGCCGACGAGGATCACCAGTTCGGGCACGGCAAGGCGGAGTCCCTGGCAGGCCTTGGCCAAGCCTGTTTTATCGCCGGATCGGCCATCTTTCTGCTCATGCATGCGGCCGAACGGCTGAACCACCCGCAACCCCTGCAACAAATCAACGTCGGCCTCTGGGTCATGGTCTTTGCCATCGGCGCCACCTTGGCGCTTCTGGCCTTTCAGTCCGTTGTGATCAAAAAAACCAATTCCTCCGCCATCCGCGCCGATGCTCTCCATTACAAAACCGACCTGCTCACCAACACGGCCACCATCACCGCCCTGTTTTTTGCCGCCTCGGGGTACCCCCTGCTGGACCCGCTGGGCGCCTTGGCCATTGCCTGTTACATCCTCTACAGCGCCTGGCAGATAGGGCAAGAGGCCATGCAGGTTCTCATGGACCGGGAACTTTCCAAGGAAACCCGCCAGCGCATCTGCGACATCGCCCTGGCCCACGGGACCGTGCTCGGCCTCCACGACCTGCGCACCCGCCAATCCGGCCAGATCATGCTGGTCCAGCTCCATCTGGATCTTGACCAAGGGCTGCCCCTTGCCGAGGCGCATCAAGTGGCAAAAGAGGTGGAGCACGCCATCATGGCCTCCTTTCCCCAGGCCGATGTCATCATCCACCAGGACCCACGCAATCCGACCAGCTACCGCCGCAATCCCCAGGAATGCCGGGAGCTGCCCGAACCTCCCCCGTGTTGATCCGTTACCCGCAAGCCCTTCCGCCACTTCCCCTCTTTGCCGTTGACCTCCAAACCCGCGCAGGGTACAAGAGAGAAATTCTTCCGCACACCACCTGAAGGGGATCATCTTGAATGCATTTATACGAACCGCGCTTGCCTATGGCCTGGCCCTAGCGGCGATATTCGGTTTCTGGCATACCCTCGGCCGGCCGCGCCCGATCCCGGAACCGGAACTGCCCCCCGGCCACACCCTGCAATGCGTCTCCTACGCGCCCTTTGAAAAGGACCAGTCCCCCTTTGATTTCGCCAAGGGCATGACCATTGATCCCGCCCGGATCGACGCGGATCTGGCCATTCTCTCCCAACATTTTTCCTGCATCCGCACCTATTCGGTGGCCGGGCTTGAGGCCCTGCCCCAGTACGCGGAAAAATACGGGATGCAGGTGCTGCTTGGCGCCTGGATCGGCGCAGACCCCAAACTCAATCAGCAAGAACTGCAAAAGGTTGTCGCCCTTGCCAAGCAACATCCCACAAGCGTCCGGGCGGTGGTGGTGGGCAACGAAGCCTTGCTGCGCCGGGAGATCACCGGGCCGCAGCTTGCCGAATACATCCGCCAGGTCAAAACCGGTCTTCCCGATGTGGAGGTCACCTACGCCGATGTCTGGGAGTTCTGGCTCAAGCATCCCGAGGTGGCCCCTGCCTGCGACTTTGTCACCATCCACATCCTGCCCTACTGGGAGGATGACCCGGTTTCCATCCACCGGGCCATGGGCCACATCAAAAAGATCCGGGAAGAGATCGGCGAGAAGATCCCGGGCAAAAAGATCCTCATCGGCGAAACCGGCTGGCCCTCCCAGGGGCGCATGCGGGAAGGAGCCCTGCCCAGTCTGGAGAACCAGGCCCGTTTCATCCGGGGCTTCATCGCCCTGGCCGAGCAGGAGCATTGGCAATACAACCTGATCGAGGCCTTTGACCAACCGTGGAAACGGATCAAGGAAGGGGCGGTGGGCGGTTACTGGGGGTTGTTCGGCACGGAGCGGGGTGACAAGCATGTCCTTTCCGGGCCGGTCTCCAATTTTCCCAATTGGCGCATGCTGTTTGCGCAATCCGCGGCCATTGGTCTACTAACCCTGCTCATCGCCCGGCGCCATGGCGACATGGGCGCGGGCCGCTGGCTGCGATTTTCCGCAGCCATGGCAGGCGGCGCCATCCTCATCGTGCTGCAGGGGCATCAGTTCTCCATCATCTCCACCAACACCTATGAATACCTCTGGGCCTTTACCGTCCTCTCGCTGAACGGTAGCGTCTACCTGCTGGCGCTCAAGGCCGTCGCTTCCGGCACCACGCCCAAATATCTCAGCCTGGATGGTTCCCTTGATTTCCTGCGGGGCAAATCCCGCATCAGCGCGGAATCCGTAAACGGCGTTCTGCGGCTTGGGGTAATCACCTGTGCCCTGATCGGGGTCCTCGGCCTGGTGCTGGACGCCCGCTACCGGAGCTTCAACAACTTCGGTTTCGCCATCCCCGCCCTTGCCTATCTCTGGTTTTTCCGCAACCAGAAGGGGCAAGTAAGCCGATCCATGCTCGAACACCTCAGCGGGCTGCTGCTTGCCGCGGGCGGGGTGGCGATTCTCATCAACGAAACCCCGCTGAACCGGCAGACCGACATCTGGGTGGTCATCTGCCTGCTCCTGGCCTACCCCCTCTGGCGGAAAAACCGTGGGGTCTCCCTGCGCCCCCTGCTGCCCTTCGGCATTCTGGTGCTTATCGCCTTTACCGCCTTCGCGGCCCTACGCCACGGGGTCTTCATCTCGGAGCGGCTGGTTGGGGTGTGCGCGGACACGCCGGACACGGCCATCTGCCTGGTCCGTTCGACGATCGGCCGCTTGATGTACAATCAGGTCTTTGCCTGGACCAGCATTACCCTGGCCGGGCTTGCAGTCTGGCGCAACGCGGTGTGGCTGTGCTCCCTAGCCCTGGTGGCGAGCCTGGCCGGGCTGGCCTTTTACAACGTCAATCTGGCGGCTCTGGCCTTTGTCCTGGCCGGAATCACCCTGGTCCACCGGAAAGGCCGCGAGAAAAGCCCTGCATGACCGCAACCCAGAGCAAAGAGATTCTTGAAGAAGGCCTCGCCGCCATGTCCATCACCCTGGACACCCAGGCCCGCGAACGGCTTGTGACCTACTGTGACGAGCTGCTCCGCTGGGGGGCCAAGATCAATCTGGTGGCCAAGGCCCCGCTGCGCGAGATCTGGGAGACCCATTTCCTCGACTCCTTGACCCTGCTGCGAGTGCTCCCGGCGATGGGGGAGACACAACTGCCGCTCCTCGACATCGGCACCGGCGCGGGCTTTCCCGGCCTGGCCCTCACGGCGGCCCGGCCTGAGCTGCCGGTCATCCTGGTGGAGCCCCGCCAGAAACGGGTTTCTTTTTTGCGCCATGTGATCCGCACCCTGGGCCTCAAGGATACCGAGGTGCTCTGCGGCCGTCTGGAGAAAGACTCCGCAGAGGTGGACGGCCGAGCGCTTTCCGTGCCCATCGTCACCAGCCGCGCCTTCACCGACATCAGTGAATTTCTCCTGCACACCGACGCGGTCAACCCGACGGGCGGCCGGGTCATCTGCATGAAAGGCCCCCGGGCCGGGGAGGAGATCGCGGCCTGGCGGCTTGCCCAGCCGGAGAGCCCCTACCGGCTACAGGAGATCGTCGAACTGACCCTGCCTTTTTCCGGCAAGGTCCGCAACCTTGTCATCTTCAGCAAATAAGGCGTCCAAGCACCATGATACCCAAGACCCCTGCCATCATGTTCCAGGGCACCTGCTCCAACGCGGGCAAATCCGTGCTCACCGCCGCCCTGTGCCGCATCCTCTTGCAGGACGGCTTGCGGGTCGCGCCGTTCAAGGCCCAGAACATGTCGCTCAACTCCTTTGTCACCCGGGACGGCGGCGAGATGGGCCGCGCCCAGGTGGTGCAGGCCCAGGCCGCCCTCCTCGACCCGGATGTGCGCATGAACCCGATCCTGCTCAAGCCCTCCAGCGACACGGGCAGCCAGGTTATTCTCCTGGGCAAGCCGGTGGGCAACATGACGGTGAACGACTACCTGGCCTACAAGCCCCAGGCCTTTGTCGCGGTACAGGCGGCCTACGATTCCCTGGCCTCCGAATACGAGGTCATGGTGTTGGAAGGGGCGGGCAGCCCGGCCGAGGTGAACCTCAAATCCCACGACATCGTCAACATGCCCATGGCCCGGTATGCCGAGGCCAAGGTTCTGCTGGTGGGGGATATCGACCGGGGCGGGGTGTTCGCCTCCTTTGTCGGCACCATGGAGATATTGGACGCATGGGAGCGGGAGTTGATCGCAGGCTTTGTGGTGAACCGCTTCCGGGGCCAAAAATCGCTGCTCGCCGACGCGCTTACCTACATGGAACACAAAACCGGCAAGCCGGTGCTGGGCGTGGTGGATTACCTGGCCAACCTGGGGCTGCCCGAAGAGGATTCGGTAAACTTCAAGGCCGGGCTTTTCAGCCCGCACCGGCCCGCGGGTGAGCATGTCACCGTGGCGCTCATCGACCTGCCGCACATCTCGAACTTCACCGATTTCGAACCGTTTCTGGCCGAGCCGGATCTGTTTGTCAAGATCGCCAGAACCCCGGCCGATCTCGCAGGCGCGGACGGGGTGATCCTGCCGGGCAGCAAGAACGTGATCGCTGACCTCAAGTGGCTAGTTAAATCCGGCCTGGCCGAGTCCCTCAAAAAATACAGCGCGACGGGGGGCGAGATCGTCGGCATCTGCGGCGGCTTTCAGATGCTGGGCCAAAGCATCAACGACCCCTACCATATCGAGTCCGGCGGAGAAACCCTGACCGGTCTCGGGTTGCTCGACCTTGCCACGGTGCTGGAGAAAGACAAGACCCTGACCCGGCAGATGGGCAGCCATCTCGCCTCGGGTCTTGCGGTACACGGCTACGAGATCCACCACGGCCAGAGCCGGGCGACAGAAACCTGCGATATCCTCACTTTTAGCAACGGGGAAAGCGGCGGGGTCGGCAACCGCGCCCAAACCATCTGGGGCACCTACCTGCACGGCATCTTTGACGCGGACCCCTTCCGGCGCTGGTTCATCGACCGGCTGCGGCAGAGGCGGGGGCTTGCCCCGCTTAACAAGGTGCAGGCCGCCTACGACCTGGAACCAGCCTTTGACCGGCTGGCCGAGGCGGTGCGCAGCCAGATCGATATGGACGCCATCTACCGGCTGCTCAACAAATGATCTCCCTCGAATACCAAATACTGATCGCCATTGTTCTGGATCAGCTGCTCGGCGACCCGCGCCGGCTGCCGCATCCGGTGCGGATCATCGGCGCGGCCTGCACCGGATGCGAGCGGATCACCCGCGCCGTGCTCCCTCCTCTTGCCGCCGGAATCTCTTCCGTCATCCTGGTCCTGGCACTCACCGGAGCAACAACCTGGGGTCTGGTTGCAGGGGCAAACCTCCTCCATCCCTGGCTGGGAACCGCAGCGTCCGTTGTCATTCTTTATACCACCATCGCAGCCCGCGATCTGGTGCGCCACAGCACCGAGGTCCACGCCGCCCTGAAAGACGGGGATCTCCCCGAGGCCCGCACACGGGTAGGGATGATCGTGGGCCGGGACACGGCCAATCTCGACGAGGCCGGGGTGGCGAGGGCGGCGGTGGAATCGGTGGCGGAATCCATGGTGGACGGGGTGACCGCGCCGCTTTTCTTTGCCCTGCTGGGCGGGCCCGTGGGGGCCATGCTCTACAAGGCGATCAACACCATGGACTCCATGTTCGGCTACAAAAACGCCCAATACCTCAAGTTCGGCTGGGGAGCGGCCCGGCTGGACGACCTGGCCAATTTTATCCCCGCCCGCCTCACCTCCCTGATGATCCCGGCCGCCTCCTTCTTGCTCCGCCTCGATCCGAAACGCTCCCTGCTGACCCTGCTCCGGGACCGGTTTGCCCACGCCAGCCCCAATTCGGGGCACACCGAGGCAGCGGTGGCAGGCGCCCTGGGCGTGCAGCTGGGCGGCCCGAACAGCTACTTCGGCACGGTGGTGGAAAAACCTGCCATCGGCGATGCCACTCGGCCCCTGGAAGCCCAAGACATCCTCCGCGCCAACCGTTTGATGCTGCTCTCCTCCGCCTTGACCCTGCTGGCCTGTCTCGCCCTGCGCAGGCACATCCTCGGACTCCTGCCGAGCCTGCTTTTCTGAGCATCCCCGCCTAGGGCCCGACCAAGCCGCCCCACGATATCGCTGGATTTTTCCAGCCCCGCCAGCTACGATTAAAAAAGCCTTTCTCCCGGCAGGGACGTCTCCTTTCCCGCAACATGGAACATGGCATGGCAGGCATACTGAAAAAACCATTCTTCCCGCGACAGATAAGCCTGGGCACCATCGTGCTGGGGTCTCTCCTTGTGTTCAGCTTCATCCCCCTGATGGCCTTTTCCTTCTTCACCCTGAATGGAATCATCTCCCAGCTAAGCGCCATTGAAGAGAGTGAAGAGCTGCACTTCATCAAGGATGAACTGCATCAGCTTGAGACACGGATCGAGCATTACCGGCAGATGATCGATTTTGTTTCGCAACTGCCGGCGGTACTGGAGATCCTGAACCACGGCGAGAGCCGCCCCGGCAGCATCAGCAAGCAAACCGCCTTTCTCCGCTACACCGAGGCGCTGAACAGGGCCTTTGCAAAGAACAACGACGTGGTGGGCATCCAGATCCTTGATCGGAATTCGGCCGTGCAGTTTTCCCTGTTCAAGATTGCAGGCTCCACGAAATACGAACAGACCACCGCCCCTCCGCTCACCGTTGATCCGGAGTCGACCGGAAAGGCTTTTGCCATGCGGGACAAGGGCTTCCTGATCATTCCTCTCCAAAATAACCGGCAAGGAAAGGATCACCAGTCCTTCCACCAACTGCTCATCCGCATTCTCACCCCGATCCAAATGGAAGGAGAAACGATCGGGGCCTATGTTGCCGACATTGACATGGGGTTACTCACCCAGGATTTCCCGGAAATACAATGGGTTTTAAGTGATGGCTGCTATCTCGCCGGAGAGACGGACAGGCCCTCCGCCTTCCTCGATTACCCTGGGCTCAAACAGCTCTTTGCTTCAAGGCAAGCCGCGATTCTGGACATTGCCGGCCGGAAAATGGCCTGGCTCCCCTTCCTCGCCGAACAGGAGGACGCCCAAAGCGCCCTGTGGGCCGGAAAGAAGATCGATCTTCCCTCGGTGCAGAGAGCCCGGCAAAAAATCCTGCTCACCGTTCTGGCGGGACTTGTTCTACTGCTGACGATAGGACTGCTCATCTCCTTCCTTTTTTCAAAGCATATCCGGCGCCTTTCCCAACAGTTCCTCGCCTGCCTGGAGAAATCCCTTCTCCAGCAGCAACAGGGCCTGTGCAGCAAGAACACAAGGATCCGGGAAATTTCCCTGTTTTCGGAAAAGATGGATGCCCTCCTGGCCCAATACGGGGCCATGGAACAGGAACGCCGGAATTCCCAGCGAAAACTGCAAGAAAACGAGGATATCTTCCGGGTTGTTTTCAATTCGGTGCAGAGCGCCGTGATTCTCATCGACAGCGAGGACACGGTCCGCTTCTTCAATCCGGCGGCAGAGCGCATCTTCGGCTATACCCGCGAGGAGATCCTTGGCAAAAAATTCCACCCGCTGATCGTTGTTGACGACATGCGGCAAGCAGCGCATGACGCCTTGGCCGTGTTCTGGCATACAGGCAAGGGACCGATCATTGGCACCTCCCGCGAACTCCTTGCCAAAAAAAAGGATGGGAGGATCTTTCCCGCCGAGGTGTTCATCTCCAAGATAAAAAAGGACGATGGCTTCTGGGCGGTCGGCGCGGTGCTTGATATCACCGACCGCAAGGTCAAGGAAGAAAAGCTGGTGATGCTGGCCACAATGGACAGCCTTACCGGGGTGTTCAACCGGCGCCATTTCCTGCTTCTGGCCGAGCAGGAGGTGGCCCGGAGCAAGCGCTACAACAAGAATCTTTTCTTCCTGATGTTCGACCTTGACCATTTCAAGGAGATCAACGACACCTTCGGCCATGAAACAGGAGATCGGGTGCTGCAGGATTTTGCCTCGATCTGCACCGAAGGGTTGCGGAGGGCGGATATCTTCGGCCGCATGGGAGGGGAAGAGTTTGCCGCCCTTGTGGTTGAGGCGGAAGAAGAGGAGGCCATCGCCGTGGCCGAGCGGATCCGGAAAAACTTTGCCTCACAGATCGTTACCAGGGATGAGACGGAGAAAAATCTCAGCGTCAGCATCGGGATCAGCCGGCTCGACCCCGTGACCGGAAGCCTGGAATCCTCGTATGCCGCAGCCGACCAGGCGCTCTACGAAGCGAAGGGAAAGGGACGCAACAGGGTGATCATGGCCTTGCGGTGATCACCCCAGGGAGGAGACGGGAGGCAGGAAGAGCTACTTCACCCCATAATTCCCAAGGGCTTCCAGGTATGGCCCGAACAGGTCATTGTAATCGTTCATCCCCCGCTTCAGGATGATGGAGAAATGGCCGGCGTCGCTGTCGTTCACCACCAGATTGGCGCTGTTGGCCAAGGCTTCCAGATCGTACAGGGTGCGAAACTCCGGGCCGACCAGGATATAGAAGATATACCGCCGCCGGGACATGGCCATTTCCCGCATATACTGGTGGACCGTGGAACCCTCCAGCCCTCCCCCTTCAAACCCGCTGTGCAGCACCACTGCCTCAAAATTCATGAACTGCATCTTGGCGATGGCCTCTTCCGCCGAACGGACATAGGTGGGCTGGTAGCCTATTTCGCCGAAAGCCATGGTCACATTGGTGGTAATCTCCTCGTCCCCGGTCATGATCAGGGCGTGCGGCACGTTCTCCACCGCCTCCTTTTCGCTGTATACCCCGCTGGACAGCCAGCCGAGATCCGGCGGCTTGGGTGCGTCCGGAGGCAGACGCACCGGTTGGGGCCTTTTTTGGGCCGCGGCCACGATCCCGGCTGCGGCTTGGTCCTCATTGCCGGTGTGCTCGGCAAAAAGCACGTCCATCACGGCGCCCGCCGGCTGACCGGCCACCGAGCCGTCACTGTTCAGCTCGATGGGCTGCTTGCATTTCGGGCAGCCGATCTTCAGGGTTCTCCCTGGAGAGAGCGAGGCAAGGGCGGTCTTGATCTTTTCAAGCTGAGCTTCACTCAGCATGAGGGTCTGCTGACAATGGGGACACTGGGCAAGCATGGTTTCCTCCGATAGTACGCTGGAAGCTGTCAGCTTTAAGCTATCAGCTTAAACAATTACAACGGCTCTAAAACCCGGAACGCCGCTTCTCTTCCTGCTTCACATCCATGGCCAGGCCGGTGATCCCGGTGGTGGACTCGCCACGGGCGGATTTGATGGAGTCCAGCCCCCGGTTGACCGCGGTTTTCCGGGTGCAGTAACTGGCGGCGGTCTCCTCGGTGATCAGGCCGTCTTCGTACAGCTCAAGGATATGCTGGTCAAAGGTCTGCCAACCCAGGGCCTTGGCGTCGGCAATAACGTCGTAGAAGGTCTTATCCTCGGTTTCCCCGGTCATGATCAGCTCGCGCACCCGCAGGTTCATGCCCATGATCTCGAAGGCCGCCACCCGCCCGCCGCCGACCTTGGGCAGCAGCCGCTGGCAGACGATCCAGCGGATGGTGTCCACCAGCCGGTTACGCACCTGGGCCTGTTCCTCCTGCTCGAACATGCCCAGGATACGGTTGATGGTCTGGCCCGCATCCACGGTGTGCAGGGTGGAGAGCACCAGATGCCCGGTTTCCGCGGCGGACAGGCCGATCTCCATGGTTTCCCGGTCGCGCATCTCGCCCACCAGAATGACCTTGGGCGCCTGCCGCAGGGCGGCCCGCAACCCCGAGGCAAAGGAGTCGAAATCGTTGCCCAGCTCCCGCTGGTTGAAGGTCGCCATCTTGTGCTGGTGCACGTACTCGATGGGGTCTTCCAGGGTGACGATGTGCACCGGCTTCTCGTCGTTGATCTTGTCCAGCAGCGCGGCCAGACTGGTGGACTTACCGGAACCGGTGGCGCCGGTGACGAGGATGATGCCGTTGCGCTCCCCGGCCATGTTGTAGAAGAGCTTGGGCAGGCTGAGCTGGCTGATGGTGGGAATCTTCATCTCCAGTTTCCGCAGCACCGTGGAGAGGTTGGTCTTTTGCGAGAAGACATTTACCCGGAACCGGGCTTTCTGGCCCAGCCAGTAGGAAAGATCGCAGGAGCCGTGCTTGACCAAATCGTCGAGCAGCCTCTTGTTGCCGCCGATGAGGTTCAGGGCAAAGACCTCGGCCTGAAAAGGGGTGAGCGAGGGGACCGGCGGCTCCACCGGCACCGGCACCAGCTGCCCGGAGGTTTCCACCTGCAAGGGCTTGCCCACCGTGATATTGAGGTCGGAAACATTGCCGTAGGTTTCCAACATGCTGGTGATCCAGTAATCTATTTCCGTCTGTTTCATGCCTTTCCCCTCTCCAACATGTTCCGTAGTCTGTCCAATCCGATGCAATATAAGGATTGTATAAGAACGGCTCGGATTCTGACAACTATTTCTTTTTCACCAAAAAGTACAGGACGCCCGGATGCTTCATGTTGCCGGCAGCTGCCTCGGCATACGGTCCTGCGCCCCAAAAGAGATCAAGCCGCCCTGGCCCTGTGATGGCGGAGCCGGAATCCTGATTCACCACAAAGCGGTGTAAAGGTTCCCAGCCGATAACCTCGCTGGCCGCATTGACCCTTGGCTTGCGGGTCGTGAGAAAAGCGAGCCCCCCCGGCGGGAAGCATTCCTGATCGAGAGCCACGGACCGGCCAGGGGTAAGGGGTTCGCCCAGGCAACCCATCGGCCCTGCGGCGGAATCATCCCCCCACCGGAAAAAGACAAAGGAATCGTTATGGTGCAGGATGAACTCCCGTTCTTCGGGATGCTCCTTGAGATAGCGGACGATCCTGGGCATGGTGGCCTCTTCCTTGCGCATGACGCCTTTTTCCACCAGCAGCCGCCCGATGCTGCGGTACTCACGGCCGTTTTTCGCGGCAAACTGCACCCGGTGCAGCGAGCCGTCGCCAAGCTGAACCCGGCCGGAGCCTTGAATGTGTAGGATAAAGGCTTCCACCGGGTCGGCCAGATAGACCAGTTCCTGCCCGGCCAACAACCCCCCTTTTTCCATCTCGCCCCGGGTGAAATAGGGGACCAAGCTGCCGTTCTCCATCCGCCCGGTCTGCTTCTCCCCTTTTTTTATGCCGGGGATGGTAATCAGATCCGGGGGGGTGCGGTACAAGGGATAGCGGTAGGTGGCGGTCTTTGTCAGGCTGGCCTTGAAAAGAGGCTCAAAATAGCCGGTGAGGAAGATTTTCTGATCAGCCCCCCTGCCCTGTGCCTGGCAGAGGATGAACTCTTTTTTGAGGAGAGCGGTCAATCCCTGGGGGGAGGGTTTTTCCGCGATGATCCTCTGGAAGGCGAGCAGGGATTCGATGAGCCAGCGCACCGTATATTCCTCGCCGCAGAGGACAAAGGTTTTTTCCGTGGGAAGCTGCTTGAGATAATGGACGCTCCGGTCAATGGCCGGGGCAAGGGATTCGTACCCCAGATCATCTCGGAAGAGCGGCGGATCCGTGGTAAGGGGCGCGGTGGCTTCCGGGCCGCATTGGGCGGCCACGGGCTGAACCAAGGCGGCAACCAGCCCGCAGCCCAGGATAAGCACGCCCAAAAAAGTCCGTATTGTTTCCGCCGCAGTCCGCATCCGCTCCACGCCTCCTGATGGTGTCCGAACGCCTTGCACCATAGCAGAAAATCCCCGGAAATGCACCCGGCGAAGTACGCTCCGCGCCACCACCCTTCCCTGCCCCGCCTGCCTGTTGCGGGCTAACCCCTGGACGATACGCGATAAAAAAAATGTGGCAATTGTCGCGGACACTCGGTATATATTCCTACCCACTTAGGTATATATCCCTATATCCCCGGTCTTAGAAAATTTCGGAGGTAATTTAATGAGCGAAGATAAGAAGATTGAAAGTCTGATGCAGGAAAAACGCCTTTTTGCCCCGCCGGTTGCGGGCCAGGCGCGGGCCCATGTCAAGAGCATGGCCGACTACGAGGCCCATTACAAGCGCTCCATGGAGGATCCGGAAGGCTTCTGGGGCGACCGCACCAAGGAGCTGCTCACCTGGGAAAAGCCGTGGACCAAGGTGCTTGAGGCGGACATGCACAAGCCCGAGATCAAATGGTTCCAAGGCGGCAGGCTGAACGTTTCCTACAACTGCCTGGACCGCCATCTTGAAAACGGCCGCCGCAACAAGGCCGCCATCATTTTCCAGGGCGAACCCGAGGAAGATGTCCGGGTCTACACCTACCAGATGCTGCACACCGAGGTGTGCCGGTTCGCCAACGTGCTCAAGAAGATGGGGGTAAAAAAAGGCGACCGGGTTGCCGTGTACCTGCCCATGATCCCCGAGCTGGCCATCACCCTGCTGGCCTGCACCCGGATCGGCGCCATCCACAGCGTGGTTTTCGCAGGCTTCTCCGCCCAGAGCCTCAAGAGCCGCATCCAGGACTGCGAGGCCAAGGTGCTGGTCACCGCCGACGCGGTGCTGCGGGCCGGCAAGACCATCCCCCTGAAGCCCGCTGCCGACGATGCCCTCCAGGGGTGTGATTCGGTCAAAAATTGCATCGTGGTCAAACGGGCCGGCAACGAGATCGCCATGCAGTCGGGCCGCGACCTCTGGTGGCACGCGGAGATGGCAGCCGACGGCATCACCGGCCAGTGCGCCCCGGAAAGCATGGAGGCGGAGGACAACCTATTCATCCTCTACACCTCCGGCTCCACCGGCAAGCCCAAGGGCGTGGTCCATACGACCGGCGGCTATCTGACCTACGTGGCGCACACCACCCAATGGGTCTTCGACATCAAGGACGACGACGTGCACTGGTGCACCGCCGATATCGGCTGGATCACCGGCCACAGCTACATCCTCTACGGGCCGCTGGCCCTGGGCGCGACGACTCTGATGTTCGAAGGCGTGCCTTCCTGGCCCGCCCCGGACCGTTTCTGGCATATCTGCGAGAAATTCAAGGTCAACATCTTCTACACCGCGCCCACCGTTATCCGCGCCCTGATGCGGGAAGGCTCCAAGTGGACGGAAAAACACGACCTCTCCTCCCTGCGCGTGCTGGGCTCGGTCGGCGAGCCCATCAATCCGGAAGCCTGGATGTGGTACCACGAGCATATCGGCAAGAACAAGCTGCCCATTGTCGATACCTGGTGGCAGACCGAAACCGGCGGCATCATGATCTCCGGCCTGCCCTTCGCCACCCCGCTCAAGCCCGGCTCGGCCACCCACCCTCTGCCCGGCATCGACGCGGCCATCCTCCGCGAAGACGGCTCCGAGGCGGCGCCCAACGAAGGCGGCCATCTGGTGATCCGCAAACCATGGCCCGGCATGCTCCGCGGCGTGTTCGGCGACCCGGCCCGCTACAAAAAGACCTACTTTACCCGTTACGAGGGCATCTACGACCCGGAAGACGGGGCACGCAAGGACGAGGACGGCTACTTCTGGGTCATGGGCCGGTTGGACGACGTAATCAATGTCTCCGGCCACCGCCTTGGCACCGCGGAGATCGAATCCGCCCTGGTGGCGCATCCACAGGTGGCCGAGGCTGCGGTGGTCGGGGCGCCCCACGAGATCAAGGGCCAGACCATCTACGCCTACGTCTCCCTGAAATCCGGGGTCGAGCCTTCCGACGAGTTGCGCGGCGCGCTGCGCACCCATGTCCGCAAGGAGATCGGCCCCATTGCCACTCCGGAGTTCATCCAGTTTGCCGAAGGGCTGCCCAAAACGAGAAGCGGCAAGATCATGCGTCGAATCCTGCGTAAGATCTCCGCGGGCGAGACCGAGGCCCATGACTTCGGCGACATCTCCACCCTGGCCGATCCTTCCGTGGTTTCCACCCTGGTGGACGGCAGCAAGGATTTCGTCAAGTAGGAGTCAGAAGGGAAAGGCAAAAAAACGATCTTTTGCCACGTGTCAATTATCGGCAGCAGTGCCGATCACCCCACAAAAATCACGAAATTTCAAAAGAACAGGGACTGTCCCCGCACGGGGGCTGTCCCTGTTCCTTTCCGCGCTCAGCACTCCACCCTCACCACTCTTCATTCCCCTTTGCTTCCCCCGCCTTTTCAGGTATTTTGACCGGGCAGACCCACGTTGCTCCTCAAAAACCTTTCACCTAAGGCGCATCCATGGCTTCCATCGAAATATTGATTTCCACCCTCTCCGGCTGGGTATGGGGACCACCCATGCTGGTGCTGCTGGTGGGCACCGGCCTGTACCTCACCGTCATCCTGCGCGGCATGCAGTTTCGCGCCCTGCCCCACGCCCTGCGTTTGATCTGGCACAAGGAGCATGCCGGCGACGGCGACATCAGCCATTTCGCCGCCCTGATGACCGCCCTGGCCGCCACGGTGGGCATCGGCAACATCGTGGGCGTGGCGACCGCCATCACCCTTGGCGGGCCAGGGGCGGTGTTCTGGATGTGGATGACCGGCCTGGTCGGCATGGCCACCAAATACGCGGAAGCGGTGCTGGCCGTAAAATACCGGGAAAAGGGCGAACACGGCATGCGCGGCGGCCCCATGTACTATCTGGCCAAGGGCGCCGGCTTGCCCAAGCTGGCCTGGCTCTTCGCCCTGTTCACCGCCCTGGCCACCTTCGGCATCGGCAACATGACCCAGGCCAATGCCGTGGCCACCATCTTTCAATCGACCTTCAATATCGAGCCCTGGCTCACCGGCACGGTGCTGATGCTCCTCACCGGGTTGGTGATTCTGGGGGGCATCAAGTCCATCGGCAGGTTCACCTCCTTTCTGGTGCCGTTCATGATCGTCGGCTATGTGGGCGCTTCCCTTGTGGTGCTGGCGCTCAACCTCGGTGAAATCCCCCACGCCCTGGCCCTGATTTTCCAGCACGCCTTCACCCCCATCGCGGCCTCCGGCGGCTTTGCCGGCTCGGTGGTGGCCGCCTCCATGCGCTACGGCATCGCCCGCGGCGTTTTTTCCAACGAGTCGGGCCTGGGCTCGTCCCCCATCGCCGCTGCCGCAGCCCGGACCAAGGATCCGGTCAAGCAGGCGCTGGTGAGCATGACCCAGACCTTCATCGACACCCTGGTGGTCTGCTCCATGACCGCCATGGTGATCCTGACCAATCATGCCTGGCTGGAAGGGATTGCCCCTGGGCAACTGACCAGCGCCAGCTTCGGCAATACCTTGGGGCATACCGGGGTGGTGATCGTCGCCGTGGCCACGGCGCTCTTCGCCTACTCCACCTTGATCGGCTGGAATTACTACGGGGAAAAGGCCATCGAATATCTGGCGGGCCGCCGCGCCATTGCCCCCTATCGGGTGGTCTTTGTCGCGGTGGTGATCGTGGGAGCGATGATGAAACTGGAGTTCGTCTGGAATTTCTCCGACCTGATGAACGGGATGATGGCCATCCCCAACATTGTCGGCTTGCTGCTGCTGGCCCAGGTGGTCAAGGCGGAAACAGAACGGTATTTTACGCGGTAAAATACGGGGTCATTCAACGCCATAAAAAAAGGAGCCGGAAATTTCCGGCTCCTTTTTTTATTCTCTTTCCCCACAGAAAAAAAGCGGCCCTGCCGCCGTGAGGTGTCTCTTAAAACGGCATCTGGAACTTCAGGCTGGCCACTTGGTTGGTATAATCCTCCCGGCCATCAACATCATACCGCGCCGTGACCGTCAAACCGTTGGCTGCGAGCATTTCAAAACCTAGCCCCCCTTGCAGCACAAAAGACGCCGGATCAAGCCCCTCGGTGACGAAAGTCGGCCCGCCCCCGCTGAAGCTGGCATTCACCGACGACTGGCTGGCCATGAGGTCATAGCCCGCGCCCAGATGGCCGGTCAGCTTCATCTGCTCCGTAAATGCATACCCCCCCCGACCGCCCACCGAGAGAACCAGGGAATCCTCATTGGTATCATCCATATGCAGGTTGATGGCCCCAGCCCCGGTTTCGGTATAGTCCTCCACGTTCACATAGGTATACTGGGCGCGGAGATATGAGGCAAAGTTGGTTTTCTCGCTCACCGTGTAGCGATGCTCCAGCTCCGCGTCAAGCAGGGTGTGCCAGCTGGTATAGTCTCCGTTCGCCACCCGGTCCAGGCCGCCAAAGACGATATGGCGGGAGGAGTCGTTGTCGTTGACACCGAATCCGGCCTGCAGGTTCAGGCTGGTGGCTTTGCTCAACCGGTCTGTTGCATACAGCGTTAGCTGGTAGGTATTGATCTCAAGGTTGTTACGGGTTACCGGCGAATCGCCGTCCACCTCGCCCTTGGCAAGGGAAAGCGCTGCACCGATCCGCCACTGCTCGTCCACCTTGCCATCCGCGCCCAGGGCCAGGCCATGACTGTCGGCGGTATAGCCGACCACGCCCTTGCGTTCGTTCTGGTCGGTCCAAGAATAGAAAGGCTGGGCCCAGATCATGCGATCCTTGAACAACGGATCGCCGGAGGAAAGCCCCTGCCCACCGCTCATCCGTTCACTCACCACCTGGGAGCCGCTGCTGCCGGCAAGCCCCAGTGCAACCTGGGCGCCACCACCGGAAAATCCCGGCATGAGTTGCGATACAGCCTGCCCGACCTCATTGGCGCTACCAAGAGAGCCCAAGGCGTCGAGCACGATCTGCATGTCGACGCTGGCCCCTGCTTCCTGAATCGCATCAAGGGCTCCTGCCACACCAGCCGCGGCAGGCGAAACAGCATCACCGCTCACTGCATCCGCAAAGGTCAAGGCCTGCTCCGTGGTCAGGTCGATGGCGTTGCCATTGACCGTGCCGCTGAAGTTCCACATGGCGCTGTTATCGGTGACGGTGAGGCCGCCGGCGGTAAGGGTTCCGGCGGAAAGAACGCTGGCCAGCACGTTGCCGTTGGCCAGGGTGTCGCCGGCGCTGACCTTGACATCGACCTTGTTGCTGGCGGAAAGATCCGCCGTGCCGGTCACCACTAGCTTGCCGTAATTGGTGAGGCTGGAAGCGCCCGTCTGGAATACGCCGTTGGCGGTCTGGGTATAGTTGCCGGTAATGGTGGCGGTATTCCCGGCGGCCACGGACAGGGTGCCGCCGTTCGTTACCCCGCTGGTGGCAGTCACGCCGTGGGCCATGTTGAAAATGCCGGCGGCGCCGATGTTGAAACCATCAACGCTAAAGGTGTTTTCCGTGGTAAAGGTGCCGTTCACGTTCACCGTGGAACCAGCAGCGCCGGTCACCGCACCGGTGACCCTGCCGGTGAGGCCGTTGAGGTTCAGAGTCCCGTCAGCCAGTTCCACCGCGCCATCCAGGGTGCCGGTATTGGTGATGGCGACCGGGGCCATGGGATTATTGACATAGATGGCATAGGTGCCGCCTTGAATGGTGCCATTGTTGGTAATCCCGCCGGTAACAGTGCTGGAACTCTGGACGCGAATACCTGTAGTTACGCCTTGGATGGTGCCGCCCGCGTTGTTGACGATGCCGCCGTCAACAGTGGTGTTGTTTCGAACAAATATTCCTATCTGCGCTCCGGAGATCGTGCCGGAGTTGGTGATACTGCCGGAAACCGCAGTCTGGGAAAGCTGAATACCGGCAGAGTTCGTGCCGGTGATGTTCCCTCCCAATCCGTTGGAGATAGAGCCGATATTACTGCTCACAGCATAGATACCCGCCGGGCCCGAGATAGTGCCGGAGTTGGATATGGCGCCAGTGACGGTGCTTTCGGTAAGGTAGATGCCAGCCGACCCGGAAGAGGTCGCCTGGATGGTGCCGCCCGTATTGTTGGTGATGGAGGCGATGGTGCTGGAGTTGGCGGCATAGATGCCGTAATATCCGCCAAGGATATCACCGGAATTGGAGATGGCGCCGGTGGTGGTATTCCAAAGAACATAGATGCCCGCGGAGGAGGAGCCTTGGATGGTCCCGCCCGCATTGTTCACGATGCTGCCGGTAACGGTGCTGGTGTTCTCAATCTTTAAACCGGTCTGGCTGCCGGAAATGGTGCCGTTGTTGGTGATGCCGCCGGTAACGGTGCCGCTGTTGCCGATATAGATGCCGGTTTGACCGGAAATGGCCGCAGCCGCAATACCGTTGGTGATGTCACCGTTGACGGTACTGTTATTGATGTAGATGGCCGTCTGACCGGAAGAGATGGTGCCGGAGTTGGCGATATTGCCCGAAACCTGGCTCTGGGAAACATAGATACCCGCCGAATTTGAGCCGGCGATCTGCCCCCCCTCATTGTTGGTGATCGAACCCACGGTACTGGAGTTGCTGACATAGATGCCGTAGTTGCCGCCAGAAATGGTGCCGCTGTTATCGATATCGCCGGTGGTGGTATTCTGAAGAACATAGATGCCCGCGGAGGAGGCGCCTTGGATGGTCCCGCCCGTATTGTTCACGATGTTTCCGGTAACGGTGCTGGTGTTCTCGATCTTCAAACCGGTCTGGCCGCCGGAGATAGTGCCGTAATTGTTGATGCCGCCGGTAACGGTGCTGCTGTTGCCGATATAGATGCCGGTTTGGCCACCGGAAATGGTTGCCGCCGCAATATCGTTGGTGATATCGCCACCAACGGTGCTCGTATTAATATAGATGCCCGTCTGACCGGAAGAGATGGTGCCGGAGTTGGCGATGCTGCCGGTGAGTCCACTGTTTGTGTTGATATAGATGCCCGCCGAGCTGCCGGTAATGGTGCCGCCCGCATTGTTCGTGATATTTCCCGCTATTTGGGCGCCGGTGACAATGACACCTCGACTGCTTCCTTGAATGCTTCCGGTATTTTCAACGGTCACGCTGCCGGAATTATTGAGCTTGATGAAATCATATGTGCTTCCGCCGGAAACCTGCCATGTGGTAGCCGTCACAGTTATCCCAGCCATTGCGGGCGTGGCCAATAAGGCGGGAACAACCGTCACGGACAGGCAGGCGGCGGCGATGGCCTGATTCAATTTCTGGCGATGGTATCGTTTTGCCATGGGGTATCCCGAAAAAGGTTAGATAATGATTTTGAACACATTTCCTTATCGTTAGCCTTATACCTCCACGTTGCATAAAAGGAAACGAAAAAATGAATCGCTATTCATTCGCACCCAAAAAACATTGGGGGACAAAATCCGTTTCTTTTCGTATCATAGGTGCGCCTTTCCGCACTGTATCTTTGTAACTATCCAGCAACGCCCCATCTGCGTCGCCGCTGCGCGGCTGAACAGTTACAGTTTAGCGGTTTTCGCCATTTACCGGCATTGAGCTGGATAGTTCTGTATCTTTTTTCAACCCGTTTCAGGTGGACATGACACAGCCCCCCCAGACAAGACAAGGCATGAACAGGGACCAGGCCATGGCCGAGGCTGCCCGCCTGCAGGCGGCAGGAAACCCTGCGGCGGCGGAGAACCTCTACCGCCTGATTCTGGCCGGCACCCCGGACTTTCCCCCGGCCTGGCATGCCTTGGGCCTCATCGCCTGTCAGGTCGGCAAGCTGCCCCTGGCCGCGGATTTAATCACCAAGGCCATTGAGCTGGACGGCTCAATCCCTCTCTACCACCGCAATCTCGGCGAGATTTGCCGCAGGCTGGGCCGGCTTGCCGAGGCCATCGGTGCCGGAGAGCGGGCGGTGGCCATGGCCCCGGATAACAGGGAAGCCCATTACAACCTCGGCCTCGCTTACACCGACAGCGGCCGGCACGGAGAGGCAATCCGCTGCTACCGCCGGGCCCTGACCCTGACCCCCGACCATAACCTTTCCTGGAACAATCTGGGCGCGTCCTTGGAAAAAATGGGCGACAAGGATGGGGCCGAGGAGGCCTATGCCAGGGCGGTGGCCATCGACCCGCGCCACGCCGAGGCCCAGAACAACCTGGGGGCGATTTACAGCGAACAGGGACGATTGGACAAGGCCCGCCACGCCTTCGAAGCCGCCATCGCCGCCCGGCCCGACTTTGTCGAGGCGCACTACAATCTCTCCTCCCTCAAAACCTATGCCGCGGAAGACCCGCATCTGGCGCAGCTAAAAGCACTGACGGCGCAATCGGCAGCCCTGCCGGTGGCGGCCCGCATCCGCTACAATTTCGCCCTGGGCAAGGCGCGGGAGGATGCGGGCGATTATAACGAGGCCTTTGGCGCCTATGCCGAAGGCAACCGGCTGCAACACGATCTGCTGCCCCATGACGAAGCACAGGCCGAGGAAATGCTGGCACGGATTAAAGAAATCTTTGCCACGGATTTTCCGCCGAAGCAGCCCGAAGCATTTCCCCCCAGCCGGGCAGGGAAAACCCCGGTTTTCATCGTCGGCATGCCCCGCTCCGGCACGACCCTCATCGAACAGATTCTCGCCAGCCATCCGGACGTGTTCGGCGCCGGCGAGTTGATCGATCTGCACGAGGTTATCCATGGCGCGGCCGGGGCGGCAACCGGGCAACCCTTCACCGCTTGGGCGCCCAAACTTACCGCTGATGATTTCCCGTACCTGGGCGAAAAATATCTGGAACGGGTCTGGCGGCTGAATCCCGAGGCCGCCTGCATCACCGACAAAATGCCGGCCAACTTCTTCTATATCGGCATGATCCGCCGGATGCTGCCCCAAGCCAGGATCATCCATGCCATGCGCGACCCCATGGATTCCTGCTGCTCCTGTTTTGCCCGGCTCTTCAACGACACCATGGCCTTTGCCTACGATCTGGGCACCCTTGGCCGCTACTATGTGCGGTATATGCAGCTCATGGAGCACTGGCAGGCAACACTGCCGGAGGGGTCCATCCTCAATGTTCGCTACGAAGAGGTGGTTGCCGATGTGGAGGGCCAGGCCCGGCGGATGCTCGCCTATCTCGGCCTGCCCTGGGATGATGCCTGCCTGGCATTCCATGACAACAAACGCTTGGTCAAGACCGCCAGCGTGGCCCAGGTGCGCAGACCGATCTACACCACCTCGGTTGCCCGCTGGCAACGCTTTGGCCCGCATCTGGAGCCGCTGTTCGAGATCGTGAAGGATTACCGGAAGACAGATTGAACGCCCCCAAAGGACTCCCCATGCCCCATGACTCCATCCTTCCCCCCGAACCCATCGTGCCGGGCAACCCATCCCGGCAGCAGCACCTTTCCATCGAACAGGCCATGGCCTTGGCCGGCCAGCTTCAGGGGCAGAACCGGCTGCCGGAATCGGAAGCTATTCTCCGCCAAATTTTGCAGGCGCAGCCCGATCATGCCCATGCCCTGCATCTGCTGGGAGTCATCGCCCACCAGGCAGGCAGAGCGGAATTGGCCGTCGAGCTGATCGAAAAAGCAATCCGGCAAAACGGGCAGGAAGCCCTGTTTCATGCCAATATCGGGGAGATGTACCGGCAGCAGGGATATCTTGACAAGGCCATTGCCCACGGCAAGAAAGCAGTGGCCCTCGACGCCATGCTGGCCACGGCCCACAGCAATCTCGGCATCGCCCATTACGACAGCAAGGAATACGACCGGGCCGAGGCCTGCCAGCGGTTGGCGCTCAAAATCAACCCCAGGCTGGCCTGCGCCCTGAACAACATGGGCAGCCTCATGCGCGAGGCCAAGCGGATGGAGGAGGCCATCGAGTATTATCGTCAGGCTTACGCCATCGAGCCCAATTATCTCGAACCGCTCAACAACCTCGGCGCCGTGCTGGTGACGGAAGAACGGCCAGAAGAAGCGGTGGAGGTTCTGGCCAAGGCGCTCTCCCTGAACCCGCAATACGCCGACGTCCATTGCAATCTCGGCTTTGCCCTCAAGGCGCTTGAACAGTACGAGCAAGCCTTCCAGCATTTCCAGACCGCTCTGCAATTCAAGCCGGGATATGCCGAGGCGTACATCGGCATCGGCCGGATATACCAAGAACGGCACAATCTCGCCGAAGCGGAACGCGCCGGCCTGAAGGCGATTGAGCTGGCCCCGGAAAAAGCCGAGGCCCACAGCATGCTGGGGAGCATCCATACCGAAATGGACCAGACCGGAGAGGCGGTTGCCAGCTTCGACAGGGCCTTGGCCCTTGACCCGAAACTTTCCTCTGCTTTGCTGGGCAAGGGGCATCTCTGCATGGAGATGGGCGATCTCGCAACCGCGGAGCAGTTTTTCCGCACGGCATTGCACGACTCGCCCGGAGATGATCTGGCTGCGCGATTTCATCTCACCCAGGTCAAAAAGGTGCGACAGGACGATGAAAACATGGCGGCTCTGGTTACCGCCGGCCAGGAAATCGCAGCCTTACCGGAAGACAAAAAACTCTCCCTGCACTTTGCCCTGGGCAAGTGTTATGACGACACCGGCGATTATGAAAAGGCCATGAGCCATTTCAAGGAAGGATGCCGGATAAAGCGAAAAAAAATCACCTATGATCCGGCAAGCCAGGAAACCATCTTCACCCGGATAATCGAGACCTTTAACCGGGATACGATTGAGGCCCTGCGCGGAGGGGGCGAACCGTCCGATCTACCCATTTTCGTGCTGGGCATGCCGCGCTCCGGCACCACCCTCACCGAGCAGATCATTGTCAGCCATCCGGATGTGCATGGGGGCGGAGAGTTGCCGGATCTGCTCCAGATTGCCCACCGCCCCTTGCAGATCGGCGCGGCCATGGCCGAGTTCCCCGCCAATCTGCAAGGACTCACCCGGGAAACCCTTGCCGCCTGGGGCGCGGATTATGTCGCAGGGCTCAAGAAGAGGGCGCCGGACGCCCGCCGCATGACCGACAAAATGCCCGGCAACTTTTTCATGGTCGGCCTGATCCATCTTATGCTGCCCAACGCCAAGATCGTGCATGTCAACCGCAACCCGGTGGACACCTGCCTCTCGTGCTTCGCCCGGCTCTTTCATCACGGCCAGGAACAGACCTATGATCTGGCCGAGCTTGGCCAGTACTACCGCCAGTATCGCCGCCTCATGGACCACTGGCGCACTGTCCTGCCGCCCGGCTCTTTTCTGGACATCCACTATGAAGATCTGGTTGCCGACACGGAGACGCAGGCACGCCGGCTGCTTGAGTATTGCGGCCTGGAATGGGATGATGCCTGCCTGGAATTCCATGCCACCAAACGCAAGGTGCGGACCGCCAGCATCACCCAGGTGCGGCAGCCGATCTACACCTCATCGGTGGACCGATGGCGGCGGTATGGGAACACCTTGGCCCCGCTACTCGAAGCGCTGGGCGATCTGGTCCCGGCATCATGAAAAAAGGCTGGCTGCTGCTCCTGCTGCTTTCCCTGCTGCCGGGCCTTGCCGGGTGCCTCGCGCTCTCGCCGGAAGTGCGCCGGAGCAATGCCGGCCAAATGGCGGCCGCTTCGGAATGGAAACAGGTCCGCCTGCCCGCGGGCCGTTTTGTCCTGGCCGGGTATCTGCCCAAAACCATTCCCGCCAACACTACAACCCTGACCATCTATATCGAAGGCGATGGCCTTGCCTGGATAAATCCGTCGCTCGTCTCCCCCGACCCCACGCCGATAAAACCCGTGGGCCTGGCTCTGGCCTTGCGGCACCCCCGTGGCGCCGCCGCTTACCTGGCTCGTCCCTGCCAGTATGTTGCGGGGCCCGACACCCAGGGCTGCTCGGCACGCTATTGGACAAACCTGCGTTTTGCTCCGGAGGTGGTGGACTCCGCCGATCAGGCGATCGACCTGCTTAAAGAGCGATTTCAGGCAACACAGCTTGTCTTGGTCGGATATTCAGGCGGCGGCGCAGTGGCGGCCCTGATCGCGGCCCGCCGCCATGACGTGGCGCTTCTCGTTACCGTGGCCGGAAACCTCGACCCTCAGACCTGGACGGCGCAGCACCACGCCACGCCCCTGACCGGATCGCTGAACCCGGCGGATGCCTGGCCGCAATTGCAGGAGATCCCGCAACTCCATTTCGTCGGCGGCAAGGATCGAATCGTCCCCCCAGAGGTAGGAAAATCATTCGCCAACCATTTTCCGGCAGACCGACGCCCCGAGATACGAATGATTCCAGATTTTGACCACACCTGCTGTTGGGCGGAACAATGGCCGGAGCTTTTTACGCCCTATGCCCGCTGAAAAATCGATGAATTCTTACTGAAACGGAACATTGAGGAAACATCTCTAGCGGGGCAGTATCCTGCTTAGCCGCTGGATTGAAATAACCTTGAGGACGCAATCTTCCAACGTGGTGTTTGCTGTGTCGAGGAGCAGATCCGGGGAGTCCGGCGCTTCATACGGAGAAGAAACCCCCGTGAACTCTCCAATCAACCCTTGCCGCGCTTTCTTGTAAAACCCCTTCACATCACGTTGTTCACAGATCTCAATGGGACAGCAACAGTACACCTCAAAGAAATTTTCCTTGCCTACCAGTTGTTGTATCCGCTCACGATCAGCGCGAAACGGCGAGATAAACGCGGTTAACACCAGCACCCCTGCCTCCATGAACAACTTGGCCATCTCCCCGATCCGCCGGAGGCTTTCCGACCGGTCTTCCCTGGAAAAACCAAGATCCGAACACAGACCGTGCCGGACATTATCACCATCAAGCACAAAGGTTGCACATCCCAACTGATGCAGTTTTTCCTCAACGGAATGGGCCAAGGTGGACTTCCCGGAACCGGAAAGCCCCGTAAACCAAATGATTCCACTCCCGTGGCCATGTAGTTTCTCTCTGCGTTCACGGGTCACGGTTGCTGCATGCCAGACTACGTTCGGACACGTGGACATAGGGCTCTCGTTTGTTTACGGTATACGAAGCTGAGTTCAGGAGCCCCGGTCAGCGCGGCAAAGCCCCCTGTCGTGTTATTCCCTGAATTTCTCCGCCAGTTCGGCGGCAACCATGGCGTAACGGTTGGAGTTGTTCCATTTGGTGATGGCCTGGAAGTTCGGGTAGCCTGCCACGTACTGCATCCCGCCGTCCGGCAGCTCCAGGCCGACAATGGTGAGCTCCTTGTTCTCCGGTGAGGGCGGAAGGTCGATCTTCTGGATCTTTTTCACCTCGGCGCGGGAGACAAAGCCTTTTCGCCCCTGGGCATAGGCTTTTTCCAGCTTCTCCCCCTTCAGCTTCTTTCCCAGCTCCCGGTAGATCGGGGCCTTGAGGGTCCAGCCGAATCTCTGCAGATAGTTGGCAATGCTGGCCAGGACATCGGGCACCGACTCCCAGACATCGCGGCGGCCGTCGCCGTCAAAATCCACGGCATAGAGGCGGAAGCTTGAGGGGATGAACTGGGTCTGACCAAAAGCCCCGCCATAGGATCCGGTGATGGCCAGCGGATCAACCCCGGTTTCCCGGCAGAGCAGAAGGTATTCGACCAGCTGTTCCCGATAGAACTTGCTGCGGCGGGGATAGGCGTCAAACATGGTGTTGAGGGTCTGAAACATACTGAACCCCCCTTTGTGTTTGCCGAACTGGGTTTCGATCCCCCAGATGGCCACGACAACCTCCCGCTCGACCCCGATCTCGTTTTCAATCCGGTCCAGCACCTCACGGTGTTCGAGGAGAAGCCTTTTTCCCTCTTGAATCAACTGCGGAGTAAGGAAACGGGGGAAATACTCAAAATAGGGCTTGGCCTCCCACTGGGTATCCATGAGCTCCAGCACCCGTTTCTTGATGGTGACCCCGGCAAAGAGCCGGTCCAATTCTTCCGGGCTGAAGCCGTGCCGCGTCACCAGCTCCTGAAAAAGCTCCTGATAGCGCGGGCTGGAAAGATCAATGGCCTGCCCGTCCTCGACCAGATCGGCGGCCAGCGGCTGCGGCTCCCCCGCACCGGCTCCGGCCCAACTCGGCGGGCAGGAAATGCAGACGACCCAGGACAACAGGAGAACCAGCCCAACAACACCTCTATGCAACACGGAAAACCTCATGGGGAAAACACCTCGAAAAATTTCCGGCAAAAATCCTCAACCTGGACGCCCGGCAGCGCATTGATCCCGGCCGCCGCAGCCCGTCCACCGCCGGTGGGAAACGCACGGCACAAAACATCGGCTCCAACACGCCGGGCAATGGGCGCACGCACGCTGACCATGAAGGTGGTGTCGCCATTGTCCACCAGCAAGGCGTGGGCCGCATCCTCCCTTTCCCTGGCCTTTTCATTGCTGAACACCCCGGCTATGCGGCTGGCCCATTTTTCCGCGGGAAAGGCAAAAATCCGGCCGTGTCCGGTTTCCCGCAGGGGGGGCACCGCCCTGGCCCGGCGCAGATCATCGGCAAACCCTTGGCGCAACTGGGCAAGGATCCGGGCCTCTTTGCAAAAAACCAAGGGGTCAACATAGGGCTGCACCGCCGCATAGAGCGCCTGGGGCGGCAGATGCAGATCAGCCACCTCCCGGCCGTAGCCGTTGTAGTTCATCAATTCGCCCAGTTCACGCAACTGCGCCACCTGACCTTCGGTCAGATCCAGACTGGCTGCCGCCTTGCGGGCCGCATCGTGCAGATTGTCGCCAAAGGCGGCGGCCACACCCCATCCCCGGAAACGGCCGCCCAACAGGGAATCAACAATGAGGGAGGTGCAGATCTCGGGGCTGGGATCCAGATGGGCGATGAGGTTGGGGCTATCCGGCAGATCACCGGCGTAGTGGTGATCCACGTAAAAAACCCGGCAGGACTCCAGCAGTTGCAGCAAGGGAGCCCTGTTGCTGTCCAGGGAGATATCCAGCACGGTGAGTTCCGCCCCCCGCACTTGGGCCACCTGGTCAAGAAGCCGGACATCCCGCTTGACCCCGGTTACCAGGGTTGCTTCCCGAGGCTCTGCCAGACGAAGCTGGTGCAGGGCACAGATGCCGTCCGCATCGCCGTTGAAAATGTCGTAATATGCCGTGGTCATGCAATCGCCGCCTTGCGTTTCCCTGCCTTCCGGATCATGAAATCACAGATTGTCCTTGCCCCAGCGGGCAATACGGCCAACGCCATCGAGGGAAAAAATAACCATCACCCGCTGGTCATCGGGAGTCCTGCTTGCCTCCATCTCCATCATCCAGCAGGCTGGTTGGTAGACCAAGCGAAGGCGGGATTCCACCGTATGGTCCTCGGAAAAAGATTTGACCAAGGAAGCGGTGGCGGTGAGCGTTTCGGTCAGCTGCGTCCCTGCAACGCCGATCAGGTCATGGGTTGACTCGCCGAGATCGGTGTAAAAATAGGGGGCCACCATGCCGCTGTCCTGGAGATACCGGTAATTGAGGCCAAGTGTATGCCCGCCGGTCAGGCTGAATTGGTTACGCAACTCATACCGGGTAATGTTTTTGCCATACATGCTCAGATTGGTCTGGTAACCCAGCACCCATCTGGGCACGGGAGAGACTGCCGCCTCGAACCTGAGATCGGACCAATCATACCGCCGATCGGTATCCCCGAGGCCCAGGGATTGGGGATTTTCCTTCCGCAGATCATAGGTCTGCAAGACCTTGAACAACCCGAGATTGCGGTTCCAGAATCCACCACGCTCGTTGGTGCCACCCATTTCAAAGTAATTATTGAGCTGCCAGGTGAGCCAGTTTCTCCTCTCCAGACGATCCACGCTGTCAAAATACCCAAGGCTGTCGCCAAGGCTTGGCAGCTCCTCGGTTCTTGTCAGGTATTCATAGACAAGGTTGGGCCGCACCATGTGCTCAAGCCAGTCGGAACCACCCAGATCAAAATCGCGCAGGAAGATGGTGGCCATATTGCCTGTGAAATCAGAGGCCTGCCGGTCCTGAAAGCGGTCCTTATCCCAGGAGGAGTCCCCATAGGATTCAAGCTGGTACGCCGTTTCCCGCACCCCGCCGCTGACCTTGCCTTCGATCCATCCGCCCCGGGGCAGAAAAGAGATCAGCTTGGGGTGCAGATCAAGACGCTGGGTCCCCATCCCATCCGCCCGCCAGTAATTGACGTATTCCGACTCCCAGGCGGTGCTCATCCGTGTCCCGCTGATGGGGATGCGCCCGGTGAAATCCAACCTGGGCAGCGCCTGCAGAGGGCTGGTTGGCCGGGAGAGAACAGAGTATTCCCCCGCTTCCAGCACCCCATCCCCGTCATCCGTGCCCAGAAAAATGTCGTGGGCCGTATTCTGCCTGGTGCGCAGCTCAGCGCTGCCGACCATGTTCGACCAAACTTTAATCAGCTGCAGGGAAGACTCCCGCTCCAGGATGGTTTCCTCCCGCAGGTCCCGGCCAAACTCATCAAGAAAGAGGAGCTTGCTCGCCGTATAGCCCATGGAGCCGTCCTTGAATTCCTGCAGGTAATCCTGGTCGGAAACAAGATCAAGGTCAAGCCTGCCGGTGAGGTGGTCGCCGAAATCATGGTTGGCCTTGCCCCGCAGCCAGTACCGGTTGGACTCTCTGCGGATAAACCCGTCCGTTTTGTATTCGGTCGTAAGATCCGCGCCGTCGACGAGATCATCGCGCATGTAACTGAGCATGAAGGTGCCGTAGGATTCTGGCCCTTTCACATAACGGAACTCCCCGCCATACTGGACCCCCCTCTCGGAGAGGTAGCCGGGATAGAGGGTGATGTCCGTGCTGGGCGAGACATTGAGGAAAACCGGAACCATCAGGCCGAAGCCGCTCCGGCTGGAATGCGACCACTCCGGAAAGAGCAGGCCGCTTTCCCTTTTGGTCTTGGCGGGAAAGGTGAAAAACGGGGTGTAGGCCAGGGGCGCGTCTTTTACGTGAAAGACGGCGTTGGTCATCTGGGCCATGCCGTCAACGGTGAGCTTGGTCGTGCTGCTGGTAAACGACCAGGGCGGGCTTTTGCCCTCCTCGGGCTTACAGGCGGTGGCCCACCCTTTTTTCAGGGTGTAGCTGAACTCGCCGGTTTTCTCCACCTCCTGCCCGGTGACATACATGTGGTTTTCCGCCATGAATATGGTGGAATCGCTGAAGGTGCCGGTCTGGGTCTCAAGATCCATATCCGCGCGGTCGGCGGTGATCTCATCCGCGCCCGAGAGGATATAGACATTGCCCCGGGCCTTGACCGTGCCGCGCTCCACATCGTAACGGGCCCAGTCCGCCCGGATAACCATGCCGCCTGGGCCCTGGCTCTTGGGCCGGATCACAATGACATTGCCCTCGGCCAGAATACTGTCCGGTTCGTTAAGATGAACAAGGCTGTCCGCCGTGATCTCCCAGGGAATGGGCCGGGCTGATGCCTGGGCGGGGGCAAAAGCGGCAAGAGCGGCCAAAGCCACCACGAAGCTGCACAGGACGCCGCTTGGAGTTATCCGTCTGTCTGCCATTTCTTCCCCGTCAGGCACGATGCGGGGCCGGGACTGAATCCCGGCCCCACGCTCTGTTCTTGGCATCAATCCGCCTGCCGGTTGCAGGCATCATCCCGCAACACCGCGCCGGTGCTGCCGGAGGTCACCAACCGGGCATAACGGGCCGCGTAGCCGGTGGTGATCTTCGGCGCGGGCGGCTGCCAGTTGTGCTGCCGCTGGGCCAAAATCCCTTCCGCCACCGCCAGTTCGATGGATTTGTGCCGGATATCGATGGTGATCCGGTCCCCTTCCTCGACAAAGGCAATGGGGCCGCCATCCGCCGCTTCCGGCGAAACATGGCCGATACAGGCGCCCTGGGTGCCGCCGCTGAAACGGCCGTCGGTGATCAGGGCCACGCTCTTGCCCAGCCCCATGCCGACAATGGCCGAGGTCGGGGAGAGCATCTCCGGCATGCCTGGTCCGCCCTTGGGGCCGCAATAGCGGATGACCACCACGTCGCCGGCCTTGATCTTGCCGCCCAAAATGGCGGTCTGAGCCTCGTCCTCGGATTCGAATACCCGGGCCGGGCCGCTGTGCTTGAGCATCTCCTCGGCCACCGCCGACTGCTTGACCACGCAGCCGTCCGGGGCGAGATTTCCGTAGAGCACGGCGATGCCGCCGAAGGCATGATAGGGCTCGTCCACGGAGCGGATGATATCGGCATCCCGCACCCGGACTTTTTCCAGATTTTCACCCAGGGTCTTGCCGGTGACGGTCATGACCTCCAGATTGAGGCCCGCCTCGGTGTTGAGCAGTTCGCACATCACCGCCGGCACGCCGCCGGCCTCGTCCAGCTGTTGCAGGCTGTGCGGCCCGCCGGGGATCAGGCTGCAGAGATGGGGCACCCGCTCGCTCACCTCGTTGAACAGGGCCAGGGGCAGCTCCACCCCTGCCTCCTTGGCAATGGCGGGCACATGCAGCACGGTATTGGTGGAACAACCCAGGGCCATATCGATGGCCATGGCGTTTTCAAAAGCCGCGCGGGTGGCGATATCCCGGGGGCGGATATCGTCGGCCAAAAGCCGCATCACCGCCATGCCCGCTTCCTTGGCCAACCGGATCCGGGCCGCGGCCACCGCCGGAATGGTGCCGTTGCCCGGCAAGCCGAGACCGATGGCCTCGGTGAGGCAATTCATCGAATTGGCGGTGAACATCCCGGCGCAGGAACCGCAGCCGGGGCAGGCATGATCCTCGAGTTCGGCCAATTCTTCCGCGCTCATGGTCTCGGACTTCACCCGGCCAACCCCTTCAAACACGCTGACCAGATGCACCTCCTTGCCGCGGAAACGTCCGGTGAGCATGGGGCCGCCGCTCACCATGATGGCCGGGATATTGACCCGCAACATGGCCATGAGCATGCCGGGCGTCACCTTATCGCAATTGGGAATCATCACCAGGGCGTCAAAGGGATGGGCCATGGCCATGATCTCCACGGAGTCGGCGATGATCTCGCGGCTGGCCAGGGAATATTTCATCCCCTTGTGGTTCATGGCCAGGCCGTCGCACACCCCGATGGTCCCGAAGGCGATGGGGGTGCCACCGGCCATGCGGACCCCGGTTTTCACCGCTTCCAAAATCTTGTCAAGATGGATATGGCCGGGGATGATCTCGTTGTGGGCGTGGGCAATACCTATCAGAGGCCGCCGGATCTCCTCGTCGGTGTAGCCCATGGCCTTGAGCAGGGAACGATGCGGCGCCCGCTCCACCCCTTTGCGTATTGCATCACTGCGCATCTTTTTCATAGGTCGATTCCCGTCAATTGTCCTGATTTTTTCATACTTTTACCAAAACTTGAGAATACTAGCAGGCCGCTGTCTGCTGTCAAGGCAAAAGTCTCCTGGCGCCGAATTTGGCGGGCAGAGCGCGGCCCGAATCGCGTCTATTCCGGCTTGCCGTCAAGAGGGTTTTTATGCCGCCCGCCCCTCGACAAACCCGGCCCGAACGGAAAGAATTATCAGCACAGGTCGCTTTCGATTGAAAAAATTGCCGCCCGCTCCCAAGCTGTGGTATTTTGTCCGCACAAGAGATCCCCGGATGGGGTTGATGTTAGTACGAGCAAATTCCGTAAAAATCCCATAGAGTTGAAATGCTCACCTGCGGAATTGGCTCCTGTTGCCGTCGGCAGGACAACCAATAAAAACTCCGACGAGGTATCGCCCGATGAAGACAAGCAAGCGTACGAAATATTTCCGTCCCGGTTTGATGCTCGCCATCTCCCTGCTCCTGTGGAATCCTCTCCAGGCCGGCGCCTTTCCGCAAAACGGCAGCGGCGCCGGGACCGGTGGGGGTGGCATGGCGGAGGGATCGTCGATGCGTGGGGTCTCCGGCAAGGTGGTTGAAACCATGAACAGCGGCGGCTATACCTATGCCTTGGTGGACACGGGCAGCGGCAAGACTTGGGTGGCCCTGCCCCAGACCGAGATCGCGGTGGGCAGTGAAATCGCCTGCCAGCCGGGCATGACGATGAACAACTTCAACAGCACCACGCTGAATCGATCCTTCGAACACATCGTCTTTACCCAGGGGCTTGCCTCTCCCGGCGCGGCCGCGCCCTCGGCCCCGGCCGCCGCCCCGGCTGAGGCGATCACGGTGAGCAAGGCTGGAGGAGCCAATGCCCGGACCATCGGCGAGATTTTCGAAAACAAAGCCTCCCTGGCGAATAAGCCGCTGGTGGTGCAGGCCAAGGTGGTCAAGATCAGCCGCGGCATCATGGGCAAGAACTGGCTGCACCTGCAAGACGGCACCGGCAGCCAGGCCGCCAGGACCAACGATCTGGTGGTCACCACCGATTCGCTGCCGGAGATCGGCGAGGTGGTCACCATCACGGGAAATCTTTCCCTGGACCGTGACTTCGGCGCCGGCTACCGGTACGGCGTTATTGTCGAGAACGCCGAAGTGACCGGCAACAAGTAAGGCCCAGGCACCCCGTTTATTCACCCGCCCGAAAAGAGATCAAGGCCTTGCCGGAGGCAAACGGTTTAAAAAATCCTGGGAGGCCTCGTTGCGGCATTGACTCGATCCAGGCGTTTCCCCGTGGCGGGCCGAGAAATTTGCCTTGCCAAGAGCGACGGATTGTTATACCTTGCCAATCAAGAAAAAATCCCTGCCAGCGGAGGAAAATACTCCTGCGACCCTTGACGCTCAGACCTCTATCCTCAGCCGTTTCGCCGCGGACCCGTAAAACCCCATGAAATATGTATTCGGCCCGGTCAATTCCCGCCGCCTGGGAATTTCACAAGGCATTGATCTCGTCCCCCCCAAGATATGCAACTTCAACTGCATCTATTGCGAGATCGGCGCCACCACCACCCACACCTGTGTCCGCAAGGAGTATATCCCGCTGCCCGAGCTGCTGGCGGAGATCGACATGGTGCTGGCCGACCGGGAACTCCTGGCCCATCTTGATGTTTTTACCATCACCGCCAGCGGGGAGCCCACCCTGCACAGCGGCATCGGCCAGGTGATCCGTTATCTCAAGGAAAAATCCGGCAAGCCGGTGGTGGTCCTGACCAACGGCGCCCTGCTGTATCTCCCGGAAGTGCGCCAGGATCTGCTCGCTGCGGACATCGTCATTCCCTCCCTTGATTCGGCCAGGGAGGAAAGCTACCGCCGCATCAACCGGCCGGCGGCCTGCTCGCCTCTGGCCGAGCTGATCGAAGGGCTCATCGCCTTCCGGAAGGAATTTTCCGGAAAATTCTGGCTGGAGATCCTCCTGGCAAAAGGGATCAACGACAGCCCGGAGGACATCGCTGCCCTGGTGGCGGCGGTGCAAAAAATCCGGCCGGACAAGGTGCAGCTCAACACCGTGGCCCGGCCGCCCCTGGAAAGTTTTGCCAAACCGCTGACCCGGGCGGAACTGGAAGCGGTTGCCCGCCGGCTTCCAGGAGAGGTGGAGATCCTGGTTGATTTCACCACCCGGGAGCGGGAAAAATTCCGCACTCTTTCCGAAGACGAAATTATTGAAATGCTGAAAAGACGCCCCTGCACTGCCAACGATGTCAGCGAGGCCCTCAACCTGGACCCGGACACCACGCAGATCATGTTACAACAAATGGCCGCCAGCGGCCGCATCATAGAGACGACACACCATGACAAACGATACTACCAAACCAGCAGATGAACGGCCAAACGGCCAGGGAACGGAAAACAACGGGGAAGAGCGCGGAATTCTCTCCCGGGTGAGCAAATGGTTGAAAAAACCAGGCCGGCCCGGCGAGGAAGAAGGCCAGTCCGCAAGCCAGGCATCCCACCCGGCAGCCCCGGCCGCAACCTCGACAAATCCCGCCCCTTCCTCCGGCGAGCCCCCACGGCCCGAAGGCGAGGCTGCCTCCCCCAACGGTTCCAAACCCCGCCGCCGGAAACGGCCGCCCCGGAGACGTTCGAAAGGGCCCAGGCCTGAAGGGCAAAAAACCGAGACAGCCGTCGAGGGAGAACAGCCCGCTCTGCCCCCGGCTGAAACAGTGATGAAGGAAAAACCCGCCGCCCCGGCCAGACCTCCGCGCCAGCGGCCGCCCCGCAAAGGCAAGGAGCGCGCCAAGGAAACAGCGATGCCGGACGAGGGCCCGCAGCCGGTCAAGGGGGACACCACCCTGAAGCTGCTGATCAACACCGATGAGCCGGAAGAATGCCGCCTTGTCCTTCTGGAAAGCGGCAAGGTGGAATCCTTTTACGTGGAAACCGTCAGCCAGGCGCAGACCAAGGGCAACATCTACAAGGGGCGGGTCACGGCGGTGGAGGCCAATCTGCAGGCCGCCTTTGTCGATTACGGCACGGAAAAAAACGGCTTCCTGCCCTTCGGCGACATCCATCCGGAATATTACGCCACCGAGGTGGCGGCTGACACCCACTGGAAGGATCTGCCCATCCAGAGTGTCTTGAGCAAGGGCCAGGAGGTGCTGGTCGAGGTGGTCAAGGAGGCCACCGGCAACAAGGGCGCCACCCTCACCACCTATCTCTCCCTGCCGGGCCGCTACCTGGTGCTCATGCCCGGCAGCGACAGCGCCGGGATCTCCAGGAAGATCGAGTCCGAGGAAGAACGCAACAAACTGCGGGAGATGATAGAGAGCGTCAGCATCCCCGAGGGCATCGGCTACATCATCCGCACCGCCAGCCAGGAGATCACCAAGACCGCGCTGGCCCAGGATGTCCGCTACCTGCTCAACCTCTGGAAGGAGATCAAGAAAAAAGGCCAGACCGTCAAGGCCCCGGCCCTGCTGCACAAGGAACAGAACATCGTCTCCCGGTTCCTGCGCGACCACTTCACCTCGGAGATCGAAGAGATCCTGGTGGACGACGAGGAGGCCCTGGCCCAGGTCAACAACTTCCTCGAACTGCTGCCGGCGGCCCAGCGCAAATCCACCGTGGCCAAGCTGCACAAGGGAACCCAGCCCCTGTTCCATCAATACCATGTGGAGAAACAGATCGAACAGATCTACCAGCCCACCGTGCCCCTGCATTCCGGCGGCTCCATTGTCATCAATCCCACCGAGGCGCTGGTCGCCATCGATGTCAATTCCGGCCGCACCGGCAAGGACAAGAGCTTTGAAGACGCCATCTTCCTCGCCAACATGGAAGCGGCCGAGGAGTTGTCCCGCCAGCTCAGGCTTCGGGATCTCGGCGGCCTCATCGTTGTTGATTTCATCGACATGCGGGATTCCAAACACATCCGCGAGGTGGAAAAAAAGGTGCGCGACTGCATGAAGCGCGACAAGGCCAAGGTGGATTTCTCCAAGATCTCCAAGTTCGGCCTCATGCAGATCTCCCGGCAGAAGATGGCCGCTCCGGTCGCGGTGGGCAGCTACCGGATTTGCCCCCACTGCCAAGGACGCGGCATGGTCCGTTCCGTGGAAACCCAGGCCTTGGTGCATTTCCGGCATATCCAGACCGGGGTGACCAGAAAAGAGGTCAAACGCGTGCTCTGCCGGTTGCCCATGGAGGTTGCCCAGTACATCCTGAACAAAAAACGTCAGGATATAATCGAGCTGGAACAGGAGCATCAGGTCGAGATCAACATCATCCCGGATCCGGCCATGCCGCCCACCGAGAGCAAGATCGATTTCCTCAAGGAATAATCCGGTTCCAACCCAAGACGGAACCACGGGGAGGACGAGAGACACCATGGCGGACGACAAGACTTCCAAGGCGGGATATACCATCCTGGTCGTCGATGACGTGGACATCATGCACATGGTTTTGCGGCAGATGCTCGGGATGCTCGGCTTTTCCCAGGTCATCTCGGCGCTGGACGGCAAGCGGGCGCAACAGATCCTCGAGACGGAAAAAATCGACCTGATCATCTCCGACTGGACCATGCCGGAGCTGAGCGGCATCGCGCTGTTGCGGCTTGTCAGGAGGAACGCCGCCTGGGCACGCATCCCGTTCATCATGGTGACCTCCGACACGGCCAAGGACTCCATCCTTGAAGCCAAGAGGGCCGGGGTGGACGACTACATCCTCAAGCCGTTCACCGCGGCAACCCTGGAGGCAAAGATCAACGGGGTTCTCAAGCTCAACCGCCGGATGACGGACAAATAACCTATTCTTCCTTGGCGTCGGCAAACCGCAAGGCTATATCCATGAAGGCTTCCCCCTGGGAAACAAAGGCCGCCAGGACATCCTTGTCAAAATGGTGCGGCATGGTGCGGCCATCTCCCTGGGTGATGATTCTCACCGCCTCTTGATGCGGATAGGCCGGTTTGTAGGGCCGCTTGCTGATCAGGGCGTCGTAGACATCCGCCAGGGCCATCAGCCTGCCGGCCAAGGGGATCTCTTCCCCCCTCAACCCCTGCGGATAGCCTGAGCCGTCCCATTTCTCATGATGGGTATAGGCAAACTCCTTGGCAATGCGGAGGAAGGAGTTGCCGCCCAGCTTCCTTTCCGCACCGGCAATGGCATCCCGGCCATAAATGGTATGCCGGGTCATCTCCGCGAATTCCTCCCGGGTCAGACTGCCGGGCTTCAACAGGATGGTGTCCGGCACCCCCACCTTGCCGATATCGTGGAGGGGGGCCGACTTGTGCAACAGGTCGATGGTGGTGTCGTCGAGCGCCGCCCTGAATCCGGGATGGCTGCGGAGCTGGGTGGCCAGCAGCAGGATATAGTGCTTGGTGCGCATGATATGGGCGCCGGTTTCCGGATCTCGGTATTCGGCCAGCGCCGCCAGAGAGTCGATGGTGACCTCCTGGGTCAGGGCCAGTTCCCTTGTTCGTTCCCGCACCCGCACTTCCAGGATCTCATTCTGCCGGGCCAGCTGCTGCTGGGCCAACCGCAGGGAGATATGGGTCTTCACCCGCACCCGCACCTCTTCGACCTCAAACGGCTTGGTGATATAGTCCACTGCCCCGAGATGAAACCCCCTGGACTTACTGGTAATCTCGGTAAGGGCGGAGAGGAAGATGACCGGAATATCCCGGGTGGCGGGAGATTCCTTCAGGAGGCGGCAGACTTCATAGCCATCCATCCCCGGCATCATGATGTCGAGGAGGATGAGGTCCGGCGGATCACTCCGGCAGATGTCCACGGCAGTCTGTCCATCCATGGCCACCATGATGTCATAGGCTCCGCCCATGGCGCCGATCAAAACATCGATGTTCTCCTTGGTGTCGTCCACCAGCAGCACCGCGCATCGAGCAAATTCCTTCATTCCGAGCCTCCACCTTCCAGGGCGGCGAGAAGCCTCTCCGCAAGTTGCCGGGCCTGCCTGAATTGATAATTTCCAATGGCCCGGATCAGGTCGTTTTTCTCAAGCTGGAGCGGGACAGGCCATTTGGCCGCGTTGATCCTCGCGACATGCTCGGCGCAATGAATCGGCCGATGGGTCTGAAGATCAGGCAGCATGGCATTGAGAAGAGCCCGCAGCGGAGCCGGGTCGAGGGAGGATGCCTCGGACAGCTCTTGCGCGGGAGGCGATGGCGCCTCGCCGGGCGGAAGCGAAAGATGTGCCCGCAATGCCAGGATAAGCGAAGCATGGTTTTCCTTGAATGCCGCAAGGAGTTCCGGGGAAACCAGCTGTGCCTGGCAACCCTTTTCCAGTTCCACGATGAGATCGAAAAGTTGTTGGGCGCAGATGGTCCCCACCACCCCCTTCAGGGCGTGCAGCGCCGGGCAGGCCTCTTCCCAGTGCTGTTGCTGGATAAGCCCGGCGATGCTCTCCGCCCGGGTCGCATATTTTTCCGTAAACTGACAGAGGATATTCCGGTAGAGGCGTGCATCGCCGAGGCGTTCCAGGCCGACTGCCAGATCAAGCCCCGGAATTTCCCCCGGCAGTACACCCTCCACCCCTGGCCTTTCGCCCGGCGGCGGGATGATCTCCCGCGGAGCCTCCTTGAGCGGAAGCCATTTTGCCAGGGTGGCGAAAAGGATCTTCGGCTCGATGGGCTTGGTGACGTGGTCATTCATGCCGGCCCCCAGACTGAGCGCCTCATCGCCCTTCATGGCGTGGGCGGTCATGGCCACGATGGGCAAGGTGGCCAACCTTTCCACGCCGCTGCCCCTGATGCGTCTGGTTGTCTCCAGGCCATCCATCCCCGGCATCTGGATGTCCATGAGCACCAAATCGTATCTCTTCTTCAAGACCAGGGCCAAGGCTGCCTCACCGCTATCCGCGGTATCCACCACCATGCCAGCCCGTTCCAGAATCTCCCGGGCCACCTGTTGGTTGATCTGGTTGTCCTCCACCAGCAAGACCCGCGCCCCTTGAACGAAGCTCCCTGCATCGTCCCCCTTCTCAGCCGCCGCACCACCCTTGGAGCGCCCGGAACCGTACAGTTCCATGATTGCCTCGAACAAGCCGGCCCTGCTCACCGGCTTGGCGATCACCCTGTCGCATCCGGCCGCAAGACAATGGCCAATGACCTCCTCAATCCGGCTGGAGGTAAGGACCAGTATCTTGGGCTGGCCAATGGCGGGTTGTCCTTCCCGCACCGCCCGAGCCACAGCCTCGCCGCTCAACCCCGGCAGGCGGTAATCCAGAAGGAGGAGATCAAAGGAGCCCTTCGCCCCTCCCTGGCGCCAGACATCCAGACATTCTTCGCCGCTGGCAACCGCCTCCACCGTAAAGGAGAACGACTCCAGCGCCCGGCGCAGAATGGCGCGGACGGTGGGATTGTCTTCCACCAGCAGCACCCGGAGATGCCGCTGGTCCGGATGTGGCGGCAGGATGGGGGCATCGGCCCCGGCCTGTTCGACCAGGGCGGCGGTAAAGGAAAAGACGCTGCCCTGCCCAGGGGCACTTTCCACCTGGAACTCCCCGCCCATCAGCTCCACCAGCCGCTTGCAGATGGCCAGACCCAACCCGGTGCCGCCATGGGTTCTGCTGATGGAGCCATCAGCCTGACTAAAGGGGGTAAAAAGCCTGCCGAGCTGCTTCTCGGTGAGTCCCTGGCCGGTGTCCCGGACGGAAAATCGCAGAACCAGCTGACCGGGAGTGCGATCCGTAACGGAGATTTCCACCACCACCTCGCCATGGTCGGTAAACTTGATGGCGTTGGAGGTGAGATTCAGCAGCACCTGCCCCAGCCGCACCGAGTCGCCGATGAGGCGGTCCGGCACATCGGGGGCCACGCTGAACATGAACTCCACCCCCTTTTCCTGGGCACTGATGGCGGTGACCCCGGCAAGGTCGGCCAGTACCCCTTCCAGCGAGAAGGGATGGGGTTCGATCTCCAGTTTTTGCGCCTCGATCTTGGAAAAATCCAGGATGTCATTGATGATGCGCAGAAGGTTTCTTCCGGAGGTGGCGATCTTGGAGAGGTAATCGTGCAACTGGGGCGACAGCTCCATCTCCAGGGCAAGATGGCTGAGTCCGATGATGGCGTTCATGGGGGTTCTGACCTCATGGCTCATCCGGGCCAGGAAATCGCTCTTGGCCCGATTGGCCTCTTGGGCCGCATCCCGGGCCAGAAGAAGGGCCTCCTCCGCTTCCTTTCTGGCCGTGATGTCGTTGACCAGCCCCACGGCATGCCATTGGTCCTTGATCAGAAGCGCGGAGAGGGAAAGCTCCACCGGAAACTCGGTCCCGTCCTTGCGCAGCGCGGTTACCTCCACCTGATTGCCGATTATGGTGCCCTCGCCGCCGTGGCGGAAGCGGGCGAAGTTTTCCATAAATCCCTTTTGGTATGCGGACGGGGCAATCAGCCGGTGCAGATCCCGGCCGAGCGCTTCCTCCCGGGTCCAGCCGAAGATCTGTTCCGCCGCCTTGTTCCAGAAGGTGATGCCGCCATCGCTGTCCATCATGATAATGGCGCTCAGGGCGGCGGAGGCGATACTCGCCAGGGTCTCGGTGCGCTCCTGCAGGGCATCGGTCAGCTTCTTTCGTTCGCTGATGTCTTCCTTGACCGCGATATAGCTGACCACCGCGCCGTCGTTGTCGGTGACCGGAGCGATGATGACATGCTCCCAGAAGAGGGTGCCGTCCTTTTTCCGGTTGCATATCTCGCCCTGCCATGTTTCCCCGGCGGAGATGGTCTGCCAGAGGTCGCGGTAGAATGCCGCATCGTGGACCCCGGATTTGAGGGCGCGGGGTTTCTGCCCGATCACCTCGGCCAGCGTATAGCCGGTAACCGCGCTGAAAAAGGGATTGGCGTATTCGATGTTTCCTTCCGGGTCGGTGATCACGATGGAGAGCGGGCTCTGTTCAATGGCTTTGTAGAGCCGTTTGAGCTGCTCTTCATAGATCTTTCGCTCACTGACATCCTCGACCGTGGGCAAAAAGTAGAGGGGTTCGCCGTTTTCATCCCTGACCAGCCGGATGGTCGTTCTCCCCCAAAAAGACTCGCCATCCTTGCGGAGGTACTTTTTATCCGCGCCGGACACCCCCGGATCGCCGGCCAGGATTTTAGCCAGATGTTCGAGGCAGGCCTCCCGGTTTTCCGGGGAGACAAGATCGGCAAAGGACCGGGAACGCAGCTCCTCCTCGGAATAGCCGATCATCCGGCAAAACGCTTCATTGGCCGTGATGATGCCCCCTGTTACTCCGATCAGCGCGGCGCCGAACGGCGCCTTGTTGAAGGTAAGTTGCAACCGGGCCTCGTTTTCCCGCAGGGTTCTGTTGGCTGCCTCCAGCTCCCTGGTGCGCGCTCGCACCTCTTCCTCGAGCCGGACCGCATGGTCAATCTGCGCTTTTTCGCGCAACTCCCTTTCCTTGATCCGGCTGAAGGCAATGGAGAGCTGGGCGGCCACCCCCACGCAGAAGTCAATCTCGGCGGGCGCCCATTGCCTGGTCTTTCCTTGGGCCTCCAGGCAGAGCACCCCAATGATTTCTCCCTCCTGCTTGAGAGGGATGTCGAGCATGGAGTGGATATCCAAGGGAACGAGGTAATTTTCCGTGAATTCCTTGGTGATCGGGTGGACTCTGGCATCCTCCGCAACAATCGGAGTATCGTGTTTGAGGGAGGCGGTATAATTCGAAAATTGCACGGAGGAGAGAGTCTGCCCCTGGGAAAATTGCTTGTCCGCCAACTCGTAGAGGCAACAGCACCATAGCTTGGCGCCATCCTCGCGGAACATCCACACGGAGACCCTGCCGATCCCCAAATGCTCGGCAAGCCAGGAGGTCACCATCTGGTACACCGGCTCCATGGCGGCGGTGTCCCGGCAAAAACGGCTGAACTGGGAGATGAACTGCTCCCATTCCTTTTTTTCGGACATGGTTTCCATAATGTGCTTCCGTGCCATGTCGTAGCGGTGGAATACCAAGACGGTGAGCAGGGCCAAGGCCACGCTGGCCACGATCATGCCGATCTGGACCTCCTGGAGAAAGGCCCTGTTCTGCTCCCGGCATTGCCAAAAGATGTTTTCCATGGCCTTGGTGGTATCGATCAGCCGGCTGAAGGCGTTATCATACCGCGAAGCCAGGGAAACTCTGACCTCGCGGTACGCGGGCGCCAGCAGCCGTTGGCGACCCAACAGCCGCAGGGAATCAAGCTGCGCTCCGATCTCCCGCTGGGCTTTCGCAACCTCCGCGGAACCGTGATGCCGGGTCAAGGGATGCTCTTCGCCGGATATGGTCAAGAGCCGGGCCTGTTCGATGGCCCGATCCAGCTGTTTCTCAACCACGCCGGGATCCTCCGCCCGGTTCCCTCCCAGGATATTCTCAAGGGTGAGGTGGGCAGCGGTGGCATCGGCCTGTATGTTGCTGAGGGCTTGGAGCTGCTTTTTGTGAAGGGTTCCCAGGGCATTGAGGACAAAAACGCTGAAGGCCTGCATGGAGATAATGGCGACAAGAAAAAGCGCCGCAACGATGCGTTTCTGCGACAGGGAGATGGTGGTGCGATCCTTGGTGGGGCGGGGGATGGGCATGCCTGAATCCTTCCGGTGTCAGCTTGGTTGGGGGTGAAAATTTCCTGATGGGATTCATTACTATATTGCGCGAACCCCGATTGTGCAAGCCTGCTCTGCCGGACAAGAGCGCACGGGCTCTCCATCCCGGCAAGGAGATGCACCGCGAAAGCCCAGGCTGCGCGGAACCGACCCGTTGTTCGTGGAAACAACGCCACCGCAAACAGGATGGCGAAAGAGCCGCGGTTTTTCCATCATCCTGAATGATTACAGATTACACTGC